>Ga0302319_10021942_pt1 | contig 11482 bp, 14 predicted proteins | sample Bog_T0_2_FD_203319 | JGI IMG/M metagenome (GOLD analysis project Ga0302319, IMG submission 203319) | Peat permafrost microbial communities from Stordalen Mire near Abisko, Sweden - Bog_T0_2 | ecosystem: Environmental > Terrestrial > Soil > Wetlands > Peat | place: Sweden: Abisko, Stordalen Mire...
CATCCAGAGGGTGTTGCCGATGTCGCCCAACACGTCGTCCTTGAGCGGCCTCAAATTGGGCGCAATGCGCGCATCTTCCAACATTTTGACGGTGTAACCCGCAGGCGGTGGAAAGCGCTGCAATACCAAAGGCAGCATGCGGGCTAGATCCGCATTCGCCTGATTTAACGTTACGCCAGGCTTAAGCCTTCCGATGCCGAGGTAAGAGAACACTCCGAGATTAGTTTTCGCGCGGTCGAAGCGCAGTGGCAGGAGTAGATCGGCCTTTTGGTCCAAGAATTGAAACGAGGACGGCAGCACGCCAATTATGGAAACAGCATTATCTTCAACCCAAAGCTGGCGGCCCAGCACGGAAGGGTCGCCGCCAAAATGCGATCGCCAATAGCCGTCGGAGAGCATCACTGTGCGTGTACCTTTTGGATCATCATCAGCCGCGGCGAAAGGGCGGCCGAGTTGGGGCTTGATGCCAAGAATGGGAAGTAGTTCGTGGGAGGCAAAGAGAGCCTGCAACTCTTCAGGGTGAGTTTTGCCCGTAACCGTTGTTGTGCCGGTTGCAAAGATGCTGACGGCCTGGAAGGCACGCTCTTCGTCGCACATGGTGAAATACACCGACGGCGCCATGTTGAGGTCGGTTATCTTCACCCCGGGCGCTGTCATCCACACGGCGACCAGCTGCTCCGGATGGACATAGGGCAGGGGCTTCAGAAGCACACCGTTGACGACGCTAAAGATGGCGCTCGCCGCGCCGAGGCCCAACGCAAGCGTGCCGATGCTCACGAGTGTGAAACCGGGCGTTGCCCGCAAACGGCGCAGTGTATATTTCAGGTCTTGCAGGAAATGGTCTACTGTATTTTCCCAGCCATAGGAACGCACCTCCTCGCGGAGTGCGGTACTGCTACCGAGCGCCGTCCGAGTTGCGCGAGCGGCATTCTGCGGCGTTACACCGCGGGATTCAAGGTCAGCTTTGGCCTCGGCGAAGAAACTCTCGACCTCGTCGGTAATGTCCTTATCCGCGTTTTTTCGCCGGATCAGGTTGCGGAAACCGTGGAGTATTTGGCGTACTATCGGCATGGAATTTCAGCTTTCTGATTTGAGCAATCTAGAGATCGCTGCCGACCGGCGTTGCCAATCCGCTGTTTCGCTTTGGAGTTGTTTCCTACCCGTCGCCGTGAGCCTGTAGACCTTTGCCCGCCGCGAGTTTTCTGTCACTTGCCAATCGGCGTCTAACCAGCCATTTCGTTCCAGGCGCTGCAGCGCTGTTAACAGCGAGCCAGCGTTTACTTTGAAAACGTGCTGCGTAATCTGCTCGATGCGGCGGGAAATGCCGAAGCCGTGCATAGGTTCGAGGCTCAGGGTTTTTAGGATCAACATGTCTAGGGTTCCCTGAATCACATCTGTGTTGGCGTTCTTCATTCAGGATGCCAGTATATGGCCCTTCCCTATGATTGTCAAGATATGATCATCAGAATAAAGCAGTGACGGGTGGTTTTGGTAGCTCTTGAGCCACGCGAGCAACAGGCTTAGCCGGTCTGCCAACGCGCTAGCGGACTCGCGCTAAAAGAATATTTCCTTCTACAACAACAAGTTAGCAATCATTAAATCCGATTTATCTTGACCAGTATAGCGATTTGCAATATCATGATTGCAGATTGTTATATGACGGCTGGCGAAAAAATACGGCATTTGCGGTTGATTGAAGGGCGTTTGCGCGGCATGGATCGCGAGATGACGCAGAGCGAATTGGTAGCGGCGATTAAGAAAGAAATGAAGAAGACGATTAGCCAGCCGTATCTTTCGCAACTGGAGAGCGGCAAGCGGAGACATCTGACGAACACGACGCGGCTATTGCTTGCGAAATTTTTCAAGGTGCATCCGGGGCATTTGGTGGATGATCCCGAAGGCTTTCAGACGGAGTTGATCACGGACTTTTCGGAGCGCGAGGACAAGTTGGATTTGTGGTTGATTCAGGGGGCGGAGCGATTTCGGAAAGATCCGCAGTTAGCGTCGGCGTTATTGAAATTGGCGCGGCATGAGAATACGCGGCATTGTTTCTTGTTGCTGGCGCGCGTGTTGGACATGCCTGAGCTGGTGACGCGGTTGTCGGACGCGCTGCCGGCGTAATGGAGGAACCGGTATATGGATTGGTCGGAATTTTATTTGGTGTGTTTTGGGATCGGATCGCTGTGGAGTGTGGCGTCGTTGCTGGCGGGTGGCATGCATTTGGGGCACGGGGCGCACGGGCACGCGCATGTGGGGCATGGACATCACGGGCACGGACAGACTGGGCATTCTTCATCCACTTTAGGGAGTTGGCTTGGGACGCTTTTGACGCCGGGCTGCATGGCGGTGTTCCTGGCGTGGTTCGGGGGCATTGGTTATTTGTTGACGCGGCATTCGGCTTTGGGGCAATGGGCGGATCTGGCGATTGCGGTGTTGGTTGGGCTGGCTGGCGCGTTTTTGTTGGGCGCGTTTTTGCGGTGGCTGCTGGCGCATGAGAAGCCGTTGGAACAGACGGATACGGATGTTATTGGCATGTTAGGACGCGTATCGAGCCCGATTCGCAGTACGGGCGTGGGCGAAATGATTTTCGTGCGCGATGGCGTGCGGCGGGCGGTGCCGGCGCGGAGTGAAGACGGAAATGAAATTTTGCGGGAGGAAGAAGTCGTGGTCACCCGTTATGAAAAAGGGATTGCGTATGTACGCACATGGGAGGCATTGACCCAGCCGGAGGAACTTGGTGAAAGCCAGGCAAGAGGGACGGAAAAGTCTGCCAGAGGAGATTCAAATGTTGAATGAAGTGACTTATATTGTCGTTGCCAGTGTGTTGACGTTGCTGTTTTTGATGATGGCCGTCGCCACGCTTTTTCGAAAGGCGGGTCCGCATCAGGCGTTGATCGTTTATGGCTTGCGCGGCACCCGGACGCTCATTGGCAGGGGCACTTTGATTTTGCCGATGATCGAGACTTATAAAGAATTATCGCTGCAGCTGATGTCTTTCGATGTTGCGCCGCAGCAGGATCTTTATACGAAGCAGGGCGTTGCGGTGACGGTGGAGGCGGTGGCGCAGATAAAGGTGCGCAGCGATAACGAATCAATTCGCACGGCGGCTGAGCAGTTTTTGACGAAGACGGATGATGAGCGCGAAGGGCTGATCCGGTTGGTGATGGAAGGGCACTTGCGCGGAATTATCGGCCAGTTGTCGGTGGAACAGATTGTGAAGGAACCGGAGATGGTGGGCGACCGGATGCGCGCGACTTGCGCGGACGATTTGAGCAAGATGGGATTGGAAGTGATTTCGTTCACGATTAAAGAAGTGCGCGATAAGAACGAATACATCTTGAACATGGGGCGGCCGGACATTGCGCGGATTAAACGCGATGCGGATGTGGCCGCGGCTGAAGCAGAACGCGATACGGCGATTCGGCGAGCGGAAGCGACGCGTGCGGCGGCGGTGGCCAAGGCGCAGGCTGATCAAGAACGGGTGCAGGCGGAGGCGTTATCTCTGGCTTCGCAGGCAGAGGCGCAGCGCGATTTGGAAATCCGGAGAGCGCAATATGTAGAGACCGTGAAACGGCAGCAGGCGCAGGCCGATAAGGCGTACGACATTCAAACTAACATCATGCAGCAGCAGGTGGCGGCGGAGGCCGTGAAGGTTCGCCAAGTGGAAAAAGAAGGCGAAGTGAAGGTGCAAGAGTTTGAAATCCTTAGGCACGAGAAGGAATTGATTGCGACGGTGTTGAAATCCGCGGAAATAGAAAAGAAACGGATTGAAATGCTGGCGGAAGCGGCGCGGCAAAAGATGACGATTGAAGCGGAAGGTTCGGCCTCCGCTACACGCGCGCAAGGTGAGGCGGATGCGGACATCATTCTGCGGAAAGGTGAAGCAGAAGCGAAGGCGATGAATGTGAAGGCCGAGGCTTACCAGGAATGGAACCAAGCCGCGGTTGTGGACAAGCTGATTACCGGGTTGCCGGAAGTGGTGCGAGCGCTGGCGGCTCCGCTGGCGAACGTGGATAAGATCACGATTGTTTCGACGGGCGAATCTGGCACGGCGGGGATGCATAAAATCACCGGCGATATGACGAAGATTGCGGCGCAGATTCCGGCGCTGTTTGAAGCGCTGTCGGGGATGCAGATGTCTGAGTTGCTGGGCAAAGTGAAAACGATTACCGACCGTTCCGATGCAGCCGTTAAACCAAACGGCAGCGTACCGCAGAATTAAGAGAGGGAGCGAGACTCACTTATGGCGTTGTTAGAGAGAGTGACAACACTCATCAGGGCGAACTTAAACGACTTGATTGAGAAAGCCGAAAATCCGGAGAAGCTGCTGAAGCAGCTTCTCCTGGATATGCAGAACCAGTTCATGCAGGTGAAGACGCAGGCGGCGATGGCGATTGCGGATCTGCACTCGCTGGAGAAAAAACAGAAAGAGAGCATGAACGCGCAGCGGGAGTGGATTCGCAAAGCGGAACTGGCTTTGGCGAAACATGAAGAGCTACTGACGCGGACGGCGCTGGAGCGGGCGCTGACCTTTGAAAATGCGGCGCGTAATTATGCGCAACAGGTGGAGGAGCAAGGGCACCAGGTGCAGTTATTGCGAGATGCAATGCAGCGGCTGGATCAAAAGATTGCGGAGACGAAGCTGAAGGCGGACTTGCTGATTGCGCAGCACCGCAGGGCAAAGCTGGCGCAGCGAGCGGGGCTGCCACCGGAGACAGAGTTTCAGAATGATGCTTTGTTTGAACGGGCCAAGACGAAAGTGGACGAGGCAGATTCGCTAGCGGCTGGGCAATTGCGGGTAGCGGCGCTGGACACAACGAAGCAACTGGAAGCGTTGGACAGGGAATCCGATATAGACCGGTTGCTGGCGGAATTGAAGCAAAGAACGCCGAGGGCGTTGGGGCCGGCAAATTAGTTTACGCTTTGGCAGGCCGTTGGAAATTCACGATGTTTTCCCATTCGCTGGCGTCAGAACGGGCGACCACGGCCATGACGGGTTCGGTATCGCTCATATTGAAGACTTCGTGAGGGATGCCGGGCTCGATGAAAATGAAATCGCCGGCTTGGTTTTCGAGGGTGTGTTCCAAGGCGGGGCCGTATTCATGACGGACGCGGCCGGCGAGGATGTAGAGCATGACTTCGAAATCGACGTGGATATGCGCGTAGGCGACGCCGCCGGGAGGGATGGTGGCGACGTTCATGGAGAGCTTCTTGGCACCGACATTTTTTCCGGATAGGCCGGCTTTGTAGCGGATATTATTCCAGCCGCGCGTGGTGGCGCTGGCACGAATGGTGAGAATGCCTTCCCCGCCCTCAACGTTACCGAACTCAGGTGCGTATTCCATGCTGATCATCTTACCCTTGTTAGTCGGGCGCGCCAGCGGCTTTCAAGGCGGCACGTAAGGTTTCTTCAGATCGACCGCCGCGGAAGTATTTCAGCACCTTGCCATCAGGGCCAATGACGAAGACGGTGGGAATGGCGGAGACATGATAGAGGCGGTGGGCCTTCTGTGAGTTATCGTCCAGGGTCGGCAGAGTGAGGCTGTTCTTTTCCAAATATTTTTTGGCGGCGTTTCCTTCTTCGTCGTTTATGCCGAGCACGACGACGCCTTTATCCTTGTACTCTCCGTAAAGTTTGGCGATGGTGGGCAATTCGGCGCGGCAAGGTGAACACCAAGTAGCCCAGAAATCGAGCATGACGATTTTGCCGCGGAAATCGCTCAGGCTTACTTTTTCGCCGGATAGGGTATGGGCTTGGAAATCGGGCGATGCGTGGTTGAGAAGTGCCGAGCCGGGTTGACCGGGAATGACTAAGTCTTCCACTAGCTTGGCTTTTTTCGGCGGGTCGAAGGTGAACAAATCATCCGGGACGGGCTCGCCTACGGAGAACTGATTAAACTGAACGCTCACTTGCAGAACAATTTTGCCTGCGGTTGTTTTGCGAATGGTCGCCCAGGCTAGGCGGCCAGCCACGGGACGGTCGGGCGCCATGATGAGTTGAGCGACGTTGACGGTACCGTCTTCGTCAGGTTTAGCGAGGATGTCGATGAGGGGCCAAGTGACTTTACCCTCGTTTAGTTTGAGCGTAGCGGTTTTGACGGCGTTGAGCGACTTCGCGTCTTTGAGGAGCTTGGCGATTTTGGGTACGGCCTCCCAGGCATAGCGCTCCGTGATGGGAGCGTCGGGGGCACGCCCGGCTTGATCTTCTTCTTCATCGTCATCATCACCCTGGGCGAGGCTGGCGCTCTCTTCGACAGAATATTGTTTCTTGCCGGGGAGGTAAGACCAGCGCTTTTTGCCGTCGGAGATGAGCCAGTATTCGGGATCGAGATCGGGCTGAATTTTGACTAAAAGCTTGCCGTCTTCAGCAATAGCGAGTTGGACTTTGGCGTGGGCCATGGTGATGACGGGCCCGCCGTTTTGCTGAGCAGCGACGGTGACTTCGCCTTGCCAGGAGTAAGTGTGGGCATCGGCGGAGCGTTTAGAAAGTTCAGCGAGCGACTTGCGTAGAGTGGCGAGATTGTCGGCGGGTTGTGGTGGCGTCTGGCTGCGCAGGAGAAGCGGCAGCAGGATGGGCAAAAGGAGATGGGCGCGCATAGGAGCAAGCTGTATCGTTTTCATCATGGCACTTTCAGTAGGCAACGGATTCGATACCATCTCAAATGATGAAAGCTTTGTTGCTCACTGAATACAGCAAGCTGGAGATGGCCGACCTGCCGGTGCCTGAACCAGCCGCCCAAGAAGTATTGATCCGCGTGGAAGCCTGCGGCATCTGCGGCAGCGATGTGCATGGATACGACGGCAGTTCTGGTCGGCGCATTCCTCCCATTGTGATGGGGCACGAGGCGGCGGGGACGATTGAAGCCGTTGGCTCGGGCGTGAGCAAATATAAAAAAGGCGATCGCGTTACGTTTGATTCGACGATTTATTGCGGCGAGTGTGAATACTGCAAGAAGGGTTTGATGAACCTGTGCGGGAACCGCGAAGTGCTGGGGGTTTCGACACCTGAATTTCGGCGCGCGGGGGCGTTTGCGGATTATGTGGTGGTGCCAGAGCTGGTGCTCTATACGCTGCCGGCGAGTGTTTCGTTTGCGGAAGCGGCGATGGTGGAACCGCTGTCGGTGGCGGTGCATGCGGTGGCGGTGAGTGAGATTGCTAAAGGCAGCACGGCGCTGGTGGTTGGTGCGGGGATGATTGGGCTGCTGGTTCTGCAATCGCTCAAAGTGGCGGGTTGTACGCAGATTATTGTCTCGGATATTGATGATACGCGTTTGAAGCTGGCGCGCGATTTAGGGGCGACGGCCACAATCAACGCGAAGACGAGCGATGCGGTGGCGGAAGTGAAGAAGCTGACCAACGGCGCGGGCGTGGATACGGCGTTAGAAGCGGTGGGCAGCACGCCGACTATTAAGGCCGCGATTGAGAGTGTGAAGCGCGGAGGAACGGTTACGCTGATCGGCAACATTTCGCCGACGGCAGAAATTCCGTTGCAAGCCGTGGTGAGCCGGCAGATTCGACTGCAGGGTTCGGCGGCGTCGGCGGGAGAATATCCGCAGGCGATTGAGCTGATCGCGAAAGGCGCAGTTACGGTTAAGCCGCTGATTACGGCGGTGGCGCCGCTCGAAGATGGAGCGCAGTGGTTTACGCGGCTGCATAACCGGGAAGCGAATTTGATGAAGATTGTGCTGAATCCGAAACTGTAATGGCGAACGGATTGTTCGATTTAACAGGACAGGTTGCTATCGTTACGGGCACTTCGCGCGGGCTGGGGCAATATTTCGCGCGGGCGCTGGCGAGGTCGGGTGCGGATCTGGTGATTACTAGCCGTGACCCGAAGACGCTGGCGCCTTTTGCGGATGAAATTGCGCAGCTGGGGCGGCGTGCGGTGCCACTGGCTTTAGATGTTTGCAATGCGGAAAGCATTGAAGCGATGGCTGAAGCGGCGGAGAAGGCGTACGGGAAGATTGACATCTTAGTGAACAATGCCGGGATGAATATTCGCAAGCCGGCGCTGGAAGTGCAGTGGGAGGATTGGAACAAAATCCTGGACACGAACTTGCGCGGAACGTTTTTTGTGGCGCAAGCGGTGGCAAAGAGGATGGTGCTGAGGAATTATGGGCGCATCATTAATATTGGTTCGGTGACGAGTGTGGCGGGTTACGCGGGACTTGGGCCTTATGGGGCGAGCCGGGGCGGGGTTCGGCAACTGACGATGAGTTTGGCCGATGATTGGGGACCGCACGGCATTACGGTGAACTGTTTGGCGCCCGGATGGTTTAAGACGAGCCAGAACAAAGTGATGTACGAAGACAAGGAGTGGGTGGCGTATTTGACGGACAGGATTCCGGTGAAGCGGCCGGGACAGCCGGATGATTTAGATTCGGCGGTGGTGTTTTTGGCGGCGGAATCGAGCCGGTATATTACGGGGCAGACATTGTTAGTGGACGGGGGAATTTCGACGGGGGCGGTGAGGGCGTTGCCGAAGAAGGGTTAGGGTTGAGTATCGAAAGTCTCGACACGAGTGTCGAGACGGCAAACACGAGTGTTTGCGCCACAGAGATTACGGATCTGACTCGCTAGTTAGTCTTTCAATCCGACGTAAAGATCGAAGCCGGATTCGCGGTAGAGTTCGTAATCGGTTTTGTAGGCGCGTTTGAGGGTGCCTAAGTGCTCGGCTTCCCAGACTTGACGCCATAATGCGATGACGGATTCGGGCGAGACGGAGCCTTCAAAACTGAGATGCAGATAGGGGCCGGTCATGATGACGCGGTGAGCGAGTTCGCTGGGGACGGTTTCATCATCGGCGATCCTTCTGCCAAGTAAGTAGTCGTACTCGCCGTCCTTGTCGGAAGCGTAGCCGCTATATACAGCCGCGACGGGCGAACCAGATGGAACGCCTTTACTCCACAGGGCGCCAATTACGCCATCGCCACTCATTTCCTTGGCATTGCTGGTGCGCGCTTCGCGGCCGACAACGGTAAAGCCTTGTACTTGTGTTGTTTTCACTTTGCGGTTCCTCCGGTGATCCTTTCTTTTCCTCGATTGAGTTCAACGGTCAGCCGGAGACGGGACGGTAATTTTGAAAGGAAGGCTGTTAATAAGCGATAGCGCCAGCCGGGAATGACATAGAGCTGGCGGCTAGGCAAACCAGCTAGCGAGGCATCCACCACATAATCGGCACTCATCCAAAAACTCTTGCTGGCGACGCGGGTGCGGTCGATGTCCAAGACATCGTGAAATTCGGAATAGGTAAAGCCCGGGCAAAGGGTTTGAATCGCGACGCGGGAACCCATGCCGCGGAGTTCCACATAGAGACCTTCGCTAAAGATATTGACCCAACTTTTGGTAGCGCAATAACTCACCGCGCCTGGGCCACGGACGAAACCGGCGACTGAAGCCACGTTGATGATGCCGCCTTCATTGCGCGGCACCATGTTGCCCAACGCAGCGTGAGTCAGCTGCATGGTGGCCATCACATGAACCTGGTGCATCTGCTGCTGGCTGGCAAAGGACGCCTCCCAGAAGCGGCCTTTGGTTCCGAAGCCGGCATTGTTAATGAGCAGGCCGAGCGCCGGTTCGTTGGCAAGACGATTTGCGAGCGCGTCTATATCTGCGGGGTTGGAAAGATCAGCAACGCAGATCTCGACGCGCGTCTGATGGGCGGCTCGAAGTTCAACGGCGAGTTGTTCGAGTTTATCCCGGCGGCGAGCAACCAAGAGAAGATCATAGTCGGGCGCGAGTTTTCGTGCAAAGGTGGCGCCAATGCCGCTAGAGGCGCCGGTAATAACAGCGAGTGAATGTGCCAACTTAGCAGTTTACGCTGGCACAGCCTCTTCCTGTAAAGCGGGTTCTTCCACCCGGACGGGCCGCGCGCAATCGCGTATCGAGCGTAAAACGGAATGCATACCCATGGTGGCATCGAGCGCAATGCGGCGCGCGCGGCCTTGATCGCAAATGGACACGAAGCGAATGGCCTCGGGGTTGCCAATCAAAGGGCAGATCTGGTAAATGTGCCCGGACAGCAGTTTGCCCGACTGCACATATTCACACAGAATTTGCTCCACTTGCTCCACGCTGGCGGCATGGAGAGCGAAAGCGCCGTCCTTGGGCATAACAATCGTGCCGGCAGATAGGCGGCGACTGCCATCCCGAGCTTCAAACGTCCGTATCTTGTATCGATGATTCGCAGTGACTTTTGTCATTCTTCCCTTTACATATCGGCAGTCTTCCCGCCAAATTTGAAAAAAAGAATTTAGAAGTGTAACGATTCGAGGCGGTGTTGCAGAGTACAACTTGTGAGCAACACGGTGAATGTAACCCAAATTACAGAAGCAAGGTGTGCGGCAGGGTCCAGGCAAGCGTCCCTTCACCAGTCGAGGGCCAATTCGACCTGCTGTACGATGGCGTCGCCGCCGTTGTACCATCGAGTCTACCGGGTCGGAGGGGGCCCGGAGCGCAAGGTGTTTGATCAAGACTACGTGGACCGGCTCAGGCGCGGTGATGCGGAGACTGAGGCTCATTTTACGAGCTACTTTGGATCTCTGCTGCTGATCAAGTTGCGGAACCGTCTGCGGTCTCCGCAGCTGGTAGAGGATGCGCGGCAGGAAACGTTTTTGCGCGTTTTGAATGTGCTGCGCAATAAGGGCGGCATTCAACATCCTGAGCGTTTGGGCGCGTTCGTCAATGCGGTTTGTGAGAACGTGCTGTCGGAGACATACCGTTCGTCGTCGCGCTTTCAGCAGACGCCGGAAAACGCCGTTGAGCCCGCCGATGAAACAGCGAGTGCCGAATCACAGTGTTTGAGCGAAGAGCGCAAGAATCTGATTCGCCGTGTGATGGCCGATTTGGCCGCGCCTGATCAGCAGATTTTGCGGAGATATTTTTTAGAAGAGCAAGACAAAGATGAGATTTGCAAAGAGATGGGAATCGACCGTGATTACCTGCGAGTGCGCCTGCATCGGGCACTGGCTCGAATCCGTGCGGCCCTCCAGAAGCAAACACATCCCTTTCCGAAAGGAAGTACGGCGGCCGGGTGAAACGTTTTTGCTGCCTTGCTTCACAAATGAGTAGACGCTATGGACCACACACTGGCACAACAGACCAAGTCGATTGACAAATATCTTTTAAACGAACTTACGGATGAGGAGCGCGCGGCTTTCGAAGAGCATATGTTCGATTGTCCGGATTGCGCGGCCCAGGTGAAGAATGACTTCGCCATGATCTCAGACCTTAAAGAGGTGCTGGGAGAGCCGCGTCCGGTGCAGGCGGAGAAAACTGTGAAAGCGGAGAGCGGCTGGCGTCAATGGTTTCGGCCGATGATGCTGATGCCGACGTTTGCCACGCTGGCGCTGGCTTGTGTAGTGGGTTATCAGCATTTTGTCTCGATTCCGGCTATGTTGCGTCCCCAGTTGCTGGATACTGCACCGTTTGTGGCGACGACGCGTGGCGCTGCGGTTCAGACGGCGATTGTGAAAGCAGACGC
>Ga0302319_10021944_pt1 | contig 11481 bp, 10 predicted proteins | sample Bog_T0_2_FD_203319 | JGI IMG/M metagenome (GOLD analysis project Ga0302319, IMG submission 203319) | Peat permafrost microbial communities from Stordalen Mire near Abisko, Sweden - Bog_T0_2 | ecosystem: Environmental > Terrestrial > Soil > Wetlands > Peat | place: Sweden: Abisko, Stordalen Mire...
TGAAAGCAGCGGTCCTCTATCGAGCCTCCGGCGCGCCTGCCTCTTCGCATGGAACACGGGATTTCCCCGTAAGCTCGCGCAGTCGAAGGAATGCCGTAACGGCCGCCCTTTTCGTCGCCAACTCGAATGTGCGCTTGCGGCGAAGAGACACGCCTCGGCCCGCCGCGTTGCAGCGACATCCACGCGGGCAACGCCGGGGCGTAGCAGGTTGTGGGGCGGCGCTCCAGCGCCGCGCGGGTTCTCCAGAGCCCGCAAGTGTCGCCGAGCGCGGCTTGGAAGTGTGCAATTCGAGCCGCGATAGAATGAAGGAGACGCTGCAAGCGGCGAGGACAGCTACTATGCAACCAACCGGCATCATCGTCAAGGATCGGGACATCCTCGGAGGGACTCCGGTCTTCCGCGGCACGCGTGTGCCGTTTCAGGCGTTATTAGACTACCTGGAAGGCGGGCAGACTCTTAACGAGTTTCTGGATGACTTCCCGACTGTGACAAAGGACGCGGCGGTTCAGGCGTTAGAGCTGGCGAAATCGCTGCTTGTCGGCCAATTGGGAAGCCAGGCGGCATGAAGGTTCTGCTCGACGAGTGCATCCCCCGTAAGTTCAAGAACGCACTCCCCGACCATGAATGCCAGATCGTGCCCGAGGCCGATTTGGCCGGTCAGAAGAATGCACTCCTGATCTCGCTCCCCATCGCCGCCAGGCTTGATAGCCTCTGGGTCCTCGACACCAGTGCCGATTCGGCGGATAATTCCTTCATCTTCAGATGACAATACCAGAGTGGCAGGATCGATTGGCCAACCACTTCACAGCGAACGGACTGATCGGAGGCAGTCTTCATGGTGTGTTTGGCGAGGAAGAGGACGTAGGGCGCCAAGTAGTCGAAAGATTCCACGGCCATAATGTTCTGATTGATTCGTTCCAGAGCTTCTATATCGACACGATCAACCTGGCACTTGGTCGGGTTGTTGAGAAGGGCTGGCCGGACAACGGGCCGAACTACTCTCTGGCCCTGGCGTCCTTCTCGAACCTGTTTCGGCGATATCGAGCATGTGAGATTCTGTTCGCCAAAGGATACCCTCTCGACGGCTACGCATCGATGAGAGACATCAAAGATCGGGCCGTCATGCTGGCAGGTCTCGCTCACAACATGACGACTTTCCCAAGAATCTTCGGAGGACTCGTACCAGCGCCGGGGGAACTGGAGGAGTACGAAAGGAAGAGCGTCAGAAACCGTAAGAACGAGGAAAATCGGATTGCCAATCTGATTGCAGGGAAGGAATCGGGTCTGTCACCAGACACACAACGCGAGTTGAAGCGATGGGATGGACTTTTCCACCGCGAGGTTCACGGCGGATTCCTTTCGCTCGTTCAAGAGATGGACGCGCCAACTCGCGGCGTAGCCCCGGTCATCGGACCGACGTTCGATACACAGTCATTCGCCATGTATATGAATCGCTCGACTGAGATGGGCTGGTTAATTGTGCGGCTCTTGCCATTTCTGCAGATGTCAGAGAATTCTTTTGGCGAAGAGTGGCAAGTTAAGCATTCGGTGCTGGATGATTCGTTCCGCTTTATGGTCCAAGGTCTCAGTTCCCTCGGCAAGAGAATAGGGGATGCCTTCACAACGCTGGTCGATGAGAAGTTTTCATTTAGAGAGCCATTTCACTATTTCGAGGCGGACGGCTCGGACTGAGTGCCAAGCTTCGTGTCGTCGCGTGGAGCCAGGTCCAGGCAACTTCCCGGCTGAGACTCATGTTCCGTAGTGCCATCGCTCTCCCCCTTCTAGGTGCTCCGGTTGATTGCGGAAATCGGCCTACGGCGCGTTCAGGGGTGGGTAAGCCGCATTGACTTGCGTCGGCATTCTCAGCCTCACGCAGATTCCGGTCAGGAAGTGGCGATACAATCACTGCAGTCGCCCCTCAAAGCGGGAGGTCAATGCGATGAATTCTTGTCGGGGCATTGCCTTGGTGGCAGCGTGCGGATTGACGCTCCTACTGTTCGGTTTTCGAACGGACCTTGGGCAAGAGAAGAAGGCCGCCGGTCGGCAAGCATCCGAATCCATCAACGAATTACGCAAGGCGGCCGAGCGCGGGGAGGCGAAGGCTCAACTCGATCTCGGCAAAAAGTATTCCAACGGCGAAGGCGTGGCCGAAGACGATGTCAAGGCCGCCGAATGGATCCGTAAAGCGGCGGACAAGGGATACGCAGCCGCTCAGCTCGAACTGGCCGGATTGTACGAGAACGGTATCGGGGTCACACGAGACTACGCCGAAGGTGCCGGATGGGCTCGCAAAGCCGCCGAGCAAGGCTACGCTCCCGCCCAATGTCAACTGGGTCGGCTGTACTCCGTTGGCCAGGACGTGGCCAAGGATGATGCCCAGGCCGCCCGCTGGATCCGGACAGCCGCCGACCATGGGGATGCAAACGCCCAAGCGGATCTCGGTGAAATGTACTCAAAGGGGCAAGGCGTACCTAAAGATCATGTCCAGGCTGTGAGCTGGTACAGCAAAGCCGCTGACCAAGGAAACTATCAGGCCCTGGAGAGCCTCATGAACATGTACAACTCGGGCGAGGGGGTGCCAGAGGATCGTGCGGAAGCGCTCCGATGGCTGCGCAAAGGTGCCGAAAAAGGGGATGCGTACTTTCAGATGCTTCTTGGCGAACGTCTGCTTGATGGGCTTGAAGTGCGGCAGAGCTACACAGAGGCTATCTTCTGGTTCCGTAAGGCCGCCGAGCAGGGGAACGCGTTCGCTCAGGAGTCCCTTGGTGACATGTACCACGAAGGCCGAGGAGTCCTTCAGGACTATTCCGAGGCGGCTTCCTGGTACCGCAAAGCGGCTGAGGAGGGCAGCGATTCCGGCCAGTATAGCCTGGGAAGCATGTACGCGAGAGGTGAGGGAGTGCCGCGAGATTTCGTTGAAGCTTACATGTGGCTCAACCTCGCTGCCGCCGAGGCTCCTGCGGGCAAGATCCGGGATCAACGGGCCAAAGAGCGGGACCTTGTTACCGAGAAGATGACGGCCCCGCAGATCACGGAGGGACAGCGTCGAGCACGCGAGTGGAACCCAAAAGGATGGGCCTGGAAATTCCCGTACAGGGACCGAGTGCACTGACCCACCGGGAATTCGTGAGGGGATTCCTGGTGCTGGCTATTCAGATGGGTGAGCTCCAAGTGGGACGGCCCTGAATCTGGCACGGCGGCGAAGAAAGATCCGAGTTAGAATTCACCAGGCGGGAAGTTTAGCCACGTCCCTTCCAAGCTCCGGCACTACAAAAAGACAAACCTCTCAATCTGGTGCCAGTCCATGAATTCTCCGCTGGCGGACAGAGCTGGGACGACCAAACATTTGAGGGAGTCCGGATACCCTGCTTGTTGGATCTCTCTGATCTGTTTGTCAAATTGTGACCCTTCGATTCCGCCGCGCTGCACAAATTTTTCCCTTGCCCGGTTAACGTCGCCATTGGACCATATCAGATGCACATCCTGATCCTGTAACTGCTTGACCCAAGAGAGGCAACGGACGGGGAACCCCCAATCGAGCACGACCCGATCATGATTCTGCCGAATCTGCCGAACGAAGGCCTTGCGATCAGAGCCCCATACTCCCATTAGTTCTGGGTGCGGCCAGCCGCGTGGGTAGCATTCCAGGTCGTAGTGTGCAAAGCCGTGCTCGCGCGCCAAGTAACGACCGAATTCGCTCTTCCCCGTTGCAGGCAATCCGGAGAGCAAAAGAACAATATGCCCAGGAACCATCGACGCGACCTCGTACGATTTCCGGCGCCGCATTTCGTGCCCACGGAAAGGCAAATGGAAACTCCAGGTTCCATTTGTCTGAAATTACACTTTTAGAATCAGTCGCTTAGAAAACCAAATGGAAACTCAGGTTGCCATTTCGCCGTTCGCTCCCTGACTGAACGTGCCGCCGAACAGGCCCGTCTCAGGCGTGCCCCAGACCGATGCGGCAGACGTGGTCCGCGAGCGTCTTCTGCTCCATCTCGCGGTAGGCCCGGTTGCGGCGCGCGAGTTCGTCGAAGTCCACCAGGTGCGCGTCGAACTCGGGTCCGTCCACGCAGGCGAACTTGATCTGGTTGCCCACCGTAACGCGGCAGCCTCCGCACATGCCCGTGCCGTCGATCATGACCGGGTTCAGGCTCGCGTACAGCTTCATGCCCCAATCGCGTGTGGCGTTGGCCACGGCCTTCATCATCGGGATGGGACCGATGACGTGGCCCACGCGGAAGTCGCCCGGCTTGGCGATGCTCTGCAGGAGTTGCAGCACGTTGCCGTGGAAGCCGAACGTGCCGTCGTCGGTGGCCCACTTGAGGTCGTCCACCGAAGTCTGCAACTCGGCGTCGAGAATGCGCAGCGAGTCCGAGCGCGCGCCGCAAAGCGCGGTAACGTGATTGCCCGCCGCGCGGAAAGCGCCCGCCACCGGCAGGACCTCGGCCACGCCGACGCCGCCCGCCATGCAGACCACGCGCTGGCCCTCGCACATGGACGCGGCCTCGCCCAACGGGCCGACCACATCCGCTAGAAAGTCGCCCGGCTCTTTCTCCACGGCCTCTTTGGTCGTGTTGCCGATGGCCTGGATCACGATGGTGATCGACTGGCGCTCCGCATTCGACTGCACCAGCGTCAGAGGAATGCGCTCGCTGTCGGAGTTCGGGCGAATGATGATGAACTGCCCGGCCTTCCAGCGCTTCTGGATGCGCGGCGCTTCGACCTCCAACTGGAAGACCTCGGGGCCGAGCTGCTTCTTCGCGAGTATCCGGTTCATCCCTGCACCTCCACCTGCTCCGGCATCTCATCCGATGGCTCGGTGCTCAACGCCTTGTCGATGGCCTCCGCCGCGGCGCGGCCGTCGCGCATCGCGAGAATCACCGTGGAGCCGCCGCGCACCACGTCGCCGCCCGCGTAGACCAGCGGCATGGAAGTCGCGCCGGTTTCGTCGACGACGATCTTGCCGCGCTTGGTAATGAGTTGCGGCGTCACTTTCTGGAGCGTCGGATTCGGGGCTTGTCCGATGGCCGCGACGACAGTTTCCACTTCCAGGCGGAACTCGCTTCCGGGGATGGGCACCGGCGAGGGACGACCCGAGGAATCCACTTCACCGAGCCGCATTTCGATGCACTCGATCTCGCGCACGTATCCATTTTCGTCGCCAAACAGCGCGACGGGCGCGGCGAGGAAATGGAACTGGATCCCCTCCTCCTCGGCGTGTTCGATCTCTTCCAGGCGCGCGCGCATCTCGGCGCGCCCGCGGCGGAACAGCACGATGGTCTCGCTGCCGAGCCGCTTGGCCCAGCGCGCGGCGTCCATGGCGGAATTGCCACCGCCCACCACGATGGTCCGCTTGCCGACGCGCACGGGCGTGATCGCGTGCGGCTTGTAAGCCTCCATCAGATTGATGCGCGTCAGGAACTCGTTGGCCGTGTAGACGCCGATCAGGTTCTCACCGGGAACGCCCAGCAGGAAGGGCAGGCCCGCGCCGGTCCCGATGAAGACCGCCTCGTAACCCTCTTCGAAAAGCTCTTCGAGACTGGCCGTCTTACCGACGATGAAATCGGGGACGAACTCGACGCCCATATTCTGCAGACGGGCGATCTCCTCGTGCAGGATCTCGCGCGGCAGGCGGAAGTTCGGGATGCCGTAGGCCAGCACGCCGCCCAGTTTGTGTAGCGCCTCGAAAATCGTCACGCGGTAGTTCTTGCGCACCAGGTCGAAGGCCGCGATCAGCGACGCGGGGCCGCTGCCGACCAGCGCCACCTTCTTGCCCGTCGGCGCGGCGAACGCGCCCGGCGTGAGCGTCTTCTTGGCGAGGCGCGCGTGATCGGCGGCGAAGCGCTCCAGCGAGCCGATGGCAACGGGGCCAAACTTCTTGCCGATCAGGCAGGCGTCTTCGCAGAACAGCTCATGCTGGCAGACACGCCCGCAGACGCCCGGAAACGGGCTCTGTTCGCTGATGACGTCTACGGCGCCTTCGGGGTCGCCTTGCGCCAGACGGCCGATGAAACGCTTGATGTCGATGTGCAGCGGGCAGGCGTTGATGCAGGCCGGTTTCGGGCATTGCAGGCAGCGCTGGGCCTCGATACTCACCTCGGCCTCGGCAAAGCCGAGCGCCACTTCGTCGGCCGACTTGGCTCGCACCTCCGGTTGAAGAACGGGCAATACCTGCCGGGGAAGTTTGGGGTTGGGCTTGTAGGGAAGCGCCTTAGCGTCCATAGGCTGAGTTTACATGCAAATTGGAGGCCCTAATCCCGAGGCTCGCGGGACGCCGTGTCTGCAGTCAGGCGCTACGCTCAGGCGAGCGAGTTCGGGGCAGCTCAAGCGAAAGTCACATACCCATTCAGCCCGCAGAACGAGCGAAGCTCGCCGCTCGTCGTGGCGCACGCTTTAGCGTGCCGTGGCGGCATTCATGCCGCCATTCCTTCGTCCGAGATGAATCTCGCCGCTGCACGCTGAAGCGTGCGCCACAAGGCTCGGTGCTGGGGTTGAGAGGATACAGCAACAGACCGGATCAGTTCGTCACCTTCAGCGTGACCGGCACCGATTGCTTCAACAGGCTGGCGCCAAGCGCGCTCGGAGCGGTGCCGACGATGACCACGGAGTAACTCGTTTTCGGCGTTCGCGCCGTGGTTGCGATGGTCATGACGACGGTCGTGCTCCCTGGTTGCTGGGCGAATGTGGTGGTCGAGTAGGGAGGCAGCCCGCTGACCTGCAAAGCAATCGTGCCTGTGAAATTGCCAGTCAGGACCGGGGTGATGTGGAAGCTCGCGGAGCCGCCGGCTTGCACGCTCGCCGCCGCGGGCGTCGCCGTCAGTTTGAAGTTCGGCGGCGCGCTCACCGTCACCGCTACGACGACCGAATAGTTCGACTGCCCGCTCACCCCTTTCAGCGTGAAGGAGTACGTGCCCGCTACCGCCGAGGGCAAAGCCGTGACCTTGAGTGTCGCCGTTGCCCCCGGCGTGACGGCCGGCGGCGTGATGGAAGCGCTCAACCCGCCGGGCAAGCCGGTGATCGACAGCCCGATGCTGCTCGTAAACCCTCCGACGCCGGACGCCGTGGTCGTTGCGGAAGCGGATGCCCCGCCGATGGTCAGCGCGAACGCAGCCGGCGCGCTCAGGGTAAAGCCTGGCGCGACGGGCGGAGGCGTCTTCGCGGGCGGCGCCGAACTGCCGGTGGCGCAAGCTGTCACCGCTTTGTAGACATTCAATCGCCCCCCGGATGCGGTTTTGGCGGTCAACGATCCGACGGCGTCGACATTGTTGACGAGCGTCGCGCGCAGCGTGGGCGTGTCGAGCGAAGCGCACGCCGCCAGCACTAAAGCCGCCGCGCCGGCCACGTGCGGCGTGGCCATCGACGTGCCGCTCATTGAGGCGTAGCCCGAGTTGGGATAGGTGGATGCGATGTTCACTCCCGGTGCGCCAAGATCCACCGTCGTGCTCCCGTAGTTGGAGAAAGAAGCCAGCGTGTCCGTGTTGTCCGTGGCCGCAACGGAGATCACGTTCGCCGCGCGGTATGCCCCCGGGTAAGAGGGCGTGGCGTCCATGTTTGCGCCATCGTTGCCCGCCGCCGCCACGAACAGGATGCCGGCGGCGTTCGCCTGGTTGATCGCATCCAGCAGCGCTTGTGAGTTGCCCGAACCGCCCCAACTGTTGGACAACACGCGGATGCCGGCCGAGTTGGGCAGCGCCGCTTTGGCCTGGATGGCGAATTGTATGGCCCGGATCGCGTTGGCCACGGTGCCCTTGCCCGTCGCATCCATGAAACGCAGACCCATCATGCTCACGGCCCAGTTCACCCCGGCCACGCCCGCGCTATTGTTGCCGGCCGCGCCAATGGTGCCCGAGACGTGCGTGCCGTGTCCGTTCTGGTCCATCGGATCGCAAATGTTGTTGATCGCGTCATAGCCGTGTGTTCCGGCGGCACAAGTGATTTTGTCATTGGGCCCGAACTGAACGGTGAACGCCGCGGGAGCCGACCAGACGTTCACCTTCAGATCGGGGTGGTTGTAATCGATGCCCGTGTCCACGACGCCCACCACCACCGAACGCGTTCCCGTGGTGACGCTCCAGGCCGGCACGGCCTCGATGTCGGCGTTGGGCAGACCGCCGTTCTGTCCGGTGTTCTTCAGCCCCCACAACAGGGAAAACATCGGATCGTTGGGCGTGGCTGGCACGGGCGCAGACTGCGTCTCAACAATGTAGTTGGGTTCGGCGTACTCGACGTCAGGATCCGCCGAGAGTTCCTTCACCAGTTGCGCCACCGGCTTGGAGCCGGAGCTGAAGTGCGTGAGCCCCGTGTCGTCCAACTCGCGTGGCTGCCGCAGTTCGTGCATCCGGACGACATAGCTGCCGGCGTCAGCGCGAACGCCCGGGCGGAACTTGACCAGAACTTCGTGAGGCGCGGCCTTGCGGCCGTCAACGATTTCGAAGGACTGAGCCCACACGGGGGCGCTCAAGAAGAGTGCGGCGAGCGCGATGGAACTTCCAGCAGCGTTTGTCATGCCGATCAGGCTCCCGGGCAAAGGACTGTTCGAAGAGGCAGGCTCTTCGAGAGTTATGGATTTGGCTTCGAGCGTCTCATCGGCGGGCCGCGGCTAACCTTGAGTGGAAAAGTAATTTGAGATCGCAAAAGAGATGCGACGAGGAGCGGCCTGCTGCGCTGCAATCGAGAACGCGCACGCGTGAATCGCCGGTCCAGCGGCGCGATGGCGCCCCTGGCGAATCCTCGGGAGACTGCCCCAGCCAAGCGCCATCGCACGCCCCAAAGCCACGAAAAAGTGCAGCGCTGCGAAGTGTTTACAGCGCCCTCCGATTTTGCGGGGTCTCCGCTATATCCCCGCTTGATTTGGAAGTATACTCGGCCTATGCTGACGCAATTCTCGAGGATGTTGCGCTACTCCGGGCTGTTCCTTCTGCCCATCACATTTCTATTCACAGCCGCCGCCCAGGAAGCCGGCCTGTCCGACGATGACATCGTGCAAAAGAGTATCGACGCGCGCGGCGGACAGGACAAAATCAAAGCCATCCAGAGCGTCAAGATGACCGGCAAGATGGTCATGGGCGGGGGCCAGATGGAAGCGCCCATCACGCTGCAGATGAAGCGTCCGTCGTCGATGCGAATGGACATGGAGTTCCAGGGGCAAAGTGTGGTGCAAGCTTATGACGGCACGACCGCCTGGATGATCAATCCCTTTACCGGTGGCGCGGACGCCCAGAAGATGAGTGGCGACGAGGCCGAGGGCATGACGGAAGGCTCCGACATGGACGGCACGTTGGTCGGCTACAAAGAGAAGGGCCACAAAATCACGTTAGTGGGAAAAGAGGATCTGGCCGGCAAACCCGTCTACAAACTGAAGGTAGACAAGAAGAACGGCAAGACGGAGACCATCTACATCGACGCGACGAGTTTCCTGGAAATCAAGAGCGTGGCCATGCGCAAGCTGATGGGCAACGACATGGAACTGGAAACGTACGTTTCCGACTTCAGGCCCGTAGGCGGCGTTCTGATGCCATACATCATCGACAGCAAATCCGACGGGAACTCGGTGATGACGATCACTCTTGAAAAAGCCGAAGCGAACGCCGCAATGGACGACGCCATCTTCAAGATGCCCGCCGCGAAGTAGAAGCCGGCCGCATCCATGCCGGATTGGCACAGCGCGGGCGGCCCACGGAAGCAAGGAGTCCAGTTGATGAAGCGTCCAGGCACGGTCCTGACTATCGCGATCCTCGCAATCGCAGCAGCGCGAGGCGCCGAAGATACGCCGCTCCTGAAGGCGGTTGAGGGTCGTCAGGCGGCAGAGGTCCGCAAGCTGCTGGAGAACGGAGCGGACCCGAACGCGGCAGGCGCGACGGGCGAAACGCCTCTGCTGGCGGCCTCGCGGCTGGGCGCGACGGATCTCGTGCATCTCCTGCTCAACCGCGGCGCCAAGGCTACAACGCGTCTGCCGAATGGGGAGACGGTCCTGCACCTGGCAGTGATGTCGGGAAGCGCCGAGACGGTTCGGCTGCTGCTGAACGAGGGGCTCAACGCCAACGCGACGGAGGATGCGCGCGGGCAATCGCCGCTGCACTACGCCGCGGCCGAAGGGCGGACGGAGATCGTTCAAGCGCTGATTGAGGGCGGTGCGGTAGCCGACCTTGCTTCAACGGCCGGCGTTACGGCGCTCTGGCTGGCGGCGCAGGCTGGCCACTTCGACACCGTGCGAGCCTTGCTGGCTCTCGATGCGGATGCCGACTCGACCGGCCCGGAGCAGGTCCGGCCGATTCACATGGCGGCGCGGGCGGGCGATGTCGAGACGCTGAAGGCTCTGATCGACGCCGAAGCCGAGGTCGATTCGAAGACTTCGGATGGAAGTACGCCCCTGCACCTGGCGGTGAGTGAAAACCGCGAAGCGGCCGTGAAACTGCTGCTCGCCAGGGGTGCAAACCGGGAGATCAAGAACGCCAAGGGCGAGACGCCGCTCGACGTCGCGAAACGGCTGCAGTTCGCCTCGCTGATTACGCTGCTCTCTGCTCCGAACCCGAAGAACTAGGGCCTCTTCTTCGATTAAACTCCCAGGAAGTGGGGCGGCGCTCCAGCCCCTTTTCCGGAAATGGGGCGGGCTCTCCAGAGCCCGCTGCGGACAAACTTGCGGGGCCTGGAGGCCCCGCGCGGCGCTGGAGCGCCGCCCCACACTACGCCAGCCAGTCGATCAGATCGCCGCGTTCGTCGAATTCCAGCGCGCGGGCCTCGCCGAGGATCTCGATGCGCGGATTCTGCTCCAACTCGACCCTCAGATTTGCGGTGCAGGCCATGAGCCCCAGGTCGAGCGTATTCGCGATCCAGCCCAAGGTGACATCCGCCGGACCTTGCCGGCCCACGGTGCCACATATGGCCCGCAGGCACTCCCGGTCCGTGGGGAAGTGGATCGGCGTCCGGATCGAGGCCGGCTGCGACGAGGTCAGCGCGTTGACGTAGGTCGGCTGGCGGCGAATCTTCTTGAGGATCCGACGGTGCACAACATCGGCCAGGCCGATACCCGTCGCGTTGCCGTAGCTCAGCGGCGAGAGATCGCGAACGAAGACGCGGCCGACGCGCGGCGCCCCGGGCCAGGGGTTGACGTCGCCCCAGACCGCGCGGTTGATCACCTTCGTATCCAGCCCCGACCCCGAGAAGTTCTTCCCCATCTCGTTCACGATCAGGACGTCCAACGGAGTTGGGAGACGCGGCATCCAGGTCTTCGCGAGCGCCAGGAGTTGCTCTTCGCGCCGCTCCATGCTGGCGGCGGGAACGGCTTCGACATGCGCCGTGCTGTGATTGGAATCCTCCAGGATGGCGAGGCCGCCCAGGATATGTCCGGAGGCGAGTACCTGGCGACCGACGCTGCGAATCATCCTCTCCAGACCCGGGGCTCCCGGCGCTGGGGCTTCCAATCCCGGAGCCTCCGTCCCGGGGACCTCCAGGCCCATGCGATTGGCGAACGTGTGATAAGTC
>Ga0302319_10021947_pt1 | contig 11479 bp, 9 predicted proteins | sample Bog_T0_2_FD_203319 | JGI IMG/M metagenome (GOLD analysis project Ga0302319, IMG submission 203319) | Peat permafrost microbial communities from Stordalen Mire near Abisko, Sweden - Bog_T0_2 | ecosystem: Environmental > Terrestrial > Soil > Wetlands > Peat | place: Sweden: Abisko, Stordalen Mire...
GCCGTCCTTGAGCAGCGAGACCTGTCCGCCGGGCAGGTCGATGAGGATCTGTGAGCCCTCCGCGGGATGATGCACGGTGATGTTGGCGATGCCGCGGCCAACACGCAGCTCTATCGTGTTGCTGCTACCAGAGGCGACGGTGCTGACCGTGCCGTTCTGGCCGACCCGGAGCCAGATGCCGGGAGCGGGCTGAGAGAAGGCGCTGTCTGCGGCAGGCATCGGACGGGCGGGTGCGGCCGCGTTCGGGGCGCCGGCGCCCTGTGCGCGTTCAATGGGCGCGGGCTGCGCCTGCACGTAAACGCCGTCCGGAGATGCGAAGTTGCTGGAGTTCGGGTTGGGGCCGGCTGGGTTCGTGTTCTGGGCCGGCAGAGTGGTGCAGAGCAGGCCCGTCACGGACAGAGTGGCCAGGGAGATCAGGAAGCGATTGCGCCTGGACATAGTAAAAACCTCTACCAGATTAGATGCGGAGGCCATCAGAAAGTTTACGTAAGGAGCGGACCGACTGGACACGCGTTTCACGTATCTTCCAATCGGCTGAGAACCGCCCCAGTGTGTCCATATAGCCACACCCAGGCAACGGACAATGCCAGCCCAGCTCCCCAGTTCCTTGTCTCTATTATTAGGAGACCTGTCAACAGGTTCATCGGCCTAGAGCCGGGGCCCGCTTACCTGGGTATATCTTGTTGTCTGGATGCTACCTATTAAGAGGATATCTGGCGCACCCTTTCTCGGCGGTGTGTTCTTACTCTCGTTCTCCATTCTGATCTTCCAGATTCTCCAGACCCGCATCCTGTCCGTGATGGCCTGGTACTACATGGCGTTCTTCGCGATCAGCGTCGCCATGCTGGGGATGACGGTAGGTGCGGTGTGGGTGTACCTGCGGAGCGAACGCTTCGAGCGGGTTGCGCTGCCGGTCACGCTGACGCGGTTCGCGCTGCTGTGCGCGGTGGCGATGCCGGCGTCGGTCGCGGTGCAGTTCTGCCTGGTCACCACGACGGCGGTCTCGCTGACGACGCTGCTGTCCTGGAGTTTGCTGCTGACTGCGATGGGCGTGCCGTACGTCTTTTGCGGCGTGGTGGTGAGCCTGGCTCTGACCCGCAGCCCCTTTCCGACGGGACAGGTGTACGGCGTGGACCTGCTGGGAGCGGGCAAGCCGGATGCGAGGCCGCATATGTTCATCGCAAACAACGGCAACATCGCAACCCTGGTGCTGTCCAATGCCGAGTTCACGCCGGAGCAGGTGCAGCAACTCCGGCAGACCGCGCACGAGCAGGGGTTCACCGTGTTGCGCCCGACCAGTCACCGGAGTCGCCCCTGCTGCGGAAGGTGGTGGCGAGCCATGATCTGGGCACGCTGAATACCGCGCTGAACTCTTCATATCTCGATCTCACCGTCCCGACAGACTCCCGACCGTTCTTCTTCAACCAGCTTCGCCTGTTCAGTGTTCCGAGCCTGTGGACGATCCTGCAGATGCGGATGCACGGGCACATGGAAGGCGGAGTGCTGAGCGGCAACCTGATGGCGTCCGCCGTTCTGCTGATGATCTTTTGTCTGTCGGTGCTGGCTGTGGTGCTGACGATTGTGCTCCCGCTCAAGCTGGCGGCGCGCCGCTGTCCGCGGCCGCTGGCGGTCTCAGGCAGTCTGTACTTTTCCCTGATCGGCATGGGCTTTATGCTGACGGAGATCGCGCTGATCCAGTACTTCAGTGTGTATCTGGGCCACCCCATCTATTCGCTGGGTGTATGCCTGTTCAGCCTTATCCTTGCCTCCGGTATGGGCAGCCTGGCATCGACGCGCCTTCGGCTCGATACCGGCCGGCTGCTGGTTTGGGCGGCGTTGGCGTCGGCCTATTTGGTGGTGCTGGTCCGGGTGCTGCCTGGGGTGTTTGCGGCCACGACGAACCGCGAGCGAACTGCACGCATCGCGATTGCGCTGGCAAGCATTCTGCCGCTGGGCTTTCTGCTGGGCTTCGGCTTTCCGACCGGAATGCGTCTGGTGGAGACGGTGGACCGGAAGCCGACGCCGTGGTTCTGGGGGATCAATGGGGCCACCGGCGTGCTGGCCTCGGCGCTGGGTGTGATGCTCAGCATGGCGTTTGGGATCGATGTCACGCTGCTGATTGCGGCCGGGTGTTATCTCCTGCTGATGCCGGTAAGCCTCTCGCTGATGCGGCTGGGACGGCGAACGGTCGTAGCCGCGTAGCCGTCCGTCGAGCTGCCGCGGAACGGGCAGATCCGGCAGGTGGCTAGCTGTATGACATCTACCTAAACCGCTTGACAATGCCAGCCCGCAGAGCGCAATGTTACTGCCGCAATTATTTCCCCTTCGAAAGCGCTACCGGAGGCAAGGTCGCGCTGCGTAAGGGAAGCAATACGCTCCAAACTACTTGTTTGATCGAGGCCGATAACAATGCATCTGTTCCAAGCGATTCTGCGGCGGCTGGCGCTGCCCCTGCAAGCCCTCTCCCTGCTCCTTCTCTTCGTCACCGCCGCCACACTGCATGCGCAGATCGCGGGCACCGGCAACATCCAGGGGTCCGTGGTGGACTCCACCGGAGCGGTGATCCCCAACGCGGCGATCACGCTGACCGAGACCTCCACGCAAGTTAAGCACACCGCCAAGAGCGACAGCAGCGGCGTATTTGCTTTCCCCAACGTGGAGATTGGAACGTATGCCGTGAACGTGACCGCTCCCGGCTTCAAAGGCTATACGGATACCGGCATCGTGCTGGAGGTGGGCAGCAGCATCGCCGTGAACGTGACGATGACCGTGGGCGCGACGACCGAGCAGGTGGAGGTGACCACCGATTCGCTGGCGCTGCAGACTGAAGACCCATCGTTCAAGCAGACTATCGACGAGAAGGCCGTGGTAGAGATGCCATTGAACGGGCGACAGATGACCGGCCTGATCGCGCTCTCGGGCGGGTCCGCGCCGGCACCGGGCGGCGACTTCACCGGCAGCAAGTACTCCTACCAGACCATCGCCGTGTCGATCGCCGGGGGCAATGGCAACTCGACCGAGTGGCTGCTGGACGGCGGCAACAACAATGACTTTATGGGCGGCGGCAACCTGCCGTTTCCCTTCCCCGACGCCGTGAACCAGTTCAGCGTGGAGTCGACGGCGCTGGGCGCGCAGAGCGGAACGCACTCCGGCGGCCAGGTGAACGTGGTGACGCGCTCCGGTGTCAATACCTTCCATGGCTCCGGCTTTGAGTTCATCCGTAACAACTACATCGATGCCACCAACTTCTTCTCTGCCGCGAAAGACACGCTGCACCAGAACCAGTACGGCGGCACCATCGGCGGTCCTGTGTGGCTGCCCAAGCTGTACAAAGGAACGGACCGGTTGTTCTTCTTCTTCGGCTACCAGTGGTTGAAGGCGGACCAATCCACCGCGACCACCACGCAGTATGTGCCGACAGCCGCGAATCTGGCCGGTGACTGGTCGACAACAGATCCGGCTCCGGCTGCTTCCGGTGGTACGGGCGTGGCCAACAACTGCGGAACCGTTCAACAACTTTACGATCCAGTCACGGGAGCGCTTCTGCCTGGCAACAAGTACGGTCAACCAGGTGGACCCGCTCTGCCGACTTACAACGCAGCGGCGCTGGCGCTCTACAAGTATCTTCCAGTGCCTAATGCAACCACAGATCCCTTCGGCTGCGGTAAGGTGCAGTTCGCCATCCCCTATCAGCTCTATGACAAGCAGTTGATCACTCGCGAGGACTACACCATCAACGCGAAGAACCATCTTTACGGCCGTTATCTTCTCGATGGTTACCAGTTCCCCAGCTTCTTCTCGCCGACCAACATCCTGATCACGCAGAACGCGCCGGGCAACTATGAGCGGGTGCAGACGGCGACCCTCGGCGAGGACTATGCGATCAGTCCGAAGACAGTGAACTCGGCGCACGTCTCCGTGCAGCGCCGCGTGGACGTGCGCTCCTCCGCGCCGGGCATCAACGCCTGCACTCTGGGCATCAACCAATACTGCGCGCTACCGACGGGCTTTCAGCTCGCGGTGGGCAGTTCGTCGACCAAGAACCACTACTTCAACACCTACTGCGGCACCTGTGCGCCGGGACACTACAACGACAACGCCCTGATCTTCGACGACGACGTGACGATGGTGCGCGGCAAGCACCAGATCGTCTTTGGCGGAGAGTATGCGCTCAATGAGCTGAACATCGTGGGCGGATATCAGTCCAACGGCAACTTCACGGTAAGCGGCATCTACAGCGGCAATGGGCCTACAGGAATTCTTCCCGGAGCCACCAAGGCCGCTGCTATCGGCGATCCCAACCTGGACCTGCTGATGGGAGCCATGAGCGGCTACCAGCAGAGCAAGCAGCAGCAGAACGCGCTGCGCGGGCCGATTCCCAGCCTGTATGTGCAGGACACCTACCACGCCAGCAAACAGCTTACGATGGTGGCAGGCCTCCGCTGGTCGCCGACGTTCATGCCGGTGGACTTCTTCAACCGCGGCACCATCTTCAACTACAGCGCTTTCCTGGCCAACCAGATCAGCTCGGTCTACCCGACCGCGCCGGCGGGCTCGTTCTTCTACGGCGACCCGGGCGTCTCACGGCAGTTCACCCAGAACTCCCCGTGGCAGTTCTCGCCGAACGTAGGCGTCACGTATGACCTGAAAGGCAATGGCAAGACCGTGATCCGTGCCGGCGCGGAGTATGTCTACGACCAACCCAACTACTTCACCGCACAGCGCGTGAACCAGAACCCGCCGTTCGCCACCTCCAGCAGCCCCAACACATCGCAACAACTTTGCTTCAGCACTCCCTGGCTGGTGGGCGGACCCACCGGATACGGCTGCGCTCAGCAAGGCGGCACCAACACGGAGCCGTTCCCGCAGCCGGTCGTGCCGACCAAGGCGCAGGCCGTCTTCCCGGCACAGGGCCAGTTCATTGTGCTGCCCACGCACTTCCTGCCCTCGCGCACGATCCAGTACACAGCCAGCATCCAGCAAGAGTTTCCGCACGGCTGGCAGGTGCAGTTGGACTACATCGGCAACGGGACGCGCCACTCTCCTATCGGAACGCCGATCAACCCGGCTGTCTACACCCCCGGGGTCTGGGGTGCTGGCGGCACGGGCTGCGGCCCTGTCGTCACCACAGGACCGGCCGCCGTGGCAGCAAAGACGCTTGGTGGTGGCCCTGTCGGTACTGCCTGCTCCACAACCGCCAACCAACAGGCCCGCTTTGCGCTCGTAGAGGCAAACCCGGCCCAGGGTAACCAGTATCTGGGCGGTGGCGGCGGTTCGGTCGTGGTCAACGACTTCGGCACTGCCAACTACAACGGCCTGGTGGTCTCGGTGAACCATCGTCTCTCCTCCACCTTCAGCCTGCTGGCCAACTACACCTGGTCGAAGTGCCTGAACGAAGCGGACGGCAACGGCGACGTCACCGGGACCGCCGTGGAGAACCCCAACAACCCCGCGCTGGACTACGGCCCGTGCGGCTCCGACTATCGAGACATCGAGAACATCGTGATTGTGGCCAAGAGTGGATTCAGCTTTGCCAACCGCTGGGAGAAGCTGGCGATCAACGGCTGGGAGTTTGCTCCGCTGGTGCATATCCAGAGCGGCGCGCCCTTCACGGTGACCCAGGGATCGGACATCTCATTGACCGACGTTGGGAACGACCGACCGAACCTGGTTCCGGGAGTGCCGGTCTATCTACACCAGAAGATCGGCAATGGTGGAGGCGTTGGGGCAACCGAAGCGACTCGTGGCTACCTGAATCAGGCCGCATTCCAGCCTGACATCATCAACGGAACCTACGGAAACATCGGCCGCAACTCCTTCCGCGGCATTCCGTCGTACCAGTTTGATGCGCAGATCTCGCGCATCTTCCCCCTCCATGATCGGTTGAACCTCGACCTTCGTCTGGAAGCATTCAACGTGCTCAATCACCCGAACTTCAGCAATCCCAGTGCGTCCACCGGAGCAGGAACCATTGTCAATGGTATTCCAACTCCTTCGGGCAGCTTCGGTCAGATCTCGGCGACGACCAACGAGCCGGGGCCGGGCGCATCCAGCGCGCGCGTCTTCCAGGGAGGCGTGAAGATCTCCTTCTAACGCATCAATTGAACTCAAAAGCCCCACGAAGAGCGTTCTTCGTGGGGCTTTCTTCTTGCGGGAGAGAGAATCCCTCAGTAGGCGGGCGGGTAGTAGTAGCCGTAGGGCGGCGCGGGCGGGGCGACGTAGACGCGCGGCCGCACGATGACCGCCGGCGCCTGCTGGTAGTAGCTCACCTGCGGCGCTGCCTGCTGGATGACCACCTGTTGCTGCTGCTGTTGTGGCGGCTGCGGAGCGGCGGCGAAGTTCTGGTAGATGACCTGCTGCGGGGCCTGCTGCGGCTCGGGGTTGCGCTCGATCAGGCCGGCATGGCGCTGTTGCGGCATGTCGCCGCGGTCCTCGCGGTTGGGGATGCCGACATCGTCCATCATCTCCAGCGTGAGCAGCGTCTCCGGCTTCAGCACAGGCGAGGGGCCGCGGCGCGGCAGGTTGATCAGGTCAATGGGCCACAGCACCGGAATCAGCCAGGTGACGGTGTCCTTCACCGCGTGTCCCTGGCCGAGGATGCGGCCCTGCTGGTCGACCTTGTACTTCGGCACCTGCACTACCTTCGCATCAATCGGAATTACGCGGTTGCCCAGAAACATGCGGTCGAAGCGCAGCTCCATCCAGCCTTTGCCGACGAAGTGGCCGGGATCCTTGTAGTCGACGAAGCGGCCCTCAATATAGCTGCCGTACGGCAGCACGGAGCGGCCGTAGAACTCCACCGGATTCAGCGTGCACAGAACCGGGTCGCCGATGGCCATGGTCTTGGACGAGATGCGGCCCTCCGAGACGCGGCAGGTGAAGGTGGAACCGCCCGGAACGAGCTGGTCGGACGCGAGGGCGCGGGGCAAAGGCGCGAGGGCGAGGAAAGAGATCGCGAGCACTGCGGAAGGAGATATAGATGCGAGGGATTTGGAGCGGACCAACATGGGGGCCTCCTGAAGGTGCGGGAACTTGCCGAATGAGTCGAACAAACGGACGGAAGATGCACTCGCCGCCGAAGGGACGCGGCAAAGGAGAAAACCGAAAGCCGGGAAACAGAGGATTCAGCCGTGCTTGGCAAGGAATCTATCATGGCTCGCCGGGCCGCCGGCCGCGAAATCTTCGCCGGTCGCCTGCCCCTTTTGGGGTATACCCCCACCGCAACTTTCCCCCGTTCCGTAGAGCGGAGTTTCGCGCTCCGGCAGCGATTTCATGCGGGCAACAATGTTTTTATGGACATTTAGGCGCATTTTTTTTGTTTACTTGATGGACAGACGCCCTTACTATTGTCGCCAGACCAAGCACGACTAAAGGTTCTACTGTTCGCGTGGAACCTCGTGTGCGGTACTTAAACAGCTCGAAGGAGATCACACCCCATGAGTCTTGATTCCCGCACTGAAGTCCTCGAAGCTCGTCTTGCCGAAGAGCTAGAGGAGCGCACTGAGTTCTGCGATTGGCTTTCTGTTTGTACGTCCTGCTCTGGTGGCGGCGGCACGGCCCCCTGCAGCGTTACCCCGACCTCCCCGAACGGCGTCTGCACCACCGCGCCCACGTCCAAGGGCTGGTGCTGGTAGACAGGGACGAAGTGGAAGCACGCAACCTGCGGTCCGATTGTTCGACCTGTACCTTTTTCGTGAGCCCCGGAATCCTCTCCAATGCAACCGCGCCTTTGTAACTGGATGCGCCCTTCATTGGTCTGTGATTTTGGGGCTTCGTCACGTTGAGCGGCCGGAACGGAGTGGCTGGGCGCAGAGTTGGGCCCTGCCCCCTTGGCCTTCGGTTGTTCGTTAAGATGGAACGAGAAGCCATGGGCATCGGTATCGAGACGAGCAGGATCGAGACAAGCAACACCGAGCCACGCGGGGACTCGCTCTCTGAGTATCCGGAGTTGGTCCAGGGCGTTGCGGCGCGCGTGACCGCCTTCCATGGCGAACTGCAGGCCGTACTCCAGATCAGTACAACGGAAGAGCCCAACTACTACCACGCGTATCCATTTCTCTTTCGGGACGAGTTCCCCAACGTAAGCGACGCCGACGCGTCCACGCTCGCGGTCGCCGGAGTGTTTTATCTGAATCATCTTTGTCTGCTGGATGACGTGGTGGACAGCCAGGGCGCGCGAGAGCCGTACAAGCTGTTGCTGAGTGCGCTACTGCACGAAGAGTCGCTGGTGCAGTTGGGAACCCTGTTTGCGGCGGCGTCGCCGTTCTGGGCGGAGCTGTCCCGGTATCACCGCGAGTTTGCCGCGGCGATGCTGCGCGAACAGACCGAGCATACGGGCCGGCTCTCCGCCTTCACCGAGGCGGAGGTCTTCCAGATTGCGAAGGGGAAGGCAGCGCTGTCCAAGATGACGACCGCTGCACTGGCGCTGCTGGCGGACAGACCGGAGACGATTGCGAAGCTGTCGGCCTCGCAGGACTGCTTTAACGCCGCGCGCCAGATGTACGACGATGTGAAGGATTGGAAAGAGGATTACCTGAACCGGCGCTACTCCGCGCTGTTAACGGCGGCGCTGCTGGAACTCTCCGGCGGCGAGGAGAAGAGTCCGCAGGGCAGCATCGATGTGGACACGTTGAGCACGCGGCTGCACTACGGCGGGCACATTGACCGCGCGCTGGCGCAGGCGGTGCAGTGGTGCGATGAGGCCGCGAGACATGCGTCCGGCTGCAAGGTCGCGGGATGGAACCGCCTTATGCAATCGCTGCGGGCGCAGGTGGTGCGCCTGCGTGAGGATCTGGCAACCATCCGCGCAGGTGCGGCCCACGCGCAACCCACGGAAGAATTTCAGCGTGAGGCAAAATCAGCATGAACAGCCCGCAACGAGCGGAGACGCAGCGCCACGCACCCGTGCTGATGGACGGTGTCCATGTGTTGCCGTTTGATTCTTCCTCGGTGGAGAAGCGACATCTGCTGGTTCGCCGGGATGGACGCCGCTGGCATATCTCGGAGTATCTCGCCGGCGTAATTGGGGCGATCGACGGTCGACGGGACGCGGACGGGATTGCGGCGGCGGTGTCGGCGTCGCTCGGGCGGCCGGTGCAGCGGGTGGACATAGAGCGTGTGCTGAGCGGTTTCCTGGCAGCGAATGAGATCGTCGAGCGCTCCGCGAGCACAGACGGGAGCGGATTCCGGCTGGAGCCTGTCGCTCTGTCGCCCGCTCGCAAGTCCAGCACTACGCTGCGGGTCCCGCTGATCTGGGGGCGTCCGCTGGCGCTGGTGACGCGGTCCATGGCCTGGCTCTTCAGGAGCCCTTTCGCGTGGCCCGTGGTCTGCGGCATGCTCGGGTTTCAGATTGTTTGGAGCCTGACGCACCTCCGAACCATTTCAATGGCAACGCATTCCTCATGGACCGACGACCTGGCCATGGTGCTCGGGCTGGTGATGTTCTCGCTGGTGCTGCATGAGTTCGGACATGCCTCAGCCTGCCGGGCCTTCGGCGCCAGGGAAGGGGAGATCGGCTTTGCGATCTACCTCGTGTTTCCGGTGTTCTATTGCGACGTCACCGATGCGTGGAAGCTGTCGCGCCGGCAGCGCGCGGCACTGGACCTGGCGGGGCTGTATAGCCAGGGCCTGTTCGCCTCGCTGATGCTGGGGGTGTACCTGGCGACCGGGCGAGAGCTGTTTCTGTGGACGTTTCTCGCCATCTCCGCGTCGTATATTCCGAACCTCAACCCATTCCTGAAGATGGACGGCTACTGGTTTCTGAGCGACATGCTGGGCGTCGCCAACCTGTCGCAGCGCGTGGGCGAACTGCTGCGCGGCGACCTGTCGACCATGCGTGGCATGTCTCGAGCCATGGCATCGCTCACGTATCTCTATCTGGTCGCGAGCATCGTTTATATGACTGGGTTTTTCTACTGGGTAGGCAAGTACGCCGTCGGGCTGGTGCGCGGCGGATATATGGAGAGCCTGCGCAACGTGAAGTTAGCCTCCTACGGTGACTTCGCTGACATGCTGCCGGCGTTGCTGACCGTGTTTGCGTCGACGCTGGTGCTTATCTTTCTGCCGTTCCTGGGCTGGCGCACCCTGCGCGGATGCCTGGCCTGGATGAAAGACATCGCAGGCATGGTACGCAACCAGGGGACGGCATAGGGCTGCAATGAAGATACTGTTCGCGCACCAGCTCTTTCCCGGCCAGTTTTCCCGCATGTGCACCTTTCTGCCGAAGATGGGTGACTACGAGATCTACTTCATGTGCCGGAGGACTCCGGAACGGATCGACGGAGTGCAACAGCTCTTCTATGAGCGGCCGCGCGACGTAACGCCCGGCATTCACCCGCACGTGGAGCTCTTTGAGGACGCCGTGCTGATGGGGCAGACCGCGGCCAAAACCGCGGAGCAGCTGAAGCAGAGCGGATGGACGCCGGACCTGATCGTCGGCCACACCGGCTGGGGCGAGTTGATGTTTCTGAAGACCGTCTATCCCCAGGTTCCGGTGCTGGCGTACCCGGAGTACTTCAACAACGTCCAGGGCGCCGACTACCTGTTCGATCCGGAGTTTCCCTCGCCGCCGGAAGATGCGCAGCGGGTGATCGCCCGCAACGCCACCAACCTGGTGAGCTGGCTGGCCGCGGACTGGGGTCTGGTCCCGACCCAGTGGCAGCGCAGCCTGTTTCCCTTGGAGATGCAGTCGCGGATGTCCGTCATCCATGAGGGCGTGCTGACCGACGAGATCAAGCCCAACCCGGAGCAGCGCATGACGCTGAAGAGCGGCCGCACCTACACCACGCAGGACCAGGTCATCACGTTTGCGGCGCGCAACCTGGAGCCCTATCGCGGCTTCCACGTCATGATGCGGGCCGTGCCGGAGATCCTGCGCCGGCATCCGCAGGCGGTCGTCGCGTTTGTCGGCGGCGACGAGGTGAGCTACGGCCTCAAGCACTCTTCCGGCAGGAGTTGGCGGCAGGTGATGCGCGAAGAAGTGTTGCGCACCGAACTGATGAAAGGCAACCACAACGCGCTCGACCCGCAACGCGTCTGGTTCACGGGGCATTTGCCGTATGACCAGCACCTGGCGCTGCTGCAACTGTCGTCGGCGCACGTGTACCTGACGTATCCATTTCTGCTGAGCTGGTCGATGATGGAGGCGATGTCCGCGGGCTGCGCTCTGATTGGCTCGCGCACCGGCCCTGTGGAAGAGGTGATCCGCCACGGCGAGAACGGCCTGCTGGTGGATTTTTTTGACACGCAGGGCATCGCGGACGCGGTGACGGCCATCCTCACCCATCCCGACCGCATGGCCGGAATGCGCCAGGCTGCCCGGCAGACGGCGATCGACGGCTATGACGTGAAGACCAGGTGCCTGCCGCAGGTGGTCAAGCTCTTTGACGACCTGGTGGCCGGGCGACGTCCCGACGCGGGCTGACACCCCTCCCCCCTCCCCCCCCCTATACTTTTTGGCCTAAAGTTGGCAGAACATTGG
>Ga0302319_10021948_pt1 | contig 11479 bp, 9 predicted proteins | sample Bog_T0_2_FD_203319 | JGI IMG/M metagenome (GOLD analysis project Ga0302319, IMG submission 203319) | Peat permafrost microbial communities from Stordalen Mire near Abisko, Sweden - Bog_T0_2 | ecosystem: Environmental > Terrestrial > Soil > Wetlands > Peat | place: Sweden: Abisko, Stordalen Mire...
CGGTTGGAACAGCGCTCGCCTGCGCCGCCAGGTCCGGGGCGGTCAAAGCCAGCATCGCGGCGGCCTGTTCCGCGGGCAAAGCAAGCACCGCCGCATCCGCGTCGATGATTTCGGCTGAGGCCGTGCGCAGCCGAAAGCCGCCGGCATGGCGCTCCAGCCGGGTCACCTGGGTGGCGAAGCGGGCGCCGAGTGCCTGCGCCATCTCGCGGAGCGGCGCGCTCATGGCAGGAACGCCGACATAGGCCTCGCTTTGGACCTCCCTTTTTGCATCGTTGCCCGCTGCCGGCCACGCGGCGACACAGCCTGTGGCGATCCAGGCCTCGACCCGGCGCCGGAAGGCCTGGTCGCGCACCGTGAAATACTGCGCGCCATGATCGAATTCCGCTACGCCTTCCGCGGTCTCGACCCGCCGCGTCGACATCCGGCCGCCCGGCCCGCGCCCCTTGTCGAACAGCCGCACCTCATGTCCCTGCGCGATCAGGCGCTCGGCGCAGGCCAGACCCGCCATTCCCGCCCCAATGATTGCGATCCGCATTGCATCCCGACCCACACATCGGCCATCCCGTACGGACCCAGGATGGCGCACGGCAGGCTGAATGGAAAGCTGCCTAAGGAACTGCCGGCGGCCGCTTCGGTTCTCTGCCAGCAGCGCCAGGTCGCGGCGTCAGGTTCCACTTTTCCCATCGGCCCGGATCGCCAGCTTTGTGGACGCGCCGGATTGACGTAGACTCGGTCTTAAGAGGCGATCCGATCGTGCAGACCGCGCAAAGTACTTCTCTGAGATTGCTGCAATGGATGATGGCCGCTTCGCTGGCCCTCCCGATGGCGCTGTTCGGCGTTGCCGCCGTGATCACCTGGAATTCGACGCGCGACGACGCCGACCGCCAGATCCAACGCTCCCTCGACGTCGCCCACGAGCACGCGCTGAAAGTGTTCGAGACCATCGACCGCAGCCTGTCGGAAATCAACGAAATGGTTCGCGGCCTTTCGGATGACGAGATCCGCGCCCGTGCGGCGTCGCTGCATGAGCGGTTGAGGAATCTCGCCTTCGCTTTGCCGCAGCTGAAATCCGCCTGGATCTTCGACAGCGGCGGCCAGGTCCTGGTCAACAGCCTGGTGTTTCCGGCGCCTGGCGACATCGATTTTTCCGACCGGGACTATTTCAAGGCGCAGCTCAACCCGCGGAACGGGATTTTCATCGGCCAAACCCTGCTGCCGCGCGCGCCCTATGGCGGGGCGCCCTTCTTCAGCGTCAGCCGCCGCCGGGAGCACGACGATCACAGCTTTGCCGGCGTCATCCAGGCCTCGGTGCTGTCAAACTATTTCGAGAATTACTATGCCCGGCTCGGCCACGATCCAGGCAGTTTTTTCGCGCTCGGCCTGACCGACGGCACCGTACTGGCGCGGTTTCCGTCGATCGGCCAGCCCCAACATCTCGATCGCCGCGGGGCCATCGGACAGCAACTCGCCGCCCAACCGCAGACCGGCCTTTTGACCATGACTTCGCCGATCGACGGCATCGAACGCCGGCTCGGCTATCAGCGGCTTGCCGAATATCCGGTCTATGTCAGCGCCGGGATGGAGACAGCGGCGATCCGGGCGCGCTTTCTCGCGACCATCGGCCAGCATCTGGTGTTCGGGATCCCGGCAACCGCCTTGCTGTTTTTGATTCTGGCGCTGGCGCTGCGGCGAACGCAAAATCTCCATGCCGAGGCGGCCCGGCGCAGGCAGGCCGAGGAGGCGCTGAAACACGGCCAGCGCCTGGAGGCGCTGGGCCAGCTCACCGGCGGCGTCGCGCACGATTTCAACAATCTGCTGACGGTGATCAGGGCATCGGTCGATCTGTTGCAGCGGCCAGATCTTTCCGAGGAGCGGCGGCGGCGCTACATCGACGCGATTTCGGACACCGTTGGCCGCGCCACCCGCCTGACGGCGCAGCTATTGGCGTTCGCACGGCGGCAACCGCTGAAGCCCGAACATTTTGACGTCGGCCGTGGCATCACCGCACTCGGGGACATGGTCCGCGCGGTGATCGGATCCGCCATTGAGATGGTCTTTCAGGTTCCGGACGAGCCCTGCTTTGTCAGCGCTGATGTCGGCCAATTCGAAACCGCGCTGATCAACCTCGTCGTCAATGCGCGCGATGCCATGATGGGAGAAGGCCGGCTGACGCTGTCGGTGCGCCCTGCCGACAAACTCCCGGGCCCGGGACCGCATCCAGAACGCCCGGAGGGTTTTGTCGCGGTCGCCGTGAGCGACAGCGGCGCCGGGATCCCGCCGCAGCATCTCGGACACATCTTCGAGCCGTTCTATACCACCAAGCAGATTGGCAAAGGCACCGGCCTCGGCCTTTCGCAGGTGTTCGGCTTTGTCAAACAATCCGGCGGCGAGGTCGACGTAGCCACCGAACTCGGCAAGGGAAGTACCTTCACCCTCTATCTGCCGCGCGTCTCGGCGCCGCTGTCCGCGCCGCCGCAGGCGGCGGCGGAGGCGCCGCCGCTCGATGGCGACGGCAGGACAGTTCTGGTGGTCGAAGACAATCGCGACGTCGGCACTTTCGCCATCGAAGCACTGACCGAACTCGGTTACGCGCCGACGCTGGTCGGCAGCGCCGGCGAGGCGCTGGCGGAACTCAGTCGCCATCCGGAAGGCTTCGATGTGGTGTTTTCCGATATCATGATGCCCGGCCTCAGCGGTATCGAGCTCGCCCGGGAAATCGACCAGCGCGAGCTCGACCTGCCGGTGCTGCTGACCAGCGGCTTCAGCCAGACGCTGTCGCAGCATGGCCGGTTCGGCTATGAGCTGTTGCAGAAGCCCTATTCGATCGATCAGCTGGCGCAGGCGCTCGGACGCGTCGTCCGGCAAAGGCGGGTCAAGCGCGGCGCGGCGGAATGAAGCTTGCGGCGTTGGAACTGGCGATGAACTGGGCTATGCAGGCCCGGCATCCGCACTCCCGGGCCGAACCTGTTGTCGATTTCCCAACCTCCCTCCGGCAGCGCCATCGCCGTTGCCAATGATCTGACCTCGCCGCCCTTCGGGGCCTTCGCGCCGACGCGGACGCAGGCGGCGATTCTGGCGCTGGCGCAGCGCTCCAAGTTGAAGCGCGGCGCGTTCCGCCCGATGCTGTCGCGGCTGCTCAATCTGCTGCGCAAAGGCCCGCTCGATGTGTCCTATCAGGGCGCCTCGTTCCGCTTCTATCACCAGGCCAGCGCCACCGAGCGCGGCGCGCTGCTCAATCCGGACTACAATCTGGAGGAACTGGATTTCCTTCGGGCCCACACGCCGCCGGGCGGCGTCTTTGTCGACGTCGGCGCCAATGTCGGCACCTACGCCCTGGTGCTGGCGCGCCATGTCGGGGCCGGCGGCCAGGTGATCGCAATCGAGCCGCATCCCGTCACCCATGCGCGGCTGGCTTTCAACCGCGCAGCCTCCGGCTTTGCCCAGGTCGCGCTGGTCGCAGCAGCGGCTGGCGCAACCGACGGCGAATTGCTGATCGAGACAGACGGCGACAATCTCGGCGCCAGCCATGTCGTGACCGGCCGCAGCGCCGGCAACGCCATCCGGGTGCGGTCGCTGCGGCTCAAGCGGATTCTGGACGAGGCCGCGCTCGGCACCGTTGATACGCTCAAGATCGACGTCGAGGGCTTTGAGGATCGGGTTCTGACCGGTTTCTTCAAGGAGGCTCCGCCCAAGCTCTGGCCCAGGGCAATCGTGATCGAGCATCTGTCACGGAATGTATGGCTCGAGGACTGCATCGCCGATATGCGCGGACGCGGCTATGTCGAGACCGGCAAGACCCGCAGCAACACGCTGCTGCTGCGCGGGGACGGCCAGGCGACCGCTAGCCAATAACAGCAATTCCGCTTATTATAGGTTAGCGATCTATCAAATAATAACCGGCAAGGCTGTTATGAGCTCGGGCACGTATGAAGCCGACGATAGGGGCCGAAAGCTCTTCAGACCGAACATCCCAGCATTCCCGCCGCTCGATGAGGTCCACGACCTGCTTGATCCAGCCATGGTCGCCATTCGCGAATTCGACCGGCGGCTTGGGGCCTGGAATCGCACGGCTGCCGTTGGTCGTCTGTTCGCCCGGCTCGATGCCGTGCACTCCTCCGCCGCGGAAGGCTCGACCACCACCTTCACCGACTTGATGGAATACGAAACGAGTTTGCGGCTCGCGCCCGACGTCGACGACGCCGCCGTCGTTGCTGCGGTTGCTGACGCCGTTCAGGAAGGCGCCGGCAACGGCCTGGACGAGCTGGTCCTGCGCATCCACCGGCGACTGTTCGAGCGCGCCCGCGACAAATTGATTGCTGCAAGCGCGGGCAAGTTCAAGACGATTGCGAATTTCGTGAGGGACCCGGAATTTCCAGAAGGCTTCTTCGGTTACACCAGCCCGTCGTCCCTGGCCGACGCCATGCGCGACTGGCGCGACTTCACGCTGGCGGCCGAGCCGCGGACGCCCGAGCTTCTCAGGCAATTGCTGTCGCATTGGATGTTCGAGCACATCCACCCCGTCCCCGACGGCAACGGACGCATTGGCCGGCTCCTCGTTCCCATCCTCATGAAATTGAAGGGGCACACGGCGATGGCGTGTACCTTTTTCGGAGAAACCGTGCACGAGGAAAAAGCGCTGTACGTCGAGGCCCTGAAGGACGCCCGCATGACCGGCAAGATGTCGAACTACGCTCGCCAAATGCTGGCATTCGTCCGCACGACGGCGCAGGCAAACCTCGAAAGGTTGGACAAGCTCCAAGCGTTGCAGGTGGAGTGGAAAACACGTTTTGCGAATGTCAGGTCGGATAGTGTTGTCCATCGCCTGGTCGAATACGTCGTCACGAAGCCGGTTTTCACGGTCAACGACGCGCAGGCAGAACTCGGCGTCAGCTATGCGGCGGCAAATACGGCCGCGCAGGCCCTGACGAACGCTGGAATTCTTGTCGTCCCTGATGACGTCAGGAGAGATCGCCTGTTCCACGCCGAAGACGTGCTCGGGATCTTCGACCGCTTCCGGCCAAATTTAACGAGAGTGATTTCGGCGCTTTAAGCCGCAACCCCGCCGACCGCACGGCGCGCGGTCGGTGATCTCACGCCCGAGATCGTCTGCCCCTGCACATACTCGCGCAGTGCCCGATTCATCCGACGCCAATGAACTTCCGGAGCATGCGGCCATACTCACATGCGATATGGACGATCAGGCGACAAGAAGCCGAGATTGACAAAGTACCAAAGTAGTACTTTAATACGAAAATGATTCTGGCCCCGCATACCAGCGCTCTCAGATATCGGCTCGCCCCCGACGCGGACGCGAAGGCCGCGATTGAGGCGACCTTCGAGGCCTATCACCTGATGATGGACATTCTCGATGAGGTGGTCCGCGACGCGGGAGCCAATTTGGTTGCGCTGCACGGCGAGGCCTACGAAACGGTTCGGTCCAGAACTGGCCTGCCCGCTCGCCTCGTCACCCTAGGACTGGCCGATCGCGCCGACTACCGCGCCTCGTCGGTCAAGCGACTGCCGCTCGACGACAAGCTCGTCAACGTCAAGACCGCGACCACCCTCTCGGTGGGAACGGTGCGCGGCCGCAAGCTCGTTTCGTTCGACGTCGCTGGCTACCTGCCGGGCTGGGGGCGCCGGGCGCCGGCCTATCTCGTCCGACGCGACGACGGCGGCCTCGACATCCACTTCGGCGTCACACCCAGCATCCGAGATGAGGAGAACATCATGCCTGCCGAGAGCGCCCTGGCCCGCGTGGGCCGTCTGATTTCCGGTATCGCCCACGTCACGATCGAGAAGGTCGAGGACAAGAACAAGGTCGCCGTCGTCCAGCAGGCCCTGCGCGAGATCCAGCAGGCGGAGGAAATGGCGCTCGCCGAGTTGCGCAAGGCCCGGGCTGAAGAATACCGGATCACCTCGCGGCGGACCGAAATCGACAGGGAATTGACCACCCTGACGGCGAAGATCGAGACCGCCCTTGGCGAGGCGAGAGACGATCTCGCCAAGTCAGGCATCGCGCGTCAACTCGACCTCGAGGCCCAACTGGGCGTCCTGGGGCAGGCGCTGGAGGAGAACGGCGTGGCCATCGAGGAGGCCTCCACGTCGCTGCAGGCGATCCGTTCCGCTCTGCAGGATGGCGAGGCCCGCTTGGCCGATCTCAGGCGGAGCGAGACAGTCAGCGGCGCCGTCGGCCTGACAACAAAAGCCGACAGCTCGGGCAGCGTCGCCCAGGCCGCCCGCGCCGGCCGCGCCATCGCGCGCGCGGTCGGCGTGGCGCCACAGGCTGCTTCGACCCAGGGCATCGACGAATTGACCAGGCTCCACCGCGACAAGGCCATCGAGGACCGGCTGGCATTGTTGAAACAGCGGCGGAACTAGCAGCGACCCGGGAGGGAAAGAATGCAGCTGATGGAGCATTTTCTGGCGCCGGAGGTCAGACCGTTCGCGATCGCCGCGATGATGATCGTCATCGTCGGCGGCGTGGAAGTATGCTCGATGCTGATTGGGTTCTCCCTGAGCGAGATGGCCGGCAAAGCCCTCGACTTTGATTCTGGTTCAGACAGCAACCTGATGAACGCGATTTCCTGGATGAACGTCCGCGGCGTCCCGTTGCTGGTCTACCTGATGGTCCTGTTCGCGTTGTTCTCGATCGCCGGCTTCCTGATCCAGGACGGCGCGCGCGCCGTCGCCACGCCGCTTCCGACCTGGCTGGCGGTGCCGTTCGCCCTCGGCGCAGCGCTGCCCTTGGTCAGATGGTCGAGCGGATGGCTGGCGAAAATCATCCCGCGCGACGAAAGCTATGCCGTCGGCGAAGCTTCTCTGGTGGGCCGCATCGGCGAAGTGGTGGTCGGGCCGCTAGACCAGGGATTGCCGGGACGCGTCAGAGTAAAAGACGTTCACGACAACTTTCATTTCGTTGCGGCGATGGCCGCGCCCGACTCGCCCCGGCTGCCGCAAGGCGTCGCAGTTCTGCTCGTCGACCGCGTCGGCACGCGATTTCTCGCCATCGCTGCGGAAGACGAAATTCTGTCCCGTACTGTCAAACCCTAAGAGGGGCTGCCCATGGCTATATTGATTCCGGCGGGGATCGGCGTCATCGCCATCTTCGTCATCGGCATTATCTTTACCACGCTTTACAAGCGCTCGACTCGCGACGAAGCGTTCGTCCGCACCGGCCTCGGCGGCAAGAAGGTCGTGCTCGACGGCGGCGCCGTCATCCTGCCGATCTTCCACTCCTTCGCCAGGGTAAACCTGAAGACGCTGCGGCTGACCGTGGAGCGCAAGGAGAAGGAATCGCTTATCACAAAGGATCGTCTGCGCGTCGACATCGGCGCCGAGTTCTACGTCCGCGTCAAGCCGGACAGCGACAGCATCGCGCTCGCAGCGCAGACGCTCGGCGAACTGACCAACAATGCGGAAGCCTTGCGCGACCAGGTCGAGGCAAAATTCGTCGACGGCCTGCGCGCGGTGGCGGCGACAATGACGATCCTCGAGTTGCAGGAAAAGCGCTCCGACTTCGTCAAGCATGTGCAGCAGACCGTCGAGGCCGACGTTCAGTCAAATGGCCTCGAGCTGGAGTCGGTTTCGCTGACCAAGCTCGACCAGACCGACATCAAGTTCTTCAACGAGGGCAACTACTTCGACGCCGAGGGGTTGACCTCGCTGAAATCGATCGTCGAGAATCGAAAGAAGGAACGTAATGCGATCGTGCGCGACAACGAGGTCGCCATCGCCCAGAAGGACCTTGAGGCGCGACAGCAAACGCTGGCCATCGAAAGGACCAAACGCGAAGCCGAACTGTCGCAGGAGCGCGACATCGCCAACAAGACGGCGGCGACGCGCGCCGAGGTCGCTCAGGCCGAGCAGACCGCGAAACTGACGGAAGAGAACGCCCGCATTGAAACCGAGCAGCAGGTCGCCACCCGGACGGCGGCAGCCAACAAGGCCAGGGAGACGGCAACCATCGAGGCCGACCTCTCTATTAATAAACGGCGTACCGACGCCCAGCGCGAGATCCAGATCGCCACGCAGGACAATGAGATCCTGATCGCGGCCAAGAACAAGCTGACGTCGGAGGCCCTCGCGGAGGCGAAGGCGGCCGAGGCGCTCGCCGTGTCTGCGGAGGAAAAGGTGGTGACCGCTCGGGCGATCGAGGTCGCCGAGCGCGCCCGTCAGACCCAGGTACTGGCGGCGCGGACCGATGCAGAACGCAAGTCGACCGAGATCGTGGTCGCGGCGGAGGCGAAGAAGAAGGCGGCCGTGGACACCGCCGAAGCGACAAAAACCGAGGCCACCGCAGAAGCCGAGGCCAGCAAGACCCGGGCGCAAGGTCTTGAGAGGCTCGGCGAGGCCGAAGCCAAGGTGATCACGCTGAAGAACGAGGCGCAGAACAGGCTCGGCGCCAACGTCATCGACTTCGAGATCGCCAAGAGGCGCCTTGAGGTTTTAGCGCCGACGATGGCGGAGTTGGTGAAGCCGGTCTCGAATATCAAGGACGTGCGCATCCTCCAGACGGGCGGCTTCGCTGGTCCTGGTGGCCCGGCTGGTCAGAGCATCGGGTTTGGCGAGGGTCTCGCGGGAGAATTGCTCAAGGTCCACGCGATGAAGCCGATCATCGACCAAATCCTGCAGCAGGCCGGCTTCAAGCCGGGCGATGATCCGGTGAAAACGCTGACGAATGTGCTGACCGACAAAGCAAAGACGGCGTCGGATGCCGCTGGAGACCGCGGGATAGATGGCAAAACACAGCGTTGAATGAGAGTAAACTTGCTTGGCGGCGACCAAACCCGGGTTTTGTGAGGCGGGTCTGACGGGGAACATCGCCGCGCCGGCCTCGTTAACGCTCCAAGACAACGGAGGAGCAACTCATGGCCGACGACACCACCGCCCACGATATCGAGCGGGTCTGGGAACTGATGAAGAAGATCGGCTTTGCCATGCTGGTCACCAGCGACGGCGGCCGGCTGCGGGCGCGGCCGATGAGCGCCTATCTCGAGCAGGACGAGAACGCGATCTATTTCCTGACCGATACGCGCCGACACAAGGATGACGAGATAGCAACCAACCCCCAGGTCAATCTGTCGTTCGCCGAACCCGGCAGCCAAAAATATGTCTCGGTCAGCGGCACCGCCACCGTCTCTAATGACCGTGCCAAGATCAGGCAGCTGTTCTCGACGCCGGCCAAGGCTTGGTGGGACTCCGCCGAGGATCCCCAGATCAGGCTGTTGAAGGTCAGTCCCGCGGACGCCGAATTCTGGGATGCGCCGGGATCGGTGATCAGCTATGTCAAGATGGCCGCGGCAGCGGTCACAGGCACCCGTCCCGCGCTCGGCGACAACCGCAAAGTAGCGCTGTAGATGGGCATCGAGCCGCTCGAGGATCCGCCGATCGAGCCCGGCCAACCGGCCGAGCCTCCACTGGAGACGCCGCCGGGAAACCCATCGCCGGAGGTGCCGCAGCCGATCTACGAGCCCGACGCTCCGTCGCGGCCGGATGAATTGCCGGGTCGCGTGCCCGAAGAACTGCCGATGCGCCGACCGGGCGGTCCGAGCTCTCCGCCTCCGACCGCCAGCTCTTGACGAATCGCAGCGGCTGATGCTTCTCGCAGCGGCTGATGCTTCCAGGAAGGTGACGTCGCCCCTACGCGCGACGTCACCTGAACAAGAAGCCGGTTAAACCCCATGTAAATTCTATCCCAGCGCCGGCCTTGAGCCATTCGCTGAATGAGGCGTGAACGGCGTCGAACCAGAGCAGCGTGTATTCTGAAATAAATACATCTCGGTGAGCCAGACCCGCCACAATCCGGCCTGATGCGTTGCGGTATTGATCGCGGCCACTGGTCGCCACTCCTTATTTACGCCCAACTGGGGATCCCATGACAAAGCTCCGTCTCGCGCTGCTTGCCACCACTGCGGCTACGGCACTGCAACTGGCCAGTGCGCCATCGCACGCGCAGACCGCGCCCCTGCTGATGGCGCAGGCCGCGCCGCCGAAGGAGGAATTGGGTCCCGATGGGAAGCCCAAGCAGCCGCCGAGGGGTGCGCCGGCGGCTCCTCCGCGTCCCGCGGCGCCACCCCCGCCGGCCCCGCCGCCGCATGCCGAGCCGCCGCGCCCCGCAGCGCCGCCCCCACCGCCGCCACCTCGGCCTGCAACGCCGCCGCCGCCGGCTCATGCCGAACCCCCTCGCCCGGAACCGCCACGTCCGGCGGCAGCGCCGCCACATGCGCCGGAACCGGCTCGTCCGGCCCCGCCGGTGCCGCCTACGGCGGCACCCCCGCATCCGCCTGCGCCGCCGAATGGAGCGCCACCGCCGCCCGCGGAGGTCCGGCCGCATCCGCCTGCCGCGCCGCCGCCTGCCGCGCAACCGCAAGCCGCTCCGCCTCCCGGCGCTGTCGCGCCGCCGCCGGGACCGCCACACTCTCCAACGCCGCCCAATGGCGCGCCGCCGCCCGCGGATCTCAGGCCGCATGCCCCTGGCGCGCCCTCGCCTGCCGCGCCACCGCAAGGCGCACCGCCTCCCGGTGCGGTCGCGCCGCCGCCGGGTCGTGGCGGGCCGCCGCAGGCCGTGCCGAACACCGCGGCTCCCGTTCCGGGCGCCGGCGGCCAGACCGGGCTGCCGCCGGGCGGCGGTCCGCTGGCCCATCATGGACCCCCGCCAACCGTCACCGCGCCGATCCCGGCGGCACCGCCGCCAGCCCAGGCCATGACCCCGATTGCGCCCGGCGCGGCGCCGCAGGGGCCGCAGCGGCTGCAGGATTTCCGCAGCCAGCGGCAGGAAAGCAACCAGGGCGGTCGCCAGGTCTTTACCGAGCCCGGCCGGGTCATCGTGGTCGATCCCGGTGGCCAGTCCTTCATTCGTCACAATGAAGAGGACCGCTTCCGGTTCGGTGCACAGGATATTCGCGTCGAACAGCAGGGCGCGGATACCCGCACCATCGTGATCCGGCCCGATGGCTCGGAGATCATCACCATCACCGGCCGCGACGGCCAGATGCTGCGAAGGATCCGCCGCGACCGCGACGGCCGCGAGCTGATCATCATCGACAATACCTATGTCGACCCGGCCGCGGTCGGCGGCTTCTATGTCGACCTGCCGCCGCCGGTGCTGCGGATTCCCTATGGCCGCTACATCGTCGAAGCCGACGAGGCGCCGCCGGAGCTGATCTATGAGACCATGGAAGCGCCGCCAGTCGAGCGGATCGAGCGACGCTATTCGCTCGACGAGATCCGCTACAGCCCGTCGGTGCGCGCGCTGATGCCGAGCATCGATCTCAACACCATCAATTTTGAGACCGGATCGTGGGAAATTCCGCCGGATCAGGCGGCGCGGCTGCAGGCGATCGCCGACGGCCTCAACCGCGCCATCACGCGCAATCCACGCGAGGTGTTCCTGATCGAGGGGCATACCGACGCGGTCGGCAACGACGTCGACAATCTGTCGCTGTCGGACCGCCGCGCCGAATCCGCTGCCGAACTATTG
>Ga0302319_10021949_pt1 | contig 11479 bp, 7 predicted proteins | sample Bog_T0_2_FD_203319 | JGI IMG/M metagenome (GOLD analysis project Ga0302319, IMG submission 203319) | Peat permafrost microbial communities from Stordalen Mire near Abisko, Sweden - Bog_T0_2 | ecosystem: Environmental > Terrestrial > Soil > Wetlands > Peat | place: Sweden: Abisko, Stordalen Mire...
AGAAAATCGGGCCCCCGACACATTTCCTAATTTTTTCACGTGACGCCTTTCCGCGGACGCGAGTTTTGCGCGCCGCAGGCTGAGGTTGCTCACGCTTGCCGTGCGCAGACTGGCCCTGGGGGAACCAACTCGGATACTGATACCGCATTTCCTGGTTACCGCTGTTCCCCCGTCGCGGGGACGGTAGCTGGTCAACTTCAACCACCAACAATGCAGAGGAGAGAGACATGCCAGACAATGAAGAACCAAAAGATGCAGCACAGAACCTAGATCTGACGAAGCCCATGCCCCGCGGCGCGATCCCGTCATCACGTGCCGACCTCGCGGCAGCGATGCCGCATATTATCGACCCGAAGATAGTGGTGCCGCCGAGCTTCCTGATGTGGCCGACGCAGATGTCGTCCTGGAACAACTACATCTACGGAGACTGCGTTACCGCCGAGGAGGCCTTCGCGAAGGCCACCGCAGCGCCGCAGACGTTCATTCCGTTGGCGACGGTGGTCGCCTGGGCAACGTCGCATGGCTATCTGAACGGCGCATCGCTTACCGCCGTGATGACGACGATGCAAACGGCCGGCTTCCCGTTCAATAACAAGACGTACGACGACGGGGCGTACTTCTCGGTGAACTGGACCAACGCCTCCATTCTGGAGAGTGCCATCTACAGCCACGGGCCGGTGAAGATCGGCGTTGGGGCGCAGGACTTCCAGACCAACGCCAACGGCAAAGTCACGCCGGGGACCAGCGGCTGGTGCATGTTCGACTACCCGAAGGGCACTCCTGAGGATCACTGCGTGAGCCTTTGCGGCTATGGGACGCTGGCGGAGCTGGTCACGTTGTTCAAGCAGCACGGTGTCACGGTGACTCCGCCGAAGGGCATGCCCACGGGGCTTTGTTATGCGATGTTCACCTGGAACTCCATCGGCATCATCGATGCGCAGTCGATGCTGAACATGACCTACGAGGCCTGGATGCGCAGTCCGGTGACGGTGATTAAGTAAGCCGCGCAGGCTGGACAGGCAATCACACAGGGCCACGGAGGAGTACCGCCGTGGCCCTGGGTGATGACCGCAGAGACGTGCTGGTACTTCTGTACCATTGGATCATCCTGAGCGGCGGGAGGCGGCCTGCAGAAGGCGCCGAAGGAAGCGGAACGAGCGGGTGCCGCGGTATGGTTCTGCATCCGCGGTGTCCGGGATGGTGGAGATGACCATGCAAATGCCGCGCGGCGCGATACCAGTATCCCGCAGTGAACTCGCTGCCTCTGATCCCTACCGGCCTGATGCCGGTGAAAAAATCTTCCTTCCCAGCGGCGATTTCCCTTCGTCCAATCAGGAGCTGGCGGCTGCCCCACCCTATAAGCCGGCCGGTGCCGCGCCGGAAAGCTTCCTCGCATGGCCCCAGGAAACCGCCCAGTGGTGGAGCGGGCCGGCGGTCCCTTCGAGTTGGACAGAGGAGGCCTTTGCGAAGGCCTGCGCCACGCCCGGGGTGCTGCTGCCGGTCGATGTGGTCCTGCTCGCCGAGCAGCAGTGCGGATCGTCGAACTTCGCCGAGTTCCTGCAAACGCAGGGGTTTCCCCTGGATGGCAAGACCTATCTGGACGGGCGGTTCTATTCGGTCGACTGGACGAACGCGGCGGCGTTGCAAGGCGCCATTGCTCACGCTGGGCCGGTGAAGATCGGTATCGCGTCGGCCAATCTTGCCTCCAGCGGGCAGGGCCAGGGGACGCCTGGGGCGAGCGGTTGGGTGATTTGGGGACTCCCGAAGGACCTGTCTGAGGATCGCTTCGCGAGCCTATGCGGCTACGGCATCCAGTCGGCGTTGGTCGAGCTCTTTGAGCGCCACGGGGTCGTTGTCCATGTGCCGCCGGAGATGCCTGCGGGACTTTGCTATGCGATGTTCACGGGGGGCTCCATCGGCATCATTGACTCGCAATCGCTACTGAACATAACGGGCGAGGCGTGGGTTCGAAATCCGACGACGATCACAAGGAAGATCAGCGGGTAACGTTACTCTGAGAGGCCGCACTGCCTGGGTGGGCAACTCGCTGGAGACGACTTGGCATCGAACCGCGAGTATTCAGAGAATTCATACTCCCATTGTTGACCCCTCGATGGGGAAGCAGTACCATAATTGCAACCAAGGCATTGTTGAGGAATCACAGGTTCTTTATGGATCCGTCAGCTATGCCTGCTAACCCAAAAGGAGATCAAAAACATGATTCTTGCATCCCAGTTCGCTACCGAAGATCTTGAAGCTCGTCTCGCCGAAGAGCTCGAGGAGCGCACCGAATTCTGCGATTGGTTGACGGTTTGTTGCACCTGCTGTGGCGGCAGCACCGGCACGACGACCTGCCCGCCGTCCCCAACAGGCACTGCGACCTGCACCGCGACCACGACCACGACCAAAACGGGCTGGTAACCAGAGCCGCCGTGGAAGCGCCGCTTCCACAGCCCCATTGTTCGAACTGTTTCGCTTCGCAAGCCCCGGCATCCTAGCCCATTCAGCCCCGCGCCCTTGTGGCACATGCGTAGTTGATTGGTCTATGATCTTGGGGCTTCGTCCTGTGTGGAGAGGCTGACTCCAGTACCGCAGTCTGCCGGTGTCCGTCTAAGATGGAACGAGAAGACATGGGCACCCGTATCGAGACCAGCAGGGACTCCCTCTCCGAATACCCGGAGCTGGTGGAGGGCGTTGCGGCCAGGGTCGCGGCGTTCCATGGCGCAGTGCAGGACGTGCTGGATATCCGCACGACAGACGAGCCGAATTATTACCACGCGTATCCATTTCTCTTTCGGGATGAGTTCCCGACGGTCAGCGATGCGGAGGCGTCCACGCTGGCCGTTGCCGGGGTGTTTTACCTGAACCACCTGTGTCTGCTGGACGACGTGGTGGACAGCCAGGGTGCTCGGCAGCCGTACAAGCTGTTTCTGAGCGCGCTGCTGCATGAAGAGGCGCTGGTGGAGCTGGGCACCCTGTTTGGAGCCGGGTCGCCATTCTGGGCAGAGCTGTCCAAGTATCATCGCGAGTTCGCCGCGGCGATGCTGCGGGAGCAGACACAGCATACGAACCGGTTGTCGGCGTTCAGCGAGGCGGAGGTCTTTGAGATTGCGAAGGGGAAGGCGGCGCTGTCCAAGATGACGACCACGGCGTTGGCGCTGCTGGCCAACCGGCCGGAGACGATTTCGGATCTGTCGGCATCGCAGGACTGCTTCAACGCGGCGCGGCAGATGTACGACGATGTGAAGGACTGGAGAGAGGACTACGTGAACCGGCGCTATTCGAGTCTGCTGACCGCGGCGCTGCTGGAGATGAGCGGCGATGAGGGCTCGGAGGGGTCTATCGACATGGAGGCGCTGAGCAGGCGGTTGCACTATGGTGGACACATTGACCACGCACTGGCAAAGGCGGGACAGTGGTGCGATGATGCAGCGAGACATGCAGTGAGCTACAGGCTGGCGGGATGGAGCCGCCTTGTTCAGTCGCTGCGGGCGCAGGTGGTGCGGCTGCGCGGGGACCTGGCACGGATTCGGGAGCGGACGGCAGGCGCGGAAGAATTTCAGAGTGAGGTCAAAGCGGTATGAACAGCGCGGAGCTGCTGGATTTGCCGGAGACGCAGGCGAGGTGGCGCGATGCGCCTGTGCTGAAGGCAGGTGTGCAGGTGTTGCCGTTTGATTCGTCCTCGGTGGCGAGGCGATATCTGCTGGTTCGCGGGGACGGACGACGCTGGCACATCTCAGAGTATCTGGCCGGCGTGATTGGAGCGATTGACGGAGAGCAGGACGCGGAGGGGATTGCGGCGACTGTGACCACGGCGCTGGGACGGGCTGTGCAAAGGGTGGACGTGGAGCGCGTGCTGACGGGGTTTCTGACGGCGAATGAGATTGTGGAACGCCCTGCAGGAGCCGACGAGAGCGGACTGCCGGCGGTGCCGTCGCCGGGACGGCCGTCGAGCACGACCCTACGGCAGCCGCTGATCTGGGGGCGTCCGCTGGGGCTGGTGACGCGGGTGATGGCGTGGCTGTTCCGAAGCCCGTTCGCGTGGCCCATCCTCTGCGGCATGGTGGGGATTCAGGTGGCATGGAGCCTGACGCACCTGGCGACCATCTCGCGGGCGATGCACTCGTCTTGGACGTCGGACGTGTTGGTGGTGCTGGCGCTGGTGTTTCTCTCGCTGTTTCTGCACGAGTTCGGCCACGCCTCGGCGTGCCGGGCGTTCGGCGCGAAGGAAGGAGAGATAGGCTTTGCGATCTACCTGGTGTTTCCGGTGTTCTATTGCGATGTGACGGATGCGTGGAAGCTGTCGCGCCGGCAGCGCGCCGCGCTGGATATGGCCGGCCTGTATAGCCAGGGTCTCTTCGCGACGCTGATGCTGGGGATATATGTGGCGACCGGGCGAGACCTGTTTCTGTGGACGTTTCTGGCCATCTCGGCGTCGTATATTCCGAACCTGAACCCCTTTCTGAAGATGGACGGCTACTGGTTTTTGAGCGACATGCTGGGGGTGGCCAACCTGTCGCAGCGCGTGGGCGAGCTGCTGCGGGGTGACCGGTCGACCATGCAGAGTATGTCGCGGACGATGGCAACGCTCACGTATCTGTATCTTGTGGCGAGCATCGCGTATATGACAGGCTTCTTTTACTGGTTGGGGAAGTACGCCGTGGCGCTGCTGCGCGGGGGATATCTGGGGAGCATACGCAATGTGCGGTTAGCGTCCTACGGCGACTTCACTGACATGCTGCCGGCCCTGGTGAGTTTGTTTGCATCGACGCTGGTGCTGGTGTTTCTGCCGTTTCTGGGGTGGCGCACGCTGCGCGGCTGCGTGGCGTGGATGAAGGACATTACGGGCATCGTCCGGAACCAGAGGACGGTCTGAGGCAGCGATGAAGATACTGTTCGCGCACCAAAGCTTTCCCGGCCAGTTCTCCCGCCTGTGCACCTACCTGCCGAAGATGGGGGAGTACGAGATCTACTTCATGTGCCGGGAGACGCCGGAGCGGATCGACGGAGTGCAGCAACTGTTCTATGAGCAGCCGCCCAGCGTGACGCCGAACGTGCATCCGTATGTGGAGCAATTTGAGAAGGCCGTGCTGATGGGGCAGGCGGCGGCCAGGACGGCACGACAGCTGAAGCAGAGCGGTTGGACGCCGGATCTGATCATCGGCCACACCAGCTGGGGCGAGTTGATGTTTCTGAAGACGGTCTATCCGCAGGTTCCTGTGCTGGCGTACCCGGAGTTCTTTCATAAGCTGGAGGGCGCTGACTACCGGTTCGATCCGGAGTTTTCGTCGCCCCCGGAGGATGCCGAGCGGGTGGTCGCGATGAACGCAAACGGCCTGGTGAGCTGGCTGGCAGCGGACTGGGGACTGGTGCCGACCGAGTGGCAGCGCAACCTGTTTCCGGAGGAGATGAGGTCGCGGATGTCGGTCATCCACGAAGGGGTGTTGACCGACGAGATCAAGCCGAACCCGGAGCAGCGCATGACGGTGAAGAGCGGCCGGACCTACACCACGCAGGACCAGGTGATCACGTTTGCGTCGCGCAACCTGGAACCGTATCGCGGCTTCCACACCATGATGCGGGCGGTGCCGGAGATTCTGCGCCGGCACCCGGAGGCGGTGGTGGCGTTTGTGGGCGGGGATGAGGTGAGCTACGGCACCAGGCACCCCTCCGGCAAGAGCTGGCGGCAGGTCATGCGGGCGGAGGTGGGTGCGCTGGATCCAAAGCGCGTGTGGTTCACAGGACCACTGCCGTATGAGCAGCACCTGGCGCTGCTGCAACTTTCGACGGCGCATGTGTACCTGACCTACCCGTTCGTGCTGAGCTGGTCGATGATGGAGGCGATGTCCGCGGGGTGCGCCGTGATCGGGTCGCGCACGGGCCCGGTGGAAGAGGTGATCCGCGACGGAGAGAACGGCCTGCTGGTGGACTTCTTTGATCCGAAGGGCATCGCGGATGCGGTGACGGCGGTGCTCAGCCATCCGGACCGCATGGCTGGTATGCGACAAGCCGCTCGGCAGACGGCAATCGATGGCTATGACGTGCGGACGAAGTGCCTGCCGCAGACGGTGAAGCTGTTTGAGGATCTGGTGGCAGGGCGACGGCCGGTGGGGTGAGAGGAGATGGGCCACCCCAGCTTATGGTGTGTGTGGCACCCCGTCCTCTTGCTCCCGGTCAGTTAGTGATCGGCACAATCTGCCCGACCGCTGGTGCCGCTGAGTAGGAGGCATTGCCGCTCTGGTTGGCGATGATGCCGCAGTTGCCATAGTTGAGGAAGGTGACGACGTTTCCGCTGACGCTGCAGTTTCCGTTCTGGACGACCGTGAAGGTGACCGGCAGACCTGAGCTGGCCGTTGCGCTTACGGTCAAGCTCGTTCCAATCTTCTGGGATGGAATGGAGTTGAAGGTGATGGTCTGGGACATGACCTGCGCGTTGACCACCACAATCTGCCCGACCTGTGCCGCGGCGGCATAGGTGCTGTTGCCGGCCTGGTTGGCGAGCACGCCGCAGTTGCCCGTGTTGAGGAACGTGACGACGTTTCCGCTGACGCTGCAGTTTCCGTTCTGGACGACGGTGAAGGTCACCGGCAATCCCGAACTGGCCGTCGCGCTCACGGTCAACGTGGTTCCGACCTTTTGCGGCGGGATCGAGTTGAAGGTGATGGTCTGCGATTGCAGTACTGTGAAGCTCTGCGAGACAGAAGTTGCAGCGCTATATGTGGAGTTACCGGCCTGGGAGGCGGTGAGAGTGCATGTGCCGCCCGCGAGCAGAGAGGCCGTGCTACCGGAGACCGTGCAAATGCTCGGGGTGGATGAGGCGAAGCTGACCGCGAGGCCGGAGGTTGCGGTGGCGTTCAGGGCGAGCGAGGTGCCCGAGGTCTGGGTGGGGATGGCAGCGAAGGTGATGGTCTGCGATTGCAGCTTAGGCGCGACGGTGAAGCTCTGCGAGACGGGCGTTGCGGCTGTATAGATGGTGTTGCCGGCCTGCGCGGCCGTGACCGTGCAGGTGCCCGCAGCGATCAGCGAGACGGTGCTGCCGGAAACCGTACACACGCTCGGCGTGGAGGAGCTGTAGCTCACGGCCAGCCCGGAACTGGCTGTGGCATTGAGTGTGAGCGAGCCGCCCGCTGTTTGCGTAGCGATGGCGGCGAAGGTGATGGTCTGCGTGCCTTGAATGACCAGAGTGGCCGGGGTTGTGACCGTAAGGCTTGCTGAGACTCCTGTAATCGTAAGCGGATAGCTGCCCGGCGTTGTGCCACTGGGAACATACACCACCAGGTTCGTGCTGCTGGTGGTCGGGTTGGAGGGATAGAAGCTCGCGCTCACGCCTGCGGGCAGGCTGCTGAGGGACAAGGTCACTGCTCCCGTAAAGCCGTTGAGCGGGTTCACCGTCAAGGCGTCCGCCACACCATTATTGGGCATCAGGCTGATGGTGGTGCTGGCGAGAGAGAGGGTAAAGGTGCCGGCTGCGACCGTGAAGCTCTGCGTGATGCTGGTTGCAGGCGCATAGGAGCTGTTGCCGGACTGAGAGGCCACCAGGGTGCAGGTGCCGGCAGCGAGCAGAGAGGCAGTGCTGCCGGAGACCGTGCAGATGGTGGGCGTGGATGATGCAAAGCTGACAGCCAAGCCGGAGGTGGCGGTCGCGGTGAGGGTGAGCGATGTGCCAGTCGTCTGGCCGGGGATGGCCGCAAAGGTGATGGTCTGGCTGGCGGGGTTGACTACGATGCTGGCGGTGACCTGCGTTGCGGCGGAGTAGCTGGAGTTGCCGGCCTGGTTGGCGGCGACGACGATGGTGCCTGCTCCGGTGACGGTGAGCGTGCTGCCGCTGAGCGAGCCGGGGCCAGAAGCGATTGTGAAGGTGACCGGCAGGCCAGAGCTCGCCGTAGCACTGAGCAAGATGGGAGCCACTCCGTAGGTGACGGGGCTGGCGGGAGCGAAGGTGATGGTCTGCGTGAGCGGAACCACGGTGAACGTATTGGTGACCGCAGCGGCTGCCGCATAGGTTGCGTTTCCGGACTGTGAGGCGGTGACTGAGCATGTGCCAGAGCCAATCGCTGACAGCGTAGTGCCGGTTACTGTGCAAACCGCAGGGGTGGAGGTGGTGTAGCTGACCGTGAGGCCGGAGCTGGCCGACGCCGTCAGCGCGACGGAGGTATTGGCGTTTTGCGAAGCAATGGTGGGGAAGGTGATGGTCTGCGCGAGCAGAGTCACGGTGAACGTCTGGGTGACCGGGGTCGCCGCCGCGTAGATACCGCCACCGGCCTGCGAGGCGGTGACCGAGCACGTGCCCGCCGCGACAGTGGTCAGCACGCCGCCGTTGAGCGTGCAGATGGACGGAGTGGAGGTGGTGTACGTGACTGCGACGCCAGAGCTGGCCTCGGCGGTCAGTGTGATGGTCGCGTTGACGTTCTGCGTGCCGATGGCGGGGAAGGCGATCGTCTGCTGATCAAGCGCATGGGCTGCGAAGGAGTTGGTGACTGGTGTGGCCGCGGCATAGTACGTGTTGCCGGGCTGCGAGGCCGTCACGGTGCAGGTGCCGACGGCGACAACGTTGACGGTTGCCCCGCTGGCCGTGCAGACCGACGGAGTCTGCGAGCTGAAGGTGACCGTCAGCCCTGAGGTCGCTGTGGCCGCCGGATTAAAGGAGGTGGAGATGGTTCCATTCACGTAAGTAATGTCACTCGCCGAGAAGTTGATGGTCTGCGACTTGAGCGCAACCACGCTGAACGTCTGGGTAACGGGCGTTGCCGCCGGAGTACTGGCGTTGCCGCCTTGCGAGGCCGTAACCGAGCAAGTGCCCAGGGCAACCATGCTGAGCGTGCTGCCGCTGACGGTGCAGACGCTTGTGGAGCCGCTGCTAAACGTAACTGCCAGCCCGGAGCTGGCCCAGGCATAGAGCGGCAGGGAGGTGTTGACGGGCTGGCTGGCGATCGCCGGGAAGCTAATGGTTTGCGCTGCTGCCGCGCTGACGGTGAAGGAGCTGGTCACCGTCGGCGCGGCCGCGTAGGTGGTGTTGCCCGGCTGCGAGGCCAGCACCGTGCAGGTGCCACTGGCGAGCGCATCCAGGATGGTGCCCGCGATGCTGCAGACGGTGGGCGTCTGCGAGAAAAGGCCTACTGGCAGGCCGGAGGTCGCGTTGACGCTGAGGGCATAGGTGGAACCGGCCGTCTGGGTGGGAACAGCGGCGAAGTTGATGGTCTGCGCCGTGGTGCCGAACTGCACCGGCGCAGTGACCTCTACGGGCGGCGTGGTGAAGTCTGCGCCATACTGGTTTTGCGTAGCGTGGGCCTCCGGCATGAAGCCGTAGAAGACGCCGGAGGTGGGTGAGGGCGAGACGTACTCTTCTGCATCCCCGAGGAACTCGACCGTGCCGCTGAAGTTTGTGCCCGAGGGCGAGAGCAGGGTCTGCACGTCCTTGACCACTTTAATGACGGCATTGCCGCTGGCGCTGAGGTTGTTGTTCCATTGCGTGAGGCCGCCGATGACGGCGTTGCCGCTGACCGATCCGTTCCACACCACGGCATTGTCGGTGATGACGGCATTTTGAGTGACCGATCCGCCCAGCACGGCAGCGTGCGGCCCAATGTAGACGGTCGGGTCCGGCGTGACGCCCGTGGCTACCCAGCCGCCACCATTCGGCCAAACGCTGCCCGGCGGGTTCAGGCGCTGGAAGCCCGGCTGATAACCGTCAGGATACGCATTCTCCAACTGCACCATCCACGGATAGCGATAGATGCTGTAGTAGACCTGCTCTCCCATGATGCTCTGCTGCGCGGTGGGTGTGCCGACCACCGTCATGTACAGGCCCTGGTCATCGGGCTCTACGTTGAAGGTGAGGCTGGCGCTGGCGCCGGATTGCAGAGGGCTCTTGCGGGTGTTGCCGTCGACATCGATTGCGACCAGACCCCAGCGCCAGTCGGAGTTGGCGGGCGGCACGGTGGCGGGCTCGTTCGCGTGGCTGCCAAAGGTGGTGGCGGTCAGCGAGTTCTGCACCATGCCGGTGAAGTTGACCGTCACGCTGCTGACGCCGGCATCGGGTATCAGCCGGACCAGGTTGTAGCCGAAGCGTTGCGGCGCCCAGTAGGACGGCACCTGGAAGACGCGCTGCGACGCGTTCACCGCATCGAGTTGCGTGGCGCGGTTGCGCGTCCAGTTCGGGTTGTAGGGGTCGTTGACGCCGCTGTTGGCCGTGTTCGCGCCAAACGTCGCGCGATATAGCGGACCCTCGTCCGTGCCGTCTGGCCTGATGTACTGGTCCCAGTTCACATTGGCCATGGCCCAGCGCCCGAACTCGTCATTCAGCTGGCTCTGGGTCCAGCCCATGTTGTTGGAGTAGATGAATATCGGGTCCGCGCTGGCCGCCCCCGCCGTGCCTGGCCGGGGACTGTTGGCCCAGATGTTGTTGATCGCCTGGTAGCCATACTGGTCGGCTTCATACTGCCAGAACTGCTGGATGCAGAAGTTATCGCGGTCGGAGCCATAGAACAGATGGGGTTCGGCCACCTGAATGAACTCACAGTTCAGGTCCTGCTCGTTCTGCGACAGCTGCATAGTCATAAAGCCCGAGTGGGTTTCCCAGAACCAGCCGCCAACGTTGGTGCCTTGCAGGCCCAGCGAGTTCAATTGCAACGCATGGGTGAACTCGTAGCCGGCGGAGTAGGAGTCCAGAATGGCCTGCGGGTTCCACCACATGCCCATGTCGTTGGTGTTGAAGCCGCCGCCCTCGGCCCAATACTGCTCACTGAGAAACACCTGGACTTTGTCTTTGGTGGTGGAGTTACAGAAGGGCTCCGGCCAGTTGATCGGCGCGCCCATGAACTGCGACCACACGTTCTCCAGCAGCGTCAGCGAGTTCTGCATCAGGTTCGGGTCCGTCGCGCCGAGCGCCGGGTCATAGTGCAGGTCAAAGTGCGTGCTGGAGGCGTTGATGGGCCACAATCCCACCGGTCCAACGCCCGCTAGGTTGGGCGTCCCCCACGTTCCGGCCACGCAGTTGGTGGACTGCGCGTGCGCCCTCGCGGATATCAGGCAAAGGCCAACAAGGAGGCCTAAGAATATGGGTTGCAGCTGCTTTCGCTTCATTCCAGGCATAGATACCTTTCCAGTGTGGGCCACGCAAACTTGTCTATGTTTGCAAGTAGCATAATGCGGAAAGGCTGCGGACTTCAGATCAATTTCGCTGGCAGCGCATTTTTCTCGCAGATCACCTGGGGTCTTGGCCCGGATTGGGAAAGTTTCATCGTTCTGCGCAGCTGAGACGGCCCATCAGGCCGCCTCCATCACGCCGCAAGCAGCGCGGCGCGGACCTTATCCACGTGGGTGCCGTGGACGCGGATGGCCTCATGCAGCCGCTCGCCGGTCACCTTGAACTCCGCCGCCCAGTAGGCGATGTCGGACGCCATCTTGGGGTTGATCTCCTTGGGGTCGTGCGGGCCCTTGATATGCGGGCCCTTATGCCTGTCGAAGTCCGGGTCAACGG
>Ga0302319_10021953_pt1 | contig 11478 bp, 11 predicted proteins | sample Bog_T0_2_FD_203319 | JGI IMG/M metagenome (GOLD analysis project Ga0302319, IMG submission 203319) | Peat permafrost microbial communities from Stordalen Mire near Abisko, Sweden - Bog_T0_2 | ecosystem: Environmental > Terrestrial > Soil > Wetlands > Peat | place: Sweden: Abisko, Stordalen Mire...
TCGCGCCGTTTGCGAGCAGAACAGGGAGAGCCATGCCAGTATCCGAGCCCCTTCGCCTCAAAGGCATCGACGGCATAAAATCGTACGCGGGCAAACATCTCGGCACGAGTCAATGGCTTACGATCGATCAGCAGCGCATCGACCTCTTCGCGGAAGCGACGGGCGATTTCGACTGGATTCACGTGAATCCGGAGCTTGCGAAGAACGGGCCGTTCGGGAAGACGATCGCGCACGGATACTTGACGCTCTCGATGGTGTTCGCGCTGTTGCGCGAGATCTACGTGTTCGAGGACATCAAGATGGGCCTCAACTACGGCATCGATAAGCTGCGCTTTCCGGCGCCCGTGCCGGTCGATTCGCGGATCCGTCTCGATGCGACGTTGAAGGAAGCGCGCGACGTTCCCGACGGCGTGCAGATGACCGTCTCGTGCACGATCGAGTGCGATGCGGTCCCGAAGCCCGTGGTCGTGGCGGACCTGGTCTTTCGCTTCTACGAGGCCCGCGCGCTCACGTCGTAGGGGGCTCGCGAGATGTCGCGGGAGGCGTTTCGCGCGAAGGTCGAGCGGGTGGAGGCACTCGCAGCGCTCGACGACGTCGCGCTCGTCAACGGATTGCGCAAGGCGCTGCACGATCGCAGCAACTACGTCGTCGCCCGCGCGGCGACGGTCGCAACGCGGCGCTACGCGACGGCGATGATTCCGGATTTGCTCGCGGCGTACGACCGTCTCTTCGCGGACGAAAGCGACCCGCTCGTCCTCGGAAAACAGGCGATCGCCGCGGCGCTCAAGGAGCTCGATCATCGCGATCCCGAGCCGTTCGTGCGCGGCGTGCGGCACGTTCAATTCGAGCCCGTGTGGGGCGGACGGGAGGACCACGCGGGACAACTGCGGGCGACGTGCGCGCACGCGCTCGTTGCCTGCGAGATGGACGGCGTCCGCAGGCTTTCGCTGCTGGCCGACCTTCTCGTGGACGACGACGCGAGCGTTCGGCGCGAAGCCCTGCGCGCGCTCGCAAACGCCGGCGGCCACGAGAGCGTGCTGCTGATCCGCCTCAAGGCGCTCACCGGGGATGGAGAACCTGAAGTGCTAGGAGCGTGCTTCGTCGCGCTCCTGGAAATCGATCCGCGCGAATCGGTTACCTTCGTCGAACGATTCCTCGCTTCGGACGATCGAGAGGTCGTAATCGAAGCACTCGTCACGCTTGCCGGATCGCGCGAGCCGGAAGCCCTCGCGATCGTGCGGCGCATGTGGAGAGACACAACGCATCTCGAACTTCGGCGCGCCGCGATCTTCGCATGCGCGGCGTCTCCGCTCGTGGAGGCGAGCGAGTTTCTCCTCGCCATCGTCTCCGATGAGGACAAGGCACTCGCGATCTACGCCGTCTCAGCGTTAGCAGAGAGCCGGTTCCGCGCCGAGGTCGCCCAACGCGTCCGTTCCGCCGCCGAACGGCGCGGCGACGCGGACGTTCTCGCAGCGTACGCGTCGGCCTTCGAATCCCAAGCCCGCTGAGCGACGGGCTCGCGGCTACTTCACGATTGCTTCGAGTTCGATCGTGATCGTGATGTCGTCGCCGACGACGGCCGGCGGATAGCTCGTGCCGAGGTCCCACCGCGTACGGTCGAGCGTTCCGGTCGCCGTGTAGCCGATGTGCGTGCGGCCGCGCGTGTCTTTGACGGTGCCGCCGTACTGGGCGGTCAGGGTCACCGGGTTCGTCTTGCCGTGGAACGTGAGGTTGCCGACGACGGTCATGTTGGACTTGTCGCCCGTAATCTTCGTGCTAACGAACGTCATCGTCGGGTCCGCGGCCACGTTGAACCAGTGGTCCGACTTCAGGTCGGCGTCGCGATCCGCGAACTTGGTGTCGATCGTCGTGAGATCGAGGGTGGCCTTCGCGGATGTCAGCGTGTCGTCGGCTGCGACGCCGATGCTCGCGTCCTTGACCCCGATCGTGCCGCTGATGGTCGTGAGCGTGAGATGCTTGACGCTGAAACTCGCGCTCGTGTGCGCCGGATCGACCGCGACGTCCGCCGCCAGCGCGCTTCCCGGCAGGCCGAGGGCGGCGACGGCTACGCCGAACGAGAAGACGTAGGCTCGCGCGACCGATGATACGTTCATGTTCCGGTAACGACTGCGGCGGTCGCGAGGTTCCAGCGGGCGCTCCGGCAACGGGCTCACGCGCGAGCGGCTTCCATGATCTGGTCCCAGTCGGCGCGGCCGATGCGGAGTGCGGATTCGTTCAGATCGCGCAGCGGTTCCTCGATCAGATGCTCGCGTTCGCAGAGGTCCGCCGCCGTCGGGTTCACGTAGAGCAACCCCGTCATCAGTTCGTGCCGCTCGCGCGCGGTGCGCAGCATCGCCATCGCCGCGGTGGCATCGGTCGCATCGTAGCCGTGATCGACCTTGCGAAGCACCACGTGCGAGCCGTCCGAGAGTTCGATATCTTGCGCGGTTCCCGGTTCGTAGTCCACCACGATGTCTTCGGAGCCGCGGATGAAATCGGGAGCGTTGAGGCCGAGCTCGTGCTCCTTCACGTAGGTGTAGCTCTTCGTGGAGCCCGCATGGTCGTTGAAGGTCACGCACGGGCTCACGATGTCGATGAGCGACGTGCCGCCGTGCGCGAAGGCCGCTTGCAGGAGCGGCACGAGCTGCTTTCCGTCGCCGGAAAACGAGCGCGCCACGAACGTGGCACCGAGCTCGATCGCGAGGCCGCACACGTCGATCGTCTCGAGTTCGTTCGCGCGGCCGGCCTTGCTCGTCGAACCGACGTCGGCGGTTGCCGAGAGCTGACCCTTCGTAAGCCCGTATACTCCGTTGTTCTCGACCAGGTACGTCACGTCGACGTTGCGCCGCACCATGTGGCAGAACTGGCCGAGCCCGATGCTCGCCGTGTCGCCGTCGCCGGAGATGCCGAGCACGAGGAGCTTGCGGTTCGCGAGCTTCGCGCCGGTGGCCGCCGACGGCATCCGTCCGTGGAGTCCGTTGAAGCCGTGCGAGTGTTCCACGAAGTAGGCGGGGGTTTTGGACGAACAGCCGATGCCGCTCATCTTCGCGAGCAGATGCGGTTCTGCGCCGAATTCGAACAGCGCCTTGATGAGATTGTTCGTGATCGAATTGTGGCCGCAGCCCGCGCACAGCGTCGTGGGAAGCCCTTTGTAGACGTCGCGCGGGAGGCCGACGATGTTGAGCGTGGGGCCGTTCATCGCGAAGCCGCCCCGGCCGCGACCGGCTGCCGCTCGTGCTGCAGGATCGGGTCCGCGACCGCGCGTGCGTCGATCGGCACGCCGTTATAGTGGCGCACGGAGATCAACCGCGCCGCGACGGCGGGCGCGAGTTCCGTACGCAGGATACCGAAAAGTTGGCCGTCCCGATTCTGTTCGACGACGTACACGCGCTCGTGGCGTTCGATGAACGCGGCGACCTCCGGCGCGCACGGCAACGCTCGCAGCCGCAAGTAGTCGACGCCGACGCGCTCCGCCCCCAGCAGATCGCGCGCTTCGACGACCGCGTGATGCGTCGTCCCGTACGCGAGGATCGCCGCGTCGTGGCCTTCGTCCTCGATGAGGGGCGCGGGCACGGCCGTTCGCGCCAAATCGTGTTTGCGCACGAGCCGGTCGAGATTGTTCTGCCACACGTCCGGAGCTTCGGAGTAGTGCGCCTCTTCGTCGTGGCCCGTGCCGCGCGTGAAGAACCCCGCGTCCGTATGCGGCGTTCCGGGCAGCGTGCGGTATGGAATGCCGTCGTGGTCCACGTCGCGATAGCGGCCCCACGATTCGATCGCGCCGAGTGCGGCGGCATCGAGCACCTTGCCGCGGTCGAAGGGTTTCTCCGGATACGGCAGCGACGGCGTCATCCACGAGTTCATGCCGAGATCGAGATCGGACAGCACGAACACGGGCGTTTGGAAGCGGTCCGCCAAATCGAAGGCCGCCATCGCGAACTCGTACGCTTCGAGCACCGTCGCGGGGAAGAGCAGGATGTGCTTCGTGTCGCCGTGGCCGAGCGTGTAGCAGAACGCCACGTCGCCCTGCATCGTGCGCGTCGGGAGGCCCGTCGACGGTCCGGCCCGCTGCACGTCGAAGATCACGCCGGGAATCTCCGCGAAGTAGCCGTAGCCCGCGTACTCCGCCATCAACGAGATGCCGGGCCCCGATGTCGAGGTCATCGCGCGTGCCCCCGCCCAGCCCGCGCCGAACACCATGCCGATCGCCGCGAGTTCGTCTTCGGCTTGCACGATCGCGGCCCGCATCCGGCCGGTCTCCGGATCGACCCGGTACGTCGAGCAGAGCGCGATGAACGACTCGCAGAGCGACGACGACGGCGTGATCGGATACCATGCCGCGACCGTACAGCCGCCCATCACGCAGCCGAGGGCGGCGGCGCGATTTCCGTCCATGAACAGGAGACCCGCGGTTCCGCCGCTCACGCGCTCGAGGCGGAACGGATCCGTCTTCACGAGCGACTCGCGCGCGAACTCGGATCCGGCGCGGACGGCGCCGAGGTTGAGCGCGACCGCCTTCGGCTTGGATTTGAACTGCTTGACCAGCGCGCGCTCGACCGTCGCCTCGTCGATGCCGAGGAGTTCGGCGAGGACGCCGACGTAGATCATGTTCGTCAAGTACTTACGCAACGTTCCGTCGCTCGCGTACGCCTTCGCGAGCGACGCGAACGGCGCCGCGTAATACGTGAGGTCCGAGCGCAGCGTCGGGCCGGCGACCGCGAAGGCCGCCTCGTGGATCACGACGCCTCCGGAGCGGACGCTCGCTACATCGGCCCGCCACGTCGCGGCGTTGAGCGCGACGAGGATATCGATGTCGCGCGTCCGGCACTGGTAGCCCTGCGGGCTCACGCGAACGTCGAACCAGGTGGGCAGCCCTTCGATGTTCGACGGGAACACGTTCTTCGGAGCTACCCGAATCCCGAGCCGGAAGATCGCGTCCGTTAGGGCTAGATTCGCGGATTGACTGCCGGACCCGTTGACCGTCGCGACCCGAATGGTGAAGTTATTGACGATGTCCAAAGACATGGAGACCTCGATCGACACACGGTCCGAGCGGACTCGGTTCCGTTTCCCGTCCCTTTGATAACTCGACGTGCCGAATCCCTGTGCGGTCGGCTCGGCACGCCCGGCTCATCCGCCTGCGGGGACCGGAGATTCTCCTTCGATCTGAGCGACCGTGACGATCCGCGCGAAGCGCCCGCGCAACACGTATTCGGTGCGTTCGACGATGTCGGCCGTCGATAGGACCTCGGCGTCCGGTGCGTCGCTCTTGGGGATCGGAAACGTGAGCGTTGCCTCGGTCACGAAGTCGACGGCGAACCCGAGATCCGCTCCGACGCGCGCCGTCGTCTCGCAGCACTGTTCCGTTTGAATGCCCGCGATCGCGATGCGCGTCACGCCGGCCTGCAACAGGATCGGGAGCAGGTCGGTCGACGTGAAGGCGTTGCGCGTCGTCTTGTGTACGAGCGGTTCGTCTGGCCGCCGCTCGATGAAGTCCATCAGTTTATAATGCGGCCCGTCTTTCGCGAAGGGCCCGTCGGGCTGACTATGCAGGACGAAGATCACGGGCCGGCCCGCGTCGCGGAAGGTCGCGATGAGTCGCGCGACGTTCCGTTCGAAATCGGGATTGTTCCGCTCTGGCCAGTACGGGCGGTGCACGAACGAATCCTGAACGTCGATGACGAGGAGCGCCGCCCCGGCGAGCGCGCGGTCCCGGTCTGATTCGGCCATGATGAAAACCTCCGTGTAACGATGAGGTACATTCATTCTGCCTTACCAACTCGCCCGCAGGCAGGCGAGATGTGGAGGGTCGCGCGTCAGCGCTACCCCGTTGGCGCCAGCAGATCGCGCTCGACGTTCCGCAATGCGCGCTTGAACGGGGCGGGGTCGTCGAGGCCGCCCGAGACGATGAGCGCGCCTTCGATCCGGACGACGGCGTCCTCGGCGCGCCGCTGCGCTTCCGGCCCGCGGATGCCGGCCTCGACGGCGAGTGCGCGCAGTGCCGCGATCCATCCGCCGAACGCAGAAGCGAGAAACTCCTGAAATTTTTCGCGACTTCCGCCGATCACGAGGTTCCCGAGGACGCACGCGTTGCGTCCGCCGACGTAAAACTCGTCGAGAAGATCGAGCATCTTCCGGAGTCGGGCCTGCGGCGTCCCGGCGCCCGTGAGCGCGGCGAGTGCGCGCTCGCGCATCCACGTGTCGATTCGCTCGAGTACGGCGACCGCCATCTCGTCCTTGCCGCCCGGGAAATAGTGGTAGAGGCTGCTTCGGCCGAGACCCGTCGCCTTCGATAATTCCGCAAGCGAGGCACCGTCGAAGCCGAAATCCCGGAACACGGTGAGGATACGTGCGACGACCTCGTCTCGCGGGAGGAGGGCAGCCGGCATCAGAGACCGAGGTCGCTGAGGCCGGGATGCTCGTCCGGACGTCGCGGACCGTCCCAGCGCAGGAGCCGATCGCTTTCCGAGATGGCGATGTCGTTGATGCTCGCGATGCGGCGGCGCATGAGGCCGTTCTCGTCGAACTCCCAGAGTTCGTTGCCGTAGCTGCGGAACCACTGACCCTCCGCGTCGTGACACTCGTAGGCAAACCGCACGGCCATCCGGTTCTCGCGAAAGCCCCAGAGTTCTTTGACGAGCCGATAGTTGCGTTCGCGGTCCCACTTGCGTCGCAAGAATTCCACGATCGCTTCTCGGCCCGTGATGAATTCCGTGCGGTTGCGCCAGCGGCTGTCTTCCGTGTACGCGAGCGCCACGCGTTCGGCGTCTCGCGTGTTCCACGCATCCTCCGCGAGGCGCACTTTGTGAACGGCCGTTTCGGGCGTGAACGGTGGGAGGGGCGGGCGTTGGTACATGGTTCGTTTCCTTAGGCGCGGAGCGCGGGTTCGAAGGCGACCTTCGACGTTCGCAGGGTCTCTTCGAGATAGGCGATGCGGCGTCGGAGGGCCGAGGTCGTTTCTGCGACCTCCGTAGCGCGGACGAGCCGCGGGATGTGCTGCGGGCAATTCGCGTTCCATGCCTCGACGTCGAACACGATCGCCTGTTCCACGCGGGCGTGGTACGCGTCGTCCGCGAGCCGCGCGAGGAGCGCCGCGTCGTTCGTCACGACACGGGCACGTCCCCAGATCTTGATGCGTTCGCCCTCGGCGTAGTTCATCAGAAACAGAAAGGCGCGCTCGTTCTCGGCGAGATTTCCCGTGGTGATGTACTGCTTGTTCCCCGCGAAATCCGCGAAGGCGAGCGTGTGGGGATCGAGTACCTTCAGGAACCCGGGCGGTCCGCCGCGGTGCTGGATGTACGGCTGGCCGCCGGCGTTCGCCGTTGCCAGATAGATGCTGTCCCGCTCCGCGATGTACGCCGCGAGTTCCGGCGTGATCGTGTCCGGGAAGCCTCCCATCGACCGTTCGATCCGTTCGTACGACCGTCGCGAACCGCGCTCGGCCTGGATGCGCTTCACGCTATCCGTGAAGGCGACGTCGCTCGTATATGTCATCTGTTCTTGCTCGCCGGTCCGCGGGAGCCGGAAGCCCCGGCGGACCGGCGTTTCCTCTTCTAGACGGTGGCGAGCTCGGCGGCGCGGACGACCGGGAAGTCGATCTCGGTTCCGGCCACGATGTTCAGGTAGTTCGTGAACACGTTGAGCGCGACGTGGGCGACGATCTCGACGACTTCCGCGTCCGTGACGCCGGCGGCCTTGGCGCGACCGAGCGCGTCGGGTCCGATCGCGCCGCGTTGGCGCACGATCTCACCCGCCAGGCGCAGGATGGCCTCCGTATGCGGGTCGGCGGCTTCGCCCGCGCGGGCCGCAGCGATGTCCGCTTCGTTCAGACCCGCCGCTTTGCCGAGCGCGGAGTGGGCGGAGAGGCAGTAGTCGCACCCGTTGATTTGCGCGATGTCCAGCGCGAGCGCTTCGCGGACCTTGGCGCGCAGGGAGCCTCGGCCCAGGGCACCGTTCAGTCCGACGAGGCCCGTGAGGGCGGCCGTCGAGTTGGCGGCCACGCGGAACAGATTCGGGGTGAGGCCGAGCGCCGCGTGAACGGCCGTGAGCGTGGCCTGCGCTTCGGGGGTGGCCTGCTCGTTTGCAAGCGGGGCGATGGTGGACATTGGTGTTGAGCCTTTCTCGACAGATGTGTTTTGGTTATTGTACCGAACAATCGGTACAATACGTCGTTATGGCGATTCTGTCAAGCCCGGCCCCAAAACTGCAAAGCGTGCGCTCGCCGCCGTGAGCATTCGTCGACAAGCTCCGCATGACGGGGAATCTTGTCGCCCTGAGCCGGTCGAAGGGCGGGCCCCGGTGCGCAAGCGCCGCCGAAGGTCGCACGTTCGCGGGTCGCTAAGAGGCGGCGACCCCCTTTAGTCGCCTCTTCCCGAGGACGGCTCGTATCGGATTTAGCAGGAGGCCTATGAGACGGTCAACTCGCGCCCTAGCATCCGCGCTCGGATTGTCGCTCATCCTCGGCGGCTGCGGTGGCCACGGGAGTTCGATCGTACCTACGTCTTCCGGTGGGAACGGCGCGTCGAGCGACGCGATCGCCCGCCAAACGGTGCTCACCCCGCAAATCGCCGTGCCGCAAACGTTCGGCGGGTTGGCCTTCACGGATGCCGGCCGTCGCAACGCGAGCGCGCCGGTCAACGTCTCCCTCACGCTTGCGTACAATCATCAGAGCGAACTCGACCAGTTCGTCGCAAACGTCAGCAATCCGCATTCCGGCTCGTTCGGACAATTTCTGACGCCGGAGCAATTCAATAATTACTACGCGCCGACGGTCGCCCAAGAGGCTGCCGTGGTCGCGGCCCTACAATCGGCCGGCTTCACCGTAACGCAGCGCTTCCCGAATCGCACGATCGTCGATGCCACGGCGCCGAGTTCGACGGTCGAGCGCTTTTTCAACACGGAGATGCACACCGTTCAACAGGGCAAGTATGGAACGCGCTATGCGAACCTGAAGCCTGCGACGGTGCCGTCCGCCATCGCGTCCTACGTGCGCACCGCATCGCTCAGCAACGTCGTGGTCGCGGAAACCGTGGTCGAGCAGACGGGCGGTGCCGTCAATCGGAGCCCTCAGAACATTCCGGTTCAAAAGCCGACGGGCGGCGTGGCTTCACGGCAGACGAGTGCGGTGAAAACGGCGGCGTCGGGCTGCTCCGGCCAACTGCTGCTCAACCCGGGCTTCGAATCGGGCAACGTGAATTGGAACTCCACCGCGAACGTGATCACCGACAACTCCAGCCTCGCCTATCAGGGAAGCTGGCTCGCGTGGCTCGACGGCTATTCGTCTGCGGAAACGGACACGCTCTCCCAGTCGGTCGCGATTCCCGCGGGTTGTACGGCGACGCTCACGTACGAGCTGTACGTATACACGACGGAGCGGAGCACGTCGGGCGTTCTCGATACGCTCGGCCTCACCGTCAACGGTACGACGGAGCAGACGTTCTCGAACAAGACGACCACGAGCGGCTACGTCGCGCAAACCGTCAACCTCTCGTCGTTCGCCGGCAAGACCGCGACGATTCTCTGGACGGCGAAGCAGACCGGTTCGCGCGCGACGGATTTCTTCATCGATTCGACCGCGCTCACGCTGAGCGGCGGAACGGCAACCCCGACTCCCTCGCCGACTCCGACGGCGACTCCGACGGCGACGGCGAAGCCGACGGCGACGCCGACACCGACGACCGCTCCCACGGCGACGCCCACCGCGACGGCGCATCCGACCACGTCGCCGACGGTAGCGCCAACCGCGACGCCGACGGTCGCGCCGACCGCGACGCCAACGGTTGCACCGACTGCAACGCCGACGGGGCTCGCGTGTAACGGTGCGGCGGCCGACAACGGGGCGCTCAGCAACGCCGACGGCACGCTCGCGAGCGGCGTCGCGAAGGCGTTCGATTTCCCGGTCCAGCACGGCTGTAACGGTGCCGGGTACACGGCCGCCGTCATCATCGACGATCCGGTCAACACGAGCTACGTGAAGAGCTACCTCACGGCGTCCGGCGTCACGCAGACGGGCACGATCACGAACGTCGCCGTCGACGGCGGCGGCAGCGGTGACGATCCGGAGACCGATCTCGACGTTCAGACGATCTCGGGGCTCGCGCCGGGCGCGAACATCATCGTGTACGACATCGGCTCGCTTACGGATCAAGCGATCGAGGACGGTTACAACAAAGCCCTCAGCGACGGCAAGGCCGCGGCCGTGAACTCGTCGTTCGGCGGGTGCGAATCGAGCGACACGACGTTCGAGACGTCCACGAACTCGATTGCCGAACAAGGTGCGGCGGAGGGCGTCGAATTCTCGGCGTCGGCCGGCGACACGGGCAGCGACGAGTGCGGCAACGACAATACGAAGGGCGTGAGCGCGCCCGCGGGCGACGTGTACTTCACGTCGATCGGCGGCGTGAACTTCACGGAGAGCACCGCGGGCGTCCTCCAGACGGTCACCGCGGGCGACGCACCCTGCAATGGCGGCGTCAGCAACACGTGCTACGGCGGCGGCGGCGTCTCGACCGTGGTCCCGCTACCCAGCTGGCAGAGCGGAATCGCCGGAATGATCACGTCGGGTCGCAACCAACCCGACATCTCACTGCCGTTCGATTACGTCTCCGTCTACACGAGTAGCGGCGACGCCGAGTACCTCGGCACGTCGTGGTCATCGCCCGCCTCGGTGGCGCTGTTCATCGAAGCCGACGAACTCCACGGCTCCAAACTCGGGTGGCTGAACCCGACGCTGTACAGCCTGTTCACCTCGACCGGGTACGGCACGTACTACACGCCGTGCACGTCGGGCAACAACATCGCGTACACGTGTAACGCGACGCAATACAATCAAGCCGCCGGCATCGGCACGCCGAAGAGCTTCGCGCTGGCCAACGCCCTCTAACCCCCGCGACGTCTCATCTCACAGCGAATGGATCCGGCGTTGCGCCGGGTCCAATCGCTTGTCGAAGGCGGCAGCACCGACGATGGACGCAAAGGCATTTGGGGAGCTGCTGCGGCAGTATCGAACGGCGGCAGGTTTCTCTCAAGAACATCTAGCTGAATTGGCACATTTGAGTGCCGAATCGATCGGTGCGCTCGAGCGTGGCATCCGGCGCGCGCCGTATCGCGAGACCGTCGCCCTCATTTCGAAAGCGCGCCGTCTCGACGATATCGCGCGCGCGGAGCTCGAAGCGGCCGCCCAGCGTGGCCGCGCTCGTGGGACGCGTGTGAGGTTGTCTTCGAGATGCCAATTGTCCGTGATCTTGCCGTCGCGCACTTTGAGGATGTCCGTGGCGATGAAGTCGATCGGCTGGCCCCCGCCCGTGACCCCTTGGAAGATTCCAGTGAAATGACCGGTGAAGCGCAGGTGTGAGGCGACGCGATCGCCGACGACGATGCGTTGCACGACGACGACCCGAAGATCGGGCGCCGCCGCAAGAAATACCTTGGACGCCGCAGCCGGTCCCGCCGGGCCTTGGGGGCGACCCGAGGGCAGCGTGT
>Ga0302319_10021954_pt1 | contig 11478 bp, 13 predicted proteins | sample Bog_T0_2_FD_203319 | JGI IMG/M metagenome (GOLD analysis project Ga0302319, IMG submission 203319) | Peat permafrost microbial communities from Stordalen Mire near Abisko, Sweden - Bog_T0_2 | ecosystem: Environmental > Terrestrial > Soil > Wetlands > Peat | place: Sweden: Abisko, Stordalen Mire...
CGACGATAAAAATACCGTTCCAACCCTGGCAGCCTGATCCTTGGCCGTCTCAAACCCCACGCCAAATTACACCACATTGACGGACGCTATCTTCAGTTACAATCGCATCATACATATTGTCTCGGGAAGCCACACGTGCAACGACGGTCTGATTACAATTGAAGCCAGATTGTTGAGCGTCAGCTGGAACCACTAGACATGCCTCAAATATCAGTAGTCCAATAATTTTAGAAACCATCTTTGTCACCACGCGCAATGTCTGTTTTGGTCCGAGCCCCTCACGGCGAATGCCCTGCCGCAGGCGCCTGGAGCGCCATCGATCAGAGCCATGTAACCGATGTTCGAGCGACCGCGTTAAACGGATGCCGAAAACTATATCCGCGACAGCCTTGCCAAAGTTTTTGCTTCTTTTTTCAAAAAGAAGCGCTTTCTTCCTGGAACGCCTAAGGCTGCTCCGCCTCGCGGTCGCTCAGCTCAATCAGGGCGGCCATTTCGGCTTGCGCCTGCGCTTCGGTCGTGAAGCCGTGCCGGATTGTCGAGGCCGGGTGGCCGACCGGGGCGAATTCGACGGCCCATTCCTGGTCGGAAACTTGGATGACTCGGTAGGTGCTCATGCGGCAAGTATGGCACGCGGCCGCGGCGAGCCCAAGATCGTGCGCACGCAAAAACGCCGTCCGGCCGTTACTCGGCGCTCGGAGGCGGCAAGGGGATAGCGCGCTCGGCCAGGTTGGGCGCCGGCAAAGCGAGCGGGCGCGTGGGCGCGCTGGCGGGCTGGGGTGTCGCTCGGTGGCTGCGCGCGAACGCGACGAACACCGCGACCAGGGCGAAGGCCAGGCCGAACCAGGTGAACGCGTATTGCAGGTGGTTGTTCTGCGGGCGCGGCAATTCGGTGGCGGGAACCGGATCGTTCGGGCCGGCCAGCGCGCCCATGGCGATCAGCGTGTAGGGCGCGACGTTATGGACACCCAGCGCCTTCGCGATTACGGCCGGGTTCAGCGTGTAGAAATGCCGGGTCGCGGTGTCGTCCTCGGCCGAGAGCGCGCCGGCCTGATCGGGTTCGCGAATATAGCCCATGATCCGCGTGGGCCGCGTGGATGGGAAAGGCGGCTTGGCGCCGTCCGGCACCCAGCCGAGATCGACGAGCACCGGGGCCTGGCCGCCGCGCAGCATGATTTGCAGGCGTTGCGCACCCATCTGGGATTGCCCATTCGGCAAATCGTGCACCTGGGCGCCATAGAGCGCGGTACCCGGCAGCAGCATGCCGGTGGCGATGACCTTGGTGAACGGCGCCGGGTTGGCGCCGAGCGGCACCGGCGGCGAGGCTTCGGCGTGGTCGATCTGCGCGAGGATGTTTTCCTTCCAGTGCAGGCGGTGGAGTTGCCAGACGCCGAGCGCCACCAGGATCGCCAGCGCGATCAGCGTGGCAATGGCAGCGGAGCGAACCTGTCTGACTTTGAGCGAAATACCGAACACGTTGCAGCCCGCATTGATATGGGTCGGAAGCTGATGTGCTAGCAGCGTCGCGGGTAACCGGTAAGCCGGAGATCTGTGACGAAAGGAAGCACCGAAAGCAGTAGGACAAGCGGTTCTTTTTTGAAAAAAAGAACCAAAAAACTTTTGTTTTATAAGGGTATATGCAGCTTCAGCGCGTACGCCAACTGGCAAGAGTTTTTGCTTCTTTTTTCAAAAAGAAGGCTTGCTTGTTTCGCTTGGTTTCAAAGCCCCATCTCCGCCTTGCGCACATGATACTGCTGCACGGCGAGAAAGCTCTTCAGATACCGCGTCATGAGCACCGCCAGCACCAACGTGAAGGGCGGCCAGATCACCGCGTGCACCCAGAGCGGCGGCGTATAGGTGAAATCGACCCAGATCGCCGAGCCGACGACGATGAAGCCTAGCACCATCAGGGTGGGAACCACGAAGCCGTCGCCGACATCCATGCGGCCGAAATCCAGGCCACAAGCGCTGCAGGATGGACGCAGGCTGATCAGGCCGCGGAACAGTTTGCCCTTGCCGCAGCGCGGGCACCGGCAGGTCAGCGCGGCCGTGGCGACGCTGACCTGGTCGGCCATGCGACGCTACTCGACCGCCGTGACGCCGGCGCCCCAGACGTAGATGAAGCAGAACAGGAACAGCCAGACGACGTCGACGAAATGCCAGTACCAGGCGGCGGCTTCGAAGCCGAAATGCTGTTGCGGCGTGAAATCGCCGCCGCGGGCGCGGAACCAGCACACCGCCAGGAACAGCGTGCCGACGATGACGTGGAAGCCGTGGAAGCCGGTGGCCAGGAAGAACACCGACGGATAGACGCCGCCGCCGTAGAACTTGAACGGCGCGTGCGAATACTCGACCGCCTGCATGGCGGTGAAGGTCAGGCCCAGCCCGACCGTCAGCGTCAAAGCGCGGATCAGGTTCGGACGGTCATTGGCAATTAGGCAGCTATGCGCCCAGGTGACCGTAATGCCCGAGAGCAGCAGGATCATGGTGTTCAGGAACGGGATCGCGAACGGGTCGAAGGTGTGAATGCCCGGCGGCGGCCAGGTGGGATTCGCGATGCCGCTGAGATGGTCGGGGAAGATGGCGTAGTGAAAGAAGGCCCAGAAGAAACCGACGAAGAACATCACCTCGGAGCTGATGAACAACGTCATGCCGTAGCGCAGGCCCAGGCGCACGACCGGACTGTGGAGGCCGGGCGTATGCGATTCCCGCAGCACGTCGCTCCACCATTTATACATAGTGAACAGCACGATGCCGAAGCCGGCGATCAGCGGAATGTAATTATGCCAGTGGGCGGCGAAGACGATGCCGGTGAGCAGCAACCCGCCGCCGGCGGCGCCCACGATCGGCCAGGGGCTGGGATCGACCAGGTGATACGGCTGCTTCAGGCCCGAGGAGGGGGCCACGCTGCTGCCGTGGTGCGCTTCGCTGTCCATCGACTACTACTCCAGAAATTTAAGGCCAGGGGCTCTGCCCCTGGACCCCGCTGGGGCCTCGAGGCCCCAGACCCCCACTACGCGCTGCGCGGCTTTTAGGCCTTCGACAGCTTTACAATCGTTATGGCGAAAAACAGCACCGCCAAACCTACCAGCACCACCAGGATCGCCACGTTGCGGCCACGCTGGCGGCGATGCAGTTCGGCTGCCTCGACCGGCGACGGGCGTGGCGGAAAATCAGCCATGGTGGCCAATCACGTGGTCCACGCCGAGCGCCATGAACAACACGGCCAGATACAGCAGCGAAAACCGGAACGCCTGCCTTGCCGGGATATCGCCGGTCAGGCTGCGGCCGGTGTCATCCTGCTTGTCGCGCAGCACGCGCCAGGCGAACACGCCGAACGCGGCGGAAAACAGGCACGCCGTCACGCCATAAACCGCGCCGGTATAGCCCAAAGCCCAGGGCAGCACGGCAGCGATGGCCAGCAGCACGGTGTAGAAAAAAATGTGCCGCCGCGTCTCACGGCCGCCCGCCACCACCGGCAGCATGGGCACGCCGGCGGCGCCGTAATCCTTGCAGGCGTAGAGCGACAGGCTCCAGAAATGCGGCGGGGTCCAGAAGAACACCAGCGCGAACATCAGCAGCGGCATGATGTCGATATTGCCTGTCACCGCGGCCCAGCCGATCACCGGCGGAAACGCGCCGGCGGCGCCGCCGATGACGATGTTCTGCGGCGTGCGCCGCTTCAGCCACATCGTGTAGATGAAGACGTAGAACGCAATCGATATCGCCAGCACCACGGCGGCGCAGGTGTTGGTGGCCAGCCACATGACCAGCACGGACGCCACCGAAAGGGCGACGCCGAACGCCAGCGCCGCATCGGGCTCGATGCGGCCGGCCGGAATTGGACGCCGCATCGTCCGGCGCATTTTCGCGTCGATATCGCGTTCCCACCACATATTCAGGCAGCCCGCGGCACCGGCCGCCACCGCGATACAGAGAATTGCGGTGAAGGCGAGCACTGGGTGCAAATGCCCCGGCGCAATCATCAGGCCGATCACGCCGGTGAACACCACCAGGCTGACCACGCGCGGCTTCAGCAGCAGAACCCAATCCCGCCATTCGGCCTGGGACTGGGTTGCGGCTGGCGTAACCGCGCCGGCGGTAAGCGACTGAGTGACCATCAGCGGATCTGCGGCAGTTCTTCAAACGTGTGGAACGGCGGCGGCGAAGACACCGTCCATTCCAGCGTCGTGGCGCCCTCGCCCCAGTAATTGTCGCCAACGCGTTCGCCGCTCGTGAAGGTGCGGTAGGCGACGTAGAGGAAAACCAGCGTGGCGGCGCCGCCGATGAAGCTGCCGATCGAGGCGACGAAATTCCAGCCGGCGAAAGCGTCCGGATAATCCGGGTAGCGGCGGGGCATGCCGGCGGCGCCCAGGAAGTGCATCGGGAAGAAGGTCAGGTTCACGCCGATGAAGGTCATCCAGAAATGCACGCGGCCCCAGAATTCGGGGTACTGGCGGCCGGACATCTTGCCGATCCAGTAGTACCAGCCGGCGAAGATGCTGAACACGGCGCCCAGCGAGAGCACGTAGTGGAAATGCGCCACGACGTAATAGGTGTTGTGCAGCACCTGATCGACGCTGGCATTGGCCAGCACCACGCCGGTGACGCCGCCGACGGTGAACAGGAAGATGAAGCCCACGGCCCACAACATGGGAACCTCCATGCGAATGGAGCCGCCCCACATCGTCGCGATCCAGGAGAAGATCTTGATGCCGGTGGGCACCGCGATGACCATCGTGGCGGTCATGAAATAGGCGCGCGTATCGACGCTGATGCCCGACACATACATGTGGTGCGCCCAGACGACGAAGCCGACCACGCCGATGGCCACCATGGCGTAGGCCATGCCGAGGTAGCCGAACACCGGCTTGCGCGAGAAGGTGGAAATCACGTGGCTGATGATGCCGAAGCCCGGCAGGATCATTATGTACACTTCGGGGTGGCCGAAGAACCAGAACAGATGCTGCCACAGCACCGGATCGCCGCCGGCCGCCGGATCGAAGAACGCGGTGCCGAAGTTACGGTCGCAAATCAGCATCGTAATGGCGCCGGCCAGCACGGGCAGCGAGAGCACCAGCAGGAACGCGGTGACGAGCATGGCCCAGATGAACAGCGGCATCTTGTGCAGCGTCATGCCCGGGGCGCGCATGTTGAAGATCGTGGTGATAAAGTTCATCGCGCCGAGCAGCGACGAAATGCCGGCCAGATGCAGCGAGAACAGCGTGAAATCCATGCCGGGGCCGGTTTCATAGGTCGCGTTCGAGAGCGGCGGATACAGCGTCCAGCCGCTGCCGCTTTCGCCCATCAGCAGGCCGGTGACGATCAGGATGAAGGCCGGCACCAGCAGCCAGAAGCTGATGTTGTTCAGGCGCGGAAATGCCATATCCGGCGCGCCGATCATCAGCGGAATGAACCAGTTGCCGAAGCCGCCGATCAGCGCCGGCATGACCGAGAAGAAGATCATCAGCAGGCCGTGCGCCGTGACGATCGTGTTCCACTCCTGGCCGTTGCTGACGATCGTGCCGTGCGGATGCAGCAATTGCGCGCGCATGATGATCGAGAGCAGGCCGCCCGTGAGCCCGCCAATGACGGCGAAAATCAGGTAGAGCGTGCCGATGTCTTTATGATTGGTGGAAAACAGCCAGCGCTGCGCGAAGGTCGGCTCGTGGTGATGATGCTCGCCATGCGCGTGGTCGGTGTCGGCGAGCAGCGGGTTCGATGCGGACATCTTAATGCTCCGAGGCGAGGGCGAAATGTGTGGGCGCAATCAAGCCGGCGGTGCTGCCTTTGGCCTTCTGCTGCGCGAGCCAGGCCTGGAAATCCGCCGTGCTGACCGCGTGCACGCTGATCGGCATGACGCTGTGGTTCATGCCACAGATTTGATTGCACTCGCCGTAGTAATCGCCGGGCTTATTGACGCGCACCCAGGTTTCGATCGTGCGGCCGGGAATGGCGTAGCGCTGCACGCCGAGCGACGGGACGAAGAAGCTGTGAATGACGTCCACACTGGTGGTGAGGATACGCACGTTCTTGCCCACCGGCAGCACCAGCTGATTATCCACCAGCAGGTGGCGCAGCTTCTTCTGCTCGTCGGTCTTCAGGTCTTCGTCGTTGACCATGTAACTGTCGAAATGCAGGCCGCCGGCATCCGGGTAGGTGTATTCCCAATACCATTGATGGCCGGTGACTTTCACCGTCAGGTCGGCATCGTGCGTACGATCTTCGTAGTACACCAGGCGCAGGCTGGGGATGAAAATCGCCACCAGGATCAGCACCGGAATGGCGGTCCAGGCGGCTTCGAGAATGGAATTGTGGCTGACAGTGCTGGCCACCGGGTTGCGGCTGGCGCGGTAGCGGAACACGACCCAGGCCAGCAGCACGGCCACGAACGCGGTGATGACGATAATGATGACCGACACGAAATCGTTCAGGCTTTGCAGCTTTTCAGCCACCGGGCTGCCGGGCGCCTGCATGCCGAGCTGCCAGGGTTTCGGCACCGCCAAAACCGGCCCGTCCGCGTAAGCCGGGCCAGCCAGCGCCAGTGTTGCAACAAAGGCGGCGAGGCGGCGGCCGAGAGTGTTCATGTTCGGATGTGGTCCCGTTCACGGCGGCCGATAAGCGCCGGCCGCACTGGTTGTCGGGGGATTATCGGACAGGCTGATTTATATCAAGGTGCAGTGCAGCGAAAGACGGCCACGAGCTCCGCCCCTGGACCAAGCTGGGGACAGGGCCCCAGACCCCATTAGCTTAGGGAGGGGGCCGCGCTTGTGTTCGATACCCACGTGAGGCTCCTCCCTGTCCCCCTACTAATTTAACGGTTCTAAGGACTTGTCCTTAGCTTGGGTCCAAGGGGCGGAGCCGCCCGGCCTTGTTGACTGAGCGGATGATGCGCGGTGACCAGCGCGTGCAACCGCTCGTGCAGCACATGCGTATAAATTTGCGTGGTGGCGATATCGGCATGGCCGAGCAGCATCTGCAAACTGCGCAGGTCTGCGCCGCGCGCCAGCATGTGGCTGGCGAAAGAGTGGCGCAGCACGTGCGGGGACAGGCGCGCCGGATCGATGCCCGCGGCCAGCGCGGTTTCGCGCACGATTTTGTCGAAACCCTGGCGCGTCAATGGTTTCACCGGATTGCGGCCGGGGAAAAGGTAGCGGCTGGCTGGGCTTGCGGCGATCAGCGACGCCGCGGCCAGGCGGGCGCTGGTGGAGAGCGGCACGATTCGCTCCTTGCCGCCCTTGCCGCGCACATGCAGCAGCTCCGCCCGGCCGGCCAGCGCGGTGCGCGGCAGCGTAAGCAGCTCCGTGATGCGCAGGCCGGTGGCGTAGAGCAGCTCGAACGCGGCGGTGGCCAGCGCCGCATGATGGCCCGGCAGGACAGTGGCGGCCTGCAGTAGGCGCTCGACCTCGGCCTCGAGCAAAAATTTGGGCAGGCGACGCGGCAGTTTGGGCGTGTCGAGCAGCGTGGTCGGGTCATCGGCGCGCACGCCTTCGCGCAGCAGGAATAGGAAGAACTGGCGCAGGCAGCTCAGGCGGCGCGCGGCACTGCGTGGCGACAGGCCGGTGGCTGACAGGCCGGCCATGTAGGCTTGCAGCGTGGCGGGGCTGGAAGCGGCGGCGCGTTCACCGCGCGCGGTGGTGAACGCGGCGAAATCGGCCAGGTCGCGGCCGTACGCCAGCAAGGTGTTGCGGGCGGCGCCGCGCTCGGCGGCCAGCATTTCACCGAAAGCCTCGATATGGCGATCGGCTTGCATGGGCGGTTAAGGCGTGTGGAAGCGATCGTTGGGCACCACGTGTTCCACCGGCGCGCGGTGCGCCTTGGGCGGGAACGCGCCCATGACGAGCAGGGCGGCAGCGGCCAGCGTGAGCAAGACCGCCGTGGCGATAATCAGCAGACGGCTCATGCGCGCGAATCCATGTGCAAGGTCTGGCCTGTGTTGTGGCGGGTAGAGCGTGTGCTAGCGTCGCGCATCATGACACGCAACATTGGCCTGCCCGATGAGCGGCCGGGCGGGCCGTGGCCGGGCGAGCAAGCGCATCACGGCGGCGGCGCGCCTTCACTCCGGCCGGCTTTCCAGGGCCGGACCATCGTGCTGGTGGGCCTGATGGGCGCGGGCAAGACCAGCATCGGGCGGCGGCTGGCGCTGCGCATGGGGCTGCCGTTCCGCGATGCCGACCAGGAGATCGAGCAGGCGGCTGGCTGCTCGGTGGCCGATTTTTTCGCCCGATTTGGCGAGGCCGAGTTTCGGCTGGGCGAGCGGCGGGTGATCAGGCGTCTGTTGAGCGGACCGCCTTGCGTCCTGGCAACCGGCGGCGGCGCGTTCATGGACCCGGAGACGCGCGCGGCGATCCGCGCGGAGGGGTTGAGCGTGTGGTTGCGCTGTTCGCTGCCGACACTCGTGCGCCGCACCGCGCCACGCAGCCACCGGCCGCTCCTGCGCCAGGGCGATCCGGCGGCGATACTGGCCGGACTGATCGAGTTGCGGCACCCGGTTTATGCGGAGGCGGATGTAGTGGTTGATTGCGGCGACGACAGCCCGGAGGTGACGACCAGCCGGGTGCTGGAGGCCGTGCAAGGTTTTCGCCCGCCGTTGCGCGTACCGGTAGCGCTGGCCGCCGGCGCCTACGACGTGGTGATCGGCCATGGGCTGATCGGGCGCGCCGGCGCGCTGCTGGCGCCGGTGCTGCCACAAAAGCGCGCCGTTATCGTGACCGACGAAACGGTGGCCGCGCTGCATTTGCCGGCGCTGGTGGCCGGGCTTTCGGATGCGGGCTTCGATTTGCGCCAGATTGTCATCCCCCCAGGCGAGGCCAGCAAGAGCCTGGCCATGTATGGCCATGTGACCGATTCGCTGCTCGAGGCCGGGGTGGAGCGGCGGACCGCCGTGATTGCGTTGGGTGGCGGCGTGGTTGGAGATCTGGCCGGGTTCGCCGCAGCGACCACGCTGCGCGGCCTGCCCTTCGTGCAGGTGCCCACTACGCTGCTCTCCCAGGTGGATAGCAGCGTGGGCGGCAAGACCGGCATTAACACCGATTTCGGCAAGAACCTGCTGGGCGCCTTTCATCAGCCGCGCATGGTGCTGGCCGATACCGGCGTGCTGGCCACGCTGCCGCGGCGGGAGTTGCAGGCGGGCTATGCGGAAATCGTCAAGGCCGCGCTGATCGGCAGTATGAGATTCTACGATTGGTGCGAGGCACACGGCCCGGCGCTGATCGCCGGCGACCACGCGTTGCAGGCCGAAGCTGTGGCCGGTGCCTGCGCCTTCAAGGCCGACGTGGTGGCGAGCGACGAGCGCGAGGAGCAAGCCAGCGACGGCCGCGCGCTGCTGAACCTGGGCCATACCTTCGCGCACGCGCTGGAAGCCGAGTTTGGCTATGGCGGCGTGCTTCTGCATGGTGAAGCGGTGGCGCTGGGCCTGGGCCTGGCCTTCCGGCTTTCGGAACGACTTGAGCTATGCCCGGCCGGCGTGGCGGATCGCGTAATACGGCACATCCGCGCCTGCGGGATGACGGCCGAGCTTGGCGAGCTTAAACGGCGGTTTTCGGCGGCACGGCTGGTGGCGCATATGCAGCGCGATAAAAAAATGCGCGACGGCAGGCTGGCCTTCGTGCTGGCCCGTGGCATCGGCGAGGCCTTTACCAGCCGCGATGTGCCCGCGGAGGCCGTGCTGGCTGTGCTACGCGACGCGGGGTGCGACGACTGAGCCGGAACGCCGGACGCGGCTGTGCGTTTGGCTGGGTTGGCTCGGGATGCGGGCCGATCTGAGGAAGGAAGCGCTTCTTTTTGAAAAAAGAAGCAAAAACTTTTGCGCGGCTGTCGCCGTGCAAAAGTTTTTTGGTTCTTTTTTTCAAAAAAGAACGACTTGCCTCGCCTCGTTGCGCTCACGCGAAAGGCATTCATGCAATCCGTTAAACCCAGCCTGCCACGCCATATCGAAGACACCGTTGCGGCGATTTCCGAGGTGCATGCGGAACATCGGTTACACGCGAACCGCGGCCAGAAATTGGTGGGTGCCCTAACTGGCGCCGCCGGCACACCGGTTTTTATCGGGCTTTTGACGGTGCTTGTTGTGGGCTGGATCGTTGGCAATCTTGCCGTGTCGGCGGCGGGCCGGACAGCGCCGGACCCGCCACCGTTTCAGGCGCTTGCCTGCGTCGCCTCACTGGCCGCGCTGTATCTGGCGGCGATGATCCTGGGAACGCAAAAGCACGATGATCAGATGGCGACCCATCGCGACCAGTTGACGCTGGAGCTGGCCATCCTGAGCGACCAGAAATCCGCCAAGATCATACGCCTGCTTGAAGAGCTGCGCATGAACGATCCTGACCAGGGCGACCACACGGACGCAGAGGCGGAGGCGATGGCGATACCGGCCGACCCGAAGGCGGTGCTGGATAAAATCCGCTCGATGCAGGCCGGGGTGCGGCAGGAAGGCTGAGCGCGCGGCCGCTTGCGGGCGGCGCTCGATCACAAACCAGCCTGATTTCGGCAGGCCGGCGAACGTCCGGCGGCTTGAGCCGTTAGGCTCGCATGACGTATCTTTCGAAAGACCTGCGCGCTTCGGTCATCGCCGCGAATAGCAGCGCCACGCCCGCGCGCGCAAAACTTTTCGGCTATGCCGCGGTCGCGCCGATCGCGGGCGGCGCGGCGGCCACGATCTGGGCACCTTTGGCCTGGCAGGGCGTGCTGTTTCACGCCGTGGTGATTTGGAGCGCTTCGATTTTGTGCTTCCTGGCCGGCGTACGGCGCGGCGACAGCTTTCATACACCGGGCGGCCCAACATTGCTGCAGATGCCAGGAATATTTTGCGTCTGGGCGGCGGGGCTGGCGGCGCTCGTTGCGGTGCCGATGGTTGCTGGCGCGGTGCTGCTGGGCGGTTTTTGTGGCGTTGCCGTATTCGACACGGTGGCCGCGCGCCGCAGGTTGGCGCCGCTGTTTTTCGCGCGGTTCCGGCCCATGCAAATGCTGATCCCTATTGCCAGCCTTGCGGTGCTGCTGGCGTGGGCACTGCCGATGCGTGACACGGCGCGGGCCGGCTGGGGCTGCGGGGGCGGGCTGCTATGCCTGGGGCAAACCCATTCCGGGACCGCATCTTCGATGGTGATTGGTTCTACACATGAGGGGCGCCATGGCGAGCGATACTAGTTCTGACGATAGCGGTGAGGCCCACGACACGCTGCGGCGCAACCTTCTGCTCGGCGGCGGCGTGGCGGCGGCCGGGCTGGCGCTGAGCGGCAAGGCCGGCGCGGCAACGGCGCAGTTTGAGCTTCAGACACAGACAGCGCCGCTTGTGTTCGAGGGCAGGACGATGCCGGAGCCTTCGCCCGACCTCAGCGCCGGGCCGGTTCGCGCCGGGCGCGGATCGGCATTGAACGGCAAGGTGGCGGTGGTAACAGGCGCTGCGCGCGGCATCGGGCGCGCCATCGCGGTGGAATTTGCCGCCAATGGCGCCAACGTGATCGCCATCGATATCGCCGGGCC
>Ga0302319_10021957_pt1 | contig 11476 bp, 13 predicted proteins | sample Bog_T0_2_FD_203319 | JGI IMG/M metagenome (GOLD analysis project Ga0302319, IMG submission 203319) | Peat permafrost microbial communities from Stordalen Mire near Abisko, Sweden - Bog_T0_2 | ecosystem: Environmental > Terrestrial > Soil > Wetlands > Peat | place: Sweden: Abisko, Stordalen Mire...
GGTACCGGTTAGGCGGGTGTATCCACGTTGGAAGCCTGCTGGTCAACCGGCTCAAGGTTTTGGTGGCCGAGCTTAAGGAAGCTCGGCCCTGAAGGGCCGAGAGGAGTCACCGTCCCATGGCGGGACGCGCAGGGGGGAAACATGTCGGCGCACGGCCATTGGAGAGATATCGGCAGCGGCTCAGCCAGCGAAATGACCGCCTGGAACGCCATCGCGCGCATCGTGCTCGCGAATGAGGTGCCGGCGCCGCAGCAGGCATCGCGGCTGGAGGCCATCACCAGGGCGGCCGGGTTCGATGAAGCCGGCGCCTACCTGTCCGAGGTGGAGGGGCTTGGCGCGTCCGACATCGATGCGGACGCCGGGCTTGCGGCCCTGCGCGACGACTTCAACGATTACACCGAAGGCCCTTACTGGCGGGCGATCAACAGGTCCGAAGACCTGCTTCTGGCGGACTGCCGTGGCGGCGAGCGCGAGGCCGAGCAGCGTCGGGCGGTGGAGGCTGTCTGCGCCCTCGTCCGCCAGGCGTACGATGCGGGCCGCCAGCATCGCCTGGGCCTGAGCCTTGCCGACACGCCAGCCGCCGTGCACGTGCCTGCCTGACCAGGCACTGTATGCCGCGGCTTGCCGGGACTAGGCCGCGTCGGCGAGGCTGGCCATGCGGCTGATGATTCCCGTCGTGCTCATGCCGTCTTCCAGGCCGATCAGGACGACCTTGCCGCCGCGGCTTTCAACCAGTCCGGCGCCGACCACCTGATCCTCACCGTAGTCGGCGCCCTTGAACAGAATGTCCGGCTGAACCGCCCCGATCAGGCGGAGCGGCGTGTCCTCGTCGAAAAGCACAACCATGTCGGTGGCCGCCATCGATCCCAGCACCGCGGCCCTGGCCGCCTCATTCTGGACCGGCCTGGCCGCGCCCTTGAGCCGTTTCACCGAGGCGTCAGTGTTGAGGCCGACGACCAGCCGGTCGCACTGGTTGCGCGCCTCCTGCAGCAGCCTCACATGGCCGGGATGGATGAGGTCGAAGCAGCCATTGGTGAAACCGACCCGGAGTCCTTCGGCGCGCCACGCCGCGGTGCGCCTGGCCGCCTGCTCCAGCGTGCACGCCTTCGAATCAAGCGCCATGACCTCGTGGCGGTGGGCCGCGGCGCACAGCTCGGCGTGGCTGACCGTCGCGGTTCCCTGCTTGCCGACGGCGATGCCCGCGGCGGTGTTGGCGATGGCCGCGCTGGCGGCAAGGCTGGAGCCGGCCGCGAGGGCCACCGCCAGGGCCGCCACAATGGTGTCGCCGGCGCCGGACACATCGGCCACTTCGCGCGCCTCGGCGGGCAGGTGCACAGGCACCTCGCCGTGCCGCACCAGGGTAAGGCCCCTGGCGGAACGGGTGACAAGAACGGCACCGGCGCCGCTCGCTCCGAGCGCCAGCCTCCCGGCCTCTTCCGCCCCCGCGTCGGTGACGGCCTGGACCCCTGTCGCGCGCGCGGCCTCGGCCTCGTTGGGCGTGAGGACGCTGACGCCGGCATACGCGGAGAACGACGTCCGCTTCGGATCGGCGATGACGGGAAGTCCCGCGGCGCGGGCAAGGCTGATGGCACGGGCCAGGACATGATCGGACAGCACGCCCTTCGAATAGTCTGACAGGATCACCACACCGGCCTCTCCGAGCGCGGAGGCGTAGGCATCAAGGAGCGCTTCGGCCACCACCCCGCCGATCGGCGACGTTTCCTCCTGGTCGAGCCGGAGAAGCTGGTGCTGGCCGGACATGAACCGGGTCTTCACGGTCGTCGGCCGGCCGGCCGCAACCGCCAGGCGGACCGAAATTCCCTGGTCCGGCCCGCCGGTACAGGCTTCAAACGCCGAGCCCGCCCCGTCATCGCCGACAACGCCGATGAGAATGGCGCGGGCGCCCAGCGAGGCCACGTTCTTCGCCACGTTGGCGGCGCCTCCCGGCACGGCCCGGGTGCCCTGCCAGCGAAGCACTGGGATGGGCGCCTCGGGCGACAGCCGCTGCGCGTCGCCCGAGACATAGCGGTCGACCATGACATCGCCAAGAACAAGAACCGTGCACCGGCTGAAATCAGGAATTCCGGACATCAACTTTTCCTCGCGAAAGCCGAAACATCTTTCCCGCAGGATAGCCTCCCCGACCGGCCATGAACAGCGCCATCAACGGTTGCGGACAAGCCATTCCGCGCGAACCCATTGGTCAGGAAAGTGTTGCGGCCTTGCTTTCCGCGGACATGCCAAGGGATGAAGTCCTGCGAACGAATCCTTGCAACATGTTTGACTCGCATGGCTGCCCCGGCATATATATGGCCATTCCGGCCAGGCGCCAGCCCAGCTTCCAATGTTGCCAGCCGGCGGACAGGGAGGCGGGACGCCGGCAGGACGGAAGCGCGGATGGCCGGACACGGGTGCGGTCGCGCGCGGGAATTGCAGGCTGCTGCCAGCAGGCTTGCGAACTGGGGGATGGAAATGGCTGTGCACGAAATGGCAATCGACGCGCACCCGTCCGGGTCCGCGGACTGTGACGTTGAAACGGCCTGGCACCCCATTGGCAGGGCGGAGTTCAAGCTGGAGGGCCATGTCAGGGACGGCGGGATAGAGTGGAGCATCTGGCTGTCAGCCCCCGGCGTGGGTGGCGAGCTCCCCCATTGGCCGCTTGATGGCCGAAGGGCGGATATCTCCGCCGATGTCTGCCGCGACATCGGCCTCGGGGATGCTGAAAGGACTGTCCATTTCGGGATCAGATACCCGAACAAGGCGGCCGTGCTTGATCTGATCGCGAGGAATCAGGCGTCCGCCGGACGAGCCCCCGCCTGACAGACCATCTGCCGCCCGCAGACCTTGCCATGCGGCTTGCCGACCCCGCCCTGATGGCCGCGGGCTGTCCGCCCGCGCCCGGGTGGCCTAACGGAGACCGGGCGGCGGGGATGCGCTGGCCTTCGCCCGTTCCACAAGTTCCTTGCCGAGCCGCAAGGATGCAAGCTCCTGTTCCCGGGTCAGTGATCCGTCCGCAAGCTGCCGCGCGGATTCGGCGGGCACCGCCTGAAGGGCGGGGTCAGCGAGCGAGGGCAGCCGGAGGGGAGCGACAAAGGCGCCCAGTGCCGCTCAACTGACGTGATCAAAGCTGATCACGCCCACCCGCGAGCAAGATGCGGGCCGCCTGCCACATGTCAGCGGAACGTGATCCGCCACTGCCGCGATCTTACGGGCACGCCATGCCGCCGCCATTTTGCATTTTTTGGGGCAACATGGCGGCGGCGCGGAGGGCACCGTGCCCCGATCCGCCGCCATCCCTGCGGCGTCCGGACTTGGGCGGCTTGTTGTCCGGCGCGGATGTGCCGGACGGCGCCCCGTCACATCCGCGGAAGAGCGACGCCGCGCTGGCGCATGTACTTGCCTGCCCGGTCCGAATAGCTGGTTTCACAGAGTTCGTCGCCCTGCAGGAAAAGGAACTGGCAGATGCCTTCATCCGCATAGATCTTGGCGGGCAGGGGGGTTGTGTTGCTGACCTCGATGGTCACATACCCCTCCCATTCCGGCTCCAAAGGAGTCACATTCACGATGATGCCACATCTTGCATACGTGGACTTGCCCAAGCAAATCGCAAGGACTCCGCGTGGGATGCGGAAATATTCGATGGTGCGCCCGAGCGCGAAGCTGTTGGGCGGGATGATGCAGGTCCCGGTCTTCCGGTCGACAAAGCTCGAAGGCGAGAAGTCCTTCGGATCGATGACGGCCGAGTCGATATTGGTGAACACCTTGAACTCGTCCGCGATGCGGGCGTCGTAGCCGTAGCTGGACAGGCCGTAGCTGATCACGCCGTCATGCTTCTGCGCTTCGACGAACGGGTCGATCATGGCCTCCTCTTCAGCCATGCGGCGGATCCAGCGGTCTGACATGACGGCCATGAGGAAAATCCCATACATTGGAAGAACGGTTGCTTGAATCCTATCACGGGGATGCCAGAATGGCAAAACGCAAAGCGGGAGCGGATGCCCGGTGCCGCGATCAATGGCGGGTTCATGGGCGGCGGCCCGCTCCATGCCGCCCGGAACACCCGTGAGGAAGAACCAGATGGCAAGATGGCTCCTGCCAGCGGCGCTTGCGCTGGGCGCCTGCTCCGGCCAGCCGCCCGCGCCGCCGGTGGCCCCCGCGCAGATCCCGGAACCCGAACCTGGGTTCGCGGCGCCGCCCCCTGGCCAGGTCAGCGAGGAGCCGCTGGCGGCGCCCGCCATGGCTCCCTCCGCGCAGCCGCCGACGCTCGCCGGCGCTCCGCCTCCCGGCATGGCCAGCCCTGACACCGCCGCGCTTGGAGACGGCATTCAGCCTCCCACGAAGCCGGGATTTGTGATGGTGCCGGTGGCACCGGATCCCGTGCCCGCACCTTCGCCCGACGCCCACCTGCCCGGGCCCCTGACGGCCGGAACGGCGCAGCGCTCGCCGCCGCCGGGCTTCCTCATGCTTCCCGGCGCTCCGGCTGCCGGACAGCCAGGCAGACAGCCAGGGGACACGGCCGCGGCCCAGCCTGTCCGGCAGCCGGACCCCGATGACGCGCAGCGGCTGCAGGAACTCAAAGACCGGCTCGCAAGGGAGGCCGCCGGGCGGACGAAGGCATCACCCTGATTCGAAGCACTGTCCGAATTCGAGGCGGTCGCGCGCGGCATCGGCCGGGAAGGCCACCCAGGCGTCGGCGGCCACGCCGGGCCCGGCCACCCTTGCCACAATGACGTCCATGCCGCGGGCGGCGTAAATGTCGGCGATCGCCTGGGGCAGGGCAGCGTCAAGCTCTCCGCTGGTCCGCCGCCAAAGCACCAGCTCCCTGATGTCCGGGCTGGTCGCAAAGACAAGGCCGGTCTCACCAGGCTCGCGGTGTATCCTGACGATATCGGCGTGCATGCACTCCATCCGGTTCCCCAAATCTGCCTGCGAAAACGGCCGGCGCCATGGTGTTACCGGCATGCCGCCAAAGATGCAACGCCGCGGCGCGCCTTGCGGCCGCCCATGCGCTGCATGGCAGACAAAGAAAGGGTTATCGAATCCTTAAAAATCGAACGGCGGATCCGGCTCTCTTGCCAATTGGGGGACAAGATTAAGGCTCTGCATTTCGGAGGGCGGCATGAACGGCTTGAAGGCTGACACGATCAGGGCGGGATTGGGGAGCGACGGCAACTGCCCGTCCGCCCTGAACCTTACAGGCCCGCTGCTCCTGGCAGCGGCTGGCGTCCTGTCCGCCGGCACGGGCCGCCAGCAGGCCCCGGCCCGGCATGGTGTCGCGGACGTCCTGTCAGCCGCCGGGGTCAGCCTTGGGGACGTTGGCGCGGGGACCCTGGCCATCAGGTTCCGCGGGCACATGGCCGCGGCCCAGTTCAACGCTTTCCAGGAAGCGGCCAGCCGCGCCGACGGGAAAACCGGAATCCGCCCGTTCGCTGCGCGCAATGGCGCCGGCGTATGGGCGCCCGCGGCATGCCGGGACGCCGAGGAGGGCATCTATCTGGTGAAACGGGCAGGGGAGACCGTCTTCGAAACGATGGAACGGAAACAGTTCGACCGTTTCAACGCCAAGGCCGCCAGCGGGCACGGCATGCTGACCTTCGTCGCCGTCTACGACGGCGGCCTCCTGCCGCAGCAGATCACGCTGAGCCGCTACGCAGGCGGCGTGCTGCACGGGGACGAGCCGGACTGTCCGGCCGTCCATTCCGTCCAGGGCGGGAAAACCATGCAGAAGTGGTACGACCACGGCGTTGACGTCACCGAGACGATGCCCATCCGCCACCTGTTCGATGACGCGCCGGCGGAGAACGGCGGCTCATCCTATGCCGCCGCCGGTCAGTGAGGAGCCGGCTTCCTGTGGCCGGACAGGCGGCGTCCGGCCAGTGACGCTCCGCGGATGGCGGCATCCGGGAAACCGCGCGGTATCCGGACGCCGCGGCGCCTGACGGACTGCTCGCGGATCTCGAGCGGTCCCATCTCTACGACGCCATGACGATGTCAGTGATCATCGGGATGGGCACCGCCGCAGGCGCACCTGGAATTGTCATCGGGGACATCCAGAACTTCGAAGGCGGACGCATCACCACAACGTACGCCGTCCTCGACAAATCGGCCATCCTTTCCTTCCGGCTCTGCCAGCCCGATGACGGCGCCGGCCTGGATGAAGATGCGGCGACGGTGCCGACCGGCCGCTTCTGAGGCAGCTATCTGCCACCCGTGCGTCGCAGTTGCCATGGAAATGGCGCGGTGGCATCATGCTTCCCGTCACAGAATCCTTTCCACAAAGACTGGCCAGCAGATGACCGATGGCACCGACGGGAGCGAGCTGCTGGCACGGGCAAACCGTGAGTGGCAGGTGTCGCCGCCGCTGGCCGGACAGTTGCCTGTCCGCTACCCGAGCGGCTGCGTCCTCAGATGTCTCAGCCTGAAGTGCCCGCGCTGCAAGTCCGTGATTCCTGACGGCCTCGCCCGCGGCCGGATTGCCAGGCCGCTGCCGGATGTGATTGCGGGCGAGGGATGGCTGGCCTGCACGGCGTGCGACCTGCTCAGTCCGTTCAGTTTCAGGGTGCGCGACGGGCTGGTCATCGAGGCGCGGCGTGACGGCATCTGGCAGCGGTGGGAGCCGGTACGGTCCGTCAGCCTCGCCGTGACGGTGCGGAGGTGGCTCGGCCTCGGACGCCAGCCCGCTGCCTCCGGGCTGGCCAGAGCGCTTGAAACTGCGGCGGCCGGCGGCAGCACCGCTGCCAGCGGCATCCTGCGCACCGGATGGGCCGCCGCACTCGAAGTCGAACTGGCGCAGCTCGGCTGGCGGTCCCTGTCAGCATCCGGCAGCGTCGCGTCCGGTGACGTTGTCCGGCTCCGCGGCGAACATGACGGGCAGCCAGCCTGGATCGGCGTTTCCCTCTGTTCGGCCGCTCCCGATGGCTGCGCCGAATTCGGTCCGCTGGCATGGCAGGAGACTGCTGCCCATGCCGCTGATTCTGAACGGAAATAGCCATTGCGGCGGTAGCTGCGCAGAATCTGTCCATGCCAGGAGGATCCGCGCCCATCCGACAAGGGCTTTTTGCCGGGCGGCCGGCGCCGCGCAGAATCGGTCCGGCATTCATCTGCGGCAGCGGGTGCCGCGGGCTGTTCAGGCTGCCGGAGCGGGACGGTCCGGCAACCTGTCCATCGGCACCCCGTGCACCAGGCAGTAGGCCCGCGCCGCATAATCCTCGGTCCGGAACACGGCGAACCACAGCGGCGTGCCGTGCTGGTCGAGGACCGCCCACAGGCCGTCACCGGACTGCTCGATCCTGGCGCCGTGCATCCTGGCGATGTCGGCGGCGGGCGCCAGTGCCTCGCGGGCGGTCGCCCGTGTCATGTATTTCATCGACGCGATGGCGTCTTCCGGCGTCGCGTGCAGCTTGCGGCTGCGCATGCGGCTCACGCTCCGCGGCGCCAGCGTCCAGCCGTCGCCATCCACCGTGCGCCGCAGGTGCACGAAGGCGGCGGGCGCGTTCCCGAACTTGGCATCGAGCACGTGCACCAGCACGGGGCTGACCCAGACGGCAGTGTAACGGCCAGGCACCGATAAGGACCTCCGAGCTTGGAAATCAGGATTCTGCAACTCCCCCCCTGGAGGCGCGCGCTCACTCCAAGCCGTCCGGCAGCGGCTTGAAGCCGCCGGGATACTGGCGCAGGAAATCCTGGGCAAAGCCGATGGCCTCCCGCAGGTCGCCCCAGCGGCAATCGGTGAAGAACTCATCTGTCTTGTTCGAGTTCATCGGCTCGATCATCCAGTGGCACTCACGCGACAGATTGCAGCCGGTTTCGCTGACGATGGCCCAGGATGGCGGCTTGCCCGCGGCTGACCGCTTCTCGACCCGGATCAGCCGCGGGCGGCGGTGTCCGTCGTACGGAACGACATCGAATGCGCTGGCCATGGCCAGCAGCTCAGCGTCAGTCACCATCGCAGCACCTCAAACAATGCACACAGGGTAGCACCGCGCGCTGTCCCGCAACACAATGGCTGCGGGCGGCGTGACGGCGCATCTGGCTGGCGCGGCAGCCCGGGCGGCTCCTTGGAGATCGGCGGGATGGCGCGGGCCTGCGCAGCCAGCGCCGACACAGGCCTCATGGATGCGCGCACCCGGGCTGCCCCGCCAACCGCGGGCGCGGAGACGGATTCGGAAGCGGCGTGCCGGAGGGAACCCATGGATGTGGCCTCTCGCTTGCTAGCCTGATTTCCTTTTGCGGAGTCCGGCCGCCAATGCCTCAACATCGCCGCCGACCGCAATCTGGCCAAGGCCGCTGATGCTGTAGACAAGGTTCTTGTTCCACCACCCGTCTTGGGTGTCCTCCTGGCTGACGGTGTCCAGGAACCCCAGCTTGTCCGCCCACTGCACCAGTTTGCCGGGAATATCCCTGCCGCCGCGCGCAGTATCAAGCCGCGCAGGCTGTCCTTGCCGGTATTGGCGCAGCCGGTAGCCAGGGTCTGCGGCGAGCGATCCCAGCATCCGCATTCCCGCCTGTTCGGCGATTGCCGTCCGGGCGGCGGACAGGAAGTGGCATTCCTCAGCCAGCGCGAGCACGGCCCTTGCCAGGGCCGGATAGGCCAGCAGGGCATTGCCGACATCCGAGGCATCGGGAGCGCAGACACGGCGCAGGCACACCGTATCGGGGTCCCAAATCCATCCGGCAGCGATTGCTGCTTCCTGGAATGCCGCGGTCCGCGGCGCGCTGCAGGCGGCGGAAATGCCCCAGTCGCTGCCGGTGAGCAGGACGATGGCATCATCATGCCGTTCAGCCCAAACCGTGTGCTGGCGCACCTGACCGCCATTCTCTTCCCGCCACGCGCCCAGGGGATCAAAGCTGCCGAAGATTTCGGCCCTCGCGGCGCTGTGCCCGGCATCCTTGAGGACCGCCGTCTGGATCCGGTCCGTGACACCGCGGGGTTTCCCGCCGGCATCCGTCATGCGCGGAAGCAGGCTGAGCGCATGCGCCAGCGGCGCCCACGAGTCACGGTTGGCGCGGCGCCTGGCGTCATCGGCCCGCCTTTGTCCTGACAGACTTTCCGTTTCCCGCGCCGCCCGAAGCGCGTGCCCGGCTGCCTCGCCCTCATCTCCGCCGGGACAGCTGTCGCGCGGGTAGACCCTGGCAATCGGCACGGCGTCATCAAGGCTGGCGCCTGGCGGCATGGTCCGCTCGCGGTCGAGGTAGGCGACGAGCACGACCGCGAGCCATGGATCTCCGGCCGCTGCCACACTGTTGCCGCCCGCCAGGCTTACGCCATGCGCGAACCCGCGCGCCATGTCAGAGTCCCGGAACACATGCAGCTCGAGCGCGTGGCCGGGAAGGTCTTCAGCACCGCGGACGGCCCCGTCAGCCATTCCGCCCGCAATCCAGAACCTGACGCCAGCCGCCGAGGCGGTGTCCCGAACGAGGCGCGCGATGCCATGGATCAGCGCCGGCAATGCACTGCTGTCGTCGGTCACGGGCGGCCTCCGGCGGCAGCGGACGCGTGGCGCCGCCGGCCGCTGTGTTCTGTGCTTCCAACACGATTACTTGCCCAAAATGCAAACCTTGTCAACATACATTGCGCACAGCACCGCCTTCCCACGGGCGCTCTCGCTGATCTGGCCACCAGCGACATTTCCCGGCACATGGCATCCCTTGGAAGCGCCCCTGCCAGCATACAGATCAGGACGCTGGCCAGCCTCAAATCCCCGCTCCAGTCCGGTTTCGATGAGGGCGTGCTGCCGGCCAACGCCGCCGCTCCTGTCCGGTCGGCGGTGCGGCACCTGCGCAGGGCGGGCCGCGGCGGCATTCCGGACATCCGGTCAGGCCCGCGCCCCCGCTCCGCGGCGGTGCCACGGGAACTCTGGACCGAACTTGCCCTGATGCGCGGCGGGCATGGCGGACGGCGACCCGGTGTTCATGCCGATGAGGACTGGCGGCTGCCTGGACGAGCCTTCGGCAGCACGCGTCCCGGTGCTGGCAGCGGAACGCGCCGGCCTGCCGCCAGGGGCTGACAACGGCGGCAAATTCCAGGCAAACGCAAGGGGAGTCGGCCCATGTGGGCAACACGCTCCAGCGCGGGACGCCGGCGCAGAACATCTGGGCGGCCGTCGGCCACAGGCCATCACGGGGGGCCTCCGTCTCACGCAGGGCGGCGGGCGGCAGAATCCTGGCGGAAAACATGCCAGACCGCCTGACGCCAGGCAGATGTTCCGAAAGCGGGACAGCCATGTTGCCGGCTAGCCGCGGCAGCCGTGCCGGCGTCCGCCGATGTCGCCGGTGGCCTTCACACGATGCGGCTCCCTGCCTGACAGCGCAGCCGGGGAATGTTCGCCGCCCTGCGGCAGGCGTGAGCGGTTTGTTTACTTTCAGCCGAGTACAATGGCATCAGGTTACCTGTCCCACCGTGGAAGCGAGGTACTGGCCAATGGATGCGTGCGTCGCCGGCCCCGTCCGGGCAAAGGAAATGGACCTTGCCCTGGTTTCCAGGATGCTGGCCGACAGCGCCGCCATCCCGTTCGCGGTGATGCAGGACGGGCTGATCTCCTTCGCCAATCCCGCCTTCATGGATCTGTTCCGGGCCGGGAGGAACCTCGCCGGGACGGCAATGGACGAGCTGCTGTCCATTCAAAGCCGCGCCGCCTTCGCCAAGCGGCTGTCCGTCCCGCAAAATGCGCCAGCAACATTCCGGGGCCGCGCGATCCGGTCCGGCGGCCCGTCGTTCAACATCGAGCTTCACCTTGCGTGCGAGATGCTGGACGGGGTGCCGATGATGGGTGTTTTCGCCGAGGATGTCTCGCTGCGGCAACTGTCCGAGCGGCACCTCAGCCGCCTTGCCTACACCGATGAACTGACCGGCCTGCCGAACAGGGCGTTCCTGCTCGACCGCCTGCGTGACGCGATTGTCGCGGCACGGAAAGACGGATCCAAGCTGGCCGTGCTCATGGCCGATCTGGACGGCCTGAAACCGGCCAACGACACCCTGGGTCACCAGGGAGGCGATGCCGTGCTGCAGGTGACGGCACAGCGGTTCCTGGCGTGCGTCCGGAGCAGCGACACGCTCGCCAGGCTCGGCGGAGACGAGTTCTGCGTGGTGCTGCCCCGTGTCCGGGAGAGCGGCGACACGGAGGCCGTGGCCGGGCGGCTGCTTGACGCGGCGCGCAGGCCGATCCCGGTGGACGGCCATCAGATCGGCATCACCGTCAGCATTGGAATTGCGCTGTATCCCGACCACGGCTGCACCGTGGATGGTGTCATGAAGGCCGCCGACATGGCCCTCTATGCGGCGAAAAGGGGCGGACGGGACCGTTTGGCGTGGGCAAGCAATTCAGCCGCCCCGAACGGGTTCCTGCTGCCGCCAGGGGAATCGGGTGAAAATTTCATCCGCCGATGAGGCTCACGAGAAAATTATCGTCCCATGCGGCGACCTTGCGCCTCAGGCGTATGGAGTCCTTGCCGGAGGCTTTTCGAATCAGGTTAAGCG
>Ga0302319_10021958_pt1 | contig 11476 bp, 11 predicted proteins | sample Bog_T0_2_FD_203319 | JGI IMG/M metagenome (GOLD analysis project Ga0302319, IMG submission 203319) | Peat permafrost microbial communities from Stordalen Mire near Abisko, Sweden - Bog_T0_2 | ecosystem: Environmental > Terrestrial > Soil > Wetlands > Peat | place: Sweden: Abisko, Stordalen Mire...
TCTTCTCTTCCATGATTTGCGGCGTACTGCGGTACGCAACATGATTCGCGCTGGCGTACCAGCGAAGGTGGCGATGGAAATTTCAGGCCACAAGACAGCGAGTATGCTGTGGCGCTATGACATCACTGATACGCGCGATGTGAAAGAAGCCGGAAGGCGCACGGAAAGTTATTTGAAGGCTAAGAAAGAGGAAAAAGATGCGACAACATGCGGAAAACCTACGGAGTACTTTGGTACCAAAGCGAGCTAAGTGGTGCCCGGGGCGGGACTTGAACCCGCACTTCCCTTGCGAGAAAAAGGATTTTAAGTCCTTTGCGTCTGCCGATTTCGCCACCCGGGCGGCACGTTTCATGATAATAAACGCGTCAAACGCTCACTCGACCGTAACGCCAGCGCCATGATCGTCAACGTCGGATTTTGATTGCCCGCTGTCACAAAGGCCGCCGCATCGTGCACAAACAAATTCGGCACATCGTGGCTCTGATTCCACTTGTTCAAAACCGAAGTCTTCGGATCATCGCCCATGCGCGCCGTTCCCACATAATGAATCGACGCACCTGCCTTGAATGGCTTCGGCGGCTGTGCCGGCCGCACCATTTCCGCACCCGCTTTGCGCATAATCTCGCCCGCCACTTCCAAGAAATCGGCGAACATCGCGCGCTCGCCCGCCCAGAATAAACTCTTGCCGCCGACCGCGCGAATCCTCACCCATTCAAATGGATCGTCACCGGCCCACCCATACGGTTCTTGCCGGTCGTCCGCAAAGAAGTTTGTGGCGCGCAGCCACTCTTCCATATAATCGCCGCGCAAACCGCGATGCGGCAGATTCCAGCGGCGCATGCGGTGCGTTGGAAATTCGCTGGGACGGCGCAACGCTCCCGCTTCCAGCATCGCCACATCCAAACCTTTTTCCGTAAGCACATGCGCCGTCATCCCGCCTGCCGCGCCGGAGCCGACGATGGCCACATCGTAGATCTTGGTTGGCTGCAGAATCTCGAACATGATGGCTCAGCCTTTGTTCTTTTGCCGCAGTTCCGGCTGCCAATTGGCCGGCGCCACGTGCGCGTCATGCGTGCAGCCATCGAATTCCACTGCGAACGTCATGCCCCGATAGCCGAGCTCGTTCTCAACGCCTTCCGCGGATGTGTAAAAGCCTTCGCAAACCACATCCTTCAAGATTCCGAAAAACGCTTCATCCTCGGTTTGCGGCGAAAATTCGCGGCGCGCTTGCACGGCCAGGAAGGCATCCATGTCTTTGGCCTGCGCCATACGGGCGAGACCGCCGCGCCAAGTCTGTTGCAACCCGGCGTCCGCGTGCGTCATAACAAAATCCACGTATTCATCCACCTTCGCGCCCACGGCGCCGCCGGAGCGCTCGTCGGCCGGGATAAGAAGGGCCATCGCCTGCCGCAAAGTAGCGCGCTCGCCGGCCGTCAAAAAGGTAAAACGGTACGGCAAGTCAGCCGCGCTGCCGGTGGTGGCCGCCGCATGCCGGTGTTCTTGTGCCCGCGCCAACGCTGCGTCCCACAAAGCGAGCGACGCTAATACAAACTCGCGCCGTGTCGTCATGACAGCAACAACTCCAAATCTTCCTTTTGCAAATTCTTAATCACACTGTTGTCCTGGCTGATAATCGCGCTCGCCAAATCGCGCTTCGTTTTCTGCAAATCCAGAACTTTCTCTTCCACCGTGTCGCGCGCTATCAATCGATAAGCAAACACTTGTTGCACCTGCCCAATTCGATGCGCCCGGTCTACCGCCTGCGCTTCCACCGCCGGATTCCACCATGGATCGAGCAAGAACACATACCCTGCCGCCGTCAAATTCAAGCCGAGGCCGCCCGCCTTCAAACTGATCAAGAACAATTTGCAAGCCGGATCGTTCTGGAACCGCTCCACCGGAGCCTGCCGGTCGCGCGTGGCGCCATCCAGATATTCGTACACCAGCCCTTCTTCATCCAGATGCTTGCGAACGATTTTCAAGAAACTCGTAAACTGCGAAAACACCAGCGCTTTGTGCCCTTCCGCCGTCACTTCGCGCAATTGCGCCAGCAGTACGTCCATCTTGGCGCTGGCTTCGTCGCTGCGTTTGACGTCAATCAGCGCCGGGTGGCAAGCCGCCTGCCGCAAACGCAGCAACGCTTCCAACACCTGAATCTTCGCCTTGCCCATGCCCTCTTTGGCAATCTTGCCCAGTAACGTGTTGCGGTAGTGTTCGCGCAATTCGTTATAAAGTTTGCGCTGTGGCGGCTTCAACTCGCAATAAATGGTCTGCTCCGTTTTTGGCGGCAATTCACGCGCCACTTCTTCCTTCGTACGCCGCAGAATAAAGGGCCGCAAGGCATGCGCTAGCAAACTCAAACTCTCTTCATTCACATTCCGCAATGCGCCGCCCGCGATTTTAAATACGCTGGCGGCATTCAGCATGCCCGGATTCAGAAATTCAAATAACGAAAACAGCTCGCCCAAATGGTTCTCCACCGGCGTGCCGCTCAATGCCAACCGGTGCGACCCTTGCAACAAACGAACCGCTTTCGCCGATTCCGTTCCGGCGTTCTTCACTGCTTGCGCTTCGTCCAGAATCAGGTAATCGAATTCGACATCTTTCAAACGCGGCGCGTCCCGCCGCAGCGTGCCATACGTCGTCAGAACTACGTCGTAGCCTGCAAAACTGTCCGCCGCGCGTTCCGCCCCGGTATAGTCCAACAGCCGCAATTGGGGCGTAAAACGCGCCGCTTCCTCGCGCCAGTTGAACACTAGCGAGCGCGGCACTACCACCAAAGACGGCTTCTGCAACTCGCCCTTCAATCGCAATTCGCGCCGCGTCTCCAACAGTGCCAGCACTTGCGCCGTTTTGCCAACGCCCATATCGTCCGCCAAACAGCCGCCAAACGCCATGCGCCGCAGAAATTCCATCCATCCCAAACCTTCGCGCTGATAATCGCGCAACTGGCCCACAAAACCGGCGGGTTGCTCGGCGGACTGAACGCCTTCGAAATTTGTCAATTGCTGGCGCACGCGGCTGAACGCTTCGTCGCAGGAAACTTCGGGCTGTGTCGCCAGCAAGGCATCCAGCAGCCCCGCTTGATTCCCGCGAAAGCGAATGTGCCCGTTCTCCGCCGTACCTAGGCCAGCCACTAAGCCGATGCGCGCCAGCCATTGCTCCGGCAAAACGCCAAAGGTGCCATCGCCCAACAGCACGGTGTTTTCGCCGCGCCGCACCGCCTCCAACAACTCCGGAAGCGCCGCCGTGGTCTCGCCGTATTGCACTTCGCCGCGCAGTTCGAACCAGTCCACGCCCGACGCCACTTCCATGCGATAGCTGCCCGGCCTGCGGAAAAGTTTGCCTTCCGCCTCTACGTGCCAGCCCGCTTCAATCAGCTTTCTCACAATGCCCGGCACTTTGTTGGTGTGCGTGTGCCAGGTGCCGTCTTCTCGTATATCAAAGGTCGCAGGCTGGCGGAAGCCGATTTCGCGCAGCGTTGTCTCGGCGGCCTCCTCCACAGCGGGATTGCGCCTTACCAAACGCCGCTGCCCGCTGTCATACACCCCGCGCCGTTTGTCTGCGCCTGCCACGATGGTTCCTTCGTAATCGAAGATCAAGTCCGCGCACACTTTGGCTTGTTGCGCCCCGCTGCCGCGCGCGCGGATCTTCAGCATTTTGCGCGGTTCGGGCGCAATCTCTTCAAACGCTAACTCCGCTGGCACGCTTAACGGCGGCGCGTCCGGCAGCGTGAGCAATTCCGCCATCAGCGCTTCGCCGTCTCTATCGGACGCGGTAATGCCGCCCGTCCGGCGCATGTGCCGCACCCAGTCCGTTTGCGTATCTTCCGACAGGCGTGCCACTTTGTTTCCTATAAAAACGAAGCCTTCGCTCACCAGCGCCGTGTCCGATAACTCCACGCGCTCTTCGCCTCTGCGCAAGAAACCGGTGACGCTCCAACCGGTAATTTTGCGCTCGTTCATTTCCAACGCAAAACTCCACGGTTCTCCCCCATCCCACTCCAGCGCAGTGGGCGCGGCCGCTTGTTTCAGCTTCTTTAGAAAGCAGCGGCCAGTTTGCACGGCCTGCGGCAGAATCACCGCGGCCAAGGCGGGCGTCACTAAATTCGAAGACGGCAACTGGCCATAGGCATCTGGATCGCCCCAGCCGTGATATTCAAACCCTCCCGCCAGCAGCGACAAAATAGCGCGGTCCGCCGCCGGCAAATTGCGCAAGTGCCCGCGCTTGATGGTGGCGCGGGTGGGTGCCGTGAAGGTGCCGTCCGATTTCCGGTCGCGCGTTTCCAGCGCCAGCACCAAGCCGCCCGCCGCCACGCTCGATTGCACGTCCACTTGATAGACAATCTCGCGTTTCGCCGGCCAGTTGTCGTTCAGCCGCTCGCGCATCACTTTGCTCATCAGCAGACTGTTGACTTCCTGCTTCCAGGCTGCCGGTTCCAGGTTCTTCGCCGCCGGCGCCGCAACCCGTTTCCCCGGCGGCGGATCTTGCGGATCTTCTTCGTAAAAGCTTTCCTCGTAAGGCAGCATGCCGTCGTCGAGAATCAGTTCCGCCGAATGCGCCGCTTCCGACAAATAGCCCTGCGCTTCCGCCGCCAACAACGTCCCCCACAAATGCTTGCACGGCCCTTCCTTTTCAAAAAACGGACAATCGCACCAAACCGTCAGAAACGGCGCATCCCAGTGCAGCGTCACGCCGTAGTGCTCCAAACCCGTCACGTCGGCTTTCACATCGCGCGCGTCGCCGCTGCGGATGCGGATCAGGTGTTGCCAGTGATAGGTCAGCCCTCGCTGGCGGATGGCGGCGTTGAACTCACCTTCCAGTCTTTGCGATAGTTTCATCAGTTTGGTTGAGTTGGCGGCGTGGGGTTCTCTCTCATTGTAGGGCGAAGCCGCCCACGGCCGCGCTTTTTTGCTTCGCTGTTTGATAAATTCTAAGTAACGTTTCCATCGCTTGCAATTGGTTGCGACCCGGAGGATCAACCTAGGCATGAATCAGCAAAAGCAAGAAGCGGCGCCCATCGACGCAACGTTCGCGGCCACCCCTGTTCCGCCCGCGCAAATCGAAGCCCTCTGCCATACCCTCGCCGCCGAGACGGATCCGGCCAAGCAGAAATTTTATTGGAGCCTGCTGCAGGAAAGCGCGCCTTCTTCTAAAGCGCTCGATTTCGCGTTGCAATCCATTATGAATCCAAGCGCGCCCAATCGCGGTGAGGCCGTGCGTTATCTGCGCCTCTGTTTTCCCGACCGGCTACCCGGCCTGCTCGAAGCGTTCGCGCGCGATCCCGACGAAGAAATGCGCTACCAGCTTTCCGAATTCCTGCGCGATTCCGACGAGGAAGCCGCAGTCGGCATGAAGATCGGCATGCTCGGCAATTCCAGTCCCGCGCGCCAGGAAGTGCTCATCCAGGAAATCGCCGAGCTCGGAAATTTGTTCCACCTGGAAGGCCTGCACGGTTTGGACAATCTAGCCGGCGGCGGTTCGGTGTTTGCCCGCGCTGCGGAGTTGCTGGCGAAGCGTACCAACACGCAAGCGGCGGGCGCCGGAAATTCGTGAGTGAGGAATGGTGGCCTTTGGGCCAATCTGGGATCAATTTCCGCCAAATAATTTCTGAACGTGCGGCCAGGGACGGAGGTGACGGAGTGCAAGGTCCCCCGTCGACAAACGATACAGCCACAACCCACTTTTTTTCGTTGACACTGCCCAATCGCATATGCTATGCATAGGATTGCGAGGTATTGATGAACTTTAAGGGAACCCTCCCCACTCTAATCTTGGAAGCTCTGCTGCATGAACCCAGCCACGGCTACCGCATTGCCCAGAGCATCAAAGAGCGCTCTCACGGCGTATTGGATTTCAAGGAAGGCACGCTCTATCCAGCGCTGCACAAGCTCGAGAACGAAGGCATGGTGGAGTCCTATGAGAGCGTGGAAAATGGCCGGTCGCGCCGCCACTACCGCATCACCAGATCAGGACGCGGGATGCTTACCAAGGATCGTGCCGAGTGGCGAGCGCTTTCACGGGCGGTCACGACGATTCTGGGGGAGGCATAATGGCAACCGGATTAGACAGTTGGTTGAAACAAGCAACGCGGAAGCTGGCAAAGGATTCGGTCACCCAGGTCCGAACCGAGATAACAGAGCATTACGAATCGGCGTTGGACGCTGCTATCGCTAACGGCGCAACCTCCCAGCACGCGCACAAGTCGGCTCTCGATGCTCTTGGCGATGCCAAAACCGCAAACTGCCAGTATCAGCGGGTTTTGTTGACGTCCGCCGAAGCGAGAATGCTCCGCGAGGGCAACTGGGAGGCCAGCGCCCTTTGCTCACGCCCGTGGTTGAAGTGGCTGCTGCCGGTACCCCCTGCCTTGGCGCTGGCGCTTTTCTTGACCGGCCAGTTAGCGGTAGCCCGGGACGTGTTCGTTTGCTGCATAGGGATGGGTCCTCTGCTGCTGGCGCCATTTCTGCCTATCCGCACTCGCGCGCGTGGCCGCGTTTTCCGCCTTGTGAAATGGCTGGCGCTAACCACAGCCCTCGCGCTGCTCTTTGGGCCGCAAGCACTCAAATGGTCCTGGCTACTGATTTCCTGCCTGTGGCCCCTCGCCTGGACCGAATGGAGGCGCGCTTCCATCAGGCGGAAACTGCCGCTCGCCTCCTGGCCCAAACACTTGTATTTTTGACGAATTTGTGGCTACGCCTCCGCCGGTATTATTCCGCTATCTTCGGCTACCGCGCGGTTGCCGCTCCGAATAGTTTCGAGTAGCTGCGATACTTCTTCGAAGAGCTCGTCCATACTCCGCGTCTCTCCACTAATGATATTCATAAACGATAGCAATCAGGGGAGAGGTTCGCGATCAAGCGAGCTAAAGTACAATCGGCTATGCTTCTCCGCCGCCTCTCGATTAGCCTTTGCTGTCTGGCTGCCTCGCTCCTGCAGATTCACGCCCAAGCTCAGCAAACTCCCGACGTCAAGAAACAGCTCGATTACACCAGAGCGCACTACACGAAATACGAATTTAGGATCCCGATGCGCGATGGGGTCAAGCTCTTCACCGCTGTTTATGTTCCCAAGGATCTCTCGCAGCCTTACCCGATCATCATGCAGCGGACTCCTTACTCGGTCGGTCCCTACGGAATTGACAATTACAAAGCCGTGGTCGGACCTTCGGAGCTGGCGGAGAAGGAAGGTTTCATCTTTGCGTATCAGGACGTCCGCGGCCGCTATCTGTCGGAAGGAACGTTCATCGACGTGCCGGCGCACAAGACCTCATTCAGCAGCGAGACGGATACCGATGAGAGCACCGACACCTATGACACGGTGGATTGGCTGGTGAAACATGTACCCAACAACAACGGTCGCGTTGGGATGTGGGGCATCTCCTATCCAGGCTTCTTTGCCGCCTATGGCTTGATGAACTCACATCCGGCACTGAAAGCCGTGTCGCCGCAAGCGCCGATGGGCGACGTTGGAAACGGCGATGACGCCTATCACAATGGGGCTTTTCACCTCTCCGGCAACTTTGGTTTTTATATCTTCTTCAAACCGCGCGGACCTGAGCCGGAGCTTCCCCAACGGAGCGCGCCGTTCGATTTCCGCACACAGGACCAATACGATTTCTATCTGCGCATGGGACCGCTGGCGAACGCCAACGAACGTTACCTCAAGAACGGCAACGTCTATTGGAACGACCTTCTCAAACATCCGGCGTACGACGAATTTTGGCAGACTCGCGCGCAGGCGCCGCACATGAAGAATGTCACTCCCGCCACTTTATTTGTGGGAGGTTGGTTTGACGCCGAAGACCTGTCGGGCCCGCTCAAACTCTTCCGCGCCATTGAAAAAGACGGCCCCAAAGCCGCGAACACGCTGATTATGGGCCCGTGGTGCCACGGCTGCTGGTCGCGCGGCGACGGCAAGACTTTGGGCGATCTCGATTTCGCCTCCAACACCGCTGAGTTCTTTCGCGAACACATTGAGCTGCCTTTCTTTATCCAGAATCTGAAGGGCAAGGGCGAAGGGCTGAAGACGCTGCCAGATAACGAAATTCCAAAAGCGTGGGTTTTCGAAACCGGCACCAACGAGTGGCTGCGCTTTGCCCAGTGGCCACCCAAAGAGGCTGCGCAAAAATCGCTCTACCTTGGACCAAAGGGCTCTCTCTCATTCAGCGCGCCCGCTGCCCAAGGTGCCGACGAGTACGTGAGTGATCCCGCGAAGCCGGTGCCGATTCTGAGCGGTATCGGTTCCGGATTTCCGCGCGATTATATGACTTACGATCAGCGCTTCGCCAGCCGCCGGCCCGATGTACTCGCCTATCAGACGCCGCCTCTCGATCACGACGTTACGGTTGCCGGCCCTATTACGCCGATGCTGAAAGTAGCCACCTCCGGTACCGACTCCGACTTCATTATCAAGCTCATCGACGTTTATCCGAATGACTATCCCAACCCCGACCCGAATCCGGCCGGTGTGCAAATGGGAGGTTACCAACAAATGGTGCGCGCGGAACCGTTCCGCGGCAAATACCGCAACAACATGGCGAAGCCCGAGCCTTTCACGCCCAATAAAGCCGCGAAAATCGAATTTGTCATGCCCGACGTTTGCCACACGTTCCGCACGGGGCACCGGATTATGGTGCAGATTCAAAGCACGTGGTTTCCGCTGGTCGACCTCAATCCGCAGCAGTTTGAAGACATTCCCAACGCGAAGGAGAGCGACTTTGTGAAGGCCACGGAGCATGTATACTTTGGCGGAGCGGACGGTTCGCAGGTGAAGGTCTTCGTGGTGGAATGAAGCGGCTCTGCGCGCGAGCTTAGCTTAACCGGCGGTGAAAAAGTTCGAGCAGGAATCCCAGGCACAAATGGGCAAGAGCCGGATCATAGCGGTAGCCTTCGTCGCGTAGGAAGGCGTGCGCGCCGTTGACTTCGATCCATTGGAAGTTCGCGCCGATTTCATCCAGGCGCGCCTTGATCCGGTTGCGACCTTCCAACGGCACGTGCGGGTCTTGTCGGCCCCAAATATGGAGTAACTCGCCTTTAATTTCGGCGGCGCGTTCGAGCGAGTTGTCGCTCTTGCCTTTACCCAAGGAGCCGGAGTGAATGTCGGTGGCATAGAAGCAAACCGTGGCGAGCACGCCGGGGTTCATAGCCGCGCGAAAGGCAAGGTGTCCGCCAAGACAGATGCCGACGGCGCCTAGCTTGCCCGTGCAATCGGGCCGGGACTGGAGATGCTCGAGAACGGCGCGTGCGTCGGCGTCATAAGAAGAAAGTTCTTTGGCGTATTTGTCGGCATTGCCTTTGTCGGCGCCCGCCTGATCGTAAGCCAGCACCGCGCCGGGAGGTTCGAGTTCGTGATAAACCTCGGGAACGGCGACCAAGTAGCCGTGGCCAGCTAAAAAGGCGGCGGTGCGGCGAATGGGTCCGGTAATCTGAAAAATTTCCGAAAATAGAACGACGCCCGGATAACGGCCGTCCGCGGCGGGACGGAAAAGGCAGGTGCGCATCGGCCCTGTGGGCGTGGAAATTTCTTCAATGAGATCGTCTTTGATGATCATGTTTTCCGGTTTCTACTGCGGTTGGGCGCGCGGCGCTTCTTCATAAGCGACCAAGCCTTTACCGTTCGACAAATTCTTTTTCTTGCAGCGCACCACCTGGCCGGGGACGTATTCCCAGTTTTCGTCGGCAGGCATTTCGTCGGTGATGATATAGAAATCGCGGCCCAAGTGTTCGGCGCGCACGCTGCGCAGCACGTTCATGCCTTCGCCGAGCATAGTGACATAGATGCTGACTTGTTTGCCGGAAAGAGCGGCCGGTGCGGCGGCAGTGGGCGGTGGCGGCGGTGGTAGGGGGGCTACGGGCGGGGCGGTGTAAACAGGTTCCGGTTCGGGTGAAGCGGCCACGGGCGGCAAAGGACGCAGAACGGGCCGCGGCGCTTCATATTGCGGCATTGGTTGTGGCACGGGTTGCTGCGCTACCGGGGCCGCGGCAGGCTGGGCGTAACCGCCGAAGTGCACCGGCTGAACGGATTCTGCGCCGGGCCGATCGGTAAAGAAAATAATGCCGGTCGCGAGAAGCCACAACACCGCGGGGAAATATTGAGCGATCAAGGCGGGCGAGGTGCCCAGCGCGGGAAGAACCTTGCTTGCGGGATAGGAACAAACGCAAAGCGTCGCCAAGCCGCACACCAAAGCATAGGCGAAGCTCTGTAAGGCGGTGCGGGCGGGGTCGCGGCCATAGGCGAGCAGAGCCATAAGCAGGGCCAAGCCCGCGAGGCTGGTTAGTAAGTCTTGCGTTTCATGTAAAGCCACTAGGCCGGCGAAGAGCGCCACGGCCAAAGAGGCCAAATTCACACGTGAGGTTTCCATTTATGTCTCCAGGGGAGTCTCTTTAATCTACGAAATCCGCTTTCGGCTAAGTAAGAGGAGACGCTGATTTGCGGCGCTTTGGTTTCACAATGCGATTCTGAGAGGAATGCCTCGACCTATATTGATTGACAAACCAACGCGGATCACGTCGGCGGGCAACAAGCCCAAGTTGATTGACGAATACATTGGACGCGTGAATTCGGCCACTGCGGCGACGAGCGTGGCGCATATGCGCAGCCCGGCGGGCTGGCAGGAACCGGGGCAAACGCCGGAATTCGACGAGTTCACCATTGTCTTAAAAGGAATGGTACGGGTGGAATTCCAAGGCTCCACGCTGGAGGTGCGGGCCGGGCAAGCGGTGGTGACCCATAAGGGCGAGTGGGTACGCTACAGCACTCCGGAGGGGGATGGGGCGGAATACATTGCGGTGTGCGTACCGGCGTTCTCGATGGATACGGTTCATCGGGACGAGTGATACGCTGAAAATGACCGATTAGGAGGCCGAACCGATTCCGATGGCCGCTCATACAATCCCCCGCCGCTGCGCGAAGGCGATCAATTGACGAGCGATGAATTCCTCCGCCGATGGGAGGCGATGCCCGATCTCAAGCACGCCGAGTTGATTGATGGAATCGTATATACGCCTTCGCCCGCCGGGAACCCTCACTCTACTGTTAGCTTCGACCTTTGCGGATGGCTCGCGCAGTACATGGCCGCAACGCCCGGCTGCGACGGGGGAACGGAAGGCACATGGCTGATGGGGAAACGCAACGTTCCGCAGCCTGACAGTACGCTCAGGATCTCGCCGCAGCGCGGCGGACAATCCCGAGATGAGGGCGAGTACACCGCGGGAGCGCCCGAACTGCTTGTAGAAGTGGCTGCTTCCAGCCGCGACCGCGATCTCAGCGTCAAGCTCAAACTGTACGAACGCATGGGAGTTTGCGAGTATCTGGTCGCTGAGACCGGGCAAAGACAAATCCACTGGAAAGAGTTGGTTGACGGCAAATACCAACCGCTGGAGCCTGGGCCCGACGGCATTTTCCGTTCTCGCTGCTTCCCCGGTCTTTGGCTCGAGCCCGAGGCGCTCTGGAGCAGAGATTTACCGCGCTTATTTGC
>Ga0302319_10021959_pt1 | contig 11476 bp, 12 predicted proteins | sample Bog_T0_2_FD_203319 | JGI IMG/M metagenome (GOLD analysis project Ga0302319, IMG submission 203319) | Peat permafrost microbial communities from Stordalen Mire near Abisko, Sweden - Bog_T0_2 | ecosystem: Environmental > Terrestrial > Soil > Wetlands > Peat | place: Sweden: Abisko, Stordalen Mire...
AACCCAATAGTTTTTCGCGAGCGGCATTCATGCCGTCGTCGACCAATTTACCTCCGGCGGCAACCAGCTTGCCACCGCCCACAATCAAGTACGGTTTAAGGAAGTTTACTGTTTCCTGGGCCAATTGGGTGTAGTCCATATTATTTTATTCCTTTGGTTTATTATTTTCCAATTGCTTAAAAACTTCAAGCACCGGCGCAAGCAAAGCCGTATCCGGCTCCGTTTTGGCCCGTTCGCAAGCGCCAATATAATTTCCGCAAACCTGATTGACCAAACTGGAAAAGACGGGAGGCATCTTTTGGAAAAGAGGGGTCAGCGCCTGTATGCCTTGGGCAAATGAAGCCGCCGCCGCAACGTAATTGTTCATTCGTTGCAAAATCTTACCTCGTGTTCTGCACGACCCCGCCAAGTCCGGCAGAAAGGCATCCGGACACGCTTGGGCCAGTTGCTTGCGAATCCGCACGGATTCCTCCGCCTGCGCCAGCGCCTCCTCGCGACGCCCCAAATCGCTCAACCTGTTGGCCAGATTGTTTAAGAATCGGCTTTGTTCCGCCATCACTGCCTCGGTGGGATTTTCCATCGCGATTTCGTTCAATCGCGCGGCTAACAGTTCGACCACCTCACGGCAGAGAAACTGAAGCCAGCCTGCGTCGACGGAGGCTTCCCGTTCAAGCAACAGCAGACGAAGCGGCCTACCCTCTGCGCCCCGGTCGTTCTGCGCCAATTCGCGCAACCATTCGCCCAATGGTTCGGTGAGGGAAGCGGCGTAATCCACGACAATGATCGTCGGCTTGGACCAGCCCCACCCAGCGAGATTTTGTTGCGAACCAAACCGGCGCATTTCCGTGCCAGAGACGAAGCCAGCCCACCATTGCCCCGCCTCCGTGGTATGGAGACGTTCAATCAATTCAATCGCGAGCCGGGTCTTGCCCGCCCCGGCGCGTCCGATCAAGGTGCGCACAGTTATTGACCGTTGCGAATGCAGCCACTCCCAAAGGGAAGCCATGTCCTTTTCCCGGCCAACCAGATCAAACGCACGGGCGTAAGGATTTAGCAGGTCAATCTCGGTGCGAACTCTTGGCGCGCGCTTGCGCGGCGGGATGAGCGTGAGATGCGGCAGGCCGACGTTGAGGTGATTGCCATCCCCCTCAACCTGAACAATGATATTTTGGGCTCCGTCAACCTGAACTCGTTGTTTCGCCTCCATAAGCTCGAATTGATTGATCCCGACCTTAATTGCACATGCATTGTTACGCCAGAGATTATTTCGGGTCTTTAACCAGTCATAGTCATTTCCTGCCCCGTTTAGTTTTACATTGCCCGGCGGCTGCTGGCGGTGTTGAATACAGGGCATGACGCACGGCAGATTTGGCTATTCCAAGCGTTTTCAGATGAAATGGCGTAGGGGCTTGGCAATTGAGAAGCATTACGCGTTGGCCCCGTCAGTTTATCCGCCATTCCGGAGCCCGCGACAGCATAGAAATCCCCATGTTTGAACAGGCTTTCAGAAATATTGACGACGTTTTGCGCAAAGAGGCCGGGTGTACCACGGAACTGGATTACACGGAACAATCCTCCTGGCTGCTCTTCCTGAAATACCTGGACGCCATGAAGGAGGATAAAGCCACCGAAGCCGCGCTCAACGGAAAGAAATACGGCTACATTCTGGACAAACCGTACCGCTGGGAGACGTGGGCGGCCCCCAAGGATAGGGACGGAGCCCCGGACCACAACAAAGCCTTGGTAGGCGATGATCTAACCGACTTCGTCAACGGCAAGCTGTTTCCATACCTGCAAGGATTCAAGCAGCGTGCCACGGGGCCGGACACGATTGAATACAAGATCGGTGAGATTTTCAGCGAGATTAAAAATCGCATCCAGAGCGGGTACAACCTCCGCGAGATCATTGAACACATCGATGAACTGCGGTTCCGGTCACAGACGGAGAAGCATGAGCTGTCACACCTGTACGAAGCCAAGATCAAGAACATGGGCAACGCCGGGCGCAACGGCGGCGAGTATTACACCCCGCGCCCGCTGATTCGCGCCATGGTCAAGGTGATGAATCCGAAGATCGGCGAGCGCGTTTATGACGGGGCCGTGGGGTCCGCCGGATTCTTATGTGAAGCATTTGATTACATGAAATCCAAGGAAGGATTGAAAACCAAGGATTTGGAAATCCTTCAAGAACGCACCTTTTATGGGAAGGAAAAGAAGTCACTGGCGTACGTGATTGCCATCATGAATATGATCCTTCATGGCATCGAAGCGCCAAATATCATTCATACCAATACGCTGACTGAAAACCTGGCCAATATTCAGGAAAAAGACCGATACGAAATCGTGACGGCCAACCCAATGTCTCGCCCGCCCCTACGAGCGCAAGCTCACCTCGCTGGGCGCGTTGAAAAACGCACTGCTTTACCAAGCCTTCACCGGAGAACTTTAAAAGCACGATGAGCAAAGAAAAAAAGCTCCAAATCCGCAACAGCACGGCCGAGTTTTTGATTTTCACGCGGCAGGGCGGCGAGGACGGCATCGAAGTCCGCGTAGCGGAGGAAACCGTCTGGCTGACGCAGAAGTTGATTGGGGTGCTATTTGACAAGGGCCGAAGTACAATCACCGAGCATCTCAAAAACATATTCGAAACCGGCGAACTGGCGGAAAAAGCAGTTTGTCGGGATTTCCGACATCCTGCCGAGGACGGCAAGGAATACACGACAAAGTTTTACAACCTTGACGCCATCATTGCGGTGGGTTTTCGCGTGAATTCGGCCCGTGCCATCCAGTTCCGGCAATGGGCAACGGGCGTGCTGCGGGATTATGCCATTCGCGGCTATGTGCTGGACAAGGAACGGTTGAAAAACGGGGCGTTTCTGAGCAAGGAGTATTACGAAAACCTGCTGGCGGAAATCCGGGAAATCCGGGCCAGTGAACGGAAGTTTTACCAGAAGATTACCGACATCTACGCCACGGCGATGGATTACAGCCCGGACGCGGAGACGACGTAGGCGTTTTTTGCCACGGTGCAGAACAAGATGCATTTGGCTATTCATGGCCGAACCGCCGCCGAATTGATCGTGGCACGGGCGGACAGCCAGAAGGAGCGAATGGGATTAACCACCTGGAAAAACGCACCGCATGGAAAGATCATCAAGCCGGATGTCGTCGTGGCGAAAAACTATCTCACGGAAAAGGAATTGAAATCGCTGGACCGGATTGTGACCATGTATCTGGATTACGCTGAGGATCAGGCGGAGCGGAAGATTCCCATGACGATGCAGGATTGGGCGGGCAAGCTGAACGCGTTCTTGAAATTCAACGAGAGGGAAATCTTGGATCATCCTGGGAAGGTGAGTCAGGAAATGGCCAAGGCCTTTGCCGAAACTGAGTTTGAAAAATACCGGATTGTGCAGGATCGCCTGTTCGAATCCGATTTTGACCGGCACATTAAAAAAACCCTGGAGGGCGGGAAGGCAGAGTCATAAATGCAGCCAGCCACTGACAAATCACTGTGAAAACCTACTCGAATTGATATTTTTGAGCGCATGAAATTCACCCAAGGCAATCTCCTCGACGCCCGCGTGGAAGCCTTGGTGAACACGGTCAACACCGTTGGCGTCATGGGGAAGGGCATCGCCCTGATGTTCGAGGAACGTTTTCCGGAAAACACATGAACGAAGCCGAAACCAGAGCTGAACATATTGATCCCGCCTTAAAGGCGGCGGGCTGGGGCATGGTGGAGGGGAGCCGCATCCGGCGCGAATATCTCATATCTCCTGGCCGCATCGAAGGCCACGGCAAGCGCGGTAAACCGCTCACGGCAGATTTGATACGGCCAAACGCCTGGATGTAGCGGGGTGTGGCGGGGTATAGCAGACCGCATGAATCAAATCAACGAACCGATTGCAGGCAGTGTGGAACATGAATATCCTCAATAATGACGCGGCAAAAACGAAAACCCCCTGTGTTTACAGGGGGTTTAAATTGGTGCCCCGGTGCGGACTTGAACCGCAAACCAATTGATTAAGAGTCAACTGCTCTACCATTGAGCTACCGAGGCAAAGTGTTTATTTACGAACCCTTTCCCCGCGGCAAATAGGTTCATCTCCCTAGCTGCCGAAGCCAACCGAGTACGTCAACACGGATGTGTATTTTGGCAGAGCCAAAATAGAGGGCAAGATTTTTCGTGAGTGTTTAGAGACCATAATAAACGCGTCCGGGCGGACGCCGTTTCACCAGTGCCGACCCCAGGCCGAACCCCAGGGTCAGGACGAGGGTTTTTTCGCAATATTTGAGTTCCGGTTCGGCGAGCGCATCCAGAGCCGCTAGCTCCGCATCGTTCATCACCAGCACTGCAACCGGTTTCAGACCGGCGGCGGCGATGATGTCCACGATTAACGTGTCGTCCCCGCCCATGCCGATGTAGGAAGTGGCGTCGGGAACAGCGTCGTCGTTCACCCGGCTGGGCAAGGCAAACAACATCGCCTCCGGCGCCGCACATTGGGTGGCAAAAGTGCGCAAGGCGCCGCTCAACCAGTCCCGGAGCGCCCGGCGTTGGCCCTCGATTGATTCCACCGGCTGGGCGGTGCGAATCGGGAGCTGTTGGTGATCCCGTTCGAATCTCATTCGTTCGGTGGCGCAAATTTTGAAGGAGGATTGCCCCAGATCGCACACCCAGCCGGCCCCGGTTTGGGCCAGCAGGCTAAGCCCCCCTCTTTCTCCCGGATAATCCGGTGTCCGGGAAAAACTTACCGGAAATTCCAGCGCGCTCAGCGCCGCACGCATGCCTGGTTCCTGCGATCCTCCACCCGCGACGTACAGTGAATCAAAATACTTGATGATCGCCGGGATGGGACCGTCGCTCTCCGTCGCCCCTTCACCGCGCCGCAAAGACTCAACCACGCCGCGTAAAACCGTCGGAAAATTCTCCTCCTGCATCGCATACCACAGAATATGATTGCCCACCCAGAGGTCCCCTAATTCCAACGGAGTGATGGCCGGCGAATGATAGCGGGTGATGAGTTCCTTCATTCAATAACCATTCCGCAACAGCCACCACACCGCCGCAATAATGGCGATGCACACCAGCGACATGATCAAAGCCGGCAGGAAGAAGGAAGCGGCGGTCATGGCCGCCCCGCCCAGGAAAGGTATGGCCGCGCGCTGCCGATAGCCATAAACAACATAGCCGCTGGCGATGCCCCCCCAAATCAGGGAAGCCCACAGAAAATGCTGATCAAACAGGCTCGGGTTCACTTCGGCTTAAAAATCTCAATTAATTTCTGGCGGCGATAGTTAAAAATCCGCTTCACATCGTGCCGCACCACCAGCAGGTCCACCAGCCAGCCGCCCGGCACGGCGTAATGAACTTCGTCCGAGCATAGCGTGCCTCCATCCTTGGTCTCAAAACGATGCTCATGATGCCATTGCCGGTACGGCCCCTTGATTTGACGGTCCAAAAACCGAAACGGCGGCTGCCATTGGCGGATTTCCGTCTGCCAGGCCACCGGAAATCCGCGAATTTTCAGGCGATAATCGATCTTGGTCCCGACCCGCATGACGATCGGGCGCGGCGTAACAATCTCAAAATTCAACCACGGCGGCGTCAGCGTTTGCAAGTTGCCCGCATCGGCGAAAAAGGCAAAAATATCCTTGCGGTCTTGCGGCAACCAAAGCTCCGATTTGAACAAAAAAATCTTCATAATTTGATGCCACGGTAATAATATTATGGACGTAAAATTCCCTGACGGCAACTCTTGGCTTTTCGCAACGTGCGTGGTAGGTTCACCTCTGTGAGTCGATTTTTTAAGCCAAATATTGACCATCGCGGGCGGATTGCCCGTGGTGTCATTGGCTCGATTTGTCTCATTTGCGGCATTATAACGGTGGATTTCGTGTTGTGGGCCGGTCTGATTCTCGTGGTTGCCGGGCTGTTCGCCATTTACGAAGCGATCCAGGGATGGTGCCTTGCGCGTGCCTGCGGCATTCGCACCAAAATGTGAGATAAAGTGCCAACCGAAAAATTCAACGAACTCGCTTCGTTGGAGGGAGTAGGTTTTTTTCTAAATCGATTCCAAACAGCTGACCAAGGGTTTCCAATCCGACGCGGTGTCCTGAACGAACCGGTTGATGACCGGCAGCGCGGTCGCCCAGCAACTGGATAGTGGTTGCTGCAAAACGTCGAATGGAGGTAAATGGATCGGTCAGACCGAAAGCCCGGGCAACGGATGCGGAGCTGAGCCCGTTCGGCCTTGGTTTTGGGGGGAGAACTGGCGGGGCCGGGTCGTGGACATGTCCAGGAGCCGCCTCATCGCCGGCCGGTTCGTGGCGTAAACCATCGCCGTTTCTTCCGTAATCAAATCGCTCTCGTATGCCTGCAGCAGAGATTGCTCAAAAGTATGCCAGCCGGCGTGCTTTCCGCCCTCAATCATCTCCGACAATCGCCGGATATCGTTCTCTCCCAGCGCAATGGCTTCCTGTGTCCGCAGGTTGTGCCCCATGACTTCCGTGATTAATATCCGGCCGCGTCTTTTCAGCGGAACCAGCCGCTGCCCGATCACATAACGCAGACTGCCCGCCAGGCGCTCGCGAATCTGCCTTTCCTCATCTTTCTGAAACATGCCGAGGATGCGATTGATCGTTTGCCCGGCGCCGATGGTGTGCAGCGTGCTGTAAACCATCAGGCCAGTTTCACTCGCGTTCAGCGCGATTTCCATGGTTTCACGGTCGCGAATTTCCCCCACCAAAACCACCTTGGGCGCCTGCCGCAATGCGGAACGCATCCCCTCGGCAAACGTGAAAAAGTCGCGGCCCAGTTCCCGTTGGCTGATCGTCGCCTGCGCATGGGAATACAAAAATTCCACCGGATCTTCCAGCGTGATGATGTGCACCTTGCGGGTCCGGTTGATCTCATTGAGAAGGGCCGCCAGCGTGGTGGTCTTGCCCGTGGCGGAAGCGCCCGTAATGAAGGTGATGCCGTTTCGCTCCTTGATGACCTCATGAAAGACCGGCGGAAAACCCATGCCCTCGATCGTCGGCACCATCGGTTTGAGCAGACGAAGCACAATCGCGTAAAAACCGCGTTCCCGGTAAACGTTTACTCGAAACCGGCAAAAATCGCGCAGACTGTAACTGCAGTCGCACGCCCCGTGCTCCACCATGTCCTGCTGCAACTTGGGACTATCGCCGATTATTTCCCGCGCGAACTGCTCGATTACCGCGGTGTCATCCGGCGGCGCCGGCCATTGAATCCCCGGTGTTTCCAGCACCCCGTTCACTTCCGCCTGCGGAGGCTTCCCCGGGATGAACAAAATGTCCGAGATGTCCTCGGAACGGTTCACAATTTCCTTCAGCAATTCGTCCAATTTTGGCGCGTTAGACATAAGGCCGGCACGCAGCAGCGTCATCTCGTGGTTAATGGTTTTCTTCTGCTAAACTGTGTCATCATGCCACGACCCAGAACTGAGCGCAACTAACGATAGGCATTAATGACACTAAAAAGGGTAGTTATGGAGGAAGTCCGGATGATTGCGACTGCCAATTGCGGCTCCCTCCCCCTCAACGGGGAGAGATTTCCCCGAATTCGTTCGCGCATTGAACCCTTGAACCTAATTGAGTCGTCCAGCATTGCCGCCCATCGGGTCCCCTCGCCCCTCCGAGGGGAGAGGGCTAGGGTGAGGGGTGGGCGTTTGTCATTTTTCTGGGTTCATGGAGAGTTCCGTGTTCCGTTCGGACCTGCTCACGGGCCATGAACCAAGATCGGTAGCAGGGTGGCCAGTCCTCTGCACGCCGTCGTGGCTATGCCGGACGGCAAAGAAATAATGAGACTGCCGATCGCGGCTCCCTCGCCCCTCAAAGGGGAGAGGGATTAAGGGTGAGGGGTGAGACCGCGTCAGTCGTTGGAATTCAATACCCACATTTTCCGGTTCATGGAAAGAGATTTCCGTGCCCCCTTCGGACCTGCTCAAAGAATTCATCATTCTTGGCAAAATTCGGTTTATCCCACTGGTTTTGTTTTCTTTTTGTGTTTCTCTCCGCGCCTCCGCGTCTCCGCGTGAAACTTCTTCTTCTTTCCGATTTTCCCCATCTTCGTTTTGGTTGCGGCTCCCCGCCTCCGCGTGAACTTTTTATTTCGGGAATTTGTTCGACGCATCAAGCCGCCGGAGCAGCCGGGGGCGTCGCCGGCGTGGCCGGTTTTTGCGGAACCTTTACTTCAATATAAAGATCGCGCAATTGCCGAGCCGAAACCTGGCTGGGCGAGTCAGACATCAAGTCCGCGCCCTTCGCCGTCTTCGGAAAAGCGATGACATCGCGAATGCTGGTCGTATTGCACAAAATGGCAATCAACCGGTCAAAACCCAGCGCGATGCCGCCATGCGGCGGCGCCCCATACCGGAACGCCTTGAGCATGTAACCGAATCGCAACTCCGTTTCTTCCGGTGGAATTTGCAGCAGCTCCTCAAAAATGGTTTTTTGCACATCCGGCTGATGAATACGAATGGACCCGCCGCCCAGTTCAACGCCGTTGACGACAATGTCATAATGCTGCCCGCGAACCTTTTTGGGATCGGTCTTCAGCAAGGCAATGTCATCGGCAACTGGCGCCGTGAACGGATGATGGCTGGAATACCAGCGGTTCTGTTCCCGGTCAAAACCCAGCAGCGGGAACTCGATAACCCACAAAAAATTGAATTGCTTCGCGGGAATGACAAGTTTTCCCTGACTCTTCAAGACATCCGCGCAATATAACCGGATTTTTCCCAAGATCTCGCACGCGTTCAACCATTGATCCGCGGCAAACAGAATCAAATCGCCTTCTTCAATCTTGAGTTTCGCAATGAGCGCCTGCTTTTCCACTTCATTGAAGAACTTGACGATGGGCGATTTCCATTCGCCATTTTCGACTTTGATATAGGCCAGCCCTTTCGCCCCAAAACTCTTGGCGTAATCCGTCATCGTTTCAATCTGACCCTGCGTGGCTCCGGCCATTCCCTTGGCGTTCAGCGCCTTGACGACCCCGCCCTTGGCAATGGCGCCGCTGAACACTTTAAACGTGCTGGCGCGAAATTCTTCGGTGAAATCCACCAGCTCCATCGCGAACCGGGTGTCCGGCTTGTCGATGCCAAACCGGTTGAGCGCCTCCTCAAACGGGAGGCGCTGGAAGGGCGTCGGGATGTCCACGTTCAACGCCGTTTTCCATACCCGCTTGATCAGACCTTCAATTAACGCGTAAATGTCTTCCCGATCGATGAAACTCATTTCCAAGTCGATCTGCGTGAACTCGGGCTGGCGGTCGGCCCGCAAATCCTCGTCGCGATAGCAGCGCGCGAGTTGAAAATATTTTTCCACGCCGGCGACCATCAAAATCTGCTTGAACTGCTGCGGCGACTGCGGCAACGCGTAAAACGTGCCGGGATCCCGGCGGTTGGGCACCAGAAATTCGCGGGCGCCCTCCGGGGTCGATTTGAACAAGGTGGGCGTCTCCACTTCCAGGAAACCGTGCTCGTCCATGTACAACCGCACGGCCGTAGCGACTTTGGAACGGGTTTTCAGATTGCGGGCCATTTCCGGACGGCGCAAATCCAGATACCGATATTGCAACCGGAGCTCCTCGTTGACCTTGTTTGCCACTTCCGGATCGTCCACCGGGAACGGCAGCACCTCGGCCATGTTCAGCACCTCCAATGACTGGGTCATGACTTCCACTTCGCCCGTGGGAATCTTGGTGTTGTTCGTGCCGGCCGGCCGTTGCCGCACCTTTCCGGTGATGCTCACCACGCATTCGCTCCGCAACGAAGCCGCCTTTTCAAACAATTCCTTGGGCAGATCCGAAGGATCAAACACGGTTTGGGTGCGGCCTTCGCGGTCCCGGACATCAATAAAGATCAGTCCGCCGAGATCGCGCCGGGAATGGACCCAGCCGGACAAGGTGACAATCTGCCCGATGTGTTCCGGGCGCAATTCGTTGCAATGGTGCGTGCGTTTCATGTAAAAAATGAAGAATGCAGAAATGCCTATCGCAAATCCGGCATTCAAAATGGATGCGGATTGTGCGAAAAAAACCGGCACAATTCAAAGAGAAAGTAAACCGGCCGGTCTGGCGGGCCGTACAGATTTCTTCTGGATGCCTAAAAACTCAAGAAATCCAAAGCTTTTGTATATTTGATTGAATATATCGTTGGCCCCCCGGCTACTCCCACCACAGATATCACCAATAACCGGAGAAGTATGTCCTCTCCTGGGGGAGAGGAAACAGGTGAGGGCGGGCAACTTTTTGCGACCTTCCGACTGAACCAAAACGAAGCTAAAATCCAAAAAAACTGCTTTGAATATTATCCCAGCCAGTGGCTATAGTATTTCTTGAAACGCACTAGCCCAAGCGTTCGACTCTTCCATCATGCTTCAATGTTCAATCAGCCGATAAAACTGAGCCGGGCGGCTTGAAATATTGGTGTCATCCACGACGAGAACCCCATTGGACAAAGCCAATGAATTTGAAAGCGTGATCCAATTCAAGAGATTTGTGCTGGTTTGGGCTTCCAAATTTGCCAAGTCCGATGGCATTACGGGCGATCCATCCGCAAAACCGGAGAGCAGGGTAAATCCCCTGGAGCTGAGGGCCGCATTGGCAAGTTGCTGCGGCACTTGAACTTTCAGAAGAGCGTTGCTGCTTAAGATGCTGCCAAACGCGTTGGTCACCATTACCGTATAGCTACCGCCGTCGGCGCGCGTAATTCCGGACAAAAGCAACGCGCTATTCGTAGCGTTCGCAATCGGCGTATTATTAAACAACCACTGGAAACTCAGGCCTCCTCCGCTGGCAATCACGGCCAGATCGGTGATCCCTTGTTGGTAGGTTCCGGTGGTATCGGACGGTTGGGCCAAAATGGCAGGAGCCCCCTCATTGCTGATTTTAAATAATGTGCCAAGCCCGGAGGATCCTCCGTATTGAGCAACTCCATAGAGCGCACCATCTGCCCCCAAACAAAGTGACGATGATGGATTTTCGCCGTCGTTTGCACCCGAGCCAAAACTGTGATAGACAGTGAAACCCGTTCCATTAGTGCTCATTCCAAAGACCGTTCCAACGTCATTGCTGCCGCCTTCAAAGGAGGCGCCATAAAGCGTTCCATTGGTTTCCCAAAGCAGCGGCGTAAAAAGATACCTCGCATTCATGCCGCCGAATCCTAGATCATGCAGCACCGTGAGGCCGCTGCCATCGGTATTAATTGAAAAAACCGTGCCCAGATCAGCCCCGCCACCTCTATACGTAGCCCCGTAAAGAACACCCGGACCGCCACCGATGAGTGAGACCGGGGCATACCCTTCCGGGCCGTCTGTTCCGTAAAAACCAAAATTCTTGATGACGCTAAAATTGTTGCCGCTTGTCCCGACCTTGAAAATTGTTCCCCCGCTTCCGGCGCCGCCTTCCTCGGTCAGCCCGTACAAGAAACCATCCGCGCTTTGGAAGAGC
>Ga0302319_10021960_pt1 | contig 11475 bp, 8 predicted proteins | sample Bog_T0_2_FD_203319 | JGI IMG/M metagenome (GOLD analysis project Ga0302319, IMG submission 203319) | Peat permafrost microbial communities from Stordalen Mire near Abisko, Sweden - Bog_T0_2 | ecosystem: Environmental > Terrestrial > Soil > Wetlands > Peat | place: Sweden: Abisko, Stordalen Mire...
GTCCCGCGACGACTGGCAGAATGCCGGGACCAGTCTGATGAGCCTGTCCAAGGGCGCCGACTTGAACCCGGCCGTCAAGAGCTATGTGGCCATGGTGGCGGCATACCAAAACGACCGGCCGGAGGAGTTTAACCAGGCGCTGGAAGGCTACCGCCAATGGGTGGGCCAATGGTATCCGGCGGAGACGGGCAAGGGCATCCACGAGGCGTTCTATAATTTCTTCCAGGCGTTTTACAAGGCCATCATTCTGTATATCCTCGCCTTTCTGCTGGCGGTCACCGCCCTGCTGACGTTTGCCATCGCCCCGAAATTATCGGAGACGCTCCGGCGCACCGCTTTTTATCTGGTGATCCTCACGGGGTTGATCCACACCTTCGCCATTGTTTTCCGGATGGTGCTGGAAGGGCGGCCGCCGGTGACGAACTTGTATTCCTCGGCCATCTTCATCGGCTGGGGTTGCGTGGTGCTGGGCCTGATGCTGGAACGGGTGTTTGCGGTGGGCCTGGGCTGCGCGGTGGCGTCGTTCGCGGGGTTTGTCACGCTGGTGATCGCGCAAAACCTGGCGATTGACGGGGACACCATGGAAATGATGCGGGCGGTGCTGGACACGAATTTCTGGCTGGCGACGCATGTGGTGGTGGTGACGCTGGGTTATGCCAGCACCTTCATGGCGGGCTTCCTGGCCATCACCTACATTCTGCTGGGTTTGTGTACCCCCCTGCTCGGGCAAAAGGTCGGACAACTGGAATTGGGCAAGGTGCTGACCAAAATGGTTTATGCCATTGTTTGTTTCGCCACGCTGTTCAGCTTCACGGGCACGGTGTTGGGCGGCATCTGGGCGGACCAATCCTGGGGCCGGTTCTGGGGCTGGGATCCCAAGGAAAACGGCGCCCTGCTGATCGTCATCTGGAACGCGATCATCCTCCACGCACGGTGGGGCGGTCTGGTGCGGGACCGGGGGATCATGAACCTGGCGGTCTTTGGCAACATTGTCACGAGCTTTTCATGGTTTGGCGTCAACATGCTGGGCATCGGGTTGCACAGCTACGGTTTCATGGAGGCGGCCTTCAATTGGTTGATGCTCTTTATCGCCACCCAGTTGATCATCATCCTTTTGGGACTGCTGCCGAGCCGTTTCTGGCGGAGTTTTCAGGGCCGGGCGCCGGCTCCCGGCGCGGCCAAGGCTTAACGGCCCGGCTCCCGTTTAAATTCCCAATTTCGATGCCGGGCCGACCCGCGCCACACCCGGTTTTATGCAGACACAGATCAGCACTTCACCCCATTTGACAATCCCCCCGCCGGGTCCGAAGTTGCGTCATGAAAACAATTTATAAAATCTTATTGGCGGGGTTGGTGGCCGGCGGAGGGATGAGCGGGGTGGCGCAAACGGTGCGGGATATCTCGGTGTCCGATCATACGGGAACTGTCACTAATTCCAGGGTGAACCTCACCGGGCCCCGGAAGTTGCCCCCCGGGCCGGTGGTGGAGTTGGGGGCCAATTGGTGGACCACCGGTCTGTTTGTGGATCTGATGAAACCGCAGCAAACTTTGGATTTGTTCGACCCGCTGGTGCCGACTCTGCCGACGCTCGAACCCGCCGCACCGGCACCGCCCGTTGCGGCCGCCATGCCCGACGACAACCTCGATGTTCGTGAGCCCAATTTTGTGTTGCTCAAGTTGAACTTTCGCTGACGGGCGGGCGGCGCTCGTCACTGCCCCGGGGGCAGGGGGCTGCGCCTTGGGCGCACGGCGGATTCATGAAAGCGATAAACCATTGATAAAACGATGGTTGTGGGCTATCCTTGGGTGGAAATTATAACTTTTCCGCATTTCACGGCGATTTGCACCGCATTTACGCTTGACGGATTTGAGTGAACACCTATAATCCTCACTCTAACGGTAAAGTTTGCTGGCTTGACCAGTGTGCGCGAAGTCGGATGATCAACATCTCCGACTTTTTTGTTCGCTGGATTCAATCCGTGGTTTGTGCGTATGAATGCTGATTTTTTGGCAGTCTTGGAATTTTGGGAACGGGAAAAGGGCATCAATCGTGATGTCCTGGTGGCGGCTGTCCATGAGGCATTGTTGTCCGCCGCCAAAAAGGCGATTGGGCCGGCCCGGGAATTGCGCGTGGAAATTGACCAGAAAAACGGGGACATCCGGGCGTTTGCCAAGTTGATTGTTTCCGAGAAGGTCATTTCCAAGCATGACCAAATCTCGGTGTTTGACGCCCGCCGGGTGAAGGCGGAAGCGCAGGTGGGCGACGAACTGGAATTGGAAGTCACGCCCGCCGGCTTTGGCCGCATCGCCTCGCAATACGCCAAACAGGCGTTGATGCAAAAAATCCGGGTGGCGGAAAAAGCGCTGATTTTCACCGAATTCAAGGACCGCGTGGGCGACATCATCAGCGGCACGGTGCGGCGGTTTGAGCGTTCCGACGTGGTGTTGGATTTGGGCAAATACGAGGCCCTGCTGCCCAATCGTGAACGGGTGCCCACGGAAGAATATCAGGTGGGCGAACGCATCCGCTGCTATGTCAAGGCGGTGGAACAAGGCCCGCACGGTCCGGAAATCATTTTATCCCGCGCCGATCCGAAGTTCATCATCAAGCTGTTTCAATTGGAAGTGTCGGAAATCAACGACGGCACCATTGAGATCAAGGGCATTGCGCGGGAACCCGGTTTCCGCACCAAGATGGCGGTCTATTCCCGGGACAACAAAGTGGACCCGGTCGGTGCGTGCGTGGGCATGCGCGGGCAGCGGGTCAAAAACATTGTCCGGGAACTGAACAACGAAAAAGTGGACGTCATTCCCTGGTCGTCCGACATCAAGCTGTTTGTCACCAAAGCCCTGGAGCCGGCCAAGCTGAAAAGCATTGAAACGGATGAACGGGGGCACCGGGTGAAAGTCCTGGTCAGTGAGGATCAGTTGTCGCTGGCCATCGGCAAGCGCGGCCAAAACGCCCGGTTGACGGCCCGGCTGACCGGTTGGGAAGTGGACATTGATGCCGAGCACATTGTCACCAAGGGTTTTGATGAAAAAGTGGCCGAGGCGGTGGACGCCATTGCCGCCATTCCCGGGGTGACCCGGGAGCAGGCCCACGCGCTGGTTCATGCCGGCCTGACCCGGATCGAAGATCTTTTGCTGGCGGAAGCCGGCGATATTGCCGACATCCCCCAGATCGGGGACAAGGCGGCGGAGATCCTGGTCGCCGCCCAGGCGGAGTCGGAACGTCGTGCGCTGGCCAATGGTGATTCCACGGTGAACCCATGACCCGGTTATGACGCGAATGGCAAAAGCGTGGTTGCGGGTGAGTTGAGCCATGAAGGCGAACCTCACATTTAGGCTGGAATCGGTGAAAGATTTATATGCCCGTTCGGATTTACGACATCTCAAAGAAGCTTGGCTTGGAAAACAAAGAAATCCTGGCCAAGGCCAAGGCGTTGAATATCGCCGCCGCCAAGGTGCCCTCGAGTTCACTCGATAAAATCAGCGCTGAATATCTCGAAGAGGAACTGATCAAGGATCGTCCGGAGCTGGCCGCCCGGTTGACGCACCGTCCGGCGGAAGCCCCCAAACCACCGGTCATCGAAGAGAAAATCGTGGTCATATCGGCGCCGCCGCCGCCCGCGCCCGTTATTCCGCCGCCGCCCGTGGCGGCCCCCGTGCAACCCGTCATCGCCACCGTCCCCCCGGTGGAACCCGTGGTGAAGGTGGAGCCGTCACCGGTCGTGGACACCCACCCTGCACCGGCACCCACGCCGGCCGCCGGGACGCCGCCTCCGGTTGAAACCCCGGCACCAGTGCCGGTACCGGTTCCAGTCGTTCCGGTTCCGCCGGCCCCGGCAACCCCGCCGCCGCCTCCCGCGCCCGTGGTACACAAGGTGGGTGACTTGGTGGGACGCATCAATCTTCCGGTGCGGTCGCCATCCCGCCTGGGTGAGAAAGTCGGCTCCGTCAAATTGCCGCCGCCCCGGCCGAACCAGCCGCCGCAGTCCCAGCAACCGTTTTCCCGGAACAATGACCGCCGCCCCGGCCAGCGGTTTCAACCCGGTGGCCGCCCCGGCGTGGCGCCGGCCCGTGAACCGGCCAAGCCGTCCGCCGCCCCGGCCCAGCCCAAATTTGTGGCGCCCGCCGGTGGCGAGGTCATCATCATCAAACCGCCCATCGCGGTGCGGGAACTGGCCGTCCAGTTGAAGCAGAAGCCCTTCAAAATCATCGCCGACCTCATGGAACTGGGGGTGTTTGCCAACGTCAACCAGGCGATTGACGAAAAGATTGCGCAACAACTCTGCGCCAAATACGGCTTCCGGTTCGAAGTGGAAAAACGCGAGCGCGGAGCCGGCACGGTTCATGCCGTCGAGAAAAAAGTGGAACTCGACTTTGAAGACAAGGTCGAGGAACTCAAGCCGCGCGCCCCCGTGGTCACCATCATGGGGCATGTGGACCATGGCAAAACCTCGCTGCTGGATGTCATCCGCAAGGCGAACGTGGCCGCCGGCGAGGCCGGGGGCATCACCCAGCACATCGGGGCTTACACAATTTCCGTGCCGCACCCGGACAGCAAAAAAGAACTGGCGCAAATCACTTTTCTGGACACCCCGGGCCACGCGGCCTTCAGTTCCATGCGCGCGCGCGGCGCCAATGTCACCGATCTGGTGGTGCTGGTGGTGGCGGCCAATGACGGGGTCATGCCGCAGACGCTCGAAGCGCTGAGCCACGCCCGGGCGGCCAAGGTGCCCATCCTGGTGGCCGTGAATAAAATTGACCATCCCAACGCCAACCCCATGAAAGTCCGCCAGCAATTGCAGGACAAGGGGCTCGTGCCCGATGACTGGGGCGGCGACACGATCTTTGTGGATGTCTCGGCGCTGACCAAGGTCGGGGTGGACAAATTGCTGGAGATGATTTTGCTGCAGGCCGAGTTGCTGGAACTCAAGGCCAACCCCAACCGCCGGGCCAAGGGCAACGTGATTGAATCCGGCGTGGAACCCGGCGGCCCCACGGCCACCGTGCTGGTGCGCAAAGGCACCTTGAAAGTGGGCGAAATCATTTTGTGCGGCGAGTTTTACGGCCGGGTCCGGGCCTTGATCAACGAAGAAGACAAGCGGCTCAAGGAAGCCGGCCCCTCGGTGGCCGTGAAAGTGCTCGGCTTGAACGGGGTGCCCGACGCCGGCCAGGAATTCAGCGTGGTCGAGGATGAAAAGGCCGCGCGCGAACTGGCGGAACAGCGTTTTCTGGCGGCCAAAGCCCTCGGCCAGGAGGATAAGAAGGTCACGCTGGAAAACCTTTTCGCCACCCTCGCGGCCAATCAAAGCAAGGCGCTCAAGGTGGTGGTCAAGGCCGACACGCAGGGTTCGGTCGAGGCCATTGTCGAAGCCCTCAAAAAAATTGAATCGGACAAGGTGTCCTTGGAAGTCATTCACAGTGACGTGGGCACCATCACGGAAAACGACGTGGCCCTGGCCTCGGCCTCCAGCGCCATCATCCTCGGGTTTCACACGCGGCTGGACAGCACGGCGGCCGAAAAAGCGAAACATGCCGGGGTGCAAATCAAGCTCTACGCCATCATTTATGAGTTGATTGACCAGGTTAAGGAAGCCATGGCCGGTCTGCTGGATCCGCTCGTCCGGGAAGTGATCGTCGGCTCGGCGGAAATCCGCCAGGTGTTTGAATTGTCCAAGGGCGTCCCCGTGGCCGGCTGCATGATCAGCACCGGCCGCATCGTCAAGGGCAAGGTCCGGGTGCGCCGCCGCAAGGAAATCATTTACGAGGGCATCACCCAGTCCCTGCGCCGGTTCCAGGATGAAGTCAACGAAGTCCGCGCCGGCATGGAATGCGGCATTCGCATTGAAGGTTACAGTGATTTCCAAGTGGGCGACGCCATCGAGTGTTACTCCCTGGAAAAGGTGGCCGCGAAATTATGATCCGGGGCGGGTCACAACCCCGGCGGTTGACCCCCTCCACTGATTCCAGTTTAAACCATTCCATCCCCCCAAGCCCATGCCTGGTGTCCGACATGAAAGAGTGCGCGAACTGCTCAAGCGCGAAATCGGCGAGTCCATCCGCCGCGAATTCATCGGCGGCGATGCGGGCCTGATCACCGTCAACGACGTGGACCCGGCCGGCGACCTGAAGTCCGCCGTGGTGTATATCAGCATCCTCGGCAATGCGGACCAGCAGAAGCGGGGTTTGCAACGGCTCAATGACCACCGCATCCGCCTCCAATCCCTCGTCGCGCGGGCGGTCGTGTTGAAGCACACCCCGCTGCTGAAGTTCGTCCTGGATGATTCCATCGTGCGCGGCAACCGGGTGTTGAAAATCATTGAGGAACTGGAAAAAACCGGGCCCACCGGCCCCGGCCCCGCGTCCGCGTGAAAAGTCATCCCAAAGTCATTGACCGGATCATCGAGGCCCTCCGCGGGCACCAGACGTTTTGCATCGTCGGGCACATCCGGCCGGACGGCGACTGCATCGGCTCGCAACTCGCCCTGGCCATGGCGCTGCAGAATGAGGGCAAGCAGGTGGTGTGCTGGAATGAGGACGCCGCCCCCGCCAAATTGAAATTCCTGGACCCCGACGGCCGGTTCCAAAAACCCCGGTCCGGGGAGAGTTTTGACTGCGTCATCGCCGTGGATTGCGCCAGCTTTGAACGGCTGGGCCGGGCGGGCGCGTGCATTGGCGAACGCAAGCTTTTCATCAACATTGATCATCACGAGAGCAACACCCGGTATGCCGACCTCAATTGGGTGTCCGCCCGGGAACCCTCCTCGGGCGAATTGATCTACCGCCTGCTCAAAATCGCGCGCTGGCCGGTCACCCGGCCGATGGCCGACAACCTGTTCACCGCCATTTCCACGGACACCGGTTCGTTCCAATATCCCACCACCCGGCCGGGCACCTTTCACAGCGCCGCCGAACTGGTCACGCGCGGGGCGAACCTCGCCAAGATCTGCGACGAAGTATATCAATCCTACTCCCTGTCCCGCGTGCGGCTGCTCAAGCACGTTTACAACAAATTCCGGCTGGCGCAAAACGACCGGATCGCCTGGTTCTGGCTGAAGCAGGCCGACTTCTCCCGCACCGGCGCCGTGAGCAATGATTCCGAAGGGTTGATTGACCACATCCGGGCGATTGAACCGGTGGTGGTGGCCTGCGTGTTCGAGGAACTGGGGCCGGAACTGACCCGCGTCAGCCTGCGCTCCAAGAGCGCCGCGATCAATGTGAACGAAATTGCGGCGCAATTCGGCGGCGGGGGCCATCCGGCGGCGGCGGGGGCGCGCATCGCCGGCCGGCCGCTGGGCGTCCAGCGCCGGGTCATCGCCGCCCTGAAAAAAGCGGTGCAGAACCTGAAATGACTTTCATGCAAGAATTCAGCCCACTCGATGGCGCCCTGTTGATTGACAAACCCGCCGGCCCCACCTCCCACGACGTGGTGGATGCCATCCGCCGCCGTTTCGGCCTGAAAAAAGTCGGCCACTGCGGCACGCTCGACCCCAATGCCACCGGCCTGTTGATCATCGTCCTCGGCCGCGCCACCAAACTTTCCGAACGTCTGATGGGCGACGACAAGGTCTACGAGGGCGTCATCAAATTTGGCGAAACCACCGCCAGCCATGATGCGGACGGCGTGATCACCGCCACCCGCCCGGTCCCGCCCCTCACCCTGGAGCAATTGAACCAGGAAGCCGGCCTTTTCATCGGGGACCAACTGCAAACGCCGCCCATGGTCTCGGCCATCAAGAAGGACGGCGTGCCGCTCTACAAACTGGCCCGCCGGGGCATCGAGGTGGAACGCGAACCGCGCCTGGTCCACATTTATAATTTCCGCTTCACCACCTGCACGCCGCCGCTGGCGGAATTCAGCGTCGCCTGCACCAAAGGCACCTACATTCGCAGCCTCGCAAACGATTTGGGCGAGAAACTGGGCTGCGGCGCGCATCTGACCGCCCTGCGCCGCACCGCCTCCGGCAAATTTGACGCGGCGGCGGCCCTGACCCTGGAGGCGGTCTTGAAGCTGACGCCCACGGAACTGGAAAAAAAGGTGATCCCCTTTCTGAAACTGGCCATTGGCGGGTGACCCATGAACATCATCAGCGCGGCAAAAGATCTAAAATCGGAGGGACGCAAAGTGTGTCTCGCCATCGGGGTCTTTGACGGCGTGCATTTGGGTCACCAGCAGATTCTCCGGCAAACCATTGCCGACGCGCGCCGGCGGGATGGCCTCGCCCTGGCGTTGACCTTTGACCGGCATCCCAGCGCGGTGGTCGCCCCCGGGCGCGAACCCCGCCTGATTTACACCCTGACCCAGAAACTCCGCGCCCTGGCGGCACTCGGCACCGATGCGGCCCTGGTCATTCCCTTCGACGAGGAATTCAGCCGGCAAACCGGCGGGGAGTTCATTCACCGGCTGGCCCGTGATCTCGGCTCCATCCACAGCATCTGCGTGGGTGGGGATTTTGTGTTTGGCTGCCGGCGCAGCGGGCATGTGGAGCTGTTGAAAACGCTCGGGGCCGAATTGCAGTTTACCGTTCATGGGCTGGCCGCCGTTTCGCTCGACGGCCAGGTGGTCAGCAGCACCCGGATCCGCGAGCTGATTCGTGCCGGCAACCTGGACGCCGCCAGCCAGATGTTGGGACGGCCCTACGCTCTGTGCGGACCGATTGTGACCGGGGACCGTTTGGGACGGACCCTGGGATTTCCCACGGCCAATCTGGAGACCACCGGCCTGTGTCTGCCACCCAATGGGGTCTATGCCGGGCTGACCCGGTTGGAAAACCGGAGCTACCGCGTGGCGCTGAACATCGGGCTGCGCCCCACCCTCGCCGTTCCTGCACCGGCACTCCGGGTGGAGGCGCATCTGCTGGATTATGCGGGGGATCTGTATGGCCGGGAACTGGAAATCGAGGTGGGCACCCGGCTCCGGGATGAAAAAAAATTTGACACCCCCGCCCAACTCCGCGCGCAAATCGCCCGGGATCTGGCGGCCGTCCGCGCCGGCAGCGGAATTTAAAAACCGATTTAACTCATTGATTTACATAATGTTGCACCATTGGAAACGCCCGCAATCCGGCCCGGTTGGAACCGGCGGACCGACGTTCCCAGCGGGTTCATAAACGGCCGGGAAAGTTACGATTCTGCTTGAAATTCCGGCCAACCAGACTAGAATTACATCCGCGTAGGTCTTCTGGTGTTCGTGTGTTCGTAGTTCCCAAGATTCACTGAAAGTGGACACGATTGAACATGGCATGGGCAGCGCTTTCGCCAGGCAGAGTCGTCCGTTATTTCTCTGAACCAAAGCGTTGTTTTTAGGTCTCATAATTTATGTCGAATAGAAAATCAACGGCGCCCAAAAGTGCGCCGGTCGCCGGCAAGCGTAATGGTGAAACGAAGTTGGAAGCCAAATTACCCGCGCCCCGCAAGCGTTTTGTCATTTCCAGCAAAGCGGCCAAACCCTTGGAAACCGGCTCGAAGGATAAAAAACCGGTCGCCAACCCGTCCGGGGCGGCGCCAAAGCCGCCAGCGGGAGCCCCGGCCGGCACTCCCGCCGGCACCTCGGCCGTGGATTTGACCGAGACCATCAAGACCTTGCTGCACCTGGCGCAGGAACACGGTTACATCACTTATGATGACGTCAATGATGTGCTGCCGGACAATTTAAATCCCGACGACCTCGATGTGCTGCTGTCCAAATTGCGCAGCCTCGACGTGGAAATCGTCATTGACCAGGCCGAGGCCGAACGCGCCGAACGCACCAAGCAGCCGGAACAACCCTCGCAGGCCGAGGATGAGGAGGATTCGCGCCTCGAGATCCTGGATGACCCCGTCCGCATGTATATGAATCAGATGGGCAAAGTGCCCCTGCTGACCCGCGAACAGGAGGTCGAGATTTGCAAGCGCATCGAAGAAGCCGAAATTGCGATGAAAACCATCGTTTACCGCCTCGGTTTCACCGCCAAGGAACACATCGCCATCGCCGAGAAACTCCTGTCCGAACCGCCCAAAGAACGGTTTGACCGGGTGATTGTGGATAAAAAAGTCGCCAACCGGGACGGCCATCTGCGGGATTTGCGCAAGCTCATCAAAAAGGTGCGCGCCTTCGATCAAAAGGTGGACGAAACTTATTCCGCCTGGCAGAAAACCCAGCAAAAGAACCGCCGGGAAGAACTCCAACTGGAGCTCAAGAAAATGAGCGTGAAATTGCAGGATTATTTTGCGAAATTTTTCTACAAGCAGAAAGTGGTCGAGGAAATGATCATCGTGGCCGGCAACATCCACGAGAAATTCCAGGCCAGCCTGCGGCATCTGCAGGAGCTGGATACCCACCGCTCCGCCGGTGACCGCAAGGCCGCCACCGAGGCCGAACACGCGAAAATCCAGACCCTCGAACAATTTGTCCGGATGCCGCGCGAAGAATTCTACAAATCCTTTTTGGAATTGAAAGCCGCGGCGGACCGGGGCTTGAAGGCCAAAACCCACATGGCCGAGGCCAACCTCCGCCTGGTGGTTTCCGTGGCCAAAAAATACACCAACCGCGGCCAGTCCTTTCTGGACTTGATTCAGGAAGGCAACATCGGCCTGATGAAAGGCGTGGAAAAATTTGAATACCGCCGCGGCTACAAGTTCTCCACCTACGCCATCTGGTGGATCCGCCAGGCGATCACCCGCAGCATCGCCGACCAGGCCCGCACCATCCGCATTCCGGTGCACATGATTGAAATCATGAACAAGCTCTGGCGCGCCCAAAAGCAGCTCACCCAGGAAATGGGCCGCGAACCCTCGCCCGAAGAACTGGCGGATGAAATGCACATGCCCGTCGCCCGCATTCACGCCCTGCTGAAGATGGCGCAGCAACCCGTCTCCCTCCACGCCCCCGTGGGCGATGACGGCGACGTCAGTGTCGGCGATTTCATCGAGGACAAATCCGCCGAAAACCCCTCGGACGTCACCAGTTACAGCCTGCTCCGGGAAAAACTCAGCGATGTGCTCACCACGCTCACCGAACGGGAGCGCAAGATTCTGGAAATGCGCTTCGGTTTGCTGGACGGCTATGAACGCACCCTGGAAGAGATCGGCAAGATGTATAATGTAACCCGGGAACGCATCCGCCAGATCGAGGCCAAAGCGTTGCGCAAACTGCGGCACCCCACCCGGGTGCGCCATTTGCAGGGCTTCCTGGAAACCGCCGAACCCGCGTAACCCGCATCCGCCGGACCTAAATTCGAGCCCCTCAGCCCCCGCGTGGGGGGCTCAAGCCCGGCATGGGACGGTCAGTAATCGCCGACACTGACTGATAATTTGAAGTTTCTCCGTTTTTTGGACTTTAAGATCGGCCCCCGCCCATCCCTCGCCAGAACGGTCCATGCCAACCAACGCTCGCAGCCCCGGCATTTTGCTTCCGTGGGCTGAAGCCGCGCTGCACCCATCGGTGGTCGCTCCGCGACTGGGCCCAGGGCTTTTCCGGCACTTCAATAA
>Ga0302319_10021961_pt1 | contig 11475 bp, 10 predicted proteins | sample Bog_T0_2_FD_203319 | JGI IMG/M metagenome (GOLD analysis project Ga0302319, IMG submission 203319) | Peat permafrost microbial communities from Stordalen Mire near Abisko, Sweden - Bog_T0_2 | ecosystem: Environmental > Terrestrial > Soil > Wetlands > Peat | place: Sweden: Abisko, Stordalen Mire...
ACACAACCATCGCGCCAAAAAAATTGCGCATGGTCCCTAAACTCCAAGTCTACCGGGCGGGTGGGGGTGTGTAAAGGACGGTGGAAGTCAGGGAATAGGGAATAGGGAGCAGGGAACAGAAAACAGGCTGAATTTAGCGGGATATACACAGACGGAAGGCGTACATTAGGCGAAGCGGGGAAAGGGAAGACAGATGCAGGCTTTGATTGGCGGAATCGTCGCTGCTTTTGTGGGAATCGTTGTGGGATTCTGGCTTCGTGGCGCATCCGCGAAAGCGGAAAAGACGCTGCTGGAACGCCGAACCCAGGAATTGGCCGGTGAACTGAGCGCCTTGCGCGGCGAGTTGGCGCAGTGTCAGGCGGATTCGGCAACGCGCGCGGGATTCGAATCGTTGGCCTCGGAGCGGGAAAGAACCATCGCGCAGTTGGCCGGCGCGCGGGACGGCTTGCAACTCAAGTTGCAAGCCCAAGGTGAGGCGGCGCAGCAATCCGCGTCTAGGATCAGCCAACTGGAGGCTGAACTGAGGAGCGAACGGCAGGGATTGCAGGAGAAGCTGGCCCTGTTGGAGAGCGCCAAGCAAACGTTGGCCAATCAGTTTGAGGCGCTGGCCGGGGAGATTCTGGAGAAGAAGTCGAAGAGTTTTTCCGAGGGCAGTCAGAAGGAGTTGGGGACGCTGCTCACCCCGCTGCGCGAGCAGATCAAGGAATTCCGCGAGAAGGTTGAGAAGGCGCAGAACGACTCCAACACCGGAGTTACCAAGCTGGAGACGCTGATTGGGACGCTGGGCGGGCTGAATCAGCAACTCTCCGAAGAAGCGCGCAATTTGACCACAGCGCTGCGCGGCTCGTCGAAGGCACAGGGCGACTGGGGTGAACTCATTGTGCGCAATCTGCTTGAGAAGGCTGGTTTGCGCGAGGGCGAGCAGTTCCGCCTGCAGGAGACGTTTGACGGCGCCGCCGATGGGGACGAGCGTCAGAGAAAGTCGCGCCCCGACGTCATTGTGAACCTGCCTGGTGGCCGTCATCTGGTCATAGACTCCAAGGTTTCGTTGAATGCCTATACCGATTCAGTGAATGCAGCCACGGAAGAGGACCGCAAATCCGCTGTCAAGCGGCACTTGGCCAGCGTGCGCGGCCATGTGGACGAACTGGCGGGTAGGCGTTATCACAAGCTGGGCGCGCTGGAGACGCCAGACTTTGTGGTCATGTTTGTGCCCATCGAGCCGGCATTTCTGGTTGCGCTCCACGAAGACGAGGGCCTCTGGCGCTACGCCTATGAGAAAGAAGTTCTGCTCGTAGGCCCGACCACGCTGCTGTTTGTAATCCGCATCGTGGATAACTTGTGGCAGCAGGAGTTGCAAGCCCGCAGCGTACAGGATGTGATGAATCGAGGAGCCGAATTGTATGACAAGTTCGTCGGCTTCGTAAGCGACTTGGAGGCCGTGGGCAAAAGCCTGCGCGGCGCCGATCAGAGCTACAGCAATGCCATGAAGAAGCTGAGCGAAGGCCGCGGTAATCTGATCCGCCAGGTGGAGTTGCTGAGGGGCCTCGGCGTCCGCACCGGCAAATCTCTTCCGCGGAATCTGCTGGATGCCGCGGGAGCCGACGAGGAGCCGGGACTGGCATTGGCTGCCGAAGCGGATGAGAGCGCCGAGGCGGAGTAATGGCGGCGGGAGCGGGGGCCTTCACAGGCCCCTGAACGAAGGCATGCGACAAAAATGGCTTCAGCCACGGGCGTTTCGTTTATGCTCCCGAGATGCGGCTTGCTCCACAAGACACTCGGACGTATCTGGTCACCGCTGTGACAGCGCAACGCCGCAGCCTTTTCCAGGTCGCTGCGACGGCGGAATTGCTTGAGCGAACCATTCTCGACTATCGCAGCCAAGGAAGATTCCTCTTGCGCGCGTTCGTCATCATGCCTGACCGTCAAGACATCAACTTGCTCTGAGGTTCCTCAGACGTATGCAATACAGCCACTATTGTTCATTCCCTGTCCGCTGATCCCTTATCTCTTCTCTGAAGGCCAACGCACAACGGCCACCCGAGGGGTGGCCGTTCTGCTTGCCGCTGTTAACTGAGCCGGGGCTACCGCTCGTTCTTGCGCCAGTTGATGAGATCGCCGAGCGTCGTGGTGGAGCTTGAGACGGGAGCTTTGTGGCTCTCGGTCTTGTAGCTCTCGACCTGGGCGCGGCTGGCTTCGTGGCCGACGGCGCGCAGGCTCAAGCCTACCTTCTTCTCTTCCACGTTGATCTTGATGATCTTGAACTCGTGCTCGAGACCCGTTTCCAGCTTGGACGGGCCGCCGCCCTCGTCGCCGGCCTCGGAGATGTGGCAAAGTCCTTCCACGCCCTCCGCGATCTCGACGAAAGCGCCGAACTGCGCCGTCCGCAGCACCTTGCCGTGAACCACGTCGCCCACGCGATGCGCGGCGAAGAAGCTCTCCCAGACGTCGGGCTGCAATTGCTTGATGCCCAGGCTGAGACGGCGGTTCTGCGGCTCGACGCCGAGAACGACTGCCTTGACCTTCTCGCCCTTCTTCACAATTTCAGAAGGATGCTTGACGCGCTTCGTCCACGAGAGATTAGACACGTGAACCAGGCCGTCTATTCCGTCTTCAATCTCAATGAAGGCGCCAAAGTCGGTGAGGTTGCGGACGCGTCCCTCGACGATGGTCCCGGCCGGATAGCGCTCGGTCAGGTTCTCCCAGGGGTTGTCGAGCAGTTGCTTCATGCCCAGCGAGATGCGGCGATCGGCCGGGTTCACGCTGAGGACGACTGTCTCGACTTCGTCGCCCGGCTTGACCAGCTTGGAGGGGTGCTTGAGCCGCTTCGACCAGGTCATCTCAGAGAGGTGAACCAGGCCTTCGATGCCCTGCTCCAGCTCAACAAACGCGCCGTAGTCGGTGACGGAAAGAACGCGGCCCTTGACGTGGGCGCCGACCGGGTAGCGCTCAGTGGCGTCAAGCCACGGGTCGGGAGTGAGCTGCTTGAAGCCAAGTGAAACGCGCTGCTTGTCCTTGTCGAACTTGAGCACCTTGACCTGGATTTCATCGCCGACGTTGACCAGGTCGCGCGGATGGGTGAGCCGGCCCCAGCTCATGTCAGTAATGTGCAGCAGGCCGTCGATGCCGCCGAGGTCGACAAACGCGCCGTAGTCGGTGAGGTTCTTCACGATGCCGGTGAGCACGGCGTCCTCGCCCAACTGCTCGAGCGTGCCGGACCGCTTGGCGGTCTGCTCTTCTTCGAGAATTTCCTTGCGGCTGACCACCACATTGCCGCGCTTCTTGTTGAGCTTGATGACACGGACTTCAATCTGCTGGCCGAGATAGCCGTCAAGATTCCGCACCGGGCGAATCTCAAGCTGCGAGCCGGGCAGGAACGCCTTGAGCCCGATATCGACGGTCAGCCCGCCCTTGACGCGGCTGATGACTGTGCCCATCACCGGGGTCTTGTCGTTGGCGGCCTTCTCGATCACGTCCCAAACGCGCAGGCGCTGGGCGCGCTCGTAGCTCACCAGGTAACCGCCTTCGGGCTCCTCGCGCTCGATGACTACGTCGATCACGTCACCGGGATGGAACTTCACCGCACCGGTGTGGTCAAGAACCTGCTCCAGAGGGACAAGGCCCTCGGACTTCAGGCCCACCACATCGATGACCAGATGCTTGTCAGTCTGCTTGATGACCGTTCCGGTGACAAGCTTGTCGCCGTAGGCTTCAACTGCGGCGGCCTCGGCAGCCTGCTCGCGTTCAAACGCCGCCAATGCGGCGGAGAAATCGTCGGCGGACTCGTGCCCATGCGCTTCGTGAGCCGGCGCCGCGGCGGCAGGCGCGGCCTGGGCGGCAACTTCCGCCACGGGCGCGGCCTTAACTTCAGGCTCCGCTACGGACTGAGCCGGTGCAGCAGCTTCCGCTGCAACCTCGGCGACAGGCGCGGCTTCAGCAACGACTTCAGCCTTGGCGGCTTCGGCAACGACTTCAGCCTTGGCGGCTTCGGCAACGACTTCAGCCTGGGCGGCTACAGCAACGGGCGCGGCCTGGGCTGCAATTTCTAGCTTGGGTTGCGCTGGGACTTCCGTTGCAACCTCGCCGACAGGCGCGGCTTCGGCAACGACTTCAGCCTGGGCGGCTTCAGCAACGGGCGCGGCCTGGGCTGCAATTTCTAGCTTGGGTTGCGCTGGGACTTCCGTTGCAACCTCGCCGACGGGCGCTGCCTCGGCTGCGGGCTCGGTTAGGGCATCGGCGTCCAGCGCGGGAACAACTTCAACAACTTCGGCGGTCTCTGCGGTGTTGGACGTGGATTCGGACGACGGCTGCTCAAGCTCCGTCGCAGGCTCTAAAGTGAGGGTTTCCAATTCGGTGTTCAGGGTTATGCTCTCGGGTTCGGGATTGAGGACGTTTGGCATCACTGCGGCTCCGGAATTCCTTGCTCCCGCGACGTTTCGTTCCTGCCGCTGGAAGTGGCTCCCACGCCGCGATTGCCGCAGCACAGGGGCCTTCAGACCGTATCCCCGCTTTCGGGACTTCTGCCTGTGCCGGTTGGGTTTTCACAAGGGACAGTCCTCCCAGCCTGTTGCGCTGAGGCTAAAGCGACTGGTGTCCTTCGGAAAAACACCCGGCAGGCAACGCCTTGCTGGAGGGTGGCCGCAACTTACCGCTGGAATTCGCGCAGCAAGCTACACTCATGAGTTTAACAACCCCAGCTTTCCCGCGTCAATCCAACAGCTTGGCTACGCAGCGCGAAATCCCGCATTGCGACCGCATCTGCCCATTCGACACGCCGCAAGCAATGGACTTAGGACCCACGACCGCCGGTAACCCTCTATACTGATGCAGGCGGAACCCGATCCATGGATCATCTCTGGACCCCCTGGCGCTATGCCTACGTCACCTCGACGGAAACCGCGGCGCGTCCCGGCGTTCCTTCAAGGCTCGCCGCGTGGCCGGGCGACCTGGGCTGCGTGTTCTGCAACCTGATCGCCTCGATCGACTACGCCATCGCCAACGGAATGGCTGCGGATGAGGCAGAAGCAGCCGGCGGACTGATCGTGCGGGGAAAGCATTGCTTCATTTGCCTGAACGCGTTTCCGTATACGTCCGGCCACGTCATGATCATGCCCTACGCCCACCTCGACCGGCTGGCCGCGTTGCCCAGCGAAGCCGCCCATGAGCTGATGGACATGGCCCAACGGACCGAGCAGGTGCTGCAGAGACTTTATAGGCCGCACGGCTTCAACATTGGGATGAATCTGGGCAAGGCCGGCGGTGCGGGCGTCGCTGGGCACCTTCACTTGCACGCCCTGCCGCGGTGGGCAGGCGACACGAACTTTATGACGACTGTGGCGGAAAGCCGGATTTTGCCGGAGGACCTGGAAACTACGTGGAAAAGGATGAGGGAGGCGTTTGAGGAGGAGCGGGGTTAGCGGGTCACCGGGTTAGCGAGGCAGCAAGTCAGCGAGTCAGCGAGTCAGCAAGTCAGCGAGTCAGCGAGTCAGCAAGTCAGCAAGTCAGCGAGTCAGCGAGTCAGCAAGTCAGCGAGTCAGCGAGTCAGCAAGTTGGCGAGGTTGGCGGCCTGTTCACCATGGCGGATGGCCGTCTTTATTCTTCTGGAGGGAGCAGGGGCCTTCAGGTGAAGGCCCCTGCTCCCTCCGTAAGAACAAGAATCACCGGATACCCCATCCTTCGCCTTCTTTCTGGCGAAGGGGGCTGGCGCACCCCTGAAATTCACTGTCATCAAGTCAAGCTCTCGACGAACGCCTCCAGAGGCTCAAAGCGTACCGAAAGAGAGCCATAACTCCGAGTAAATGCCCGTTTCACGTCCTCGGCAAGAACCACATTCTCACCCTCCGGGTGTTGCCGCCGGAACGCTGAAAGGTTCGCCGGATCGAACTTATCGGCTGACCATTTGCATTCGATCGCGATCGGGTGTTTGCGCCGTCCCGCCAGCACAAAATCGATCTCATGCCCGCTTTTGTTTCTCCAATAACCGACATCGCGGCTCTGCAAACGCGCCATCATTTCATTCAGCACGAAGTGTTCCCACAATATCCCTAAATCTTCATGCCGCAGCTCCTGCCAGCCGCGGTAGTAGCAGATAAAACCCGTGTCGAAGCCGTAAACCTTTGGCGCGGAGATGATCTCCGTCGGCTTGCGCAAACTGAAAGGACGAACAACATGGGCGACGAAGGTAGCTTCCAAAACGCGCAAATAGTTTGCAATGGTCGGGCGGCTCACTTCACACGGACCGGTGAACCGCGTCGCCTCAAAGATGCCGCCGCTCTGTGCAAGAACGAGTTCGGTAAACTTTTGAAAAGAATCTCGCCGCTCCAGCCGGAACAGTTCCTGAATATCTTTGGCCCAATAGGCGTCGATCCATTCCTGAAAATCCCTCTCCTCAAGATCTTTTGCCAGAAAGAATGGAGGCAGGCCGCCGCGCAAGAGCCTGTGTCTGAGGTTCAATTGTTTCGCGTCGGAGAGGTCGCGCAGGCACATCGGCGTGAGCCACAGGTCGCGCTTGCGTCCTGCAAGTGTGTCTTTGAATTTGCTCGACGCGCTCAGCGTGGAAGAACCGGTAGCAATGATTCGAACGGTGGGATAGTGGTCCGCCGCGATCTTCAGCAGCTCGGAGGGATTCTCCAGGCGATGTATTTCGTCAAGGACAATGCGCTTCCCGCGTAATGTGTCCAGGAACCCTTCCGGATCTTCCATCATCCGGCGAACGCGTGGCAGCTCGCAATCGAAGTACTCAATTTCCGGAAGGCTTTTGCAAAGGTACGTCTTGCCGACGCGCCGGACTCCAGCGAGCCAGACGACAGACCGCCTTTCCCAAGCCTCCTCGATGCGGTTTATCCAAGAATGCCGTTCTACCATAAGAAACTATGATTGCACATAGCGCTACTATATGCAACCACGCCTGCATTTGGTAGCGCTATCCACCTCCGTCTTTGACCAAACCGCGCCGCTCGAAACTCGTGCTCCATCCCAGACAAACGGTTGCCGGGTGGTTTGCCGAAGGCGTCTGCCGCACCGCAGGTGCTTGCCGAAAATAACCCCCCGCCGGCGCACAATAGAGAGGTAGAGAATGCGCGGCAGGCCCGATCCCTCAGAATGCGATTCGGCCTTCAAGTGTAAGCAAAATATAGCTTTAATCTCGTTAGCGGCCCCGCCTGTCAGGTATGTTGCCGGTCCGTACCCTCAAACCATCCCACCCCCCCCTCCCCCAAAGACCTCTCTTTCCTGAAGGGCGTGTCCGCATTAAACACTATGGAATGAATAGCTTAAACGATCACACCTCTGTACTCATCAGTAAACATAATCCCCTGATTTCGCCTGTTTTTGGCCCGAAAATCCCCGCCTGCAACCCCAAAAGAGCCATTCTGTGAAACTCTAAGAGCAAGCAGCTCATGCGAAGAGGCTATCGATATGAAGATTCTGAGCAGCAAAAACCGCACCAGCCGCAAAGGCCCGGCGGACTGGTTCACCGGAAACGTCTGGATCGATGAAATCGCAGTCGGCAGCGAACCGTCGCACCTGCGCGTCTTCCGCGTCAGCTTCGAGCCGGGCGCGCGCACCGCATGGCACACGCATCCTGTCGGCCAAACCTTGCACGTGCTGACGGGATGCGGGCTGGTGCAGCTTGAGGGACAGCCTGTACAGGAGATTCATCCCGGAGACACGGTTGTGATCGCGCCCAACGAGCGCCACTGGCACGGCGCCGCCGCGAGCAACACGATGGTGCATCTTGCCATCCAGGAAGCGGACGCGCAGGGTGTAGACGTGGTCTGGCTGGAGCACGTGACGGACAAGGAATATACCGCGAAATAAGGCCGCGCCGGATTCTCTAGAGCGGCCTGACTTACTGGCAAAACAACGAGCGCCAATTCCGCTCTGTTCCCTATTCTCTGTTCCCTATTCCCTCGCCTGTAGCTGGTAGAGCACGATGACGATTCCGAGCGCGGTGAGGACGCTGATGAGCGCGAAGAGAAAGACGCTCGCGTAGCCGAAGACGCCAATCACCGCGCCGGCCAGCGGTCCGGTAAGGAAGAACGAGACGTCAGAGAAAGCGGTGTAAACGCCGAGGGCGGTGCCGCGATTATTTTCCGTGACGCGCTTGACAGCTTCGACGCCCAGGGCGGGGAAGACGAGGGAGAATCCAAGGCCGGCGAGCGCGGCTCCTCCGAACGCCATCCACGGCGAGGTCGCTTGCCAGAGCAGCAGCAGGCCCACGGATTCAACCGAGAGGCAGACCATGCCCATGGGGAAACCGCCGAATCGGTCGATGGTTTTTATGAAAAGCAGCCGCGCCAAAATAAACCCGCCGCCAAAAGCGGTGAGGCACAGGGCGGCGCCGTTCCAGTGGCGGCTCACGTAAAAGAGGGTGACAAAGGTGGCGAGGACGCTGTATCCGACACCGCCGAGGGCCAGGCCCATGCCGTGGGGCGCCACGCGGCCGAGCACGTGGCTGAAGGGCAGATGCACGCCGGGGGGCACATGGACCGGGCTCTTGCGGAATGCCACGGCCAGGCTGGCGGCGCCGATGAGGATGGTCAACAGTCCCAGCGAGACAAGGCCCCAATGGTCGTCCAGGACGACTCCGAGTGGAGCGCCGAGCGCCATGGCGCCATAGGTGCTGATGCCGTTATAAGAGATGACCTTGGCGGTGTGTTCAGAACCGGCGCTGGTGATGCCCCACAACGTAGACCCGGTGGATCCGAGGCTCTCCCCCACGCCGAGCACCAGGCGGCTGGCAATCAGAAGGGAAAGGCTCAGCCAGAGATTGACGTGCGGCGGACTGAAGTGGAGGGCGGCGGCCGCGGCCACCAGAAACGCGCCGCTGGTCGTGCAGGCTCCCATGCCCCAGAGAACGGAGACCTTGGCGCCGGCGCGGTCGGAGATGCGTCCGGCCCATGGGCGGCTGAGCAGCGTAGCGATGTACTGGATGCTGATGACCAGCCCGGCCAGCGCCGCGCTATAGCCCATGCGGTAGTGCACATAGGGCGGCAGGACAGCCAGCGGAAGCCCAATGGACAGATAGCAGACGAAGGTGAAGTACACGAAGCCGAGGATGTGCCTAGTCCCGCCGTTGGTGGCAAGGGAAGCTGGGGCGGGAATGCTGGCAGTGGCAAAGTCGTGCATGTTCTTGGGTAGGAATCTGCTGTTGGTTTCGATCTCGTATAAGTATAGCCGAGGAGATGTGTGGCGGCTGCCTGACGCCGTGGACAAGGACCTACACTGATATCATGCCGGGATTTCACGTGGAGCATTTCGGATGCAGAGCCGCCCGCGCGGATGGCGAGGCGGTGAGCGCGCAGCTCCGTGCGGCGGGGCTCTGCGAGCGGCAACCCCCAGCGGCTGATCTGGTCATTGTCAACACGTGCAGCGTGACGGCGGAGGCAGATCGGGCGGCGCGTGCGTTCATACGGCGGGCGCACCGGGTGAATCCCGAAGCGCGGATTGTGGTGACCGGCTGCTATGCGCAACGCGCGCCCGAGGAGTTGGCGGGAATGGCCGGCGTGGCCGCGGTTGTGGGCAACAGCCACAAGGCATTGACGCCGGAGATTGCGCTGGGCTTGACCTTGCAGGCCGAAGAGAGAGGAAGCCTGGTGAGTGTGCAGTCTCTGCTCACGGGAGGCAACTCGCCTGGCCAGGCTCCCATTTGGGTGGATGACCGCTTTGCGCACTCCTTCATTGAGGAAGCGCAACTTGCGCCGGGAGCGCAAACCCGTCCGAACCTGAAGATCCAGGAAGGGTGCGGGAACCGGTGTACGTTTTGCGTGATTCCCCAAACCAGAGGCTCCTCAAGGAGCCTGTCCGGCGCGGCCGTTCTGAAGCAGGTAGAGGGCTTTGTGGCGGCGGGAGGCAACGAGCTGGTGCTGTCTGGGATCAACCTGGGGCGATGGGGACGGGATTTGGCTGGGTTTGCTTATGATCGGGCGACCAGGGATTTGTCGTATTCCACCCTTTCGCCAGAAGAAATGCGAAAGGATGGGGCACCCAGCCTTCGTGGGGAATCCAGGCCAGGCTCGGCGCGGCGGTCGCTGGCGGCGCCAACCTTGGCGAATCTGGTCCGGCAGATTCTTGCGCAGACAGGGCTTGCAAGGTTGCGGCTCAGCTCGATTGAGCCGATGGACTGGGACGCGGAGCTGATCGGTCTGATGGCGGAGTTTGGTGGAAGAAGACTCGCGCGCCATGCGCATCTTCCGCTTCAGTCCGGCTCGGACGCGGTGTTACGGCGGATGCACCGGCGCTACCGGCCTTGGCACTACGTGGAGAAAGTGGAGGCCCTGATTCGGGCTGCGGGGCCGGAGCTGACCGTGGGCGCGGACGTAATGGTGGGATTCCCTGCGGAGACCGACGGCGAGTTCGAGGAGACGCTTGCGCTGGTGCGGGCGCTGCCCTTCGGCTACTTGCACCTGTTTTCGTTTTCGCCGCGGCCAGGAACCCGTGCTTGGGCTCTCCATGCCGAGCGTCCGGTTGCAACCGCGGCGGTGGAGGAGCGGATGGGTGCACTGCGCACCTTGGCGGCAGAAAAAAGTGAAACGCACCGGAGGGGCTTTCTGGGCCGGGAGTTGGAGGCCATCACGCTGCACACGCCGGCTGAGTTGGCGGGCCGGGGTTGCACGGCTGCCCTAACGGAAAATTTTCTCCCCGTCGTGCTTGAGGGCACACAGGCTGCCAATCGGCTGGTGCGGGTGCGAGTCCTCGGCCTGAATGCGGAGGGGAAATTAGAGGCTGTGGCAGAGGCGGCGCAGGGTCAGTATGCCGCGACGGCGATGTCCGTCCGAGCGAAGTCGGTTCCTTTGAAGAGCAGGTCTTCGCCGGTTTCCTTGGCAAGCGCGTAGGACATGCAATCGCCGAAGTTGAGTTTAGCCGGGTGACGGCCTTTGCCATAGCGCCTGAAGGCTTCGCGGGCAAGCCGTGCCTGCCGTTCGGTAAAGGGGGCAATGTCCATCCGGCTGTGGGCTAGAAACAGGTCCAGGTCGCGCAATCCCTCTTCGCCATTGCGTCCCAACAGAGCGATGGTCGCTTCCAGAAAGCATGTGGCTGGGAATCGGCAGACGGGGCTATTCGCGATCGCGTCGGCAATCCGCTGAGCTTCCGGTTCAGCAAGCAGGATGGCAAGTACGGCAGACGTGTCGACGATCATGTCGGAAGCCCGTTTTCGTCATAGCCGAGAATCTCATCGCTGGACCTCGGATCGAGCACAGGAAGCGATGCGCAATGCCGTCCTATGGCTACCAACTCGGCGGCGAGAGATGGGGCGTTGCGGCGTTTGCGCTCTTCACGTTCAAGCCGCTCTCGCATGGAAACGATGACCGCAACGGTAATGGACTCTCCGGTGGTGGCACTGAGCTCGCGGGCAAGGCGGTCGGCTTCGGGGGCTTTGATGCTGATGGCCATGGTACCTGTCCTCCTGTCTGTCTACCTATATATACGATAGCATGGCAATGAATTTCGTTTTCCGCCAGGCAATTCTCCCCT
>Ga0302319_10021964_pt1 | contig 11474 bp, 9 predicted proteins | sample Bog_T0_2_FD_203319 | JGI IMG/M metagenome (GOLD analysis project Ga0302319, IMG submission 203319) | Peat permafrost microbial communities from Stordalen Mire near Abisko, Sweden - Bog_T0_2 | ecosystem: Environmental > Terrestrial > Soil > Wetlands > Peat | place: Sweden: Abisko, Stordalen Mire...
AGTCGCAGCCGGTGAGGCTGGATTCGTTTATCCCGAAGCGCGGGCAGACTTTGCCGATTCGGTTCCAGGCGCCGCTTTCGCAGCTGGCGGCGGGGCGGTATACGTGCCAGATCAATCTGATCGATGAGACGGGGCATCGGTTCTCGTTCCAGAGGTCGGAGATTGTGGTTTTGCCGGCGCAGAAGGCTGCGGCGGCGGTTGCTCCGGCTAAGCCTGGGGCTTGAATTAGCCTCAGATTCACTCAGATTAAGACCTTTGGGGACGCAGGTTGGGTTTCCTGGGCGGCTTCGTGTTTGAAATGGCGGGTGTTTTTGTTCTCTAAGCGGCCTTTCCTAAGCAGCAGTGCTTGAATTTCCTGCCTGAGCGGCAGGGGCACGGGGCGTTTCGGGGGAAATTCAGGGTTGCGGGGGACCGGGGCGACGCGGCTTCCGCCGCGTGTTCGGGGGTTTTACAAAACGAAGCCAATTCTTCGCAATCTCTCACTTCTTTGTCGAGGCGGTATTGGGCGATGAGGGCCTGCTGGGCTTTGGCGGTGTCGGCGAGCGGGGGGAAGCCGAGTTTGCCCCAGTCGATTTCGCTGCGGGCGATGCGTTCGGTCTGGATTTTGCGGAGCTGGTTGAGGGAACGGTGGAAGGTGTTTTGGGAGGCGGCTCGGGCTCGTTCGATGGAGCGGATCTCTTTTTCGAGCATGGTGTCGACGAGGGGGTCGATGACGCTGCGATCGGCGAGGTAGCTGTCGGCGAGGTCGCAGGGGCGGAGACGCCAGGCGGCGCCGGCGATTTGGTTGGCGAGGGTGTTTTCGAGGAGGCCTGCGGGGCAGAGTTCCTGGAACATGGTGTCGAAGAAGTCTTTGTAGAGGGAGGCTTCGTCGGGGAGGACAAAATCGTGAGTTGTAAAGAGTCCTGAGATCAGGGCGTTTTTGGATGAGACGGATTTGCCCTCAGACGATGACGGTCCTGTGGATTTGGTCGCGTTGAGGCGGTTGGCGTCGATTTGAGATTGCGTTGACATGTAGATGTGGTTCCTTCCGGCCATACAGTAGCGTGGGGAATGGCGTTGGCTAGCCCGGAAGCCTTCCAAAGCATAGAAAACAGGATGTCGATTTTTGAAAATAGTTGTGACTCGTTTATAGAGGGCAACCCGCTGGATGAGCGTTTGGGCCCATAACTGCTACGGTGGGATAATCCATGCTCTCTGCTCGTGCAGCCGGCGCGCTGCTGCTAGCCGCGCTCCCGGCCCTGTCCCAAATCGCGTGCCCCGAACTCAACTTCCTCTCAACCCGAACCTTAAACCTCAAACCCAGCCCCACGACACACACCGACGTCCTTCGGCAGTCCGACGGTTCCTACACAGGTTACGAAGTCACCGACGCCGCACCGTACCGCCTCATCTCCGTATCGAAAAACCTTGAGCGAGCCCTCGCCTCATGCCTCCCGCACGCCCTGCCGACCAGACCCACCTTCGCCTCGTGGAGCCCCCTCGGCTCCCCCGCTCAGCTCGAAGCGGCCGCCAGCCTCCCCTCCGGCCGAACCGTCCTTGCCCAAATCCTCGCCAGCCAGTCCACGCTCATAACCGACACGTTCGACCCCCAACACGACTTCCTCTCAGAAACCACCTTCTCCTATGCCACTCCCGCCGGATCCGGCAACCGAAGCGACCTCTTCATCGCCGTCGCACTCGACGACCTCAACCATGACGGCACGCCCGATCTGATCGCCGCTTTCGCCACCAACCGCATCAACGGCCTGATCCAGGGTGGGGTCTGGGTCTTCCTGGGTAATCCTGACGATTCCTTCCAGTCCGGCCAGCGCTACGTCCTCAAAACCAATATGGAACTCACTGCCGCCTTGTCTCTGACGGTCGGCGATCAAAATGGCGACGGCATCCCCGACATTCTCCTATCCGCGTACCACGATCAGGGCGGTCTGCTGGTCGACCTCATCGTTGCCCCGGGTAACGGCGACGGAACTCTCGGTCCGCCCATTTCCCTTATTCCCGCCGGCCTGAACATTGCCCCCAACACCTCCTTCGCCCTCGCCGACCTCAACCACGACGGTCTCCCCGATATCGTCGCCGGTCTGAACGGCTACGGCAGCACCGCCTACATAACCGTCATGCTCGCGGGCGCCTCCACGACCCAGACCTACCCCGTCCAGCCCCTTGCCTTCATTCCCGGAAGCCCCTCCATCGCCCCGATCGCCATAGCCGACCTCAACGGCGACGGCATCCCCGACATCGCCACCGCCTCCGGCTCCGTCCTGTTCGGCGACGGCAAGGGCTCCTTCCCGAACCGCGCCGACTACTCCATCGACACCGCCGCCTCCGTGCTGATCTCCGACTTCGACGGCGACGGCATCCCCGACCTAATCTTCGCCAACGGCAACCCCGGCTTCTTCTCCGCTCCCCATCTCACGGTGCTGTTCGGAACCGGCATCGGCACCTTCGCAGGAGCCCCCGTCAGCGCCGTTGCACTCGGCCCTGTCGCCTATGGACTCGCGATTGCAGACTTCAACCGCGACGGCATTCCCGACGCTGCCATCGTCAGCTGGGTCGCCAACCAAACTTTCGTCAACATCCTCAAAGGCGTCGGCGATGCAACCTTCCGGCAAATCGGCCCCGCCATCACCCTCCCCGTGACCGGAGGCCCGCCCGCGTCCGTGGTCGCCGCCGATTTCAATCATGACGGCATCCCCGACCTCGCCATCGTCACCGCTGGAGCCAGTTCGGAACAGTTGCTGCTCTTGCCGGGCAAGGGCGATGGCACCTTCTCCGCCGGTCCCACTTACACGCTCCCGGACTCGAACACCAGCTTCCTTGCCGCACCCGACGTGAACGGCGACGGCATCCCCGATCTGATTGCCGTCGGCGCCAACGCCACCTCCGTCTTTCTGAGCAAGGGCGACGGCACTTTCTTCGCCAATCCGTACCAAATCCAGGCCGCTTCTCCCGCCTTCGCCTTCGGAGATTTCAACGGAGACGGCAGACTCGACATCGCGCTGATCAGCCGATACGACACGACCGTTTATGTCTACCCCGGCAAAGGCGACGGAACCTTCGGAGCCCCGATAACCACTCCGCTTCCCGTCCCCGCCTTCGGCTCCCCTGGCAACATCGCCGCTGCGGACTTCGATGGCGACGGCAACCTCGACCTCGGCTTCACGGCAACCTCGGGCGTACCGACTGCCTGCGAACCCATCGGCTGTAACGAGGCCGTCGGCAACGTCGTTCTCCTCTCCGGAAACGGAGCCGGCGGCTTTGTCATTAAACACTCGTCCCTGCTTGCCGCAACCAACCTGATTGCCGCCGACATTAACGGTGACAAGATCCCCGACCTGATGGAAAACGGTTCCTCTGGCCTGTCCGCGTGCCTCGGAAACGGAGACGGCACTTTCCAGCCCTGCGCAGCCATCGGAAGCGCCGCCGATTTCTACGCCGTCACCGACCTCAATCGGGACGGCACACCTGATATTGCCGCCCTGTCAGGCCCGGGCCTTGCCGCTTACCTGAACCTTTCGCAAGCGAGCTCGCCGCTGACTGTCGTCTCAGCCGCGAGCTTTGCAGCCGGGCCTCTCGCCCCTGGCGCCATCGCATCGGCTTTCGGAGAAAAACTCGGCGTCTCCACCGTCAGCGTCTCGGATGCCAGCCTCACGGCTCGCCCGGCATTCGTCTACTTCACGTCTTCGTCCCAGGTGAATTTCATCGTTCCCCCCAGTACCATCCCCGGGCCCGCCACCGTGATCCTCAATGGAACTCTGCGCGTGCCCATCCAGGTCCAGCCGATCGCTCCGGCCCTGTTCGCGGGCGCTTACTACCAGCTCCCCGAACCAGGCCAAACCTACCTCGTGATCTTTGGCACGGGCTTCGATGCCGCGACGGCTGCTGAAACGACGGCCAGGGTTCAGGGGATCGCCGTTCCGGTGACCTATGCAGGCGTGCAGCCCAGCTTCGCCGGGCTGGATCAGATCAATATTGCACTGCCTGCGTCCTTGCTCGGGACCGGGAACGCGGCGGTATCAGTGACGGTCGCGGGTGTGACCTCGAACATTCTGTATGTGACGATCCGGTAGGCGTGAACTCAGTGAGCAAGCCGGTATTCATTGAGAACCTCAATCTGCGGCACGGATTATTCGGGGTGATGTGCGGGCGCGCGAACTCAATAAATAAGGGCTGCGGAAACATCACTCCGCGAGAAGGAGTCTGAGTTCGAGGTTATGTCCTTCCCTCGCTGCGAACCTCAGCCAGCCGACGCCAGGAAGAGTCGAGTCAATTCACGTGCACAATCAGCGGTGGAAATCCCCGCGGCTGCTGAAGAACAACCTCGACAGCAGCTGAGGTATTGCCGGATTCGAACCGAAGCAAATACTGGTTGTGCGCTTCGACCACGCCTTTGATCAGGAGATCAGGATTGAGCTTCATCACCTGAATGCCTGGCGGCACAGCCTGCGTATCGAAGGCGTTGCTCACAACCATAACCTTCCTGGCATTCTTCGCCACGGAAAGCTGCCGGAGAGCATCGGCTACCGACCGTGCCTGAATCAACTCATCGTCGGCACGATTCAAGTTGCTCGCCTCAGCCAGCGGCGAGTCGCTGACGATCGCCACCGCCATCGGCGAATCGACGCCCTGGAAGCCGGTGATGGGGCGGCGGACGCCATTCTCGATAACCTCAAAGATCTTGCGATCGAGACCGGTGACGAAACGATTGAGAGGATCGGTTACGGTAAATTGAACCATCCTGTCAGAGGGAGCCTGCGCAGCATCGGGCAGTGCGCAAACCGTGAGAGCCAGTGCCGTGAAGAGCAGTTTGCCTGGAGTCATGAGATCAGTTTGCCACAAAAATGCGGCGCCGAGATCGACCTTAACAGCGCAAATCTATCTGGCGATTTGCTCAGTCTGTTGGCAAGCGGCGTTCCTGAACGTGACAGTGATCGTATCGTTAGATCCACTGTAGGTTTCGACGACCATTACGTGCTCGTACTCGCTAAAACCTCTGCCGGAAAACGCTCCCGTCTGAGACATACCGCGTCCCAGTTCTTTGCCCCGCATCGAATCCGGCACCAACTCTGCGAGAAACGCACGCATTTTTTGCTTCATATCATCGGTATTTCGGACTTTAGCAGCGTCTGCCGGCATTAAGGCGGGGACCTGCAGCCTGCATACCTGGGTGCCCGGTCCGTAGTCGACGACGAGATCGAACCCTGGCGGGACACGGAAGATTTCCCGGCTGAGCGGCGCGCCGAATTTGACCCGCAATTGGGCGGAGTCGAGTTGCGCGGAGGCCGGGAGCGTGAGCACGAGGAAGCATAAAAGGCAATTCAGCTTCGAGCGCATAACAAGATGATCGCACCGGCGGCAGATCCGTTTCGGCACCTCGTAAAGGTCTTCAGAAACGGCGCCTTCAGTTGGCGATACTGATGGCCAGACCGTTCTGGCTTCTCACGCCGTCGATCGACAGGACGAGGGAACTGAGAGCGGGAAAGCTGTAGTTGGCCAGGTTCGGATTGCCCGCCGCCATTGCCTGCGGGTGGGGAACGTAGACGGTGAGTTGGTAGACGTCGCCGGGGAAGCCCGCCACCGGACCCATAGAGGCAGCCACGCCGTCGCAATAGAATCCGTCGATATACGCAGCGGGCGTGAACCGGGCGACCGCGTATATACCGATGAAGGACACCGGTCCCACGCCGGTAGCGAACATGGTGATGCGATCGCCGGGATGGGTGGGGTTGGCCGGAGTGTTGACCGATCCGTCCTGATTGAGAATGTAACCCTGACCATAGCCGATTCCGTTTGACGTGAACAAACCCGGTGATGCGATTGCTACCGGCAACAGCACCGGATTGGTTGTGGCGCCGTCTGACTGGACGGTAACCGTGGCCTGAGTCTGAAGATTGGGTGGGACTACGGCAGCGATCGAAGCGGCGGTAATCGAGATCGCGGGAACCGGAGTTCCGTCGATCAAAAGCTGGGCATCGGCGCCGAAGCCCGCGCCTTTCACGAGCATGGTTTCACCGGGGGAAACGGGTCCATCGAGAATGCTGGCCGCGTTCTGAATGGTATCGATACGCAGTGAGGGCGGGGCCGGAAGAGTCAGGCAGTTTACCCAGATGTTGCCGGGTTGGGTGCTGTAGTTCGGCAACTGCACGTCGGTACCTGCGAGAATCGCGCTGCCGTTGGGTCCAATGGCAACGCCCTGTACGGTGAAATTCGCGTCGGCGCCAAAATAGCCGGAGAAGACGAGAGTGGAGAGATCGCCGGTCAGTTCGCTCAGATAGCCGGAGCCAAAGCCGATCACGAGAGGCGTACGAGTCGGGAGGCCAGCGCCGGTAACGCCTCCGATATAGACGTTGCCGGCCGCATCGAGAGCCAGGGAACGAAGAATATTGCCTCCGGGGCCGTAGAAATTCGTGCCGGCGAGCAGGTTCTGAAGATTCGCGTCATATCTTGCCATGGCGGCGGTTTGGTAGGGGCCGCCCTGACCGGGCAAGCTGGGAATCGGGAGCGGGCGCGGCTGGAAGGCATTCGGGGTAGCCTGGAATTCGGAGCCCAGCATTCCGCCCGCGTAGACGGTACCGTCGGCGGCGATCGCGAGCGCGGTGGGCGTGACCGAACTGAGGGACGCCAGGAGAGATGAACCAGTGGCGTTAAAGCGATAGATTCCGGGAGGACCGCCAACATACGCCGATCCATCGGGAGCGATCGCAAGGGCCACGCCTGCCTGGTTCTCCTCCCCCGAGCGCAGCCCCAGATAGGTGGAATAGATGAGGGCCGAGGCGGCCGGATCGAAGCGCGTGACGAACGTATCGGGGTAAGGGATAAAGAAGGTGGGAACAAAACCGGGATCGGGGGTGCAGCAGTATGTGTTGGAATACGCACCGGGAGTAGTGGGCAGCGCGCCGAAGGTGGCGCCGGCGAGGTAAACGGAGCCTGTGCTGTCGACGGCGATCGAATTGGGCCCCTGATCGCTCGCGAAGTAAGTCGACCACGCCACTGAGCCATCGGCTTTGAGCTTGAAGAGGAAAGCGGAGCCATAGACGTTCACGGTTGCCACCCCGGCACGCGGCGGAAAGGTGGGGGAATAAGTGCCTGTGGTGGTGGGAAAATCGAGCGAACTGGTTATCCCGGTGACGTAGACGTTCCCCGCGGCATCGACCGTCATTGCCGACGCGGTGTCGCTTCCACTGCCTCCGAAATAAGTCGAGTAGACGATGTTGCCCGAGGGATTAAGTTTGGTTACAAACACGTTGCTGTAACCCTTTAGCTGCGGCTGCAGGGCGTTCCTCACCTGAAAGCTTTTCGAGGTTGTGGTGCCCGCGATGTAGGTGTTGCCGAGCGAGTCGGTGGCGAGACCCGCGAAGTTATCGCCGGCGGAGTTATCGGTTTCCACTCCCCATAGAAACGAAGGCAGGGTTTGGCAGCGGGCCGGAACGGTTGTCAGCAACAGGAGAACAGAAAGGGTGCGCATCGTGGCCGCCTGGCTTCAATTGTAAGACGATTCGACGACAGATCAGGCGATACCGCCGCCCCGACCGAAGGGCCCGACATAGGTTTATCGCCCCTGCACAGTTTGATCGCCCGAGGTGGCGCGTCTCACAACCCCCGCAGTTCTGACAGATCGCCGGAGGAACGTGGGTTTGAAACCGGGCGGTGAGAGGAGCCAACTGCCGGCAGGCTGGTTGCGACGAGGAGTACTCAGGGCAGGAAGATGCTGAGACCGCGTTCCTTCTTTCGGGCCTCGTGCCGGTAGTGAAGGGCCAGGGCAATTCCGCACCCCAGGACCAGGGAGGCGGGCAGCATGTACCGTATGGAGGGAATGCCGATGACGAAAACGGCTATGGTCCCGACCGCGAAAATCAGCCCGGCGAAGCCGCCGCTGACCGGGATCCTTGCCATATTGATTTCCGCGCGCGGAGTCTCATCGTTCATTGGGCACCTTCAACCCCAGGCTACCACGTTTCGATCGGCTCAGATTGGTCTCGAGCGCTTCAAATAATGAGAGCGATCCACTGGGAAGGACGCAGTATTCTTCGTTCGAGTCGAAACCGGTATAATCCACAGATGCAAAGAATACCCTGGGGCACGATTGCGCTCGGCGCGCTGTTGCTCATCTCGGCAGGCTCAAAAGGAGGACAGGAAGCGCAACCTCCGAAGCCGCCGGTCAAAACGGAGCAGCGCGGGCGCATCGTGGGAATCGGCGGTGTCTTCTTCAAGTCGGCGAATCGCGATCAGACGCGCGAATGGTATTCGCAGCATCTGGGACTCGCTGACAAGGGCGGAGGCGCGATGCTTCCGTGGCGCGAACACGACGACCCGCAAAAGGAACACGTTACGGTTTGGACTGTTTTCCCGGGCTCGACAAATTATTTCCCCGCCACGCAGTCGTTCATGGTCAATTACATCGTGGACGATCTGGATGCTTTGCTCGACCGGTTGAAGCAGGAGGGGGTGAAGATTGACGCCAGGCGGATGGATGAATCCTACGGCCGGTTCGCGTGGATCTATGACGTGGATGGGAACAAGATTGAGCTCTGGCAGCCGGTGGCTGCGAAGCCGTAAGAGGCCTTCGGCCTGCACTTACTCAATCGTTTTGTGCAGGCGCTGCAGAACTATTCCCGGCCGACAGATCCCTGGCGGGGGGTCTCTGGCTGCCACTAACCTTTGGAAGAGCGTGCGCTACGCTGCTTCGCGAGATGCAACGGCGGGTTGGTGGAGAGAGCTGCCCCGAGAGTTGGGTTAATGATGAGGCCCCGAGCAACTCAGCTCAGGTTGGTATTGAGCACTTCAAAATGAAAGCGATCCGGCGGGAAGTGGGCGGAGGCGCCGGGCGACATCTGCGCCCACGTCTGATACGCGGTGCCCGCGAGGCGGCCGTTCAGGAAAAAGAGGAACTGGTTCGAGCAGCAGTCTATGGGGGGTGGCTGCCGAAAGGTCAGGCGCATTCCTACCGCGCGATCGAGCGGGATGCCGTGAGTGGGCACGTGCTTATCGAGCAGCAGATCGACGAAACTGCTGCGGGCGGCGTGCGGCCAGACGTCGCGGCTGAGCAGGTGTTTCAGGCTGTCGGTAGATTCAAACGTGGTTTCGCACTGGCGAATCCATTCGACCACCGAATCGCCCCAGGCCCAGTGCGCGAGCAGGCCGAGATACTGATCGGCGAGATGGATGGCAAGGTCGATCTTGCGGTTGGTCATGATGTCCGAATTCGAATCCGCAATCATGTCTTCCGCTTCGACGATTTCGGCGGCGCGCTCGACTAACTCGGCGCGGCTGGCGTCGTCCGGAACGGTTCTCACGAGCAGAGGAGGAAGCTCATGAGTTCCCGCCCCCGGCACTTCGATGTAATGGCGATCCATAGTCGGCCCCCACTCACTGAATCAGACGTGTCTAAAAACCGTACTGTTTCGTATATAACACGGCCTGCAACACTTCTGTCACTAATTGTTGCGATGCAACCGATAGGCCATTCCTATGCCGTAATGGTATATTCGCTCCATTATGTCTGAATACAGCATTGGACTCGATCTCGGGGGCACCAACCTGCGGGCTGCGGCTATTGATAAGACTGGCAAAATGCTGGACAAAGTGTCGGGGCGTACGCAGTATTCCGAGGGGCGTGAGGCGATCGTGCACGACATGGTGGAAGCGATCTCGGTGCTCCGCGACCGTTTCGGAAAGGAACACTTGTCCGGAATCGGGATTGGCGTTCCGGGATTTATTTCGATGAAGGAGGGGGTGATCAAGAACTGCGCCAACATCGCAAGCCTGGAGAATTTCCCGATTCGGGACGAGATCGGGCGGCGGCTGGAGACCACGGTGATTCTGGAGAACGACGCGAATGCGGCGGCTCTGGGTGAAAAGTGGATCGGGGCGGGGCGCGATGTGGACGATCTGGTGATGCTCACGCTCGGTACCGGTATCGGCGGCGGGATCATTTCCGGGGGCAAGGTGCTGCGCGGGTTTAGCGGGATGGCGGGCGAGCTCGGCCACATCACGGCAGTGCCCTATGGGAATCCGTGCGGGTGCGGGAACTGCGGTTGCGTGGAGAAGCACGCCTCGGCGACGGCGATTGTGGCGATGGGGCGGATGCTGGGGCTGGGCAAGGATATTACGTCGCTCGATGTGTTCAATATGGCGGTGGCGGGCAATCCGAAGGCTCAGATGGTTTTCGTGTCGATGGGGGAGGCGATCGGGATTGTGCTGGCGATGCTGGTAAACGCTTTCAATTTCCCTCTGTATCTGATTGCCGGCGGTGTGATCGCGGGGTGGGATTTGTTTTATCCGCCGATGATTGCGGAGACGAGGAAGCGGTCGTTCACATATCGGATTACCGAGACGCGGGTGGAGAAGGCTCAGTTGGGGAACGAGGCGGGGTTGTATGGGGCGGCTTATCTGCCGTGGTGTGAGATCTAGTTGAGCGCCGTCTGGCTGGGGATCGATATCGGCACGGGCGGGAGCCGGGCGCTGCTGGTGGATGCGACGGGCGTTGTGGTTGCGGCATGCACGGCCGCGCACGAAGACATCCTGATGGAGCAGCCGTTGTGGGCAGAGCAGGGTCCCGAGAACTGGTGGGATGCGGCGGTACAGGCGATTCGCGGGGTGCTGGCGGAGTCGGGAATCGCGGGTTCGGACATTAAAGGCGTCGGGCTTTCCGGGCAGATGCATGGGCTGGTGATTCTGGATGGCGAGTCGCGGGTGATTCGTCCGTCGCTGATCTGGTGCGATCAGCGGAGCCAGGCGCAGGTGGACTGGGTGAACGAGAAGGCCGGTGCGGCGAAGGTTCTTGAATGCACGGCGAATCCGGTGCTGACGGGGTTCACGCTGCCGAAGCTGTTGTGGGTTCGCGATCATGAGCCGGAGAATTATTCGCGGGTCCGGCAGGTTTTGCTTCCCAAGGATTATGTGCGATTCCGGCTGACCGGGGAGTTTGCGACTGAGGTTTCCGATGCTTCGGGGACGGCGCTGTTCGATGTTGTGAACCGGCGGTGGTCTTACGAGCTGGCGGATATTCTTGGCATCGACCGTTCGGTGCTGCCCGCATGCTTTGAATCGAGCGAGGTGAGCGGGACGATTTCGGCGGGTGCGGCGGCGCTGACGGGTCTGGCGGCGGGGACTCCCGTGGTGGGCGGCGGCGGCGATCAGGCGGCGAGCGCGGTGGGCAATGGGATTGTCGCGCCGGGGATTGTGTCCTGCACGCTGGGCACCTCGGGCGTGGTGTTCGCGCACATGGAACAAGTGGCTTACGATCCGGCGGGCCGGGTGCATACGTTCTGCCATGCGGTGACGGACAAGTGGCACGTGATGGGCGTGACGCAGGGTGCGGGGCTGAGCCTGCAGTGGTTCCGGAATCAGCTGGCGCCGGGCGTTGAATATGACGCCTTGATGGCTGAGGCGTCGACGGCGCCGGCGGGTTCGCAGGGGCTTTACTGGCTGCCTTATCTGATGGGCGAGCGGACGCCGCATCTGGATGCGCTGGCGCG
>Ga0302319_10021967_pt1 | contig 11474 bp, 10 predicted proteins | sample Bog_T0_2_FD_203319 | JGI IMG/M metagenome (GOLD analysis project Ga0302319, IMG submission 203319) | Peat permafrost microbial communities from Stordalen Mire near Abisko, Sweden - Bog_T0_2 | ecosystem: Environmental > Terrestrial > Soil > Wetlands > Peat | place: Sweden: Abisko, Stordalen Mire...
ACTTACAAACGTCTTGAGACGCTGATGGAAGCCTTCCCCCTTGTTCTAAAAACGGTGCCCAACGCGAGGTTAGTGATTGCGGGAGCCAATCATCACACGAAGGCCGGTTATTGGGAGTCCATCCGGGCCGCACAGCCATCGCACCTTCCCATTGAATTTCGCGGCTACGTCCCAGAGGAAGATATTCCCCACCTTTATCAAACCACGTCGGTGCTCGTCATGCCCTACGACTCCGCAACTGGTTCGAGCGGTCCCGCGCACCAGGCATGTGAATATGGAATTCCGATCGTCTGTGCTGATATCGCCGACCTCCGTGAGATGGCCGCAGATGAGGATATGGCGGTTAGCTTCTACCAGATCGGCAACGCCCACGATCTCGCTGATCAGCTGACGACGATCCTGCTGTCCCCTGAACTCCAGCGGCGTATGGCCGAGCATAACTACACAGCGGGCGTACGCATGACGATGACTTGCGTGGTCCGCAACTACCTTCGCTGGTTCGAGTTGCAACAATCCAGGAAAGCCCTGAACAACGGCAATTTCGTGTTCCCGGTCTCGCAACCCGCCGCCACCACTGCATCCTGCAATTCACCCACGGACCCGGATTGGCCATCACCTACCGGACTCCGTTCGATGGGTCATTCTGACCGCCGTCAGTCACCCGAATCCGTCGACGGAGCAGACTTCACTATGGATTTCCTTGACCCTGAGCACTGGAAAGTGCCGGCGCGGGACGGTTCGCTCGCCGATTCCTTTGGATCCAGCAAGTCTCTCGAGAATGAATGCTGAGTCATTCCGTCAAATCCGGTCACAGGTTCAATGATATCCCGAGGGGAACCAGGAGGGTGCAAACATTGAAACGGGTAACTGCTCGCGACAGATCTATGGGATCCACCCTTTTGCGGCCTCTCTTCTCGTTGCTCTTTGCCGCAGCCATCGTCGGTTGCGGCTCTGCTGCTGGGACAAAGCCCGCTCCTCCTGCTGTCACCATCGTCGCCAATCCGTCGTCGATCACGACCGGGGCCTCTTCCACGCTGACGGTGACTTCAACCAACGCGACCCAGGTGAAGCTAACTGGGACCGATGGCAGCTCGTACACGATGCAGATGGGTGGCGGAACTCAGGCCGTGAGTCCCGCTGCGACCGCGACCTACACGGCAACCGCTACCGGTCCCGACGGGAGCGCGACGGCCACAGCCATCGTAACCGTCACGAGTGCCACCGCACCGCCCACGGTCAGCATCACCGCTAATCCCACCTCCATCACATCGGGCAACTTTTCTACCTTGACCGTGACCGCAACCAACGCGAACGCTGTTACGATCACTGGAACCGATGGCAGCACGGATACTCTCCAGCCGGCCGGCGGCACCGACGTGGTGAAGCCAACATCGACGACCACTTATACTGCAACGGCCACCGGAACTGGAACAAGCGTCACGGCTGCCACCACGGTGACCGTTACGTCCACGACCACTCCGCCCCCGGCCGTCAGTATTGTCGCTGATCCAGCTACTATTACCGCTGGCAATTCTTCCACCCTGACGATAACAGCGACGAATGCCACAGCCGTCACAGTGACGGGAACAGACGGAAGTAGCGATACTCTCCAACCCGCCGGCGGCACCGATGTCGTCAGCCCGACCGCAACAACCACCTATACAGCAACCGCTACCGGAAACGGAGCCAACGCGACCGCGACGGCCACCGTCACTGTTGACCCAGCTGGCAGTTTGCAGTCCATCGACCACGTAATATTTATGCTCCAGGAGAACCACAGTTTCGACAACTACTTCGGGATGCTGAATCCGTACCGTCAGTCGGCCGCTTACAACATCGGCGACGACGGCAAGACCTATAACGTGGATGGCATTGACGATAAGCTGGGAACCATCGGTAACGACGACGACGAAGGTCAGTCCTTCCCCCTGTTTAAATTCAAGTCCACTTGCATCGACGACGAGACCTCCGGCTGGCTCGCCAGCTACGGACAAGTCAATCGCTACGACTTTCTTGCCAACCGTCCCGTCCTGATGGACGGCTTCGTCCACAACGCAGAAGGTTATGCGAAGAGTTGCCAGAGTGGTGGCGGCTCGTGCTCCGGCACATTCACGGACACAACCGGCCAACGATCAATGGGCTACTACGATCAGGGCTTTCTGAACTACTACTACTACATGGCCTCGCAATTCGCCATTTCCGATCGCTGGTTCTCGCCCGTCTCAAGTAAGAGCATCGCAAATCGCATTGCCACCTTTACCGGCGGTACGACGCAAGGCCTGACCAAAGATCCTGGCGGCGACGACCACCTCAACACCCAACTCATTATCCCCACCATCTTTCAGGAACTCGACCAGGCGAATGTCTCCTGGAAGATCTACTACACAGTCACCGAGGGATTCTGCCTCACCGAGGACGACTGTACGGGTGGCTCGAATGCGGAATATCCCGCCACCGATTTCTCCAATCTTGCCTATTCCTACAAGTATCTATACGAGAATCCGTCCGGTGCTCCCTGCACTGGTTCGACGCAGTCATCCAGCGTTGTCGGCGATTCTTCGAACTCCTTCTGCATCGACCCTCATCACATTGCGCCGTTGTCGCAATACTTCACCGATCTAACCAACGGAACACTGGCGAGTTTCTCCTTCATCGAAGCCGGCTATGGCAACAACGACGAGCATCCTGGATCCGGCCAGTCGATTCTGTTGGGTCAGGCCCAGGTGGCAAATGTCGTTAACTCACTGATGACCAGCACTTCATGGAAGGACTCTGTTCTGTTCCTGAGCTACGACGAGGGTGGCGGCCCTTATGACCACGTCCCGCCGGTGCCCGGCCATTCCAACGACAATACGGATGCATCTCTGGGAACAATCCCCGATATCTCTGGCATCGCGGTAAATGCGGACAGCTACCTCCCATGCCTGGCGGCTGGCGGTACACCCACCCTTCATTGTGACCTTGTTTCAACCGACCCCGGAGCTAACCCCGGCGATGCGCCCGCGCAACAGGGATTCGCGGCCCAACTCGGCTTCCGCTTGCCGAACATCATCGTTTCCCCGTTCACTCGGAAGCACTTTGTCTCCCACACTCCGATGGATCACACCGCCATCATCAAGTTTGTCGAGAACCGGTTCATCAACAGCACGACAAACCTGACCATGCGCGACGCCGTCCAGCCCAACCTGCTGGAGTTCTTTGACTTCAACAGCATTCCGTGGTCCACACCGCCTTCGCCACCCAGCCCAGTAACCGCGCAGTCGCTTGGTTACGATCCCTGTACCCCCACTAGTATGGGGCCGTAAAACCCAGGGGGAGGGAGCCCCGCCCTGGCCACAGGTTGAGATTAGACGTACAGTACCCCGCACCAGGCGAACGCGGCGCGGGCCGATGTGTTAGCTATGCATTGGTTGGGTGTTATTAATGGGAAGGGGCGTTTGCGACCTACCAGATTCCTTTGTCGCTGCCGGTCAGCTTCTGGCCTACCACCGCCGCCGTCGCCAGCCAGGGCAGCAATCCTAGTCGCGCGCTGCTTTGCATCTGCCGCCGACGTAACAAACCGCCGAGTTGTGACCCATAGAGGCTCGCTGATTCCGGGAGGATCGGCACGCGCAGAAATTCCCGAGCGTAATAAACCCTCTCCGCACCAAACCGCGCCGCCGCCTTCACCGACTCCGGCAGCTCCAGTCCCTCGCCGCGATACTGCTTGACATAATCCGAAACGATCACGAGGTAGGTCGCCACGCCCTCCCAGATACCAGCCTCCACTGCGGAGTTCTGCAGATCTTCGTAGTCGATCGCGTGACTCTCCACCAGGCCAGCGCTATCCACAATGTCGCAAAGACGAAAATAGAAGTGGCGGTACATCCGCTGCAAGGTTGAAATCATTAGTCGATCGGAGATCGCTGGCACAGAAAACTTAACTCCATCTACCTGAATTCTCCGCGTGCGAGCCGCCAGAGATGCCGCAAGGACAACCTGTTCTCCCGTCTGTCCCATGCGCCCCATGTGAATTTCAACCGCCTCCGGCAGCCCGGGGATAAGGAAGTTCCACTTATGTGCCAGCCGATCCCCCCAGCTCCGCGGAGACACGCGCGCCTGGAATCGCCTGCTCATGAGCTCAACCACTTTATCGGTATCCGTGCTCGTATATAGGTCAAGGTCGCTGCCCAGATCTGGCCAATGATCCAGCGACTTAATCACCGTAACGTCTTGACCCTCAGTTTCAAACGCTTCGCATATGGCATGCAGAAAGGGCACCGCATTTCGGATGCGTCCACGTTCCGCGGACAACGCACTCTCAGCCCACTCCGTGCGAATCGGATCGTCGGTCCCCCTTAATTTGCCGATGAAGTTGTCCAGCCCGCGCACGATCACATGGTTGGAACTGGCAAGCGCAACCAGTTCATCAAATCCTTCACGGCTGAGGTTCGCCAACTGCGACCCGAGAAAGCCGAGTTTTCCCGTGGAGGACGGCCGTCCTGCTTCGCGCGACAGCAGCAGGTGAGAGAGCAACGCCATGGACTCCCGGGACCGGAGGACAGCAGATGAGTTAGACATGTTTTGAAACATCTCCGAAATATTGAATCAAATTACGGCTGCGGCTGCGGAGCAGCCGTTGTGGCATCCGGTGTGGAGTTGTCAGGCATTTGTGTTGCAGCCGGCGCAGGCTGCGACGTCGGCACAGGCGTTCCGTCGCGATGCAGTAACTCGATCGGCCCGGTTTGACGGTGCCGCTCCTCCCGCTCCCGTTCCAGCTTTCCCTCGGATTCCTGATCGTTGTTACTGGCAACCACCGCCATCGCGTTCCCCTCGGCGTCGGGCTGCGTCGCCAATCCTACCGGTGCACGCGCATCATTCGCCTGCTGCGCCTTTGCGTAGAAAAACTTCGCTGTTTCTATGTCGCCATCTCGCTCCGCTACGTAACCGGCATTATTCAGCGAAAACGCGCTGTAGGGATTCAACGCGTAGGCCTGAAGAAAATCTTCGCGCGCCGTGTGCCAGTCATTGCGATTAATCGCCGCAACACCTCGAGCCGCCAGCAGCGCGGAGCGCGCCTCTTTTGTGTTCAAATCCTGCAGGCGTGCTGCCAGCCGCTGGGCGTTGGCAGCAGCCATCTGGCTCACAGGCCGGCCACGCCATGCGCCTGTCAGCGTCACCACTGCGGGCTCCGAAGAGCGCGATGACGCAGCCTCATGGTAATACTGCAAAGCGTCGTCGTAATCGCCGATCGCTTCGTCGGCCACTCCCAGGTTATTCAGCGTGAAACTGTTGCGCGCGTCCAGTTTCAGAGCTGTTTGCAGCAGTGTTTCCGCCTCTAAATTCCGCTTTTGCGATAACAGCGCCATCGCGTCGAAATTCATCCGATTGACGCGCATCGGCACATCTTTTAGGCTGTCCAGCGCATAACTCATGCGCTTCCCCACCAGGTCTTTCTCGTTACTCTGGTCGATGAACGCATCGCTGCCCTGCTCTGAAGCCAGCTTGTAAAAGTGCTGCGCCCGATCCAACTGTCCCTGTAATTCCGCGATATAGCCAAGATTGTTCAGCGTGAAAGGATCAGAGGGGTCGTAAAGATAGGCCTTATAGAACACGGCCTCCGCCTTTGGGTACTCTTGCCGGCGTACCGCCTCCACCCCTACGCGATTCAGCCGCTGCACCGGCGTCAATTCACTGTGCTTCGGAAGGGTGATCCGGAGATCCTGCGCCGAGGCCGGCGACATTCCAGCTGCAAACAGTAGTCCCATCAGAGCGGAGCACACGGCCCTGGCACAGTTGCGCCAGCGTCCCGGTTTTTGTCCCCCTGGTCCATCTACCGACAGCCGCTTCGTTTCCTCTGGCATCGCGAGCATACGGTTGGGATGCGCAGCAGCTGGATTTGTTGCCGCGCTGTGCCGCAAAAACGCCATAAAAGACCGCTGCCGGCCAACCGCAACCCCTCCTTCCTCATCCAACAATCGCTGATTTCTCCAGTGGCAGGAGTCGATGGATATGCGCCGCATTTGCTATCTCGTTTTTCTCGGCACTTTGGCTTTTGCTTCCATCTCTTTCGCCAACGCAGACCCGGAGCACGGCCCTGCTGCACCCCCATTGCCGACTGCCGCGGCTTCCGCCGCGACGGCTGCTCCTGATACCGCCATCAATTCTGACGCCAACTTCCTGCCCCCACTCCCCGCTATTCCCCGCGGCAGGAGCACGGTGATCGGCGGCGTCATTCGCGATGTCGATCCTGTGCTCGATCGCATGACCCTGAAGGTTTATGGCGGCGGCCGTCCGATGAAAATCCTCTTTGACGAGCGCACTCAGTTCTATCGCGACGGAGTCAGGATGCCCCTCACCGCCCTGCACCCTGAGGAACATGCTTCGGTTGAAACCATTCTCGACGGAGACAGTATCTTCGCCGTCAGCGTGCACATGTTGTCACACGCTCCCGAAGGTGAGTGTGAGGGGCAGGTCCTGGCCTTCGATCCCCGCAACGGCGCCCTCACCGTTCGCAACACCCTCGCCGGTGAGCCCATTCAACTGCACGTCGAGCCGCAAACCACCATTGCCCGCATGGGCCAGCCAGCGTTCGCCTCCGCCCAAACAGGAACCTCCGACCTGATGCGCGGAGCCTTGATTTCCATCAAGTTTGAATCCGACAACGGGGGCGGCGTCGCCGATCAGATTTCCATCCTCGCCACGCCAGGCTCCGGCTTCTACTTCTCCGGCAACCTCACTTTCCTGGACCTGCACGGTTACACGATGGTGTTGACCGATCCACGCGACCAGAGAAGCTACACCATTGCCTTCGACCCAGCCCGCTTCCCCGTCACCAGTGGTCAACTCCACGAAGGCGCGCATGTGAGCGTGCGCGCTAGCTTCGACGGCACGCGTTACGTAGCCAGCAAAATGACCATCGAGTAGGAACTGGCTGGTTGCGACCTTGATTTTCGGGGGGGGATTTTTAACCGTACGGCAGGCTCCCATCGTCGGACGAGAGTCGTATGCCGCCACGGATCGCACGCTCTGCCGGAACGGAATCCCCGGCCAACCGCGCCGACGCTGCGAAATGCACTGCGCAAAATACAAGCATCAGCTTCCGTCGGGATAACCACCCCGATGCAGCACCATCGGATAATGCGGCAGCGTGGTTGGCTTCGGCATTCTGGCCCGCCACCCTTCCGGCCACGGATCGAGGCCCGCGAACAACGGCGAGCCCTCCGATGTCCCATCCCCGGCGATTCGTTCCAGTGCCTTTTTCAACGCCTCGATGGTATCGGCCCCATACCGCTTGCCCCACCGGCCTTCGATCGCCCCCAGCCATCGCTCCCCATTCTCGCGCGCTTGCACACCTGCAGGCCCGGGGATCACTTTCTTCACGCGCCTCTCTGTCAGCACCGACACATAGCCGCGCTTCGCAAGGAACCCCAGCGCCATCGCGATCGCTTCCTTCGAAACGCCGCTCAGAATCGGCAGATCTCGGATCGCTGTCCCCTCGTCCCGCAGTACCTGCAACACATTGGCGCAGATGGCCAGCGATACATCGGACTCGCGCTCGAACTCCAGCGCGAACGCCAACAGTACGCGCGCCAGAAGCGCCGGCAAGCAGAGCCCTGTCAGGTCCTTCTCGCTGCGCGCGCTCCGCGCCGCCTTCGGCCCTTCGCCGAGCAGTCCGTATTTCAGAATTGGCATGCAATCGGGCAGCGGCACTTCGAATTGATTGGCCACTGCTACCAACGCCCGCCTCAGCTCATCGATCGCTCCACCGTCAAATCGTTCGCGCCAGCGATCCTCGACCGCCACGAGCACCTCCCTCCACACCTCCTGCGCCTTACGCCCCTTTGCGGTCGCCCGGACCACCAGAGCGGACTGGGGCGGCTTCGACCGTTTGTCCCCTGGATCAGGCTCAAAATAAACATAGCCCCATGGCCGCATCCCGTCCCAGTTCGTCCGGGTGCGCGCCAGACGCTCTACCTCCCGGATTACGACCCCCTCCTCAGGCACGAATCGCAGGCAGTTGAACCACATCACCATAGAAACGGCCCAGGGACCAGCCTCTGCTTCAGCGCTCGGACCATAATGCGTCGTCCGATGGGGAGCCCAGTGCTCCACTTCGTTATCGCATTCGAGGGTGAACGCGACCAGTGCAAAAGACAGCAAAGTCGGCAGCGGCAGGCGACGGGTCATGACATTCGTCTGGATCGCATCATGCCATGCTGAAGAACCAGCCGCCAACTTCTCGTCAGCGGGCTCGTCGATCTCTTCCCAACAAACAACGACGCCGCCCGAAGGCGGCGTCTGGTACTGTTCGTTACCCGACTCGGATCAAAGAGTGGATTCGATTTCGAAGCCCCACGCTTCCAGCAGCGATTCGGGAATGTACTTCGAGTTCCGGTTGCGGCGAGCCCACTCGCGCAGGCGGGTGGAGCGAACATACTGATCCGGGGTGAGCTTAAACTCCTTGACCACCTGCTCAAAGGAGGTCACGGTTGGCACCACCGGGCCGATCGGCTCCGGCTTGCCCCAATTAGGATTGCCACGACGCTTTGCCATGTATTATTTACCCTCTACGATTGATAGTGACGTTACCAAAAACCGGGGGACCGTTGCAGACCTCACCGGGAAGTCACAAACCTTACCATTCTAGGGATTTTTTCTATGAAAATCAAGAGAAAAAATGAACAGCCGAGAACAGTCTCCAACACTAACCCTATCGCTTATCAATTAGATGTCAATTCCTCCCGAAATAGATGTCAATTCCTCCCGAAACGGTTCCCCGCTCCAAATCGCCCTTCAGCGAATCTTCCAGCGCCCCGTTTCGCTGGCCAGCGTACACTAGCCATCGAAAGATTCCACACAAAAACTGTTCGGAGAATCACGGATTGTTGACGAGATTTGAGCGAATGCGGCCCGTCGCTGCGCTCATCGCCCGCGTCATCCTCGGCGCCATCATCCTCGCGCACGGCTGGACCAAAGTCATTCCCCGGGGATCGCTCTACAACTTTGCCAATATGGTCGCTCACATGGGACTTCCCTACTGGCTTGGCTACGCTGCGGCGTTCACCGAGTTCTTTGGTGGCATTGCCTTGATCGTCGGCCTGCTCACGCCCATCGCCGCTCTCGGCGTCGCCATCGAAATGGGCGTCGCCATCGTGAAAGTGAATCTCAGCCATGGCCTCACCGGCCCTCTAGGGCTACGAATTCCCCCTGAGCCTCTTTGCCCTAGCTCTGCTGACTCTCACCGATGGCCCCGGTTACCTCGCCCTCGATGGCGCGCTCTTCCACGGCAAATGAATCATTAATCCCTGCGCCCTGACCCGGACCTCGCCCCTTGTCATCCCGACCGGACCCTGAGGCGAAGCGAAGGGGTGGTGGAGGGATCTGCTTTTGCGTCTCCGTGATCGCCTACCCCGCCAAACTCTCCAGGAATTCCGTCGAGCTGACCACCGTCCCGCGGCGTGGAAAATACTTCTCCAGCAAAATCCGATGCACTTCCTGGTCCTGGTCCGCGCAACAATCGCTGATCACGACGATGCGATAATCCAAATCCGCCGCGTCCACCAACGTCGACAGCACCACACCGCTTGTCGCGATTCCAAATAGCACCAGCGTCTCGATCTCTTTCGCGCGCAAAATCATCTCCAGATCGGTGCCGGTAAACGCGCTCACGCGATGCTTCGTGATCACGATCTCCTCGCCCACCGGCGCGACCGCCGGATGAATCTGCCCCGCCTCTCCCTCAAAGAGCTTCTGGCGGTCGGGTGAATTCCGAATCGAGTTGAACAACCGGTTGCGCGGGCCGATCTCCGGAAAACCCGGCCGAAACCCCACCTGCACATGGATCACGGTCATCCCCCGCTCCCGCGCCCGGCCCAGAACCCCCGCCACTCGTTGTGTAAACGCCCCCTGATTGCCCGTATAGATCGAGACGATCGCGGCCTGCAGGTCCATGCTCAGCACCGCCGTATGAGCCGCGTCCAGCAAAGGTTCAATAACCATCCCCAAACCCCGCCTATTTGTCCATCCCGAACTGATACGCCACGATCGTCTTCAGTTGGTCGTAGGAGACCGCCATCATCGGCACCATGCGCCCGTCGATGAAGAGCATCGGCGTCTGATCCACATTCAGCTCCTGTCCCAGCCGCACCGAGGCATCCACGGCCTCTTTGGTGCCCGCCGAGTCGGCGCACGTCCCAATCTTGTCCGGATCGGCCCCGGCTGCCGTCGCCGCATTCCGCAGCGCCTGATCCGCTCCTTGTCCGGCCAGATCGTTTTGCGCGGCAAACACCGAGTCCGCATACTTGAAAAACCCCTCGCTGCTTCCCTGTTCCGCAACGCACACGCCCCACGCCGCCGCCTTAAATGCCGCCGGATGCAAATTCACCAGGGGAAAATTCTCGAATACAAAATGCACCTGAGGAAAGTCCTGGATCAGCCTTTCCGCGATCGGCTGCGCCTCCTTACAGTGCGGGCACTGGAAATCCGCGAATTCCACCAACTCAAACTGCTTGCCTGCCGCACCCCGCGAAGGCCCGTCGGCCCTCTGCTGCAAAATGCGGTAGTTGTTCTCGAATGGCCGCGCTCCGAAATCCAGAACCGCGTCCTGTGCGATCAGATGCTTGCCGTCAGGCGTGATAAAAAACACCAGGGTCGCAGTCTGCTGTGCGCTCTGCTTCTCCGCAACCAGGACCGTCACCTTGCTGACTCCCGGCGCGGTGGTCTTCTGAATTCCGTAGACCTCCCACACGCGGTTGGCGTCGTAACCCCAGGATGCTTTCAGGAACGATTCGACGTCAGCTTTAGTTGGCGCAGTCGCAGTAAAGTTCGCTGCGTCCACGGGAGGAAATTGCGGCTCCGTCGGAGCCACTGTAGCGGTTTGCTGCGGCACGGGTGCGGAAGGCTCCTGCTGCGGTGTTGGCGCTGAGGGTTGTTCTGTCTGGCCTAAAAGGGATCCGGCAAAAACGAACGCAAGCAGTGCGCAGGAAAAGCAACGAGGCGTCATACAGTCCTTTCGACGTGATTCAAACTTGTACTTTGGCTGCGATGGGGAAGCGCCTTCCCATCCCAAAGGCTTTGGGCGTCACCTTGAGCACGAGCGCCGCCTGTTGCCGTTTATATTCGCTGCGCTCCACCATCTTCACCACGGCCCGCACCATCTCAAGGTCCAGCCCGCGTTCCGCCGCAATCGCCTCCGGGGTTTCATAGCGCTCCACATACGCTTCGAGGATCGGATCCAGCACCTCATACGGCGGCAATGAATCCGTGTCCTTCTGCCCGGGCCGCAACTCCGCCGACGGCGGCTTTTCCAGAATCGCGCGCGGAATCACTTCCCTTTCCCGGTTCAGGCACCGGCACAAATCGTACACGCGCGTCTTGAAAACGTCGCCAATCACCGCCAGTGCGCCCACCATATCCCCATACAGTGTGCAGTAACCGGTGGACATCTCGCTCTTGTTCCCCGTCGTCAGCACCAGCGCATTAAACTTGTTCGA
>Ga0302319_10021969_pt1 | contig 11473 bp, 6 predicted proteins | sample Bog_T0_2_FD_203319 | JGI IMG/M metagenome (GOLD analysis project Ga0302319, IMG submission 203319) | Peat permafrost microbial communities from Stordalen Mire near Abisko, Sweden - Bog_T0_2 | ecosystem: Environmental > Terrestrial > Soil > Wetlands > Peat | place: Sweden: Abisko, Stordalen Mire...
GCGAGGCCTAAAGGCCGCCCCCCCCGCTGAGAACTAGAAGGCGAAGCGGAGTTGCAAGTCGATACGGCGCTGGTTGCTGGATGTGCCTTCCGCGCCATAACCGCCCTGGATGCCGGTGGCTTCCAGAAAGTACGGCGAGGTCATAATGCCGGTTGGCGAGTTCACGTTTTCGTGGTTCAGAATGTTGCGCGCATTGATGGAAGCGGTCACGTTATAGCGATGCTGAGTGGTTTCACCACCGCCAAACCCACCGCCGCCCCCACGACCGCCACCGCCGCCGAAGCCACCACCACCGCCGCCACGACCACCGCCACCTCCGCCACGGGAACCGCCCGAGGGTCCAGCGAATTTGGTTGTGCCGAAGCCCCAGGTTTTGCTAACACGCAGATTGATGCCGATGTAGCCGGGGCCAGTGAGGAAGTTGCGCGGGACAACGGTGCTGCCTAGCGCGGGCGTCGAATCGAGGAACGTCTTATATGCGGTAGGTCCGATACTGACGGGCGGCGTGGTTATGTAAAAACTAGGCCGCGCTGTTTCCGAATTCTGGAGATATAAATCGGTACCGGTTGTCAGATTGTAGGGTGTGCCGGTGTGCATCACGATGAAGGGCGAGAAGCGCAAGCCCCATTTAGCGGTGAGAGAACCACCCAGGAAGAAGTTGTTGGCAATATCGAGCGAAGAACGTCCCCAGTCTTGTGCGAAGTTGTATGGGTTGGACGGTATGGAGCCCAAGCCATCGGTATCGCTATGGGCGTTGGCATAGGAGTAGCGGCCGAACAGGCTGCCCCATTTTAGTTGCGTATTAACGTTAAAGAGTAACTGAGTCTGCTTAAAGGTTCCGCTCGATTGGTAATCGTAGATATCGCCGTTGAACGAAGAAGAATAGGGTCGGACGAGGGCAGGGCAGTTTGATGCTCCCTGCGCCGCGATGCACTGGCTGATCTGTAAGGGATATTCTCCGTCCAACGGCAGCGGGGAATTAATGTCGGCTGTTCGCAATTCGTGGTTGCCACGCGAGTTGACGAAGTTGACTGACAGCGTGGTGCGTCCGAAAAGCTGCCGATCAACGCCGATGGCTGTTTGCATGAGGCTTGGAGCCTGCAGGTTGTTATCAATCTGATACTTGATGGAACTACCCGCTGTAGTGGCGTTACTAAGTTGCGAATACTGGCTAGCAAAGAAATTCGGGCTGGAGACGACAGGGTTATCGACAGTGTATGTCTGGTACGAACCACCATTGGAATAGCGTTCAGCATTTTCAACACTGGCGTAGGCGAAGCGATCGTAGAAGAGGCCCCATCCGCCGCGTATAACGGTTTTAGGCCGGCTGGCGCCGCCCGGCTTTGCTCCAGCGGGCGACCAAGCGAAACCGAAGCGCGGTGCCCAGCTATTGTGGGTAGGAATGTCGTTTTGTGCTTCAAAGCGTAAACCAAAACTCAAGGTGAGATTGGGACGCGCTTTCCAATCGTCCTGAATGAAGGGGCCGTAGTCTAATTGATAGAAGCTAAAACTCGGAGTGCCCTGGGTAACGGAGTATTTGGAAGGACCATAACCGCCCAAAGGCGAGCCATTGTGGAGAAGTTGCTCAGTGAAGAGAAACTGTTGGATTGAACTGAGGCTGACTTCGGGGCCGTTAGGGGTATTGGTTACCGTAAGGCCTTGCGCGGTGGCCAGATTCTGAATGGGAGTGTAAGGGAAGTCTCCGCCCAAGAAAGAATAGCTGCCATTGAAACTGCTTGGCGTCAGATCGTTGATGTCATAACTACGGATGCGGATGCCGAATTTAACGGTATGGGCGCCGAGTGTGAGCGAAGTATAGTTCTGCAATTCGGTTTGGAATTGGTGATCGTAGTTGGTTCCATAGCCGGGCGCTGTCTGGCCCGACCCACCGGCGCTAAACGATCCCTGCACCATGAGGGACGGCGTGTTGTTCTGGCTGGTGGTATTCGTGTAATCGCGCTCAATGTTGATATGCGTTTCGTTGACGACCTTCGGACTCAGCACCGATGTTTCGACGACCTGGAAGCTATGGTCTACGCCTGACGTGGTGTAGCCGGTGCTCGGAAGATTGAGGTCTCCTATCGTGGTCTGCGGCAAGCTTGTTGCGCCGGGAAAGGTCAAAAGGCGCTGGTTATCCAAGAAGCTGTAGCGGAAGCTGAGGGTGTGATTTGTGCTGATTGCATAATCGATGCGCGGGCTTACTGTGGTGCGGCGCTGAGGTGTTGAGTAGTAACTATGGTCAAGGACGGTATTGGTGAAGGTGGCGTTCGGTACGGTGGCGTTGACGATGTCGTTGTCGTCAATCATGCGGCGTTCGACATCAACGAAAAAGCTAGCTTTCTTGCCGAGAGGACCACTTACGTTGCCGCCGAATAGTTGCGTGCGAAAGGGAGGAGCAACCGGTAGAAAGGGATTGCGCGAGTTCCAGACGCCATCGCTGATGTTGTAGTAGCCCTGGCCGTGAAATTTGTCTGAACCAGGTTTGGTGAAGATTTGAATGCGGCCGTAGCCGAGTTTGTCAAATTCGGCAGAGAACGGATTTGAGTTGATGCGAATTTCGCGGATGGATTCTTTAGGAGGCAAGCGGCCGCCGGTAAAGCCGTCTACGTAAATCTGACTGCCGCCAGGACCGGCTGATGGGCCTGCGAGAGCTTGCAAGTCGGCTTGTAAGTCGTCAGGATCGTCGGGCAGCGCATCGATATCTTCTTTGCTCAGAACAATGGCGCTTTGATTATTCGCTGGCTCAGTGCTGATGGAATTGGTAGCGGAGTCGTTGACGTTAACAACTTCCTTCTGTGCGGCTGGGACAAGTGTAATGTTGGCCGAGGCGGTCTGCAGCGGCGTAACACTGACGATGCTGGCGTTGGCTTGTTGCAAACCCTTGAAGGTGGCGCTAACGGTGTAATTGCCAGGAGCCACGTTACGGAAGGTGTAAGTGCCGTCTTGCCCAGACTCGACGGTTTGCACTGTTCCGGAATCGGTAGCGAGTGTCACGGAAGCACCGCGAATGATTCCGCCCGTAGCGTCTTTGACGGTGCCTTGCACGGTGCCGCGAGCAGAGCTTTGACCGAAGAGCGCTGCTACGGTGAGGGAAATAAGAACGAGAAAACGGATCAAGTGAAAACCTCTTATTTGAGAAATCATTGTGGTGCCGACATTTCGCCTAGGCCCCAGTCGCTGGCCATGCTGTTTTGCCGCTGCGGAGCGGATTGAAGAATCGGTTCGACGCCGGCGATTAAGTTGGTGCCAAGGAGCTTGGAATTATCGGCACCCAGTGCTACGCCAGACACGACGAGGGCATCGCCTGGTTTGAGTTCGGTGATGGCGATCTTGGGAGCGCGGTCGAGCATCTGCGATATGTCACCGGTCCGCATCCCGCCGCCGCCGCCGCCACCACCAGGACCAGCGCCTTGGCCGCCGCCTCCGCCACGTTGCCAATTGGGATTGCCGCCGCCTGGTGCACCAGGTGCTGCGCCGCCAGCAGGCGAGCCGGTTGGAGTGGCTGCGCTGTCTGGCGGTTTATAAGAAGGATTAAAGCGACGGGCGAGCATGGTGGCCATCATTGGGTTGAGTTTGCGAATCGCCGAATCATCGTTTAACGAAACTTGGATGGGCTTCTTGGTGGCAAGATCTTTGATGATCAGACTTTTGCCGTCTGGACCAATAGACGTGACCGTGGCCGACAACGTTCGGAAAGCGCCGGAATATACGCGCTGCGCCTTAATAGTTGTGCCGTCGTCGCTTTTATCGCCGATGACGCGAATTTGGTCGCCGGTTTGGATTTGGGCCAACTGCGAAGGGGCGGGCGTTTTGGGCGAGTCGGGAGAGTAGCGAGTAAATTCAGTGGTTTTAGACGTTTCAACGGTGACGGGCTTTGGCCCTTCAGCGGTGCGCGCGCTTACCGTGATCTTGCCACTGGCTGCGTCCAACTCCGCGACTGTGCCAGCGGTTGCCTTTTGCCATGCCGCCGCTTGTTCCTGATGAGCCTTTTGCAGATCGCGGGCCGACATGAGAACCAGACCGCGGGCCGCCAAGGTGACCGGATCGGCTTTCCTTCCGCGGGCATCGACGCGGTCACCGACCTGTAAATCATCGACCGTGATGCGCTGGGCGTTGGTGAGATCTTTGGCGCCGGGTTCGACCTTTAAGAAGCTTTTCGTATCGGCCAGTTGGATGATGAAACTGGTACTGGTTTTATCTTCGAGGACCGTGACTGTGTGGGCGGCCGGATCGATGGCGGTTATGGCACCCAGCACGTGGTCTAAGGGCTGTTTAGCGGGCGCGGCGGCGGTGTCTTGCGCAAATCCGGACGTGGAGGCAGCCAGAAACAGGAGCAACCAAAGATACGGATATCTAACAGAGATTCTGAACATAAGCAGGGATCAGGGCGGCTGACTAGGGCAACCTGACAAAGAGAAAGGGCGATTCGAGGGGCGGGAGGGTTACCAAGCGGTTGGAGAAAGTATGGGGAAAGGAAGGCTAGGTTCGCGTGAGGGGCGAATTTGAGCCTTCCTTATAATGCAAGTTTCTGGAAGGGGAAACCGAAAGGGACATTTAGGCGGCGTTGCTGACCATATCGTCGTCGAACGTTTCGTTGCCTTCTTCTTTATTGCGGTCTGCCAGTTCCTGGCATTGAATGCAGTTGGCCGCCCACGGTACCGCGGCAATGCGTTTGGGGCTGATTTCTTCGTCGCAATGGAGGCAGGTTCCAAACGAGCCGTCATTAATGCGGCGCAGCGCTAATCTTACGTTGCGTAAAAGGTTGGACTCACGGTCGAGATTGCGAATGGCCAATTCCCGTTCAGAGGCATGCTGAACTTCATCGAGCGCATCGGCGCTTTTTTCGATGGCGATGGCGTCGCGATTGCGTACGATCTTTTCCAGCTCGGCCTGCTTGGTCTCCAGAATCTTTTTAAACTTGTTAATCTCAGTCTTAGTCATTTTTTCTCCTTCCAAAACACCCGACTGGTTGCTTCACTAAAAACGATTACGAGGCAACCAAGATCTGTCCAATAAAAGACATTATGGCGATGCTACGCAGAATCCCCAAGACGGTATCAACTTTTGGTACAGGTGACTATACTAGAGAGCTACTACCGTGGAAAGCGAGAAATCCACGTCCAAACACCATACTGCGCTGCCATAGACATCTTTAAAAAGACAGCCCAACGGCTATCCTTTAATACGCCCACTCAACCCAGCTTCAGCTTTTCGGATTTCAGAATCATAGCACAAAACTCCAAAATTGCAACCTGTATTCAAAAATAAGTGACCGATCGGTTCCCATGAGAAGCCTATCGGTAGAACGCTGCAAGTACCTTAGGTATCGCGATTTATTAGTTTAAGTTTCTGCGTTGTTAGTGACTGGCAGGCATAAAACGCTTCACGCAAAAAGTACGTATAGGACTAAGCACCCGTTACCTCGACGAGGCAGCTAAAGAAGGTTGGGCCGCCCCCGACATCGGCTAAACGGTCGGAAGTGAGGTGGTTTAGGCCGGTCCCGCCAGGGGAATTTTTCGCCCAACCAAGGCTGCGTGCGCGGACAACGCCCGGCTGAACATCTCCATTGATTTTGGCACGCAACCGGCACTCACCCCTTCCGTTCCAGACGCGAACCCACGCGCCATCCGCTATATGACGTCGCTCGGCGTCGAGTGGATGTATGGAAAGTAACGAAGTTTGTTGATCCACTTCCTCTCGATAGCCAAAGGTAGAGTTCATGCTGTCGTCGTTCTTGGCGGTGATTAGCTCGAGAGGAAACTTTTGGTGAAGCTGATCATCGCCAAAACGCGATTCCATGGGCGGCGTGTAGGCAAGAGTATTGGCGCCAAACTCGAATTTGCCCGATGGGGTTCGGAAGCCGCCCTGAGCGAACGGCAAGAATGGCTCGCCAGCGGGGGAAAGGTTGAGGCGAATGGAGCGTTCCCGGTCGAGCCGATCAAGCGTGATGCCGCGCAGGAAGGGTGAGCCGGAATTTAATGTAGCTTCCAGCATTTGATCTTCGGTTTCGTCAAAACAGGCCTCGGTGAAGCCGAAACGTTTGGCGAGCAGGCGGAAAATCTCGACGTTGGTTTTGGTTTCGCCAGGAGCCGGCAAAGCAGGACGGGCGAGTTGTACGTAGTGGTGGCCGTAGGCGCGATAGAGATCTGTGTGCTCGAGGAATGTCGTCACGGGCAGAACGATATCGGCGTAGTCGGCGGTGTCGGTTTGAAATTGTTCCAGAACTACCGTGAACAGATCTTCGCGCTTCAAACCGGCCACGACCTTGCACTGATTGGGAGCGATAGCGGCAGGATTCGAGTTGTAGACTACCAGCGCGCGCACTTTGGGTTGATCGAGTTCAACGAGCGCCTCACCTAGCAGCGCCATGTTGACCAAACGAGCCTCGCGGCCAAGCGGAGAAGCCATTTGCAGATCGGGCCGTTCAAGAGAGTGGGTATTGAATTCGAAGGCGCCGGAAGTTGTCAATTGCAAGCCGCCGCCCGCGTAACGCCAGGCACCTGTTAACACCGGTAGCGCGGCAATTGCTCGTACAGCTGCTCCGCCACGATCAGTCCTTTGCACCCCATAGTTCACGCGCACAGCGGACGGTTGGGTAGTCGCATACTCGTGTGCGAGCGACTCAATCTCGTCTTCAGGCAATCCAGTGAGGCGCGAAACTTCTTCAGGGGGATACTGCGCCGCCAAAGACTCCAGCTCGGCGAAACCGTTGGCGTAAGAATCGATGTAGCTACGGTCTTCTAGTTTGTCACGAAGAATCACGTGCATCAAGCCAAGCGCGAGCGCGAGATCGGAACCAGGATTGACTGCAAAATGCTTGTCGGCAGCGCGACCGGTGCGATTCCTCACCGGATCAATTACATAAAATTTGGCGCCTTTATGGCGTGCCTCCACGATGAATGGCCAGAGGTGCGAATTGGTGCCGAGTATATTCGCGCCCCAGGCGATAATGAGTTTCGCATTCGCAAATTGTTCCGGCTCCATGCCAAAACGCGCGCCTTGCGATTGAGTGAGCGCCACGCCGCCAGTGGATGAGCAGATGGTGCGATCCAGACGGGAAGCGCCAAGGCGATGAAAGAATCGGCGGTCCATACTGCCGTAATTGAGCAAGCCCATGGTGCCCGCATAACTATAGGGAAGAACTGCTTCGGGGCCGTCTTCGTCGGCAATAGCAGACAGGCGCGCGGTAATTTCGGAGAGCGCTTCGTCCCAGGTAATTCGCGTAAACGCGCCTGCGCCCTTCGCCCCCGTTCGGCGCATTGGATACAGCAGCCTGTTTGGATGGTATTCGCGCTCCAGATACTTTGTCACCTTGCCGCACAAGAAGCCGCGCGTGACGGGGTGGTGCGGATCGCCAGCAATTTTCGTGGCGCGGCCGGCCGGATCAATATTGAGTACGAGGGCGCAAGTATCAGGACAATCAAGGGCGCAGACGGAATGTTTTTGCACAGGCACGGTCCTTCTATTGTCGCCGAATCGGCTGCACCCAAGTTGGGACTTGATAGCATCCAACAGACTGAACCTGACCATGAGCACTCCTCAGAGCGCAATACCCCTTTTCGAACCTCTGCAAATTCGCAACATCACTTTTCGCAACCGTATTCTTGTTTCGCCGATGTGTCAGTATTCGTCCGTCGACGGTTTTGCAAACGACTGGCACTTAGTCCATTTAGGCAGCCGCGCAGTGGGCGGTGCGGGAGCGGTGATAGTAGAAGCCACTGCGGTGGAAGCGATTGGCCGCATTTCGCCTGGCGACATGGGTCTTTGGAAAGATCAGCAGATTGAACCGTTCACGCGCATTACGCGCTTCGTGAAGCAGCAAGGCGCGGTGCCGGGCATTCAGATCGCACACGCGGGCCGCAAAGCCAGTACAGACGTGCCCTGGCGGGGCGGTCAGCCGATTGTTAGCGGTGAAGAAGCGTGGCAGCCGGTAGCGCCGAGCCCTCTGGCTTTCGACAGCGCGTATCCAGTGCCGCGCGAATTGACCGTGGAAGAGATTCAGAACACCGTGAGAGCCTTTGCGAATTGCGCGAAACGTGCGATCGATGCCGGCTTTGAATTGTTGGAACTGCATAACGCACACGGATATCTGGCGCACGAATTTCTCTCGCCGCTGTCGAACAAGCGGACAGATCGGTATGGCGGTTCGCTGGAAAATCGTATGCGGTTTTCGCTGGAGATTGTCGATGCCGTGCGTGAAGTTTGGCCGGAGCGCTTGCCGCTGTTTCTGCGGATTTCGGCTTCCGACTGGACGGAGGGGGGCTGGACGGTTGACGATTCGGTGGCGCTGGCAAAGGCGGTGAAGGAGCGCGGCGTTGATTTGATTGATTGTTCCTCTGGAGGCAATGTGCCGCGCGCCAAAATTCCGCTTGGGCCTGGGTACCAGGTGCCGTTCGCCGCTAAGCTGAAGAAGGAAGCGGGGATTTTGACGGGTGCCGTGGGAATGATCACTCAGGCCGAGCAGGCGAACCAGATTATTCAAGCCGGGGAAGCGGATGTAGTTTTACTCGCCCGTGAGTTCTTGCGTGAGCCCTATTGGCCCATCAACGCGGCCAAGCAGTTGGGAGTACCGCTGCACGTGGCGGAGCAGTACGGAAGAGCTTTCTGATCTACTTAAATCCACTTCTTTTTGAGTAGCCAGACCTTAATCGCCTGGGTCAGCGCCATGTAACAGAACAACGTTGCCAGCAGTATGGGCCAATAGAGCGCAGGCAAGTGTGTTAATCCCAGCGGCGCTGCGAGCGGCGAGTACGGTAGAAAAGCGCCGAACGTCATAATGGCCAAGGTTGTCATTGTTAGCGAAAAACTGGCCCGGCTCTGGATAAACGGAATCTTGTTTGTACGAATGACATGAATGATCAAGGTCTGTGTCATCAGAGATTCGACGAACCAACCCGTTTGGAAAAGTGCGGCGCGCGCAGGATCCCAACAGTGGAAGATCCAAAGCATTACGAAGAATGTGGTGTAGTCGAAGATCGAACTGATGGGACCGATGAATAGAATAAAGCGCGTGATCTCACTGATATTCCAAGGCCGCGGCGAAGTGACTTGTTCCTCGTCTACTGAGTCAACCGGAATCGGTACTTGCGAGAAATCATAAAGTAGGTTGTTCGTCAGGATTTGGATAGGCGCCATTGGAATGAATGGGAGGAAGGCGCTGGCGCCCAGCACGCTAAACATGTTCCCGAAATTGGAGCTTGCGCCCATGCGGATGTACTTCAGGATGTTGGAGAATACTTTGCGGCCTTCAAGAACGCCGCCTTCGAGTACGGTCAGGTCTTTCTCCAGCAAAATCAAGTCTGCGGATTCTTTGGCTATGTCGGTTGCCGTATCAACGGAAATTCCAATATCGGCCGCGCGCAGGGCCGGTGCGTCGTTAATGCCGTCTCCCATGAAGCCAACCACGTGATTCTTGCTGCGCAATGCCCGGATCACCCGTTGTTTATGGGCAGGAGAAACACGCGCGAAGAGGGTAGTTTTTTCTGCAGCTAGCGCCAGTTCCTCGTCGCTCATCTTCTCCACATCAGCGCCCAGAAGCATGGGCTCGGCGGAGAGCCCGACACTCTTGCAGACTTTACGGCTGATGAGGTCATTGTCGCCAGTGAGGATCTTTACGGCCACACCATGCTTTTGCAGAGCTTGGACGGCGAGGCCGGCGCTTGTTTTAGGTGGGTCTAGAAACGCGACATAGCCTTTGAGTACCAAGTTCTTTTCGTCTTCTTTGGCACATATTGTCTTATCGGGCAGATCTTTTCGGGCGACGGCGAGCACGCGAAAACCATCGTTGCTAAGACTGGCATACTCTTCTTTAAGGCCCACGATAAGCGCCGGATCCATGGGCGACAACTTCCCATCCAACTCGAAGTGCGAGCACTGATGGAACACATCTTCTGGCGCGCCTTTGGTGAGAAGTATAGATTTTCCATCGGGATCTTGCACCAGAACGGACATCATGCGCCGCGTGAAATCGAACGGGATTTCATCCAGTTTCTTATATTGCTGCACTAAATCTTTCTGGCGGAATTCAGTGCTATCTAAGATCGCACGATCCAACAAGTTCTTCAGACCGGTTTGGAAGTAGCTGATCAGATAGCCATTGAGCAAAATTTCTTCGGTCTCGCGGCCCGCCACGTCACAATGTCGCTGCAAGACGACGCGGTCTTCCGTCAGAGTGCCGGTCTTGTCGCAACACAAGACATCCATGCCGCCGAAGTTCTGAATCGCATTGAGCCTCTTTACGATCACCTTCTTGCGGCTCATGGCAATGGCGCCTTTCGAGAGACAAACGGAAACGATCATCGGCAACATCTCGGGAGTCAAGCCAACGGCGACGGCCATCGCAAAAAAGAAGGCGCTTTTCCAATCGTGTTTCGTAAAGCCATTGATGAAAAAAACAAGCGGAACCATCACCGCCATGAAGCGGATCATCAGCCAAGTGAAACGCGTAAGCCCCTGATCGAAACTGGTTGGCGCCTGTTCTTCCGTAAGCGAATCAGCCATGCCTCCCAGATATGTTTTCACTCCAGTGGCTATCACCAGCGCCGTGGCCGTACCGCTTTGCACGCTGGTGCCCATGAAGCAAATATTCGTCAGCTCGGTCGGCGATTCGGAAAGCTGGTTTAGCGCTTCGTGAAACTTCTCGACGGGCATCGACTCGCCGGTCAAACTCCCCTGACTCACGAACAAATCTTTAGCGGAGAGCACGCGCACGTCGCCCGGTATCATGTCGCCCGCGGCAAGTTTCACAACATCGCCCGGCACTAGGTCGCGCAAGGGCATCTCTTGTGGCGTGCCGTCGCGCAGGACCGTGGCAGTGACGTGGATCATGGCTTTGAGTTTGGCCGCTGCTTGGTCGGCACGCGCCTCCTGAATGAAGCGCAGCGTGACACTTAACACGACCATGGCGGCCATCACGGTGCCAGCGCGGGCGTCACCGGTGGCGTATGAAACGGCGGAGAGAGCGGCCAACAGAATAACTAGTGGATTTCGCAGGATTTTGAGAAGGCGGATGATGCCACTCGGTGGGCGATCTTGCGCCACTTCGTTCGGCCCGGCAGACCGAGCCCGGCTCAGCGCTTCGGCCTGGGTTAGACCTTGTGCGGTGCTTCCGAATGAGGTGAGGAGTTCAGCATCGTGTTTACTGGCCGAATCGATAACCGCCTGTGACACGTGAATCCGTTGCGCTTTCGAATGATGTTCGGATTTAGTTGAAGGGGCCACCAGAAACCCGAACGTACCACGAAGATGGTTACACGTTCATTTTTGCGGAGCGCGAACGGCGTGCGGCGAAGAGCCCTTGGCTTAGGAGGTGTTTAGCCGTTTTCAAGTGGCAGCTCGAACAAAAAAATGGCCTCCGAACTCAGCAAGTTGGCCTTGCTCGGGCCTCGGAGGCCAGGAGGATACCTTAATTTAACCTAACGATGACCGCCACTGCTGTGAGCGCCGCCACCACCACCACCACCGGAGATATGCG
>Ga0302319_10021970_pt1 | contig 11473 bp, 10 predicted proteins | sample Bog_T0_2_FD_203319 | JGI IMG/M metagenome (GOLD analysis project Ga0302319, IMG submission 203319) | Peat permafrost microbial communities from Stordalen Mire near Abisko, Sweden - Bog_T0_2 | ecosystem: Environmental > Terrestrial > Soil > Wetlands > Peat | place: Sweden: Abisko, Stordalen Mire...
ACGGCTTGACCGGCGTTTCGGAGCACACGATCGACACCCCGTTTGGGCCGCCTTCGGATTCCATCATCGGCGGCCAGCTTGCCGGACGGCAGGTCTATTTCCTCCCGCGGCACGCGCGCGGCCATCGCATCCTCCCGCACGAACTGAATCACCGGGCGAACATTTACGCGCTTCGCTCGTTGAACGTGCGCTGGATCCTTTGCGTGACAGCCGTGGGCTCGCTTCAAGAGCAGTATGAGCCGCGGCACATCGTGCTCCCGTCGCAATTCTTCGATCGCACGAGCCAGGGGGCGTCCCACACCTTTTTTGGGAGCGGGATCGCCGCGCACGTGAGTTTCGCGGAACCCACATCCGGACCATTGCGCCAGCTTATGGCCAATGCCGCCCGCGAATTGGGCGTTCCCGTTCACAATGGCGGCACTTACGTAAATATGGATGGACCCGCGTTTTCGACGCGCGCGGAATCGGAGACGCATCGCAAGCTGGGCTTTGACGTGATCGGGATGACGAATCTCGGCGAAGTGCGGCTCGCGCGGGAAGCGGAAATCGCCATCGCCACCCTGGCCATGATCACCGATTACGATTGCTGGAAGGTGGAAGAAGAGCCGGTCACTGCCGACGCGGTCTTCGCGCACCTCACGGCGAATGCGGACGCGGCCAGGAAGATCCTCGCCCGGGTCATCCCGCGCATTCCCGCGGAACCCACCGAACCCGAGCATCGCGCCCTCGATACCGCGCTCGTCACCGACCGCAAACTCTGGCCCGCGGAGACGGTGAAAAAGCTCGGCGTGATTCTCGAACGTTTCGTCAACACGCCCTAAATAAATGCGTTCCTACTTTCTCAAAGACATGCATAAATCGGAGATGCGTGTATTTGTCCATCGCCACGCCCGTCGGCTTTGGTTCTATTGAATCGCACCCAGTCTTATCCACTCATGCATCGCCTTCTGTTCGCCGTTTCGATCTTTTTCGCCTCGTTCGCCGCGCTCCACGCGGCTCCGGCCCCCGCCGAAGGCGCTGCTCCCTCATCGCCGCCGGCGACGGAGCCTTCCGGCAAATCCGCCACCCCATCCCCTTCGACGCCTTCCGCGGACGCCCCCGCGACTCCTGCGCCCACGCCCGCCGCGCCGAAAGTCACCTACAGCGATTGCCACGTGGACGGCCAGTATATCGCGATGACGTTTGATGACGGCCCTCACAAAACCAACACGCCGCGCCTTCTGGATATGCTCAAGGAGCGGCATATCCACGCCACGTTCTTCCTCGTCGGAGAGAACGTGGTCGATAATCAGGAGATCGTGAAACGCATCGTCGCGGAAGGGCACGAACTCGGAAACCATTCGTGGTCGCATCCGAATTTTGCGATCATGAACGACGCCAGCGTCCGCGAGCAGTTGCAGAAGACGCAGGACGCCATCACCAAGGCGAGCGGCGTGACTCCCAAACTGATGCGCCCGCCCTATGGCTCTTTCACTACACGGCAGAAAAACTGGGCGCATGGCGAATTTGGATTCACCGTGGTTCTTTGGGACGTGGATCCCGAGGACTGGAAATATCGCAATGCGGAGCGCGTCAAACGGGAGATCCTGAAGGCGGCGGTCTCCGGCTCCATTGTGTTGTCGCACGATATCCACAAGACCACCGTGGATGCGATGCCCGAGGTGCTCGATACCCTGGCGGCAAGAGGGTTCAAATTCGTGACGGTCTCCCAACTGATCTCGATGGATCACCCCAAAGTGAAGGCCACGCCGGTTCCCAAAGCCTCGCCCGTTCCGAAAGCCGACAGCGCTCCGACCGCAAAGACCGAGCCCGCGCCCGCCCCGGCGGCGCCTTCGAAGCCATAACGGTCCGTCAGGCCTGTCGACGCCAGGGGGAATGACGAAACCCGAATGACGAATGACGATGCTCCGCGGAGTCTCGTCATTCCTGTATGAGCGCCATTTCCCCGCGGAGCAGATTTCACCTTGAAGCCTGCGCCGCGCTGCGGTCTAACTGTGCTGTTTTCGCCGCCGCAACGCCGAACCTGAGCGGTTCTCTTTTATCGCGATATGCCGACTTTATCCGAACTCAAATCCGAACTGCTGGAAGCCCTCGCTGAGAAATCCGTTTGCCGGGGCGATTTCACCCTCGCCTCCGGCGCGAAGAGCGATCTGTACGTGGACGCGAAGCTCACCACGCTGGATCCACGGTGCTCCCTGCTGGTCGGGAAAATCGGCTGGGAACTCTTGAAGCAGGCCGAAGCCGCGCAGGGTCTTCACATCGACGCGGTTGGCGGTCTGACCATGGGCGCCGATTCCATTGCCTTGATGATCGGTGTCGCCGCGCAACTCGCCAGCCCGGCAAACACGCTGCAAACGTTCAACGTGCGCAAGGAGCCGAAGAAATATGGGCGGACCAAGCACATCGAAGGCAATTTTTCGGCTGGCAACACGGTCGTCGTCATCGACGACGTGATAACGACGGGTGGGTCCACGCTCCAGGCCATCGACAAGATTGAAGCGGAAGGCGGCAAGGTCGCATTCGCCATCGTCCTTGTGGATCGGCAGGAGCAAGGCGGGCGCGAGAACATCGAGCGGCGCTGCCCGGTGATTTCCATTTTCGATCGCAAAGACGTGCTGGCTGCCCATGACAAAAAACAGCCGCATTCAGCCGCTGCCTGATCCGCTTAGCGGTTTTCGCCCAAAGCGATAGCCGGCAGATACCAGGGCCGGTCGCTACGCAGTACCCCAGAAAGTCCGCATCCTGCTCCGCCCATGCGGAGATTGCGTTCGTGTCGAGCAGCATCACCAGCCTTCCGGATCCACGCGTGAGAACTCCGCTTCGATCAACGCGTGAATACGCCGCAACTCCTCCTTGGGCACGTTCGGTGGCGGCACGGGGTTTAATATCAATTCGGCGCGCCGAGCCAGCTTCTGGCTCAAATGGCGCAGAAGTATTTCCTGTTCCTGAACGGGCAGCGCATCGGCAGCCCTTTCAATTTCGGCGAGCGTGCTCATCGCGAAATGCTGCCAGCCGCCCCATGGCGCCGCAACCTTGCATATGGACTTCGCTTATCTTCAGCGCTCCGACCCTTATTTATTGAAGCCTTTTTTCAAATTGCCCGTGTGTTTGCGGCGTGAAGGCTTGCCAACTGGCGCACGGGGGCCAATTCTCCCCGGCCAAGCTGCATGACCCAAACGCGCCTCGTCTTTCTCCGCCGGCTCGGCAGTTCCATCACCCTTTGGGGCGTGGCGCTGTGGATCATCCTGTCGGGCTACGAGATCGGCTTCATGTTTCTGATCAGCACGCTCGCGCTGCTGGGCCTGTGGGAATTTTACACGATGCTCGATCACAAGCATCTGCCGAATTTCAAGATCATCGGCATGATCTGCGGGCTGATCTTTCTTTTGGGCAGCTTTTATTGTTTCCGCCGCTACGGCCCGGTGAGTTCCTACGATTTCGAGGTCGCCACGCTCCTCTTCTTCCTGCTGGTGGTCTTCGCCAGGCAGATGTTTCAGCACACGCGCGATATTTCGCCGCTGGAGACGATGGCCTACACCCTTTTCGGGCTGCTCTACGTGCCGTGGCTTTTTGGGTTCCTCACGAAGATCGTCTTTCTCCTCCCGCGGGATCCGGTCACCCATCAGACGACAGGCCATTTGTATGTGCTGTGGCTGCTCGTGGTGACAAAGTTCAGCGATATGGGGGCGTACGTCACGGGATCGCTGTTCGGAAAACATCCGCTGGTCCCGCATATTTCACCGAAGAAGACCTGGGAGGGATTTTTCGGCGCCCTCGCGTTTTCCACGGGTGGCGCGTGCGGATTCCTGGCGCTCATGCATCGGCAACTGACCTATCTGACGCAAATGGATGCCGTCATTCTCGGATTGGTGCTCGGGTTTGCGGCGATCATTGGCGACCTGGCGGAATCGATCATCAAGCGCAGCGCCGACGTGAAGGACTCCGGGCATCTTTTGCCGGGAATCGGCGGCGCGCTGGATCTGATCGATTCCATCCTCTTCACTGCGCCATTGCTCTTTTTCTATCTCCGCTTTGTAGTGCGCGTGCCATGACGCCAGCATCCCGCTCCCCCTGGTTCGTTCCCTTCGATGGCGTGGGCCTCCTCCGCCCCCGATTCGCCCGCGCCCACGCGGGGACGGCGGCGCAGGCAACCTGGGCATTTCACCCATGAGAAAACGCCGCGTCGTCCTCCTCGGAGCCACCGGCTCCATCGGCGAAAGCACCCGCAAAGTGGCGCGCGATATTCCGGAGCGCATGGAGATTGTCGGGATGTCGGCTCATTCAAATTTGGCCAAGCTCCAGGAAGCGGCGAAGGATTTTCCCAAGGCGAAGCTCGCGGTGTCGAGCGGTCCGGATGGCGTCGAGCGGTTGGTGGACTTGGCGACGATGCCCGAAGCGGACATGGTGCTGATCGCCATCGTGGGCACCGGCGGGCTCCGTCCGGCGCTGGCGGCCATCGAAGCGGGGAAGGACATCGCCGTCGCCAGCAAGGAGATCCTCGTCATGGCGGGCGAAGCCGTCATGAAAGCAGCCCGGCGCAAGGGGGTGAACGTCCTTCCCGTGGACAGCGAGCACAACGCCATTTTCCAATGCCTGGAAAACCACATGGCGAAACGCTCCGACACCGGCGGAAAGAGCGCGGAGACCGCCCGGGATTCTCTTTCCAGCGAAGTGCGCCGCCTCATTCTGACCGCCAGCGGCGGCCCGTTCCGGACCTGGCCCGCGGAAAAACTTGCCGGAGTCACCATCGAGCAGGCGCTCAAGCACCCCACCTGGAACATGGGCGCGAAGATCACCATCGACTCCGCGACGCTCTTCAACAAGGGGTTGGAAATGATCGAGGCCCGCTGGCTGTTCGACGTCGAGATGGCTCGCGTGGACGTCATTGTGCATCCGCAATCGATCATTCACTCCATGGTGGAGTTCATCGACAGTTCCATCCTCGCCCAGCTCTCGGTGACCGACATGTGTTTTCCCATCCAATATGCCGTCACCTGGCCCGAGCGGGTCCCCAACAGTCTGCCGCCGCTCGATTTCGCCCGGATTGCAAAACTCGACTTCGAAGCGCCCCGGCGCGCCGATTTTCCCGCGCTGGATCTGGCTCGGGCCGCGGGCGAAGCTGGAGGCGCGCTTCCCGCCGTCCTGAATGCCGCCAACGAAGTGGCAGTGGCCGCTTTCCTCGGGCGCCGCTGCGGGTTCCCGGCCATCTGGCAGACGGTGGAACAAGTCATGAGCGAGCATCAGCCGGTTGCGGGCGCGGACTTGGATGCTATCCTTTCTTCAGACTCCTGGGCTCGTGCGCGGGCTTCGGAGTTGCTCGGCGCTTGAACCTTTCCCAGCTTCCGGCGTCTATATCCCTCTCCCATGGCCATTCTGAAAATCATCGGCATCATCCTCGAAGTCCTGCTTCTGTTCAATTTGCTCATCGTGGTCCACGAACTGGGGCACTTCCTGGCCGCGAAATGGCGGGGGCTGGTCATTGAGGGCTTCGGCATCTGGTTTGGAAAGCCGCTTTGGCAAAAGAAGATCGGCGGGATCACTTACAGCCTCGGCAGCATTCCGGCGGGCGGCTTCGTCAAGCTTCCCCAGCTCATGGATTCCGCGATCGAGGGCGAAAGCGAATTCGCCGGCAAGGAGCTTCCCCGGCTGAAGCCGCTGGACAAGATCATCGTGGCCTTCGCGGGACCCCTCTTCAGCTTTGGCCTGGCGTGCTTTTTTGCGATCCTGGTCTGGCAGGTGGGGCGTCCGGTGACCGAGGCGGAGCGCACCACCATCATCGGCGCCGTTTCTCCCGGTTCTCCGGCGGAAAAGGCCGGCCTCAAGCCCGGCGACAAGATTCTCTCCATCGACGGCCATGAGATCAAACGCTGGGGCGGACAAAGCGTGGATAGCGTCACGTGGTGCATCGCCGGCGGCGAAGAGCCGACCGTTCACATCGAAGTCCTGCGCGATGGCAAGATATTGAATCTCGAAGCCAAGCCCGAGATCGAAAAGACCAGGTGGTACGAGCGGCGCGGCCTCCGGCAGATCCTCATTGGTCCGATGAATCGTCCCATGGTCGCCAAGACCGAGCCCGGCAGCCCGGCGGCGAATGCCGGCTTTTTGCCCAACGACATTCTCGTCCGTGTCGGGGGCCAGCCCATCCTTGACGACAGCACGATCACCATGTGGGTCCAGGATCATCCCGGCCAGCCCATCACCATTACCGTCGAACGCGGCGAAAAGCGCGCGGATGGCATCGTGCCGACAGTGGATCTGACGTTCGAGATTAAGGGGTTCGTCCTGAGCGCCGTCTTTCCGGACAGCCCGGCGTCGCGAGCGGGTTTGCAGAAGGGGGATCACGTGATCTCCGTGGACGGCGATACCGACCCGCATGAGAAGACATTTATCGAGCACGTCTGGGCGCACGATGGCAAACCGGTTTCCGTCGTCGTTGACCGGAACGGGGCTACGAAGACGATCACCGTCACTCCGGAAGTTCCTCTGGAGGGAAGTAAAAAAGCAAGCATCGGCGTGCAGCTTTCCCTGGGCGAGGGCCTCGTTTTCGATGAACACGGAAAGATGTGGACCATCAACCCCACACCCGTGGAGCAGGTATCCGGGGCCGCCGGCGCGATTTTCGAGACCTTCAAGAAACTGAGCCCCACCTCGAAGAGCAGCATCGGCATCCAGCAATTGGGCGGTCCCGTAATGATGATGCGCATCTATTACCTTCTTTTCGAGAGCCCGCAGGGGTGGCGCCTGGTGCTTTGGTTCAGCGTCGTCATCAATGTCAACCTCGCGTTGATGAACATGCTGCCCATCCCGCCGCTGGACGGCAGCCACATCACGCTTGCCCTCATTGAGCTCATCCGGGGCCGGCCTCCGGGCGAGCGCACGCAGTGGATCGTGGAACGCGTTCAAATTGCCGGCACCATGCTCGTGATCGGGTTCATGCTCTTCATCTCGGTATTCGATGTGCAGGACCTCTTCGGAGGGAAGAAGCCTCCCATGCGCTTCAAACCGCACAACTCTTCGGATGCCGCGGTCCGGAGCGGCCAGCCGGCGGCCCGTCTTGCGTAAGGGCCGCCCCGACGATAGATTGCCCCGAATTGGAAAAATGAACCCAGTGCGCGCGCTCTCCTATTGCCCTTCGCCTTTCACCTACCGCCGCCGCCCCACGCGGGAGGTGCGGATCGGAAACGTTGGCGTTGGCGGCGACAACCCGATTCGCGTGCAGTCGATGATCACGTGCGACACGATGGACACCGCCGCGTGCATCCAGCAGACGCTGGATCTGGCGAATGTCGGCTGTGAGATCGTGCGGATCACGGCGCCCACGGTCAAAGACGCCGCCAATCTGCAGCACATCGTCGCCGGGTTGCGCGAGCGCGGGTGCGCCGTGCCGATCGTCGCCGACATCCACTTCAAGCCGGACGCCGCGCTCGAAGCCGCCAAATGGGTCGAGAAAGTGCGCATCAATCCGGGCAATTACGCCGATTCGAAGAAGTTCAAAATCGTCGAGTACACCGACCAGGAATATTCCGCGGAACTCGATCGCATTCGCGAGCGCTTCGCGCCGCTGGTGGAACTGTGCAAAGCCCGGGGCGTGGCCATGCGCATTGGCACGAATCACGGTTCCCTCTCGGACCGCATCATGAACCGCTACGGCGACACGCCGCTCGGCATGGTCGAGAGCGCGCTCGAGTTTGCCCGCATCGCCCGCGACATGGATTACCACGACTTCGTCTTCTCGATGAAGGCCAGCAATCCCAAGGTGATGATCGAAGCCTACCGCCTGCTCGTCGCGCGCCTTCAGGAGTTGGGGGAGCTCGGAAGCGCGGAATCCGCGGCCAATGGCGGCGGCGCTCCGGTCTGCAATTCGTGGTCTTACCCGATCCACCTTGGCGTCACCGAAGCCGGGGACGGAGAGGATGGGCGGATCAAGAGCGCGATCGGCATTGGTTCGCTGCTCAATGACGGCATCGGAGACACCATTCGCGTCTCCCTGACCGAAGACAGCGTGCATGAAATTCCCGTGGCCCAGGCCCTGGTGGCGCACTACAACCGCCTCTCGCCGCAAGCGGCCCCGCCCGCTTCGGACGCCGCGCCCAGCCTTTCCTACGATCCGTTCAGCTACCGCCGGCGCGCGTCGGAGCGCATCATCTCGGGCGGTGTGGCGCTCGGAGGGGAGGAAACCATGCGTGTATTTACGTCGCAGGCGAAGTGGGATGCCCTGGCTCACAAGATCGACCGTCTCGGAGATTACAAACCGGAGGTCGTGCTGGAGAAGTCCGGCGCCGTGGCTGTGGATCCTCGCGATGGAGCCGCGATCACGCGGCTCAATGCCGCTCCGGCGCCAGTCCTCGTGACCATTGCCGATGGAGTGGAGATGCCCGTTATCCCTGCCTACCGTCTTCTGGCCGCGCAACTCGACGAACGGCATCCGGTGCTCCTGAAGGACACTTTTTCGTCCGCCGCCAGTCCGAATGCGGATTTCCTCCCGACCCTGCTCTCCTCGGCCACGAAGCTGGGCGCGCTGCTGTGCGACGGCATTGGCGACGCGGTCATCGTGCAGGGGGAATCCGCTCCCGGGCAGAGCCTGCGCGTTTCCTATAATATTCTCCAGGCGGCCGGCGCCCGCATTTTCAAGACAGACTACGTGGCCTGCCCGAGTTGCGGACGCACCCTGTTTAATTTGCAAACGACCACCGCGCGGATCAAGGCGGCCACTTCGCACCTGAAGGGCGTGAAGATCGCCGTCATGGGCTGCATCGTGAACGGCCCGGGCGAAATGGCGGACGCGGATTTCGGCTACGTCGGCGGCGCGCCGGGCAAAGTGAATCTTTACGTGGGCAGGCAGGCGGTGAAATTCAACATCCCTGAGGCGGAAGCCGTGGAACGGCTTCAGGACTTGATTCGCGAGCACGGCAAATGGGTCGACGCCGTGCCCGCGGCAGCGGAACCAGTGGAAGTCTGAGGTCCCAAATTCAGCGGACCGCAGTCAAGGGCTCGCGGGGAAGGGACTACTCTTCTTTCTTTTCCTCGTCTTCCTTCTTCTTGAAGAAGCTATTAATCTGCGTGGGAGCTTTCGTGGGCTGCTGCGGCGCTTCCTCTTCCACGTCGTCCTTCTTCTTGAACAGGTTCTTGATCTGGTTGATCAGGCTCGGCTTCGGATCGTTTTTCGAATTCCAGAGCTTAACGACCTGATCCAGGCCGTTGGCCTCAAATCGCGTCTTCGGGGAGTTGCAGACGGTGCATTTGACGGCGAAATTCTTTCCCGTCATCTCGATTTCCGGGAGGGTCCCACACACTTTGCACTTCCAGAGGTCGGTGTAGCCCATGGGTTGAGTCCTCCTCGTTTATTCGGCCTTGATCAGGCCGGCCACGTCTTTCTCGACGCCGCTGTTCCAGTATTTCTCCAGCAAGGTCGCGTCCGGCGTCTCCAGCGGACGGACAATCCGGAAGCCAAGGAATTGGGCGTCGGTGTGATACCAGACGCTCTTGGGCAATTGCGGGTCCTGGATTTTCCAGGAAGGATCGGAGGCGCGCCGGTTGGCGACGCGGAGTTTGGTCACATCGTCGTCGTCCCACGAACCGCCTCGGGCGACGTGCGGATAGGGTTTGGTCGCCACGTTCCACGGATTCGCCTCGGGCGAGTTCTTGTAATAGTTCGGGTCATACTGGTCGAGCGTCCACTGGATGACGTTGCCGAGCATGTCGTAAAGCCCCCAAGGGTTCGGCTTTTTCTTGCCGACCTTCTGGTATTTGAAATCGCTGTTCTTCCCATACCAGCAGTATTCGCCGATCTTGCTGGCATCGTCGCCCCAGAAATAGGCGGTGGTCGTCCCGGCCCGGGCGGCGTATTCCCATTCGGCTTCGGTCGGCAGGCGGTAGAAATGGCCGGTTTTCGCGCTGAGCCATTCGCAGTACTTGTTGGCGGCGTGCTGCGTCATGGAGATGGCAGGATAGCCGTCCTTGCCCATGCCGAAGCTCATTTCCACGTAAGGCTGCGTGGGATGGGTGATGGCGTCCGTGAGGCTGTTCAGCGCCGGGTCGAGCTGCTTGCCCTCGCGCGCTTTCTTTTCCTCGTTTGGATACATGAAGAGCTCAAACTCGTTCCACGTCACCGTGCATTTCTCCATCCAGAACGGGGAGATCTGCACTTCATGCACGGGGCTTTCATCCGGCTTGTGTCCAGGTTCGCCATCGGGACTGCCCATCTTGAACTTCCCGCCCGGGATCGGAACCATATCGTAGCTGATGTCCGTGCCCGGAATCTTTTGCGTGTAAGCCTGCATTTCCGCGGCTGTCTTGACGATCGGGGTGGCCGCGATGCGCTTGGCGATCTCCGCGACGAGGGTCGCTTCCCCGGAGGCGCCGGCGGTCGCCGTATCGGATTCCTTCTTGCGGGCCACGAGCTTCGCGCCGGCGGTCCATTTGGCGCCTTCATTGATCCATGCCTTGAGGGTTTCGGTCTCCGCCTTGGTCAGTTTTTCCAGGGCGTTGGTGGCCTTGTTGCGCGGCGGCATCAGCTTCTTCGCGTCGTCGGGAAGCACCGTCGAGGTGTAGAGTTTGCTCTTCTCGGCATTGCCGGCAACGATGGTGGACTTCGATTCCGTCGCGGACTCCTCCGAGGTCAGGTTCAGGTCCGTATCGCCCTTCTCAAAGTCCGTGCCCTTGGGATTGTGGCAGCGGACGCAGTTTGTCTCGAGAATTGGCCTCACATCCTTTTCAAAATCCACTGCGCCCGCGCTGGCGGCGGAGCATGCGAGAAGGGTGAGAAACAGAGGACGGGGCGTTTTCATGCGAAAGGGGCTGCCAGTGTGGATCATCTTTGCGGCACATGTCAACGAGGCGAAACCATGGTGGTGTCCTAATTTGAAATTCAGCGAAGCCGCTCCATCGTTTTCTCCGCAGCGCGGAAAGCGGTAATCCATTCAGCTCTAGGCGAATGGGCTGCAATTGTCCGGCATTCCTCTTCGAGTACATTGAGTCCGACATGGGGGATGAACATGTGTGGCCCCCGCAAAAGGTTCAAAAGACGTTTGGTCTCAGCATCGTTGTTCGGAACCAAGTGTTCAAAGATCATATCCCAGCCGGCGTTTGCGCTCTGGAGAATTTGGATGCGTCGGAGAAGCTCCGTTACCGTGTATTGCGTTTCGGATTTTGCGCGGCCTGCCGCCCTCGATTTCGTCAACGGAGGCTTCGGCTTCGCGGGCGGATAGTCAGGCGGCGATATCGGGTTGGCAGGCGGGTCGGATTGCGCATTCACCTTGGCTTTCGGAGCCCCTGGTTCCTGGGGCTTTGGAGAACCCAAAAATTTATCAATCTCCGCTAACATAAAGCGAACGAAGCACAAAGCTACAATCCCGATAATGATGAGAAGAACTACATCCATCGCGGCGCAAGAGTGCCGAAAGTGTATTTCTCCCTCAAGCCGGAATTATAGTTGGATTCGCAAAAATCGTTTTACTTACGATAACGTTCCACT
>Ga0302319_10021971_pt1 | contig 11473 bp, 13 predicted proteins | sample Bog_T0_2_FD_203319 | JGI IMG/M metagenome (GOLD analysis project Ga0302319, IMG submission 203319) | Peat permafrost microbial communities from Stordalen Mire near Abisko, Sweden - Bog_T0_2 | ecosystem: Environmental > Terrestrial > Soil > Wetlands > Peat | place: Sweden: Abisko, Stordalen Mire...
TCTACCACAAACTGATCCCGTGGGACAATTCCATCGATTTCAACCTCTACACTGATAGCGATGACATTGTTTGCAAGTGCGGATCCGAAGAATTTGTAAAACGTGGTTTTTTCTTCAGTCCAGTTGGCAAGTTTCAGAGATTCAGATGCAATGATTGTGGCTCAGAAACTCGTAGTCGTGAAAATCTGCTCACAAAAGAAAAGAAAAAGAGTATTAGGACTGGAACTACAAGAAATAGTTGATTTTATTTTTGAGATAGGAAGCTCAAACAACGCCTAATACAGTCTTCCTTATTTAGAACCCAATCCTCTTCTTTGATATGGAGGATTTTAATGCCCTTAGAAGCAAACCAATCGTCTTTGAGTTGGTGATAATTACGAACGTCTTCGTCAGACCATTTAGACTTATGGGAATCATTTCTCATAAATTCAAACGAATGGTATCTGGTTCCATCGAATTCTATGCCTCTTTTTAGTTCTGGAACATAAACGTCGATCTCAAATCCATAGATGTATGGCTTATCTGATATAGACACTTTCATATCCCTTATTTTTATAGTATTTTTATAAATAGATTTTACGGCATCTAAAATTTCTCTTTCTGGAACACTGAATCTTTTTGAAAACGGCATATTAGAACAGAGATCTTCGTAGTCGCCCCTTTTATAAGCGATATTGTATATCGACGGATATTTATTGTGCAACTCCCCTCGACTGGAACATTTTTTAATGGCGTCTTTTATTTCTTCTAATGTATATGGCATATTTGAGGGTGGCTTTGTGTGGGCAAAAATTCTATCCATGAATTCGGGTCCTCTTTTCAGGACTGCCTTATAAGCTCCAGCATTATTTTTTTCGAGATCAGATCTTTTTTGATACCTTTTAGCCTCAATTTCAAGTTCTTCGTCGGTATATGCATCCCTTTTAGATCTTATTAGGTGACCGCAAAGATCATAGAAATCCGATCTTCTACTTATATAAAGATATGCCGCTGTATCGTTTTTAATAAAATCTATTAGGGCTACATATTTATTTATAATAGACTCAATTTCTCCATCAGCATACGGCAAATTCTTAGCTGGCGGCATGTGAGAGCAAATTTTATCAAAATCGTCCCTTTTCCAAGCAGCGGCATAGTAGGTCGGACTTCTTTTTCTAAAATCGTTACGTTTCTGATATTTGCTAGCTTCTAATTGAATTTCTTCTAATGGAATTGTTCTACCGGCAGAAGGATGCATGTGAGACACTATTTGCTCGAAATCGTCTCTTTTTTTGGCAGCGGCATACTCAAGAGGATATTTTTTATAAAATTCTCCTCTTTTTTGACATAAGTCCGCTTTAGACTGAATTTCTTCCAATGTTTTTGTTCTTTTTGGCATATTTTTATCCCACAATACTTAGCATACTATCAAGATTGCATAACTTGCAATAGAAATTTATCATATAGCTCATTTTTATTCTCATGATATAGCATATTTATAGCAATACCGCTGTATAGGATGTAGCCAAATGGGTTTATTGGACGAATTAGATAGATTAAAGAGAGCCCAAGAAGATGGGGAAATCCGACTCAAGTCTATTCAGGCAGCCGTTGAACAAATAGATAAAGAAATCGCTATCTTAGCTCCTAGGAAATTAGAGCTTGAGAGAAATATTGAATTTAATAAAAAAAGCGATGCCGCCCCTATCATCCACGAATATCGAAAAACCAAATCTGAACTATCTAAGGTCACAGCTCGATTAATTCTTATCAGGAGTGACTACGCTAAGGCTAAGCAAGCCTGTAAAGACGTTGAAGAAATCCTTACAAAATTTAGAAAAGATCATGCCGATCTATTAAAGACCAGTGAAAACAATGTCCTAAGAGTCATTTTTGGAGCCGATCGTGGAAAAAGATAATATTGTAAAAAAAATTCTAGAAGATGAAGATTTCGTAAATTCCCCCAAGTATCAAAATAGTCTACAAAAACTCCTTGCAAAAACCGATAATGTGTTAGAGAATGGAGCTATAGGGAAACTTCTACTTATACCAGCTGAAGAAGTAGAGAGAATCTATCAAGAATCTATTGTCGAGCTTAGAAAAGGAATGATTGATGACGAGGATCGAAGTCTATAGCGATGGTTCAGGTCAAACTTCTGGGACCGATGGCGGCTACGGTTGGGTTATAGTCATTGATGGCCAAAAGCATTCCGAAGGTAGTGGTCACGTCAAAAACGCTACTAACAACGATATGGAACTCGAAAGTGCCATCCAAGGTCTTAAGGCGGCCCTACAATTGGTTAGAGGTTGGGATAACGCACATATTGACGACATATACCCTTGGAGTGGAGAAGTAACTCTGGTCTCAGATAGCCAGATCATTCTTGGCTGGGCAAACAAAAGCTATCGTTTCAAACAAGAATCAAAAGTTGAAAAATATCGAGAACTTAGAGAGGTCTATGATAGACTCAACGCCAAGACGCGCTGGGTTAAGGGCCATTCTGGCGATTTTTATAATGAAATGTGCGATAAACTGGCCAATAACGCCAGACTTCAAATCACAGAAAAAGATGTTGACAAATCTAAGCCATTCCTGGATACTAGGATTGGAACTAAGAAAACCGGCGTTATCTGTCTTTACTATGCCGGCCAGCTTAAGGTTATCGATTTTGATGCCGGCATTATAGAAAACTACGACCGCGATGCACACGGAAAACGCGGTAGTTTTATTGAAATTAGAGAGGAAAAGACTCGGTGAAACATATTGACGAAGCCCTAATGAATATGAACAATAATGAAGTGCCGGGCAATTCTGCCACGGATTCTGAGGAAGGCTATATCAGTCCAGACGATGTTGCCTTTTTAAGGGATATGAATAAGACCAAAAAAGTTGTGGACATTCATTCTCCAGAATTTATTAGGGAAACATGAGCTTAGAAGGACGCCAGAAGGCTGTGGAGATGATAACGTCGGTACTACTTTCCGCCTATGATTGGAAAGCCGACTTAGAATACAATAAACGAATTGCCAGCTGTATTATGAATCATCTTCTTAGGGGTGGCTATTTAAACGATAATGCTACTGTTTACGTACATGAAGTCGAAGAAGAATTTAAACAGGTGGTTTTTAAATGTAAGGTGGAAGAATGAGTGACTCCTTTTTTTATGCGATGGACTCAGAGACCGGTGGCTTAGATCATAAATCCGTTGATATTTTAACCCTGTTCATTTCAGTAGTAGACGAAGACTTTAAGATTTTAGATGAATTGGATCTTAAGCTTAAACCAAACGATCGCCTTCCCATTGTCGAAGAACAGGCCATGGCTGTGAATAAGATCGATCTAGTTAAACACATGGCCGATCCCAATACAATTACATACGATGAAGCCAAAGTTAAAATCACGGCTTTTGCTAAAAAGTATTTGAAGAAACGTGGACGTTATAGCAATCTCATTGTTCTTGGTCAAAACGTAATGTTCGACTTGGGATTCATTTGGGAACACATTATGTCCAAGACTGAATGGGAGCAGCTATTCAGTTATAATGTGGAAGACACCAAATCAGCTTCCTTGTTCCTTAAGCGCTGTGGCTGGTTACCTTCTGATATTGGCACGCTTAAAAGTCTGGTCGAACATTTTGGTATTGCCAAACGAGAGGCTCACGAAGCCCGAGGCGACGTCTTGATGACTATCGATGTCTATAAGGCCATGATTGATTTAATGAAAAGTAAAAAAGAAAACGGTAATACTCAGGACATTATTTCGCTTCTAGAAAGTGAATAAAAAATGAAATTCTTATTCGATAACTGCATTCACGACGACGATCACGGTTACCAAATTAAATTGGGCATTAATTGGTACAAGCATTGTCCTGTAGTAAACAGACGTTTTAAGGGCTGGAAAGGTCTTACGATAACTTTTTACTTGATCAAATGGCAGTTTCATTTTACAGTTGTAGATGATTACAAAGCGTATCAGCATAGAATGAACTATAAATCCAACGATCGTCTAAGGAATAAGAATGCTAATTAGCCCACATCAGCATTGCGAAAGTCAACTTACTGGCTCACCAATTGCAACTATGGTCAAGCGTGCCAAAGATTTGGGACGGAAATACTTCGCATATACCGATTTAGGTCATCTTAGTTCCGCACTCAAAGTGTACGGAATGGCTAAAAAAGCCGAACTTAAACCAGTTCTTGGTATGGAGTTTTACTTTAAAGATTCTAAATGCGATATTGTTACCGGAACTCCGGCAAGCCGTTGTCGCTATTTTACTGGTACCGTTTTTGCCAAGACCCAGAAGGGATACCAAGATCTAGTCAAAATTGCTTCCAAGAATGATTTGCCTAAGATCGATGTACAAGAAGAAACGCAATCCTTATGGGGATGGGCCGAACTTGAGGAGCTTAGCAAATCAGATACATTGCTTGTTTTAGGCGGACCAAATTGCATGGTTGGGAAAGCGCTTTTAGCTTCTAACGCAGAAATCGCTGAAAGAGTCTTGCTTAAAGCCAAAGCTTTGTTTGGCGACCGTCTATCTTTGGCTTTAGTATGTGAACCTTGGGGCAAAAAATACGCTACTGTAATCAAAATTGATTATGTAGACGGAACCCACGACTCTCTATTGGCTTCAGATATTGTAACCACCGATAAGGCTAGAAAGATTAAGGCGTCAGACCTCATATCCCGTAATGGCCACAGAGAAATTAAGTCCAAGGTTACTGGTTCAACTTTTTTTGAAGTAAATAAATTCATTGAAAAAGTTACGGAACACAAAGGATTTCTGCCTTTGCCCGTAGATGTGACTTTGGAAATCAACAAATTCTTCTTATTGATGTCGGAAAAGCACGGTATCAAGTTGTTGGCTTCTGATTACGCCTTCTATGCTACCCCAGAAGATCGCGCGGTTCAAACCATGGTGCTTGAAGGCGCTAATCAATTAAAGTCCAGTCTCCACATGAAAACAACACTTGAATTTGGCGAATATCTTACCCTCTATATGGGGCTTTCTCTAGAAAAAAGTGTTGCCATCGCTAAAAATACCGATGATTGGGCTCAGAACTTCGACAATTTCTCTCTAAAATATGGGTGGAGGCTCGCAGATGGCGGAGGAAACGAACTTCAAAAGTGTATGGAGATTATCAAGGCCAAAGGCCTTATGCAATGGAACGATCCTGTTTGGACCACCAGACTTAGGGAGGAAATTTCGGTTATTGCCAAAAACAAAGTCAAGGATCTTTCACCTTATTTCCTACCCATTCACGATGTTATTGCGCATTACGAAGAAAATGGTAGATTGACTGGTCCCGGTCGCGGTAGTAGTGCCGGAAGTCTCATCGCCTATTTAATGGGCATTACAAAAGTTAATCCATTTACCTACGATTTAAGCTTTAACCGTTTTTACTCCACAGACCGTATTGAAGCCATGAAGCTCGCCGACATCGATTCCGACCTAGAAAGCAGAGATCTTTTGGTTGGCGAAGATGGTAAAAGTGGGTATTTATATGGTCGATGGGGAAATAAAGCTGCCCAGATCAGTACAAGGGGTAAGATCCGCCTCAAATCGGCTATTAAGGACACCAATCGGTACTTAAAAGGGTCTGTAGAGAAAGAGATCGAAGCCCTCACCAAAGCCCTTCCAGACGCTGGGCAAGGCATTACGGATGACCAGTTCTTATTCGGCTTCGAGGATGAAGACGGCAACCATATCGATGGATTGATTGAAACCTCTGAAGTATTGCAGAAATATGCCGCCAATCGTCCACAAGAATGGGCAATTGTTCAACAAGCGTTGGGACTTACGCGTTCTTTCTCAAAACATGCGTGTATTTCTGGAGAAGCACTGATAGACAACAATGGTAGGGTTAGCAAATTTAAAGATTCTTTATTTTCTGGAAATAAGCCGATCACGGTATGGTCTAGTGGCATTAAAGAAACTGTTTTTGTTAGCTTTAATAATGGAATTACTATTAAGTGTACGCCGGACCATAAATTTATAACGGGTTTTGGGGGAATTGAAGAAACCGAAGCAAAAGATTTATTCAATCTCCAGGTATCCTATAAACCATTTAGTTCGGTTTCTGGCGACAAATCTTTAGACACTGAACTGCTGTTTGCTCTTGGATGGGGATTAAATGATGGAACTTTTAATAAAGATCGTTCCAACCAATGCTTCCATTTTACCAAAGTAAAGGATCTTAAGGCTAGGATTAGAATTTTTGATTTTTTAAAATCCTTAAACGTTAAAATTTGGAATGGAAGAGAAGACGAACTTTATTGCGGTTCAGAAAATTTACCTTTAGAATTCTTTGAATCCAAGAAAAATTCAATACAAAGATTGCCCGGATATTTTTGGTCTCTAGATTTCAAAAGTCAATGTACATTTATGAATGGCTTTATGAGTGCTAATGGATATGTTATTAGCACCGTAGACAGAATTGGATTTAAAATATCTTCTAGGCTTTTAGCAAGCGACATATGTTCTTGGATGATTGCTAATGGAATTAACACAAATGCCCAATATATTTCGCCCCAATTTTTTAAAATACGCAATAAGGAATTTAAAAATAATGGATGCGTAGAGGTTTCTATTTCTGGATTTGAGTCCAAGCAAAATTTTAAGAAATTTGTTGGATTTTTTCAATCTTATAAGGCAGAAAAACTTAGAAAAATTGCTGTCGAAAAACATCCTAAAGATACGCAATCACAAAGATCCAGGCCAACTATTTGCGTGGATATTGTTCCTGGCGATAAAGAGGAGGTTTTTGATTTTAACGAACCCACAGAAAATGTCGGGTATGTAAATGGGATATTGGTCCATAATTGCGCTTTTGTAATCGCCGATAAACCTATCGTAGATTTTGTACCAGTAAAAGAAGGCTGTATTACTCAGTATGAAGCCAAGGCCTGCGAAGAAGCTGGACTCGTAAAATACGACTTCTTGGTTATTAATCAATTGAAAGATCTTCGAGTTTGTTTAGATCTTATTAATAAAAAGAATGGCGAAAAGAATAAGGTTGGTTATTTCACTCATAAAGGAAAACTTACATATATTTGGGATCTCCCTAATGATTCTGATGTATATAAGAGTGTATGGGGCGGCGCAACGGAATCCTGTTTTCAAATTAATACTACGACAATGACGCCATTTGTTAAAGATGTGATGCCACAAAATATGGAAGATATCTCCATCATTCAGTCTTTGGTTCGTCCAGGCCCACTTGACTATGTCATTGAAGAAACTGGCCGTAACATGGCTGAAGAATATGTTTATCGACGAAATGGGAATGAATATAAAGATATTGAAATTCTCAAAAAATTGATTCCATAAACCCATTCGGTCTTGGTTTATCAAGAACAGGTTACGAAGATCGCCAAAGAACTTGCTGGATTTTCTGGAAGCGCTGCTGAAAATCTTCGAGAAGCTATTGGTAAAAAACAAAGAACGGCCATGCTTAAAATTAAACCAGATTTTATCAATGGCTGCCTATCTTCTGGGAAAGTAACGGAAGAGGAAGCCCACCTTCTTTGGGATCGTATTGTAACATTTGGTCGCTATGCTTTTAATAAAAGCCATGCTATTTCTTACAGCTTTATTACATATGCGTGCATGTTTTTAAAACACCATTACAATCTTGAATTTTGGGCCGCCATTTTGACGAATGCCAAGGAAAAAGAGATTACCGGTAAGCTTTGGCCACATGTTAAGCACCTTTTGGCCCCTCCAGATATCAATCTCAGTTCAGATGAGATGGAAATCGATTACGCTAATAATAAAATCCGCGCAAAGTTAGGCGTTATCCGTGGCATGGGATCGGCTACTATTGACCCCATTGTGGCTGGTCGTCCTTATAGAGACATTCAGGACTTTGTAAATCGAGACGTAGCAGGTCCAGCACTTACTAGGAAACTGACCCATGTAGGAGTTTTAGATTCGCTATTTCCTCCAAAACTTGAACTGTTGCAAAAATTGCAACTGTTTGAAGACGCATTAGAGATTAAAAAATTTGGTTCTAAAACAATTAAGCCCAAAAAAGATGGAACACTTCCAGAACCTAAAAAGGGCGAGATTCCTGAAGAATATCTAATAGTTGAACAAAATCCAATGAAAAATGCGGCTATTAAAAAGTCCATTTTACCCAGTCTTTTGGTTGGCCTAAATGATTTAGGTAAGAATTATTCCAAATGCATTGTAGGTGAAGAAAGACCCACTCGTGTTATGGGCTGGACCGACGACAATGGATTTTTAAACAAAGCGCTTCTTGTAACCGGAGAAATGCTTCAAAGGCTTAATGAAACCAAAGGCGAAGCTGTGGAGTCCGATGTTTGTGTAGCTGTTACCGCTTTTATAGTGGGTTCTTCCATATTTGAGTACAAAAAGGGTACCCAATCCGCTTTGAAGGTCGTACTTGATTGCGACGGATATGTTCAAGAGCATGTTCTATGGCCCAATTATTTCACTAAGGAACTTACTTATCCTAAAGAGCTAAAGAAGGGAAATATTTGTACTGTTTTCTTGAAGAAACGTGCCGGCAAAGACGATTTTTGTAGTATTCAAAACATAGTAATTGAAGCTTGACAAAAGCAAATTTTTAATGAATAATTCTATTATGAAGTTCTGGCTTATATTAACAACCTCTCTATTTTTGCTAAGTTATGCGTGTAATGCCAAAGAAAACGGCTGTCGTACCCTCAGGGTAGCAATCATAGATACCGGATTAGACGTAAACGATCCCAGATTTTCCAATCGTTTGTGCGAAACAGGCAGTAAGAATTTTGTAAGCACGGAAACCATGAACGATCTTATGGGGCATGGAACACATGTTGCTGGATTAATTAAGAAAAACGCTAAAGATGCTAATTACTGCTTATTGATTTTTAAGTTTTATGAAAACGATGCCCAAGGCTCCCTTACAATTAATAGAATGACTGCTGCGATTCAAGAAGCCGTCAAACAACATGCAGACGTCATAAATATTTCTGCCGGCGGTCCTCAGTTCTCCGAAGACGAATACTTACTTATTAAAAACAATCCACAAATTGCTTTTGTAGTGGCAGCCGGAAATGACGGAAGAAACGTGGATATTCCTGGGAACGAGTATTATCCCGCCAGCTATTGGTTAAAAAACGAGTTCGTTGTGGCCAATATGGACGATAATAGAAATAGGGCGGTTACATCGAATTGGGGCAAGAAAGTTAAGTGGCAATACGGGGAAAACGTGCTTTCCACACTACCATGCGCATTTGTTAATGGTGAAGTGATTTGTGAAGGCCGTATGTCGGGAACCAGCATGGCCACCGCGATTTATTCTGGAAAATTAGTTGACAGTATCTCAAAATCGTGTGATAGTAGGTAATACATGGGAACAATGGATTTTAAGCTGCTAAAAAAGAAAGAAATCGACAAAGGCGTTACTCTTAAAGTGACAAAGAATATTATGAGTAATAGGATTTTTGTGGAATTTATTTCTGAAAGTCCTAAATTAACACTTCAGAAAAATTTTCAAGATAGCCTATACGGCAAAACAGAGAGTGAAAAGTTTGTAAAAAGCATTAGTAGCTTAGAGGATCTTCTTGCTTATTTTAGAGTTAAGTAGTATGATTGATACAAAGGAGTTACGAAAAATTGCAAATAAGGCGACCAGGGATTGGGTTGTCGGTAAGGGGAATGTTCCATTTTATGTCGATGTCCAAAAACCTGCGCCATCGATGTCCAAACATGATGATGAAAGGCCAACCTACTGGAAATACGATGATGGAGTTTTTGTGTGCTGTTTTAGTCCCGCACACATTTTAGAATTGTTGGATGAAATCGATAGATTAAGAGAAATCGAATCGCAATACAATGATGTTGGTTAATTAAGGAGATAAAATGAATTTGAGTAATATTTTGAATGAATTAGAAAAAAATCGTCCGAACGCCGATCTAGAACTTCAAACCGGTAATCCCAGTACCTATGGAGCGCGTCTTGGTATCAAGCGTGCGGCTACCGAAGCTGTTAAGCGATTAACCATCGATTATCGTAACGAGCTTCTAACTTCGGCAGTATTTATCGTAACCACCGGCAAAGATCGTGACCAGTTCAATGAACTAGCATCAAGCGATGTTTTTGGCTGCTTTTCTTCGGATCCAACCAGTCTTTTTAAAGAACTCACTTCTAAAATCGACACCAAACTGTATGGTCGCGAAAGCACAAGGGCTCTTTTTGGAATGGTGGCCAATGCTTTGTGGGACAAGGCCATCGATCTCGATATCGCCCAATACGATCCACTGAGCTTCAATGAAAAGTATAATCGCGGTGTAGCTAATGTAGAAGAGCTTACCGATCTCGTTAAGAGTGCTTTCCTGGACCAAGTTGGGTCTGAGATGGTCGGAATCAATGCGGTTCATTCAATTGCCCAAAATGCAATCGATAAAAAGCATACGGGCTCTACTACACCAGTCATTCTGAGCACTTCTGAAGAAAAATTTGCCCTCGATCTTTATCAAAACCTTAAACGTCACCGGCTGCCAGATGGCACGTATCGCGGCCTAAGCGACAAAGTCTTTTTGGTTGTTGCCGGCAAAGGATCTACAAATCTTAAGGGCGCCAAAGATTCGATTTTGGTTAAAAACGTCAGTGAAGAAACCGTTGGCGAAGCTCTCGCCACGGTTCGTAACAAGCTTTAATTCTAACAATAGGAGATAAAATGGAAGACTGGAAACCTAATTACGGCGGCAAGACTCAATTTAAGAAAAAGAATCGTTATTCCCAAACGGATGGCGATGTAGTGTTTCGTATTCTGCCCCAACCAAAGGGTAAAAATGCGGAACGCAGCTCTGACTGGAGCAAGTACCATTCAATTCACTTTGGCTATAAAAACTCTGCCGGGAAAGCCCGCCCTTTTGAAAGCTGTCAAGTTAAGAAAGATAAGCAAATCATTGTTCAAGATCCGGCCCTAAATCGCCTGAATGCACTAAAAGCTAAGCTAGAAGAGGCTCGTAAAGAAGGTGATTCAGTTAAAGAAGCACGTCTTTCCGGCCTAGTTGGGTTCAATGGCGTTTATAACGTAGATAACAATCATTATATGAACGTTATTGGGCTTGACGGAAACATTGGCGTTCTTAAGCTTCGCTATACCGCAAAACAAGCTCTTGATGAAGAAATCAAGAAGCTTCAAGCGATGGGCGTTGACCCACTTAGCTTCGATAATGGACGCTTTTTCGTCTTTACTCGTAGCGGCAAAAATCGAGATACCGCATTCAAGGTAAACGTTTATCAAGAACAGGTTGATGCACTCACTAGTCGTCAAGTCGTTCATAAGGTCACCCCAGAGATTTTGGCTCGTCTGGAAACTGAAGGATTTGATCTAGACGATATCGTTCCTAAGGTAAGTGCGGAAGAAATCGCACAGATAGTGGCTGAAGCCGATCTTGAAAGCGGTAAGAGTCCTGCGATTGACCGCATTATAGATTCTCGTTGGAAAAAAGCGGGCGCTCTGGCAGCTCAAGCG
>Ga0302319_10021974_pt1 | contig 11472 bp, 9 predicted proteins | sample Bog_T0_2_FD_203319 | JGI IMG/M metagenome (GOLD analysis project Ga0302319, IMG submission 203319) | Peat permafrost microbial communities from Stordalen Mire near Abisko, Sweden - Bog_T0_2 | ecosystem: Environmental > Terrestrial > Soil > Wetlands > Peat | place: Sweden: Abisko, Stordalen Mire...
CGGAAAGGGCTACGACCAGGTCCGTGCGCTTATCAAAGAGTATGCGGTGGCGGGGCAGGGCATAGATGTCATGTGTGGCGAATCGGGTTACTCCACGTCCTGGCCCGGTACCGACGACACGACCCAGGGCAAGTATCTCTCTCGCCTCCTCCTCTTTGATGTCATGTCCGGTGTTCCCTTGACCATTTGGTACGACTGGCGCAATGACGGCACCGATCCCGCGAATCAGGAGCACAATTTCGGGATTGTCCGGTACGACTATCACCCCGGTGCGGGGCAAGTCTACGATCCGAAACCCGCTTACGATGCGGCCCGAACTTACTCCCGCGAGCTGAGCGGTTATCGGTTCAAGGAGCGGGTGAAAACGGCGGCGGATGACGATTATATTTTAAACTTCACCCGCGACACCGGTGAGTGCCTGGTGGCTTGGACGGCTGCGCCGCAGCCGCATGAGGTAAAAATTCCCGCGCCCGGCCGAGCTTACGACGTCACCAGTTTCGACGGTAAAACGCAGGCGGTGGTGCAGTCGGTCGATGGCATCATCACCCTGACGCTGGATGGCGGTCCGCACTATCTTAAGCCCAAGTGATTTTTAGACCCGTCTGCAATCGGTTCACTCATTTTCAATTTTGCTTTATCATTTGTCCCATTGAGGTATAAAAGTGGTTTTGTCCATAAGCTCGGCTTCATCAGGTGCTTCCCATGACCAAAGATCTCTCATGCAAATGGCTGTTGGGACTTTTATTGTCCTTTGTACTTATTGCCTCTCAGGCCGCCAGGGCGGATGACGTCTTCAACAGTAACTTCGCGAATGGAACTTTTGATACCCTCGGCTGGAGAACCCCCGCAGGCCCGCCTGTCCATTGGCAAATCTACGATTATCTGAAAGACCACCCTGGTTTAAAGATCAGCCCGGGGCCGGTGGCAAAATTTGGGGCCACACCCAAGGACTTCAAAGACAATGAATTACTCGTCAGAAAATTTCCCGCTCTCGCCAATCCCGCCAGCCTGACACTCACTTTCGACGCCGGTTGGGGATGGGGCGCTGCCGGTCAAGGCTCCGACGCTTTTAATGTCATGTTGCTGGATGACGATGGAAACGGCTATGTCTTCTCCGTGCATCGAACCAAAGCCACCTGGGCTGCGCAATGGGGCAAAGTCGTCAAATACGCCATGCCCGAAAAGACGAACTGGTCTCCCGCTGAGATCGATGCTTCGCAACCTTCCATCATGGATAATGGCAGCCTTCAGACTTTTACCATCAAACGCGACGCAAATGGCGCCTGGCAGTTTAGCGGCGAAAAGTGGACAGGAGCGACACCTTTTGCCTTCACGGAACCCGCCGTCAGTACCTCGACATTCAGTCAGGTGGTTCTCGTGGGATCGGCCAACTTTGACGATCTTGCCTTCAATCATATTCACCTCGAAGCCACCACCACTCCGTAGAGGTTGAGGCGATAATCGACGCAGCTCTTTCCGTCCAATAAATCCCATCTCCTCAGGTTTTTCTTATGACTACACCTCACCTTTGCAAATGGCTTTCCGGACTTCTCCTGGCGATCGGGCTCATCGGCACGCAAGCCGCCAGGGCCGATGACGTCTTCAACAGTAATTTTGCCAACGGCACCTTTGACACGCTGGGCTGGAGAAGCCAGGGAGGCCCGCCCGTCCACTGGCAGATCTACGACTATCAGAAAGACCACCCGAGTCTGAAAATTAGTCCCGGGCCGGCGGCAAGGTTTGGCGGCAACGGCAAGGACACGGAGCTGCTCATCAGGAAGTTCCCCGCCATCACCAACCCCAACAGCTTGACCCTGACTTTCCAGGCCGGCTGGGGCTGGGGAGACGCTGGTCGGGAATCCGATGACTTTAACGTCATGCTCGTGGACGACGATGGCAACGGCTATGTTTTTAACGTGCATCGCGCCAAGGAAACCTGGGCGGCGCAATGGGGCAAGGTCGCCAAGTACGTCATGCCCGATCACCTCAATTGGTCGCCCGCCGTGATTGATGCGACACAAACCTCAGTCGTCGATGATGGCGGTCTTCAGACTTTCACCATCAAGCGTGACGCGAATGGCGCCTGGCAGTTCAGTGGAGAAAAGTGGACCGGTGCCACGCCGTTTGCCTTCACGGAACCAGCCGTCAGTACCTCAACCTTCAGTCAGGTGGTTATCGTCGGCAAACCCAACACGGACGATCTGGTTTTCAACCATATCCATCTCGAAGCCTCCACCACGCCTTAGAGCCGGAGCTTATCCCGCTGGGGACCTCTACAAGAGTCCTACTTCCGGGTCATCTTCCTTGAAAGGCTCTTTTGGGGTAGGTACGCGTCGTTGGATCGCAGGGTTTCCACCAGCAGCGCGGTATCGAGATCGCACGCCGGCTGCCCCGTCTTCTTCGATTGCACGGCGGCCGTCGCGGCGGCCTGTCCCATCATGAAACAGGCCGGTTGGTCGCGGATGGCGCCATGGACTTTAACGTCGCTCGAATTGCAACGTCCGGCCACCCAAAGATTCGTCCAGCCGCGCGGCACCAGGATACCGTAAGGCAGTCCATAATATTCCGAGGCCTTGAGCCGGTCCCGCTTCAGGAATTCATCCGTGTAGCGCTCCCATTGTTCGTCGGAGCAATCATGGACGTGGATATCCACCGCCTTATTGTAGACGGCAATCTGGTCGGGGAAACTCCGGCGGTTGGTGAAATCGTCGTAATCGATCTCATACTCACCGACGATGCGGCGCGATTCGCGCACGCCCAGCAGCGAACCGGTGCTCACAAACTCCATGTTTTCACACCCCTTCAGGTACGTGCGCAGGAACCGTGCGTACTCGTGGGCAAGCTGCCGCCCGCGGATCATTCCGTCGCTGAGGCTGCGGCAGTTCAACGCGTTCGTGCCGAAAAGATGCCCGGCATTGATGATGCCGGTGGTGCGTCCGTTGGGGAACAAACCCGGTACATGACGGTCGTTCTGGGTGAAGAAACCGTCGGCGATGGCCTGGAAAACCGCATCCTGCTGTTTCCCGTAGTCGAAGACCGCCGTGTCGATCCCCGCCTGGGCGGAGCAGAGCGTTGGCGCCATGATATGTTCCGTGTCGCGGCCCGCCTCGCGGCAGGGCGCTCCGCAAAGGTTGGTCAGAATCGCATCGCCGGTGGCGTCGATGAAAGTACGGGCCTTGACATACCGGTGCCCCTCAATGTTGTTGAGGACCACGCCGTTGATTTTCGATCCTGTAAAGTCGACGTCGACGAGTCGCGTGAAGAATCGGATTTCCACGCCCGCCTTCACGCAGAGCTCGTCCAGCAACAATTTCAAGCCCTCGGCGTTAAAGCCGAGTCCGCCATGCAACCGTGAGCGCCAGGCCGCCGGATCGATCCCGGGCCGGTAGTAGCCGCGCGCATACATCGTCTCGAGGATTTCAGCCATGAGACCACCAACCAGCATCCGCTCGCCATCGGCCAGGTCGGACCATGCCGACACGAGGGCCGAGGTGCCCATCCCGCCCAGGCAGCCGGTTCCTTCGACCAGCAGGACTTTCGCTCCCAGCCTTGCCGCCGAGATCGCCGCGCCGCAGCCGCCCGGTCCGCCGCCAGCCACGACTAAATCGTAGCCGTCTTCGATCGGAACGGTTCGTTGCCAATGGTAGCCGTTGGAAGTGTCTGTTTTCATAACGAGTCAGTTCTTTATTACCCAAGCAAACTTGGTGTAGTAAGGCCCCGGTTGCGATGGGATTGACTTGTCCGTCTTATATTTTCAATTATCTCTTTTGTACATGGTAACCTCTTCCCCCAACGTGTTCCCCACGCCGCTCCATCGCTGGGCCAGCCTCCGTTCGGAGTTATTGTGGGTCTGGGAGGGCATCGTCCCGGAGGAATCGCGCTCCCAGGGCGCCGATCACCGGCAGGGCTATTGGGTCTGGCTCCTGCGCAAGGGTAACGTCCAGGTGGAAATGGAAGGCAGGACGTGGAAGGCCCGCGCCGGCCAATGGTTGGTTTCGCCGCACGGTTTCATGAATCAGAAATTCTCGCCTGATGCCCGGATCCTGTCAGTCCATTTTCTCTGCCAATGGCCCACCGGCGAAAATCTTTTCGCGGGACGCGAGGGTTTGGTCTTCGACGCGCGCGAATTCCCCCGTCTGGAACGGAGCGCCTCGGCCTTGCGCCGCATCGTCCATCGCCATTTCCCCCACGTTCGTATCAATTTTTCCGTTCAGGCTACCGGCTATCCCATCTTCCTGCGGTTCCAGCAGCTCTTCCTCCAATGGCTGGTCGATTTTTCCCAGGCTCTCACTCGCAAGGGCAGGTTCCTCACCCGGGTAGGGGATTTCGACGACCGGGTCCTTCGCGCCGCGCAATGTCTGCACGAATCTTCCCTGGAGGCGCCTTTTCCCGCGGCGCGGCTCCAGAAGGAAACCGGCTTGGGCCGGGCCCATCTTGACCGTCTCTACTGGAAACAATTTGGCCTCACCACCCGCGTCTATTGGGACCGCCTCCGGGAGGATGCAGCCGCGCGCAATTTGGAGACGACCGGCCTTTCCATCAAGGAAATCGGTTATCGCCTCGGCTTCAAACAGGCCTCCCACTTCACCAAGTGGTTCCGCCTGCGCCATGGTCTCTCCCCGCGAAGCTGCAGGGAACAGGCGGCCCGGTATCGGGCTGCCCTTTAGCGGGTGGAATAAGATGTCCCTCGTTTCAACTTTCCGCCCGCCTCACTCCTCCCCGTCATCGCCGATCGAGGCCGTCGGGCAAACGTCCTTGGCCCGTCCCGCCGCATCTTCCTCTTCCGCGTTGATCGGTTGCCGGAAGAAATAGACCTTGGTTTCATCGTCATTGTATTTCAATAACTGGGATGCCTCGGTCAGGCAGGTCTGGCACGGGACGCAGGTATCGTCGACATACCATTTGCCAGGCACGTTTTCGGGAACTTTGATCGTTTTATCCGCCATGATTTTCTCCTTCCGGGTTGGTTCATTTAAACTCCGCCGGCTGGCCGGTTGCTTCGAGTACGGTCAGCCACAGGTCTCCGTGGGGATTGACTTTGCGCCGCCGCACCGTGACCACGCTGATCGGGAGATTCACGTGATGGCCGTGCCACCGCCCGACCACCATGTTCGTCTTACCCGCCATCGCCGCGTGCACGGCGTTCTGGGCCAGCCGCAGGCAATAAATGGAGTCCTGGGGTGAAGCAGGCACGCTGCGGATTACGTAACTTGGGTCGATATACTTGATGTTGATTTCCTTGCCGATCGCCTTGAAATGGGTCTCGACCTGCTTCTTGACGAAGGGGCCAATGTCGCCGAATTTGGCATTCCCTGAGGCGTCTTTCGCGGTCGGGTCATTCTGCATCAGGTGTTGTCCCGCGCCTTCCGCCACCACGATCACCGCATGTCCCCGCCTGGAAAGCCGGTCGTCCAGGCACTTGAATAGCCCCCTCTGGCCTTCGAAATGGAACGGTATTTCCGGAATCAGCACAAAGTTGACACTGTTCTCCGCCAGCGCGGCGAATGCGGCAATGAAGCCCGAATCGCGCCCCATCAATTTCACCAGGCCCACGCCGTTTGGATAGCCCTTCGCTTCGCTGTGGGCGCACCGCACCGTGCGCACCGCCTCGGCAAAAGCCGTCTCGAAGCCGAAGCTCTTGTCCATGTACTCCAGGTCGTTGTCAATCGTCTTGGGAATGCCGATCACGCTGATCTGGAGTCCCCGTGCGGCCACCTCCGTGACGATGTCCTGTGCGCCGCGCAACGTGCCATCGCCGCCGATGACAAAAAGGAGATTGACCTTCAGTTCGGCCAGTTTGTCGACGATCTCTTTTTTCGATTGCGGTCCGCGTGAACTCCCGAGAATCGAGCCGCCGTCTGTGTGGAGATCGCTGACCATGTCCGGGGTCAGGTTGATGATCGAGTGCCGGCACCGGTCGATAAAGCCTTCATACCCGAACGGGATCCCGTAGACGGTGCGGACGCCGTAACTGTAATTGAGCGTCATCACCAAGCCCCGGATCACATCGTTTAGGCCGGGGCACAATCCCCCGCACGTGACCACGGCGGCAATCGTCTTGGCGGGTTGGAAGTAGATTTTTTCCCGCGGACCGGAGCGCTCGATGGTGATGGGGTCGGTATGGCTCTCGAACGCTGCCATCACCTTTTCCGGTGAATAATCGAAAAGTACCCGGTGACCGTCGTCGGTTACAAACTCCGCATTGGCTTCATTCCGAAGCTTTTGCAACGGATTGAGAAACCCGGCCGGGCCGAGGCTCTGGATTTCAAAATCGTGTCGGGTGAATTTAGACATAAGTAAGGTACAAAGCTGAAATAACCGTAAAGCACTATCCGTTCCTGAATTTCGACTTTGGGAACGTGCATGTCAGCCGGTTTTTTCCCGCTGCGCTCCATCGGATGACCCATTGCAACCAACCCGGCTTTCCAGAACCAGGCCCGTCTGAGGTTTACGCCGTATTAACCCGTTGATCGTCCGATGGTCGGCATCGGGGTGTGCCTTTAGTGACCAACTGTGAGTGTAAATTTTTTGAAGGTTGGTGCCGGTGTCGCCGCGCCGTTTCCGTAACCATCATCCCCCATGGCCACATAACGAATGGCCGACACCTCCGCCGGTGTCACACCGGTCTGGGTATAAACTGTCGTGCTGCCCACGGTGTAGGTCAGGGTCCCCGCCGAGGCGCTATATGCCAGCGATACCGTGGTCGGTCCGCTGATGCCCGGGGCGTAGTTGTAGTTCTTCGTGCCATCATTGAACGCATAGGCTCCCGCAAAACCGCTGCAGGTGGACAACGCCGCGAGATAGCTGCCAAAGAGACCGCCCGGGGCCGCGGTATTGAGCGAAATGCCGGTACACCCGGTCGAGCCCGCCGTGACGATCACCGACAACGTAAAATCCCTGGTCCCGTCGAGAGTGATGCCGCTAGGGCCATTAACCGGTAGGTATTCCGCACTCCACGGATAGGCCGAGGGGCTGATGGACGCGGTCCCGTTGCTCAACGGATATTGGCCCGAACCCAATGTGTTGCTCCACGTCGCTGTACCCGTGTTGGTCACGTCGGGCGAACTGCCGGTCACGTCGCCTGAGCGATTAAAGCTATCCTGGTAACAGGTTGTGGCCACTCCCCCGCTGCCTGGCGCGGGGAGGTGGGCCGGCGCCGCGGGAGCGCTCCCTGCTGAAGGTGCAGGGAGGGGCGCCGTCACCGCCGGACCTGGCTGGTAGCTGCCACCGCCCGTTCCACCCGTGACCGTCACTGCACCCGGGTCGGCAGCAGGACTGGCAGGCGCCACCGGCGGGTCATCGGTTCCATCGTTCGCGGATGGCAGGGCGGCCGTCTTTTGCTGAAAAGATGCCGCTCCCTTCCAGAGAACAAGGCCGCATACGCCCACGATCAGCGCCAGCATGCCGATCATCAGCCACATCTGGTATTTGGCTCCTTCCACGGTGTCGATAATGGCCAGGTCCTGCCTGGGCGCGTGGCGCAAACCGGAATCGATAAGTCGGCGCTTGGCGTCTTCCAACTGCTCGATGAAGGCCGCATATGACTTGTAGCGATCTTCGGGCTTGCGGGCCAACGCCTTGCTTATAGCGTGGGCGGTCTGGTCGGAAATGGAGGGCACATAGGCCTTGAGCGAAACCACGCTCCCGCTGAGATGCTTCGCCGCGACCTCATTGGGGAGGTCTCCCTGGTAGGGTGTGCGTCCCGAGAGGGCGTGGAAAAGCGTCGCCCCGAGGCTATAGAGATCACTGCGGAAATCCTCCTTTTCGTGCTCCAGCTTCTCGGGGGCGACATAGTGAGGGGTACCCCATATTTCGCCGTGGAAAAAATCGGTGGTATCGTATGAAAACGACAGTCCAAAATCGACGATTTTGGGGGTATTGTTGGCACTAAAGAGAATATTACCGGGCTTGATGTCGCGGTGGATCAGCCCGTGTTGCCGGGCGCATTCGAGACCGCGCGCCACGGCCAGCCCGATCTCGATCCCCTCCAACTCCGTAATCCGGCCATGGTCCGTGATCTTATCATCGAGCGTACCTCCCGATATATACTCCATCACCAGATAGTGAACGCCCTCCTGCTGGCTAAAGGCGTAAACCTGAACGATATTTGGATGATTCAATGATGCCGTAATTTCCGCTTCGCGCAGGAATGTGTCCATGAATTTGCGGTCGGATACGAGCGCAGGCTTCAGGACCTTGACCGCCACCTGCCGGTTCAGCCTGAAATCGCGGCCCATGTAAACCGTTCCCATGCCACCTACTCCTAACTGGCGCGACACGATGAATTCCCCAAACTGTCTGGTAATCAAAAACTCGTGGCTACAATATGGACACGTAATGCTATCACCCGGCTCCAACCCGGTAATATCGATCTTTTTCTCACAGCGGCCGCAGGCAGTCGTGACCATTTGCTCGGTCGCTGGATCATCTAATAAGTGAAGAACGGTATGCATTTTTTGCCCCTTTCCTGGTAATCGGTGTGAGTGCGGATTCCATAGCTTGTTCCCATGACAATTTGTTCTATCCTTAGTTCTTATCTAGTTTAGGCCTCTCCAAACAACAAGGTGCTGCACACTTAACAGTTAGTTGCGTTCCTTGAGGAGGCCTCATAATGAACCTGACGTGACACACCTTGCTGAGGTTACGATCGACTATCTGCGGTGGCATCGCCCGGCAGCGGCAAGTAGGCGGACGTCAGATCGTGCTCGAGATTAGCGGACAGGCAGAGGCTTGGCCTCACGCACTATACTCTCCCGCTGAGCGGGACCAGACAGCTTTCTTTCGTTTGCCCCGCGGGAATCGAGAGTTATTCCGGATTGCCAGGTTCCCCGAATCACGATGTTCAAGGGCGTTTTTGGGACCCCGAATGTCTGATTGCGGATCAGGGTTACGAGCCATTCGACGGCGGTCGCTCCCATTTCCCATCGCCGTGAATGAATTCCGGCCCAGTCGAGCACATCGTCATCCACGGCGAGATGAACAATGCCCATGTCCTCAGGAACGCGGAAGCCGGCTGCTTCTGCCAGGGCTTTCTGCTGGCTGTCATGCCCAACCACGACCTCAGGCTTGTGGCGTTTGAGCCATGCGATTGTTTTTTTCCCCCTGTCATAGTCCTTCCTCCACCCGGGTGGATGGAAAAGGGGTGGTATTCGTTCCGTGCGGGGCAGGCTGGAATAAAGGGCGAGCGCCGTGGCGCGAACGGTGTATTGAGAGCCGTTTTCCACTTCCTGCGGCAGGCAAATGCCGATGCGTCGGTAACCGAGCCGTTTCAGATATTTGAGCGCAAGCAGGAGATGGTAGTTAATATCCGGCATGACTCGATGATGCCGGGGCACAAGAAGTGAGGTACCCATGGCCACGCAGGCCAGGCAATCCCAATTAAGCCGAAGGTGTCGCGCCGGATGAGTGACGATAACCCCGTCGATGCCGCGCTGATAAAGAATATGAGCCAGACGCCGCATCGTCATACCCGGCTCATGACACCAGATTTCCTCCACCTTATAGCCGAGTTCCAGGGCGCGGCTGCGGGCGCCTTCCAGGTACGGCGTGTGAAAGCGATATCGCCGCCACGCATCCTCTTCCACACCGGTATTCAGCCACGCGATCGGCATGAGGTCTTTTGATTTTGCCTCGCGCACCCGGGCCATCCAATTGTCAATGCGAGGATCGGGCGCATAACCCAAATCCCTGGCGATGCTGAGGATTCGCTCCCGTGTGGCCGAACTAACGCCCGGCTGATTTTTCAGGGCGAAGCTTACCGCCGCCGTCGAAACTCCCGCGAGCCGGGCGATATTTCCCACACTGGCTTGGTTCGTCCTTTTCTTCATGGCGACAACTCCCTTTCGCATCAAGGAGACATCTAATCCTTAACCAAGTCAAAAGAATTTGAAGGCCTGAAGAAGTGGCCAAGTTAACTGTCGTTTTTTAAATGACCAATTTGCCACAACAAGAGGCGTTGGCAGCAAAAACAACACCCGGACTTTCAACAATCGGCACCTATGCAAATCGGTATAACCCGGCTTATACGTCAGCTGGACAATCGATCAAAATCCTTTGTCGGTAATGAATCACGTCGTTGTCCAGTTGGAATACTAACTGTTAAGTACGCGGCTCCTTGTTATTCCCGGCGGGTTTAATTACAAAGGGGAACAATATAGCTAAAATCGCGCCATCCGCTCCCCCCGCGGCGCCAGAACCGTCTGTGAGCATCCCGATGCTCTAATCGGGTTGGTCGGACTGGCTTTTGTAAGGTGCGTCAGCGTGTGGCCCGAGTCTGACGTTTTGATCGGTGTCCTCGCCTTCGCGCCGGCGGCGCGCGACGAACGGACACCTCTGTCGCGATAAAAAATGATAACAACACGCTAGTGATATGAGAAGACGGCTTTAGCCCGGTGAGGCATGATCACTCTCAATCACCCATACCCTATCTATATGCACACAACCCTCACTTCCCCACGTATCTCTGAAGCACAAAAACAGCACTTTCAAAAGGAAGGCTATTTCATTCTCGAGAGTTGCGTGCCGGAGGAACATCTCAAAATACTCCAGGACAATTGTCAGGCTTTCATCGATGCCGCCGATGCGGAAATGATCGCAAAGGGCGTGGACCGGATCGGGCTTAGCGCCAGGGGAAAGCGCTATTTCAATGCCTACTGTTATGAGAAGTCGGCCATTCTCGGAGAATTTATTTTCAGCGACCTGATGGCCGATATTTGCCGTGCCACCATCGGGGGTGAGGCCAATCTGTTTTGGGACCAATACGTGGTGAAGGGTCCGGACAAAGATAGCTCGTTCTCCTGGCATCAGGATTCGGGCTACGTGCATATCAAGTGTCCCATGTACGTGACCTGTTGGGTGACGCTCGACGATGTAACGCTGGAAAACGGAACGGTGTACCTTCTCCCCTACTCAAAGGTCGGAATCCGTTCGGTGGTGAATCATATCCCGGATCCCCGCACCGGCGACATGGTCGGTTATTTTGGCGAGGACCCCGGCCTCTCCGTTGTCGTCCCAGCGGGCAGCATCGCGGTATTTTCCAGTTACGTTTTTCACCGGAGCGGGCCAAACCTCACCGATAAGCTCCGGCGGGTCTACCTTCCTCAGTATGCTGCGACCGTTATCCTCGACGCGGAAGGAAAGCAAAAAGGCCAGGCCGTGCCGTTTTTACGTAACGGCGAAATTGTACCTGAGCAGGCCAGAAGCCAGGCTGTATAAATTCATTGGGAGGCGGCCCGGTCGTGACAGGGCGTGGCTTCAAAGTATGTGGAACTCATATTTTGAAGGCACGCTTTTGCTTCATATCTCTTATGTATTGGTTGGCGTCGGTTCTAAATTCCGTAATCTACTTACTATTAAGTAACGGAGAATTTGCCGGTGCGATGAGAACTACTAAGTTGTCCAGTTAGCGCAATTTTTTTGGCCTTAACGTCGCAAAACTAGCGATAAGTTCAATAACAACTCAAGAACTTCCCC
>Ga0302319_10021976_pt1 | contig 11471 bp, 6 predicted proteins | sample Bog_T0_2_FD_203319 | JGI IMG/M metagenome (GOLD analysis project Ga0302319, IMG submission 203319) | Peat permafrost microbial communities from Stordalen Mire near Abisko, Sweden - Bog_T0_2 | ecosystem: Environmental > Terrestrial > Soil > Wetlands > Peat | place: Sweden: Abisko, Stordalen Mire...
ATTGTTGCGTCGGCTGCAGCCCACCGCCGCACAGGCCCTGGAACAGACGGAACACCACCAGCTCGGTCATGTTCGTGGCCAGTCCGCACAGCAGGGAGAACAGGGTGAAGCCAGCGATACAGATCAGAAAATAGCGCTTGCGGCCGAACACCCGGCCGAGCCACCCGGCGACCGGCAGCACCACGCCGTTTGCCACCAGGTAGGAGGTCAGCGTCCAGGTCGCGTCGTTGAGGCTGGACGACATGCTGCCGGCGATGTGCGGCAGGCTGACATTGACGATGGTGCTGTCCAGGATCTCCATGAACGGCGCCAGCGTCACCACCACCGCGATGACCCAGGGGCTGGCCCGCGGGTGAAACCCGACGTCGTGCCCCGTGCCGTCCAGCGTCGCGGCGTGACTCATGGCGGTGACCGGCCGACGGGCTGACCAAACGACCGCCCCGTAGAGCGAGCTCTGGTAGGGTGGATAAGTGCAGCGCCATCCACCGCGGTGCCCCCCATCTCCCACCGTGCCGCGGGTTGGCGGATGGCGCTTCGCTGATCCGCCCTACAATCCGGACGACACCTCGGACGGCCGCTCGGCGTCACTTCAGGCGCACGGTCGGCACGACGGACAGACCGAGCGGCAGGCGCTGGTCGGGCTCCAGCCCCTGGTCGATCACGATCTTCACCGGCACGCGCTGCACGATCTTCACGAAGTTCCCCGTGGCATTCTCCGGCGGGAAGGCGGTGAAGCGCCCGCCGGTGCCAAGCTGCACGCTGTCCACATGCCCGGTCAGCCGCAGGCTGGGATACGCGTCCACCCGGATGTCCACCCGCTGCCCGTCCCGCATGTGCTCCAGATCGGACTCGCGGAAATTGGCAGCCACCCAGACCTGCGGCGTGACCAACGCCAGAATCGACTGGCCGGACTGGACATAATTGCCGGCCTCGACGTTGCGCTTGGTCACCCAACCGTCCTGCGGCGCGGTCACCCGGGTCCAGGACAGGTTCAGCTCGGCCTGTGCAAGCTGGGCGCGCGCCAGCGCCACCTGGGCTTCAAGCTGGTGCACCTGCGCCTCGGCCTGGCCGATGAACTGCCCCACCAGATTGGCCTGACGCACCGACGCCTCGTTCTGCGCCACCTGCGCGGTGGCGCTGCGCAGCGCGGCGTTGGCCGAGTCAACCTCCTGCTGGGTGGTCGCCCCCTTCGGCAGGCCGCGCTGGCGGCGGGCGTCGGCATCGGTGCGGGCCTGCGTCGCCTTCGCCGCTTCAAGCTGCGCCTGCGCGCCCGCCAGCCGTGCCGGGTAGTCGATCCGTGCGGCATCCAGCGCGATGCGCGCGTTCGCCAGCTGCGCCTGGGCCACCGCCAGGCTGGCCGCGGCCTGGTCGCGCGCCGCCCGATAGCTGCTGGGGTCGATCTCGATCAGCACGTCGCCCGCCTTGACGCGCTGATTGTCATCGACGTGCAACGCCACCACCGCGCCCGAGACCTGCGGCGCCACCGTCACCACGCGGCCCTCGATGAAGGCATCGTCGGTGGAGACCTGATCGCGCGTCGCATACCAGTAGCCGACCGCAACGGACACGGCGATCAGCACGATCAGCAACAGTGCCCACCGCGCAAGCCCCGACCGCCGCCGGGTACGGGACGTGGATGTGCGCTCTAGATCGAGGTTCGGGGGCGGAGCGGTCGAGACCTGATCATCCATGGGAACAGCCTGTAACCGCTACAATGACTGAACCCAATGACGCAGCTCAAGCGCCTGTTACTGAGCCAACACCTGGCTGCGCACCAGCCTTGCGTACAGCCCATCCTGATCGAGCAGTTCCGCATGGGTGCCCTGCTCGACCGAGGCGCCATCGGCCATCGCAACCACCTTGTCGGCGTCGCGCACGGTGGACAGCCGGTGCGCCACCACAATGGTCGTGCGGCCCTGGCGCAGCCGGGCGAGCGCCACTTGCACCGCGGACTCGCTTTCCGTGTCGAGCGCGCTCGTGGCCTCATCCAGCAGCAGAATCCGCGGGTTGCGCAATAAAGCCCGCGCAAGGGCCACGCGCTGCCGCTGGCCGCCGGACAGGCGCTGGCCGCCCGGCCCGACGCGGGTCTCGTAGCCCTCCGGCAGCACGGCGATGAAGTCGGCGGCGGCGGCGGCTTCGGCGGCGGCCTCGATTTCGGCCTCGGTCGCGCCCGGCCGGCCCATGCGGATGTTGGCCGCAACCGTGTCATCGAACAGCAGCGTGTCCTGGCCGACATAGGCGATCGCGTCGCGCAGGCTCTCCAGGGTCACCGCACGGACATCGGCGCCGTCGATCAGCACCGCGCCGGCGGAGACGTCCTGCAGGCGGGGGATCAGCGCCAGGGCGGTCGATTTGCCGCCGCCGGACGGCCCCACCAGCGCCACCGTCGTACCGGGTTCGGCGGTGAACCCGAGGCCCGCCAGCGCCACTCGTCCGTCCGGGTAGACGAAGTGCACGTCCTCGAACACGACCCGGCCACGGCCGGGCGGCAGCGCCACTGCGTCCCGCGCTTCGACCACGCGGGGCCGCTCGTCGATCACGGCGAACACCCGGATCAGCCCGGCCAGGCCCTCCTGCAGCGCCGCGTTCAGCGATCCCAACGCGCGCAGCGGCCGCGAGGCGATCAGCAGCGCTGCCACAAACCCGGTGAAATTGCCGATCGTGTTCTCGCCGACCGCGGCCCGCCAGCCGGCGAAGCCGATCACCGCCGCGACCGCCGCGCCGCCCAGCACCTCCAGGATCGGATCGATGCGCGAGCGGCTTTTGGTCATGCGCAACAGCGCCCGGTACAGCTCGGTGAAGGCGTCGCGCGCCCGCTGCGTCTCGGCGGCTTCCAGCCGGTAGGCGCGGACGGTGCGCGCCTGGGCGAAGCTCTCGTTCAGCATGGCGGCGGTCTCGCCCATGCGCTCCTGCATGCCGCCGGAGGCGCGGCGCACGCGCTTGCCGATGCGCTGGATCGGCACCGCGGCGAGCGGGTAAAGCGCCGCGGCGATCACGCTCAGCACCCAATCGAGGTAGATCATCGAGGCGACCAGCCCGATCACGGTGACGGCGTCGGCGATGCCGTTAACCGCCCGGGTGAGCGCGTCGCGGATCACGGTGGCGTCGGTGGTGAAGCGGGCGGCGAGCTGGGCCGGCGCCTCACGCTCCAGCCGCGACAGGTCGGCGTGGACGAGATGCGCGAACATCCGGCCTTGCAGCTCCCGGATCACCAGCAGCACGATCCGCTGCACCTGGACGTTCTGGAAATACTGCGCCGCCGCCTTGATCGACGTAACAACGACGACCAGAACGGGGATCTGGTAGAGAATCCGCGAGTCCTTGCGGGTAAACATCGAGAACGCGTGGTCGATCACCACCGGATACAGCGCGGTGGTGCCGGCCATCAGCAGGGTGAGCAGCAGGACGGTGACCAGGCGGGATCGGTTGTGGCGGATATGCTCCCGCCACAGACGGGCCAGCAGGCTGCGCGTGCTGTCGCGGTTCTGCCGCAGGGCGGCGCTTGGCGTGCTGGCGTCCATTGCGGGCCGTGTATCAGCCGCCGGGCGGCCTGCCAATCGGGGGCGGTTGTTCCGGGCGCGGGGGGAAAGCGCAGCGCCGCCGTCTTGCGGCTATGATCGGCGCAACGCCGCGTGCCCGACCGGGTCCTGATCCGGTCAGCAGCGCGCCGGGGACAGGAGGTGTCCGGTGCCATGCACCTTGTCCATGCCTGGCTGATCAACGTGCTCTGGCTCGCCTGGGCCGCGTATTGGATCGTCGCCTGGGGCGGCGTGAAGCCGGTGCGGCGCGGGGAAAGCATGCTCTCGCGGCTGTCCCATGGCGCACCGCTGCTCGCGGGATTCGCCTTGCTGACCTGGGGACAGCTCTCCGGCCCCCTGCTGCGCGCCCGCTTCCTGCCGCGCGGCGAAGCCGGCTTCTGGATCGGCGTGCTGCTCGTGTTGATCGGGCTCGCGTTCGCCATCGCCGCCCGCATCCAGCTCGCTGGCAATTGGAGCGCCACCGTGACGCTGAAACAGGACCACGAATTGGTTCGGCGCGGCCCTTACCGCTGGGTACGGCATCCGATCTACAGCGGCCTGCTGATCGCCATCCTAGGCAGCGCGGTTGCCGAAGGCGAATGGCGCGGACCAATCGCGCTGGCGCTGTTCACGATCGCCTTCCTGATCAAGTCAGGCATCGAGGAACGTTACCTGATCGACCAGTTCGGCGACGCCTACAGGCGCTACCGCCGGGAGGTGCCGGCGCTGATGCCGCGGCTGCTGTAACCGGTCAGATCGGCGCCGGCGCCTGGCCAGGCGTGCCCGCTGGGCCGCTCGCTGGGGGCGGCGCCGCCATCGGATTCGGTTCGTGCCCTCCCCCCGGGCCAGGCTTGGCCGTGCGGGCGGACTTCCGGCGCGGCCGCTCCTCTGGAGGACCCAGCGCCACCAGCATCGCCTCGCGCAATTGCTGCAGTTTGCGCTCGTTCTCGACCTTCAGGCCGAACACGTCCTTCACGTAGAACACGTCCACCGCCCGCACGCCGTAGGTGGTGACGTGGGCGGAGGCAATCTGCAGTCCCTGCTCGCTGATCGCCTCGGTCACGTCATGCAGCAAGCCGGGCCGGTCGCGGCCGTTCACCTCCAGCACCGTGTGGGTGTTGGACGCATGGTTATCCACCACCACGCGCGGCGGCACGTTGATCGCATTCAGCCGCCGCCCGAGCAGCGCCTGCGACAGCTTGCGGATTTCCGTGTTGATACGCAGCCGTCCGGACAGCGCCTGCTCGATCAGCACCGACAGCCGCGCCAGCCGGTGCGGCGCGTCGAACGCCCCGCCGGCGGCGTCCTGGATCCAGAACGTGTCCAGCGCCATGCCGTTGGTCATGGTGTGGATGCGCGCATCGACGATGGAGGCGCCGGCCACCGCCAGCGCCCCCGAAATCTTGCTGAACAGCCCGGCATGATCGGCGCAGTAGACGGTAACCTCGGTCACTGCCCGCGCCGGCAGCGGGCGCGTATCGACCGTCAGAGGCGCGGCGTGCGCTTCCGCCTCGCGCACCAGGCTGGCATGGCGGGCATGCGTTTCCGGATCGAACGACAGCCAGTAGCCGCCATAGCCGAGCGAGGTGAAGTGCTCGATCTGCTCGGGCGTCCAATCCGCCAGCAGCCCGGCCACCGCCTCCTTGGCGCGTTCCACGCGGACGTCGCGCTCGGTGGTCGACAGCCCGCCGGCGAGCACCTCGGCCACCCGCGAATACAGCTCCCGCAGCAGCGTCGCCTTCCAGCCGTTCCAGACCTTGGACGACACCGCACGCATGTCCGAGACGGTCAGGACGTACAACAGGCGCAGCCGCTCCGGCGATTGGATCATGTCGGCGAGATCCAGGATCGTCTTCGGATCGTCGATGTCGCGCCGGAAGGCGGTCTCGCTGAGCACCAAATGATGCAGCACCAGCCAGGAGACCGTCTCGGTTTCCTCCGCCGACAGGCCGAGCGTGGGTCCCACTTCCATGGCGACTTCGGCGCCGATGCGGGAATGGTCGCCGCCCCTGCCCTTGGCGATGTCGTGCAGCATCAGCCCGAGATACAGCGCGCGGCGCGACTCGCGGGATTGCAGGTGGTCCACCACGCTGGATGCCACCGGCGCGATCTGCGCCAGGTCGCCGCGCTCCAGCGCGTTAAGCACCTTGATCGCTTCGACCGTGTGCTCGTCCACGGTGTAGATGTGATAGGTGTCGAACTGCATCTGGCCGACGATGCGTGCCCAGTCGGGCAGGTAGCGGCCGAGGAAGCCGGTCTCGTTCAGGATGCCCATCCAGAACGCGCCGTCGGGGTCACGGGAATCGGAATCCGGACCACGGTGCGGCGGCTTGCCGCAGAGCAGGTCCATGAACAGGTCCGCCGCTTCCGGATTGCCGCGCAGTGCGACCGCGCGGCGATCGTTCTGGATCAGACATCGGATCGCCAGCGGGTGCAGCTCGAAATTGCGGTCCCGCGCGGTTTGCAGGATGCGCAGCATCTGGATCGGTTCGTCGGCGAAGGTCCGCTCGGGCACGGCGTGCAGCTTGCCATCCGCCAGCATGAAGCCCGCATCGAGCAGCGCCTGGTCGGTCTCCTGCGCGGCGGCCGGCGGGCCGAGCGCCGCGCGCAGCACCGCCGGCTCGATGATCCGGGTCAGGCGGGAGACTTCGCGCGCGGTCAGGAAGTAGTGCCGCATGAACCGTTCGACGCCGTCCTGCCGGCCGCGGCGCGTGTAGCCCATGCGGGCGCCGACCACCGGCTGCAGGTCGAAGGTCAGGCGTTCCTCGGCGCGGCCGGCGACGTAGTGCAGGTGAAAGCGGACGGTCCAGAAGAACTCCCACGCGCGCCGCCCGTGGCGGGCCTGCTGCTCGGTCAGGATGCCGCCCAACTCGGCCATCTCGTTCATGGTCTGGACGTCGAACACGTAGCGCGCGATCCAGTACAGCGTCTGCATGTCGCGCAGCCCGCCGCGGCCTTCCTTCACATTGGGCTCGACCACGAACGGGCTGTCGCCGTAGCGGCGATGCCGGCTGGTGCGCTCGGCCTGCTTGGCGGTGACGTAGTCGGCGGCGCCGGCGTCCTTGCAGGCGGCGCGGAATTGCGCGTGGAACGCTTCGAACAGCGCCGCGTCGCCGGTCAGATGGCGGGCATCCAGCAGCGAGGTGCGGATCGTGATGTCCTTGGCGCCCTCGATCAGGCAGTCCTCGATGGTGCGGGTTGCATGCCCCACCTTCAGGCCAAGGTCCCACAGGAAATACAGCATGTACTCGACGACCCGCAGCGTATTCGGCGAGGGCTCGTCGGGGGTCAGGAACAACAGGTCGATGTCGCTGAACGGCGCCAGCGTGCCACGGCCATAGCCGCCGGTGGCGGCGATCGAGAGATTGTCCGGTGCGTCCAGGCCGGCATCGGTGGTGGCGTGCTCATACAGCGACTGGATCAGCCCGTCGGTCAGCGCGCCGAGCATGCGGCCGGCCTGCAGCCCGCTGATGCCCTCCTTCTCGAACGCGTTCTGCACGTGGTGCTGGATGCGGTTCAGGTGCCGGCGAAAGGCGCCCAGCGCCGCGTCGCGCGGAATCGCGCCCGGCTGCTCCTCGGCGAGCGCGGCAAGGGCGCTGGAGAGGACCGCGGCGGCGGAATCGGGGGCCGTGAAGGGGATCGGCGTCAGCATCACAGGATCGTACTATTTCTCGTCATCGGCGGAAACAGCAACCAGCGCTTTGAGCCGATAAAGCGTATCCAGCGCCTCGCGTGGGGTCATTTGGTCCGGATTTAGCGCCGCCAGGGCGGTTTCCAACGGATCAACCACAACCTCAGGTGGGGTGTCCGCCGACGGTTGCGAGCCTGTTGCAGCGAACAGCGGCAACGCGCCAAGCGGCGCCCCGGCCACCAGCGGGCTGCCGTGCTTTTCCAGCGAGGCCAGGAGCGACGCCGCGCGGCGCACCACCGGCGCCGGCACGCCCGCCAGTTCCGCGACATGCACGCCCCAGGACCGGCCCGCCGCACCCTCGGCGACTTCGTGCAGGAACACCACGCTGCCCTTCCACTCCTTCACCCGCATCGTGTGCGGTTTCAGCCGCGGCATACAGTCCGCAAGATTGGCAAGCTCATGAAAATGTGTTGCGAAGATGGTCCGGCAGCGGATCGCGGAGTGCAGCGACTCCAGAACCGCCCAGGCGATCGCCAGCCCGTCCAGCGTGGCGGTGCCGCGGCCGATCTCGTCCACCACCACCAGCGAGCGCGGCCCGGCCTGGTGCAGGATGGCGGCGGTCTCGGTCATTTCCACCATGAAGGTGGAACGGCCGCGCGCCAGGTCGTCGGCGGCGCCGACTCGGCTGAACAGCCGGTCCACCACGCCGATCCGCGCGCTTTCCGCCGGCACCGGCAGCCCGGCCTGGGCCAGCACGACGATCAGCGCGTTCTGCCGCAGAAAGGTGGATTTGCCGGCCATGTTCGGGCCGGTCAGCAGCAGCACGCCGCGTTCCGGCGACAGGTCGCACTGGTTGGGCACGAACGCACCGCTGCCGGCCAGCGCCGCTTCCACCACCGGGTGGCGGCCTGCTTTCACCAGGAACGCTTCGCCGTCGGTGACGACCGGCCTGCACCACGTGCCCGGCTCGGCCAGTTTCGCCGCCGACTGCGCCGCATCCAGCAGCGCCAGCGCATCGGCGCAGGCGGCCAGCGCCTCGGCGCCCGCCAGCGCCCCGCGCACCAGCCGCGCGAACACGGCCCGCTCGCGGGCGGCGGCGCGCTCACCGGCTTCCGAGATGCGGCGGTCGAGATCGGACAGTTCGCCGGTGGTGAAACGGGCGCCGTTCGCCATGCCCTGGCGGAGCGTCAGGTCGGGGTGGGCGCGCAGCGCCTCCACCGCCGCCGCCGGCGCTTCGAGCACGTAGCCAAGCTGCGCATGGTGGCGAATCTTCAGGCTGGCGACGCCGAAGCGCTGCGCATAGTCGAGCTGCAGCGAGGCGAGCACCCGGCGACTGTCGTCGCGCAGCGCGCGTTCGGCGTCCAGTTCGGCATCGAAGCCGGGACGGATCACGTTGCCGTCCTCGATCCGGTGCGGCGCGGGATCGGCCAGGGCCTCGCCGAGCAGCCGCGCGAGATCCGGGTCGCCCGCCAGCGCGGTGCGCGCGGCGGCGAGCGCGGCGACCAGCGGTCCCGCCAGCGCGTCCCGGGCGGCGGTGGCGGCGGCCAGCCCATCCCGCAGCGCCGCCAGGTCGCGCGGGCCGCCGCGGTTCAGCGACAGCCGGGCAAGCGCGCGGGCGATGTCGGGGGTTGCACGCAGCGCCGTGCGCAGCGCCGCCGTGGCCTCCGGCTGGGCGAGCATCCAGGACCACGAATCCTGTCGCGCGGCGATCGCGGCAGGGTCGGTCAGCGGCGCCGACAGCCAAGTGGCGAGCAGCCGCGCGCCCGCCGGGGTCAGCGTGCGCTGGATCACCGATAGCAGCGTGTGCTGCGCGCCGCCGTCGCGGGCGCGGGCGATCTCCAGGCTGGCGCGCGTCGCCGCGTCCATCGCCAGCACGCCGGCACGGCCTTGCGGCGCCGGCCGGGCGAGCCGCGGCAGCGTCCCCGCCTGGGTCGCGCGCACGTACTCCAGCGCCTGCGCGGCGGCGACCGCCTCGGCGTCGGTGAAGCTGCCGAACGCATCAAGGCTCGCGGCGCCGAACGCCTCCGCGAGTCGCCGGCGCGAAACCAGCGGCGGCGCGGGCACCGTCTCCGGCGCGCGCTTGCTCTCGCAGTCGCCCAGGGCCAGCCCGGCGGGGGCCAGGATTTCCGCCGGTTCCAGCCGTCCGAGCAGCGCCGGCAGTTCGGCTTGCGAAACGCTGGCGGTTTCGAACAGGCCGGTGGACACGTCGAGCCACGCGGCGCCGATGCCCTCGCGGTCTTGCGCCAGCGCCAGCAGCAGATTGGCGCGAGCGCCGTCCAGCAGCGCCTCCTCGGTGATGGTTCCGGGGGTGACCAGGCGCACCACCGCGCGGCGGATCGGCGCCTTGCCGGTGCGGGTTTTCGGGTCCTCCATCTGCTCGGCGACAGCGACGCGGAAGCCGCGGCGGATCAGCCGGGCGAGGTACGATTCCGCCGCGTGGTGGGGGACGCCGCACATCGGGATCGGCGCGCCGGCATGCTCGCCGCGCGCGGTCAGCGCGATGTCCATCGCCGCGGCCGCCGCCTCTGCATCGGCGAAGAACAATTCGTAGAAATCGCCCATGCGGAAGAACAGCAGCGCGTCCGGGTTTTCCGCTTTCATGGCGAACCATTGCGCCATCGCCGGGCTCGCGCCCGCGGCCGTTGGTGCCACGGTCATATGTGCGGTATCCGGGTCACGCTTGCGGCGGCATTTTCTGTGCGTGACCGGGCCGTTCCGGCCAGGCCGCACCACCCGGGATGGCCGATCGCGCCGCCCGAATCTCCTCGCGGAATTGTGCCAGTTCCGCCACGGTCCGCCACGGCGCGCGGTAGCCGCGCTGGTTCACCAGCACCTGGCAGAGACGTTCGTTGCGCGTAACCTGCGCTTCGGTACGGAAGCTTTCCGAGGGAGCGAACCCGACGCCGCCGCTGATCAGCGTGAACACCGGCCGGCTTTCGCCGTTCAACACGCGCTGGGCGCCGCCATAGCCGAGCCGTATCAGTCGCCGTGTGTGCTCGACATGCTCGAAGCCGTAGCCGCGGAACCGCGAGTCCATGTAGCCGCCGAACAGCAGCGCCTCCCGCGTGAAGGCGCTGCATTGCGCCGAGACTGACTTGCTCACGATCGGATCGTCGGGTGTTCCGGCGCCGGACAGGAACGCGCCGCGGAACCAGTCGCCGGCAATATTGACGTGCCCGTGCCGCTGGACCGCCTGCAGCCACCCCTGCTCCCAACCGTCGTGCAGCGGGAATACGTCGTCTTCCAGCAGGATCACCACGTCGCAGGCCAGCACCGCCGTCAGCGTGAACAGCGCGCGGTTCTTGTTCCAGGCGACGCCGGTGGTGCGGCCGGTGACCACCGGCGTGCCCTCCGCCTGCAGCATCGCCACCGTGCCATCGGTCGAGCCGTCATCGGCGACCAGCAAGGTGGCGCCGGGATGGGCGGTGTGCGCGCGGACCCGCGCCAGCGTGGCGGCCAGCGTGTCCCGCCGGTTGCAGGTGATGACGCCGATGCCGAGCCGCAACGGCGCCGGTGCCGCGGGCAGATAGCGGCGCGCTTCGTTGATCTCGGCGCGGAACGCCATGAATTCCGGCTCGCTGCGCCAAGGCGGGACGAATACCGGCGCCGGGGGCGACGCCGGTCCGAACCGGACGGTCGGGGGCGCCGCAATGGACACGCCGTGGCCGATCGGCGTTGCCGGCGGCTGTGGGTCCGGCTCCGTCGCCAGGCCGTCGCCGACGGGATCGAGCAGCCGCGCCGCGTGCTCGGCAGTAGCCCGGCCTTCGGGCAGCCGCAGGTCCAGGTAGCCGCCGAACGCCAACGCCTCGGCCGAGACCGCCATGCACCCGCCGGCAGCGTCCCCGGCGTGGCCATCGCGCCGGGCGGCGGCAAGCAAATCGGCCTCCCAGCCGTCGCTGGCCGGGATGAACCCAGCCGTCAGAACAATAACGGCGTCGCAGCCGAGCATCGCGCCTAGCAGGAACAGGACCCGGTTCCGGTTCCAGGCATCGCCTGCACTGGTGCCGGTCACCACCGCCACCCCCGCCGCGCGCAGCTCCGCCACCGCGCCGTCCCGGCCGCAGTCAAGCCCGACCGCGAGCATTGGGTCGAGATGGCCGGTGCGGGCGCGCACGGCCGCCAGGGTCTGGCTCATTGCGTCGCCCCAGTCGTTGGCGACCACGCCGATTCCGAGCCGGCCAGGCATGGCGATTGCTCCCATGGCGCCGCGCCGCGGCCGGACGTCCTGCGCCGCGCCGGATGATAGAGTCTCCATCGCCCAAGGAGCCATCCCGCACCCGCCAATCTGGGCTGCGAAAAGGCTGATCGCGAGGGGCAAGGCC
>Ga0302319_10021978_pt1 | contig 11470 bp, 9 predicted proteins | sample Bog_T0_2_FD_203319 | JGI IMG/M metagenome (GOLD analysis project Ga0302319, IMG submission 203319) | Peat permafrost microbial communities from Stordalen Mire near Abisko, Sweden - Bog_T0_2 | ecosystem: Environmental > Terrestrial > Soil > Wetlands > Peat | place: Sweden: Abisko, Stordalen Mire...
CGGGCTTCGGCGAAATCAGCCGCACCGCTAGTACGTCTCGCCAGATCCAGTTTTCGTTGAAAGTGATTTATTGATCATTTCCAAATCAGGCTGAATGGCTTTCAACCATTCAGCATTCGGCCCGGCTATTGCCGATACGATGCGGCAGCCCTCGCGTATTTGAACTAAGGCCTGGCGGTATTTGCCTTGCCTCGTTAGCGCTCTTCCGAGCTTGATTCGCGCGATGCCGGCATTCAGTGTGTTGCCCAAATTCGTTCTTTCCAAGCTGTCGATAGACTGCTCAAAAATCTTCTGCGCTTCCGCGTATTTCTTCTGTTTGAGATAGACAGATGCCAAGTTATTTCTGATGCCGTTGGTGTCCAGGTGGTCTTCGCCCAGTGTCCTGCCATAGATTTCCAACGACCGTTTGTAATACGGTTCAGCCTCGGCGAATCGGTCTTCCACAAAAAGGAAGTTCCCCATTTCACAGAGAGCCAGCGCCACGCGGGGATGATATTCCGGATAGGCTCGTTTAATCTCCTCTGTCGCCTTCCGGATTATGGGTTCCGCCTCTGCCAGCCGCCCCTCTTTCTCGAGCACTTGCGCGACGTAGATTTGCACATCGGCAGTCTCTGGGTGGTCTTCGCCATACCAGCCTTCCTCGATAGCCAGTGCGGCACGATAGCATTTCTCCGCTTCCAGGAAATGGGTCGTCTGAACCTGAATGTGACCAAGAGCACGCCAGTCCATGGCCACTAACGGATGGTTCCTCCCGTGTAATTGCTGATGGACTTTCATCGCCTGCTGCATCCAGGATTCAGCTTCGGCGTGACGGCTTTGAAAGAAGCAGGCATCGGAAAGTGCGACAAACGTACCGGCAAGATCCTCGCGCGCCGCTGGATGGGCCGATTGAATCTGCCAAGCCTGCTTCAAGAGAACGATGGCGTCTGTGTATTTGCCTTGGGCGTTCAGCACTCCACCCAAAAGGCTTTGTGCTTTCGCCCGCTCTAACTCTCCTAACTCGGGTTGATCTAGCGTTTTTCTAGCAATCCGCACCGCATCGTCAAACCGCCCTTGCTCCAGCCGTAGTGAGCCGAGTGCCAACAAGCTCACGGCGCTATAGTTCTCGTTCACGGCGTTCGTAAGCAGGGCGTCTGCCTTGTCAAATTGCCCGAGTTGCTGATAAATGCGCCCCAGGACGCCGTAGAACTCCGCCTGCAGTTGGGGATCATGATCCAACGCCTTTGCCTCTTGCTCGCCGCGTCCAATCAAGGTCAGAGCGCGTACCTCCGTGGCCGGACCCGCTTCTTTGTCGCCGCCTTGAAAAAGATTGAACAAGAATCGTTCCACCAGTTTGGTTCTTTGAACCTCGGCCAGCGCCGCGTTCTTCTCTCTGGCGAGCCGCACCGTAAAGAACGTCGCCATAGCAGCAAACAGCAGAGCCGCTATCGTGCCCGCAACAACGGCCGCCCGACGCCGCGTAGCGAAGCGTTCCAATCGGTACCACCGCGTTGCTGGCATTCCCTCCAATGGCTCGTTCTTCACGAAGTGTTCGATATCGCGCGCTAATGCTTCCACTGACCGGTAACGCTTCGCGGGATCGGAGCGCCGCGCTTTGCCACAAATTTTGTCCAACTCACGCCGGCGAGTCTTTCCCACATCGCCCGTAACCAATTGCGAGAGAATCACGCCCATTGAGTAGACGTCTGTAGACCGATCCACTAGGCCGCGTTCCTGCCATTCCGGAGCTGCATAACCGCGTGTCATGATTCGCAGTTCCGGTAGTAACTGGGTCTCTCGCCGGAATTCCTTCGCGATGCCGAAGTCCAGCACTTTGGGTGTGCCGCTTTCGTCAATCAGAATGTTCGAAGGTTTCAGATCGCTATGAATAATTCCTTTCCCGTGCAGGTATTCCAACGCGCCGCAAACCTGTTGGAATATTCTCAGGCGATCAGGCAGCGGACATGGGTGCGTCTCAAAATATTCAAGAAAGCGTTCGCCTTGCACGTATTCCATAGCAAACCAAGGTGTTCCGTTCGGCAAGTGTCCGGCATCGTATTGCGCGGCGATGCAAGGGTGCGAAAGCTTGGCGTGCATGTTGGTTTCAAGTGCGAACAGAGCTCGCCGCGCCGCCGACATATTTGCGCCCAACAAAAACTTCATCGCCACTTGCTTGCCCGTGTCTGTGCGCTCAGCCCGGTAAACAATGCCCATTCCGCCTTCGCCAATCAGTTTCACCAGACGATAAGCTCCGATTTCCCGTCCTGCCAGGGAAGCCAATCCGCCGTCAATCAGACGACTCGCCAGAGCTGGAAGTCCGGAGTGCAAAAGCGAATCGCCGCGTTCGTGCGCTTCCACCATCCGCCGTACGTCGTCGAGCATCTCCTCATCGTCGTGGCACACGCCAGCCAGTAAAACCGTCCGCTCGCTTTCATCCAGCCCAACCGCTGCGTCGAAGATCGCCTGCATTCGTTCCCACCGTTCGGGGTTCATCGATTGCTACTCCTTGTCTGGCCGAATACGCGTCGCAAGCCACGCTTTCGCCGCTCGCCAATCTCTTTCGACGACCGACTCGGAAACGCCCAGTCCGTTGGCTACCTCTGAAACGGTCATCCCACCGAAGAAAAGACTCTCCACCACCTGTGCCTGCCGCGGACTCATATCCTGCAGTTCCGTCAATGCAGTATCCAGGTCGATCAGTTGTACATCGACAGGAACGATATGCTGATGTCCGTCGTCTAATGTAAGCAGGATCGCGTGGCCGCCACCTCTCTTTTGGGCGTTGCGCCGGCGCGCTTCTTCCACTAAAACTTGCCGCATCGCGTTGGCGGCGATCGACTTGAAATGGCCGGTGGTGGTATGCGCAAGTTCCGGCGAGTTTTTTAGCTTCGCCCAAGCTTCGTCAACCAGCGCGGCCGACAGAATGGTGGCGTGAGATTCCGCATGACGCAGCGTGGACGCGATGCGGCGCAGTTCTTCATACACTAAGCTGAAACGCTCATCTACGCTCTGATTCTGTAGAGAAGTTTCTTGAGAAAGCATGACGGTCCTTCGTGCGTTCTTTCGCAGTTAGTAGGTGAAGGCCAGTGTTTACCGTGGCCTAATTGTGAAATCCTACCACGAAAAAGGGGCCGTAAATGCTTACGAAAGTGCTTGCTAGTGCGTTGTTTGTCATGATTGTCGGAGTCACTCCTGCTATCTCGAACGATGTGATATCACATGTGACATTAAATGGGACCACTTACAAAATAACTTCTATGGGAAGAGGCCAGATGTTTCGAGTAGATGACGCCGAAGGCCATATGATTGGAATGGCTCGCGTGCAGGGCGACGACATCAGTATTCTCCACCCGCAACAAGAGCCCGGTTTTTCGATTGTCAAATCCGTTGTAATCGAGTATTTGCATCCCTCTAATGGCGCGGCGCCACCCGCCCCAGCGGACGTTGTTCAGCACCCGAGCGTCGCTCCCGTTATTCCTACCGCCGCGGTAATGATCGCCGGCGGGGGCGCGCGATCTGTGACAAGCTTTACTGATGCAGGTGTTGTTGTTCATGATCCCGACTTGCGCGCCGACGTTACCATTTCGCCCGATGGCATGCGAGGTTCGTGGATTATTCAGGTAAATGGGGCTCCACCCGTTAGGAAAATAGTGGAGTATGAAGGTGGCGATAAACCAGCCTCAGAAGGCCAAAAAATAGGGAAGGCCACCAAAGGTGGACTAACAGCGGTTTTTCAATCGCGCAACACAAGAGCCGACGCTACGGTCAATGTCTCGAACAATCCGGACAAGTCATGGAGGATTTTGGCTGAAAACGGCAGCAAAAAGGAGACCACCTTCGAGTCAGGAGGAAAGCGGACCGGTGGCTACGTCGCTTACACCGGCAGGGATCCCGCTCAACAAATCGGTATCAAAGAGTTGCATGCGTTCCGGCTTGATGTAGAGGCTGCCAAAGACGCGGCAGGGAAACAAGGACAGGCTTCCAAATTCGACTTGAGCAGCGAGCGCAGCCAGCGCGGTTGGAATGCGTTGCTGGCCGCCACTAAAGCTTACGACCTAAAGTGAAAAAACTTTGCACAATAATGGACCGTGTTCACGCATTAAGAAAGTGAAGGCCGATAAAAACGGCTGAGACTCAACCAAGGAGTGTTCAATATGTTTAAATTAATCGGAATTGGATGCGTCGCACTGGTTCTTTTGCTACCCCTGAAGGACGGAAGCAGCGTTTCCGACGCAGCCAAAAACAAGATCGCTGAGCAGATTCCCTATTCGCTCGAGATTCTGGCCCAGCGCCACCCGTTCAAAGTGGGCCTCATTCGCGCCATGCTCAACGACCAGGGCGAACTCGACAAGTTTGCCAAGTCATCGGTTCGGAGCTATCTGCAAGACGAACAGATCGGTCTCGTGGACAGCTACAAAATGTATTACGTGGTTCTGTTCGATGCCGACGATGTCCGCAAAGGCGTTGCCGATTCGCTTGAAAAATCTCTCGATCTTTAAAAAATGTATGGAAAAATGCAAGGGTGGTGCAACGACTCAAAGCGCGTAAAGAGTGGATTTTTTTCAGCGTCCTCCCAAAGGCAGACGCGCGGTTGGCGGCCGCGTGGTGGACGGCGCTTTTCTTGCGGGGTCTGCTGCCGGCTTCCTTCGCGATCGCGATGGGTTTCCTGGTGGGCGCCGTGCAGCGCGGGCAATCGCTATTACTTCCGCTGGTTGTGGCCAGTGCCATTTTCATCTTGCTGCAAGTGGTCAACCCGATTCACAATGCCATCAGCTCGAACTTGGGTGACCGCACGGCTGCCTGGCTTTACGACCGGCTGACCGAAGCCTGTGTCCGGCCTCCGGGCATGGGCCATTTGGAAGATCCGAGTCTTACGAGCGACCTGACAGCGGCGCGCGATTTCGATCTCGGCATGACGGGTCCGCCGTTGTCGATATCAATGGATTTCATCGCCAGTGGCCTGGTGGAAATGATTAGCGGCGTTGCTTCCGCGTTGATTCTCGCCCGCTACGCCTGGTGGGCCTCGCTGCTTCTCGTGGTAGCTTGGCTAGCCACTCACTGGCTGCTGCGCGAGAGTGCCATCTGGCGCGATCGAGAGACCGACGCTGTGCGCAGCGCGGAACGTGATTCCGATTACGCGTACCGTATGGCTGTTGATCCGCCCGCCAGCAAGGAATTGCGCCTCTTCGGTTTGGCGGGCTGGACCATTGATCGCTTCGTTGCCAGACGAACCAAGCTGCATGAGATTCAATACGCTGCCACGCGGCTTCGCGAGCGCCCGGTGATTTGGAGCGTCCTGATTGTGGTGTCAGCTAATATCGCGGTCTTTTGGTTATTGGCCAGTGCTGCCACTCACGCCCGCCTCACTCTGGGCGAAGTTGTTGTTTACGTGCAGAGCGCCATTGGCGTATCGATGATCGCCTTTGGCGGTTTCAGTTGGGCGCTGGACGGCGCGGCTGCGCCTGTAGCGGCCGTCATGCGGCTCGAGAAAACCATGGGTCCGGCAGGTGCACTGCGTTCCGGTGGCCGTTCCGCCGCGGGTGTTCCGGCTCAGCAAATTAGTTTCCGCGATGTCACGTTCGCCTATCCATCCGCCAATAACGACGCCGCGGCCGTTTTGCAAAATTTCAGCCTCACCATACCAGCGGGCTCATCCCTGGCGATAGTTGGACAAAATGGTGCCGGCAAAACAACTTTGGCCAAGCTTTTATGCCGTTTGTACGACCCGCAATCCGGCGCGATTGAGATTGATGGTGTTGACTTGCGCGAGTTCGATATCGCCAGTTGGCGCTCTCGCGTGGCTGCGGTGTTTCAGGATTTCATCAAACTCGAATGGCCGCTCCGCGACAACGTTGCCCCGTTGGGCGCACCCGATGAGGTTGTGCTCGCCGCACTGGCTTCGGCCGGCGCCGGGAATCTTTCGTCGCTGAATACCATCCTCGCGCGCGGTTACGACGGCGGTACCGATCTCTCGGGCGGCCAGTGGCAGCGTGTGGCTCTGGCGCGCGCGCTGGCGTCTGTAAAGATGGGCGCGGGGGTCGTCCTGCTCGATGAACCGACCGCGCAGTTGGATGTCCGCGGCGAAGCCGAGATTTTTGAGCGCCTTCTGGCGGCCACCAAGCATTGCACCACTATCTTGATTTCGCACCGTTTCTCCACCGTTCGGCAGGCCGACCGAATCTGCGTATTGGAACACGGCCAGGTGATCGAACTAGGCACCCACGATGAACTGATGGCTTTAGGCGGCCGTTATCGCACCATGTTCGATCTGCAGGCGCAGCGCTTCAACGTTCCGGAAGAGGAAGGAGCCACGTATGACGTCCTCTCCTAGCCGCAAACCGGCCATTGAGCCGCTGCCGCCCGCGCTCTCATCCATGTGGCGTTTGTGCAAACTCGGCTACCGCAGCGAACCGCGTTTGATGCTGGTGGCCTTCGTGCTTTCACAACTTGCCGCTCTGCCCGACGCCTTGTTAGCGCTCTGGCTGATGCTGCTGGGCAAAGGGGTGATCCAACACAACAACGCATTGGTGCAAGGCGCGGCTATCGGCTTGGGTGTTTCGGCCGCCGGCACATGGTTCCTACGGACTTTGAGCACGCGCGTGCAGCGCCGTTTCCGCGATAAAGTGACCATCGCTCTGGAATCGCATGTGGCCAGGCTGCAAGCCAGCGTTGCCACTATTGCACATCAGGAGCGTCCGGAGTATCTTGACCGGCTGTCCATGCTGCGCAACCAGGTGTTCGTGCTTGACCACATGTACATGTCGCTGTTTTCCACGTTAGGCTGGATTCTGCGGCTGGCCGTGACCCTCGCGTTGCTCGCGTCCATTCATCCGGCTTTATTGCTACTGATCTTGTTTGCCGTTCCGACCGTACTGGTGTCCGGTTGGCGGCCCGCTGTGGAGCGAGCCGCCCAAGAGCGTGGCGCGCAAATGAACCGTTTGGCACGGCATCTTTTTACCATCGCCACCACCGCGCCGCCCGGTAAGGAAGTGCGCGTTACGGGCATTGGCGAGATGCTGGTGAGGGATCGCCGCTCCGCTTGGGAGCAGTGGTTCAAACCGGTGGCGAGTGCTCGCTGGGGAACCGCCGGTTGGCAAGCGCTGGCTTGGGCCATCTTCGGCTGCGGTTATGCAACAGCCATTGTGTTCGTCGCTTACGGTTTGCACGCCGCTGCGGCGCAAGTGTTGCTGGTGTTGGCGGCGGGCGCGCGTCTCTCCATGTATATTGGCGCAACGGTGGGCGAGATCGGATTTCTGCGGGGCTTCTGGATGGACGGCTCGCGGCGTCTGGCTTGGCTCGAAGACTATGCCGCGGCGCTCGCGTCTGCCGCGGATCTGCCCGTGCCGCAGACGCTCAAAAGCGGCATTCGTCTGGAGCATGTTTCCTTTACTTATCCCGGTACGGAGCGCGTGGTTCTCGACGACGTGTCTTTAAACCTGCCGGCGGGCAAAGTGATTGCCATCGTTGGTGAGAACGGGGCAGGGAAGACCACGCTGGTCAAGCTCTTGGCTAAGATGTATGAGCCATCGAGCGGCGTAATCCTGGTAGACGATACGCCGTTGTCCCGCCTGCGCGCCGATGGTTGGCGGGAGCGGTTGGCTGGCGCATTTCAGGATTTCTTTCGCTTCGAATTCCGCGCCGCGCACACTGTCGGTTTAGGAGATCTTCCGCGCTTAGACGACGAAGTGGCGGTGGGGGCTGCGGTAGAACGCGCCGGCGCTCACGATGTGGTTACCAAACTGCCCGCTGGCTTGAATACCCAACTCGGGCCCACCTGGCCCAGCGGCGTGGATCTATCCTTCGGCCAATGGCAAAAGCTGGCTTTGGCGCGCGGATTCATGCGGACGGAACCGCTGCTGTTAGTGCTGGATGAACCCACCGCTGCGTTGGACGCTGAGACGGAGCACGCTTTGTTCGAGCATTACGCCACGGCCGCGCATGCGAAGGACGTGGACGCAAGTGGCCGCATCACTATTCTGGTATCGCACCGCTTTTCAACCGTCCGTATGGCCGATTTGATCGTAGTGCTCGACGGCGCGCGCCTGGTGGAAGTGGGTACGCATAACGAACTCATGATCAAGGGAGGACAGTATTCAACGTTGTATGCCATTCAGGCGGCGGCCTATCGTTGATCGTCGAGAATTCGCCGCTTTTCTGTCGAAAACTCGACGGACGATGCATGGCATTCTCTCGTCCTTTCAACGCTTTAGCGGGCTCTGTAGTGTGGGCCTACAAATGCCAATAGGGTGGTCATGAGCAGCATCAATTCAATTAACAACTCCTCTAATAACAACATCGCCGCGGAACTGAGCAGTCTACTGCAAAGCTCGGGTGCCTCGGCTCTCTCCTCCAGCAATACTTCTACCGCAGCTAGCAGTGTCAGCGGCACTGGTTCCGATAGCAGCCAACTCTCGCCCTTTGCCCAACTCCTTAGCACGTTGCAACAGTTGCAGCAATCCAACCCGACCGAATATCAGCAAGTCACTCAGCAAATTGCGGCTAACCTGCAAAATGCATCCGCTACTGCCAAATCGAATGGAAATACCTCCCAAGCGACCCAGCTAAGCCAGTTGGCTACCGACTTCACCAAGGCTTCAACCAGCGGACAACTTCCCAACATCCAAGATTTGGCGCAAGCTGTCGGCGCCACTAGCGGGCACCATCACCACCATCATGGCGGCGGCTCATCATCGTCCAGTTCAGACAGCGATTCCTCAACCAGCGCCTCTTCCAGCAGTTCGACTACGGGCGGCAGCAGCACAGGCAGCACAAGCAGCGCGTCAAACCAGGCGCTCGAGCAAATCCTGGCGGCTTTCCAATCGCTTGCCACCCAGAACAGTTCGTCGAGTCAGAACAGCTCGCTAAATCCGATGTCCATCATCATGAATACGCTCACGCAAGCTGGCATTACGTCGTCGACGAACAGTTAATCTCGCAAATTAACACATTATGTTCGGCCAGCCGCCGCACGCTTGGCAGCGTTGTTTTCTCCAATGCTGGTGGCTTCCGGCACCTCCACCAGCTTGCCGCTAGAAACGTTATAAATATAGCCGTGCAGAGTGATCCTGCTCGGTACCAGCGGATGATTGCGAATCCGCGTCACATCGGAGACGACGCTCTTGGCCAAATCCTTGATCGTGAGCCATTCAATATAATCGCCGGCGGGCGAGCCTCCACCTGTTCCTGGGTCGCGCCATTGTCCATTATGAAAACTGGCTGTGTCCAGGCTCTTTGACAGCAGATCCCGCATCATTTCGTTGGTAAACGTCAGCATGCCGCAGTCTGTGTGGTGGATGACAAACCATTCACGCGTACCCAGCAGCTTGTAAGAAATAACCAAAGAGCGGATAGCATCATCACTGGCGCGGCCGCCAGCGTTGCGAATGACGTGGGCATCGCCTTCGCTCAGTCCTGCAAATTTCGCCGGATCGAGCCGCGCGTCCATGCAGGTCAGAATGGCAAACTGCCGGGCCGGGGGCATGGGTAGTTTGCTTTTTGCCCCGAAGCTGGCGGCGTAAGATTCATTGGCGTTCAAAACTTCTTCCAGAATCTGCGACAAGAGTGCTCCTCTCAAAACAACTAGTTCAGACGGACAAAACGTTCAACTTATTTCAAAACAAGTTCGAGTCCGAACTCTTCACTTGACCGCAGTTTACAATCGTTTGTGTCCTAGCGCCAGTGCAATGTTCACAGCGTAGAATTATGAGGGCAGGTTTTTGTAGGCTTTAAATACTAAACATGGAGGAGTCTTGCTAAATGGAATGGACGCCAGACAATAGCAATCAGGATATTGAAGACCGCAGAGATTCAAGCGGCGGCGGTGGGGGCGGTTCCGGTCTGGGCGGATTTGGCTTCGGCCATTTGGGTATCGGCGGAATTTTGATCGTCGGCCTCTTGAGCCTGGTCTTTCACCAGAACTTTTTTGCGTTGCTTTCGGGCGGCGGCTCCGCGTCTTCCGTCGATCCGTCACAGCAGGTGCAATCCGCGCCGAATCCGCAGCAAGATCAAGCGGAAGCGCGCGATTATGGTTTGATTGAGACTGTTTTCCACAGTATTGAAGCCAATTGGGCCACGATTCTTCCGGCCCAAACGAATGTGCCCTATCACAACCCAAAGTTGGTTCTTTATCGCGGCTTAACGAATTCCGGATGTGGCGACGCGCAGCAAGCCACTGGCCCGTTCTATTGTCCAGAAGACGAGAAGATTTACCTCGATCTGAGCTTTTTCGACGAACTCAAGACTCGTTTCGGCGGATCGAATGGGGATTTCGCTCAGTCCTACGTCATCGCACATGAATTCGGGCATCACATCCAAAAACTTTTAGGAACGGAAGCCAAAGTGACTGAAGCACAAGAACGTAATCCGAGCCAAAAGAATCAGCTCTCGGTGGCATTGGAACTCCAGGCCGATTGCTACGCCGGTGTTTGGGGTTTCTCCGCCAAGGATAAATTCAAGTTGAACCAAGCCGATTTGCAAGACGCTTTGAGTGCGGCTGCCGCGGTAGGCGATGATCACTTGCAAAAAATGGCAACTGGCCGTGTGAGCCCCGAAAGCTGGACGCACGGGAGTTCCGCTTCGCGCGAACAGTGGTTTACCAAAGGGTTCACCACCGGCCAAGTCTCCGCCTGCAATACGTTCGGCGGCCAATAGAAATAGTCCGATCCGCACAAGGGGCCGCATGAACCTTAATCGTTCATGCGGCCCTATCATTTTTACGTAACACAAACACATCATAAGATTTTTATGGCTTCAGGCGACACTTTTGCGTCTGTATAACTAAGGAGTCTTTGTTTAAGGTGCGAATATCTGAAGTTCTACGAGCGTGGAAGAAGATATTACAAGGAGAAGCCCCGTCGCTTTCTATAGAAATCACTCGCGAATGCCCACTGCGGTGCCCCGGCTGCTATGCCTATGGATCTGATCATTTAGGCGGCGGCGTCACGTTGCGGGAATTGCGTGATTTCAAAGGTCAGGAGTTAGTCGATAACATCATGCAGGCGGTTGATCACTTCAAACCGCTTCATCTATCGTTAGTGGGTGGCGATCCGCTGGTTCGTTATCGTGAACTGGAGCAACTGGTGCCGCTGATAACTGAGCGCGGCATTCATTTGCAGATTGTCACCAGCGCGTTTCGTCCTTTCCCGTTATCGTGGACTCAAAATCCACTCGTGAACGTGGTGGTTTCTATCGACGGACTCCAGCCGGAACACGACGTGCGCCGCACCCCGGCCACTTATCAGCGAATCCTTGCGAATATCGCCGGGCAAAAAATCACAGTTCACTGCACGGTCACCGCGCAAATGATGGACCGGCCCGACTATCTCAAGGAGTTTGTTGAGTTCTGGAGCGCCAAGCACGAAATCAATAAGATTTGGTTCAGCATTTTCACTCCACAGATGGGTGACCAGCTCCCTGAGATTCTTACTCCCGGGCAGCGCGCCCAAGTGATCACCGATCTTACGCAATTGCGTAAGCTGTATCCAAAAATTGA
>Ga0302319_10021979_pt1 | contig 11470 bp, 10 predicted proteins | sample Bog_T0_2_FD_203319 | JGI IMG/M metagenome (GOLD analysis project Ga0302319, IMG submission 203319) | Peat permafrost microbial communities from Stordalen Mire near Abisko, Sweden - Bog_T0_2 | ecosystem: Environmental > Terrestrial > Soil > Wetlands > Peat | place: Sweden: Abisko, Stordalen Mire...
CATGTCTGAAGTAGTAAAACTTGAAGCGCTCGAAATTCTTGATTCCCGCGGGAATCCAACCCTCTCAGTCACGGCAACCCTTGCCAACGGGGTGAAGGCAACGGCGAAGGTACCCTCCGGTGCATCGACCGGCAAACGGGAAGCAGTCGAACTCCGCGACGGAGACAAAAAGCGGTACGGAGGCAAGGGCGTACTGAACGCGAGAAACCACGTCAACGGCGAGATTCAAAAGGCCATTCACGGATTCGATGCTAACGATCAGAAGGCATTGGACAAGAAACTGTGCGAACTCGACGGGACACCCAACAAGGCGCGCCTTGGCGCGAACGCAATCCTGGGCGTTTCTCTAGCGGTTGCGCGTGCGGCCGCTGCGGATCATGGCCTACCCCTTTATGCATTCCTTGGAGGCGAGAAGGCCAATCTCATTCCGGCACCGTGGTTCAATGTGCTCAATGGCGGAAGCCACGCGGACAGCAATGTGGACTTTCAAGAGTTCATGATTTCGCCGGTTGGAGCGCCTTCATACAGCGAAGGACTGCGCGCGGCTGCGGAAACCTTTCACGCGCTGAAGGCTGTTCTGCACAAGAAGGGTTACAACACGGGCGTCGGCGATGAAGGCGGTTTCGCACCACAGTGCACCTCCAATGAAGAGCCAATCGAGTTGATTCTTGAAGCCATTCAGAAGGCAGGCTACAAAGCCGGTAAGGACATCGTCCTCGTCCTTGACCCCGCCACCAGCGAGCTCTTTGAAGACGGTGTCTATGCGTTCGACAAATCGGACAAGAGCAGAAAGTCGCCGGACCAGATGGTCGAATTTTGGAAAGGTGTTCTCGACCATTATCCGGAAATCTGGGCAATTGAAGATGGAGTTGCCGAAGACGACCACGCCGGCTGGCAGCATCTGACCAAGACGCTTGGGGGCCGAATTCAGTTGATCGGCGATGACAACTTTGTCACCAACCCGACGATCTTCCGCCAGGGCATCAAAGACGGAATCGCCAATGCCATTCTGATCAAGCTCAACCAGATCGGCACTCTGACGGAAACGCTCGAATGCATTCAGATTGCCCGCGAGAACGGATACGGCGCGGTCATCTCTCATCGTTCCGGTGAAACCGACGATACCAGCATCGCCGACCTGGCCGTGGCTGCAGGCATGGGCCAGATCAAGACAGGTTCAACCAGCCGTGGCGAGCGCATCGCAAAATACAACCGCTTTCTGGAGATCGAACACGAGCTCGGGACGAAGGCTCGGTACGCCGGAGCCAGCGTGTATGAGCGGTGGCACAAGGCAGTAAAGGCATAGCAAGCAACTGTGGGTGTTGGAGTCCACCTGAAGACCGCTCTACTGGGCAGATGACTCCTCGAAGCTGAAGAACACTTGGAGGAGTCATGCCCAAATCCGGACTAGAAATCGTAAAAGCGCGACACCCAGGGGATCTGAACGAAACCCAGCAGCGACGCCTGATCATCACCTGCCAGTACATCGACAAGATGTTAAGTGAGATCGAGCAGGTTCTCCATTCCGCAGCATCTCTTTCCCCATTTCCTCGTTACGTCGTTGACATCACTCCTGCACAGGCGCGGGTGATCGAAGACCATATTCGCCGACTTCGGTCTCAACTCCTGCGAGCCTTGGACTGGCAGCACATGAAGCCGGAACCACCGGACATCCCAGTCACGCGTTCGATCAAAGTTGATCTTACGTTTATCGACATTGCGATCGAGGAACTCAGACCCAGTTATATGCGCGGATGCGGGGCCGTGCCCGAAGATGCGGTGAACGAGCTCAATGGCGTAGTCCACGAGCTACGCTCGCTCGCGAGCGGAATGGAACGGTATCTCCGCCAGGAGCTGGGCACGAATCTGGAATCGCGTCTTAAGAAACTGGAAGAGACCGGATACGACGTGGCTCTTTTGCGGTTGATCGAGCAACTCATCACTCGTCACGGGTTGGTGGAGTTCCGGTCGCGCATCGATTCACTTGCGTCCCGCCTGGAAGACAACAACCTGGAAGTGGCTCTCTTCGGCCGGGTCAGTAGTGGAAAATCCTCACTTCTGAATGCGCTCCTGAACACAGATGTTCTTCCAGTAGGCATTAACCCCATTACTGCGGTACCTACGAAATTGCGCTATGGAGCTACCTTACGCGCTGACGTGGCATATGGCCACGGGAGAGAAGAGACCGTCACGCTCGAAGAGCTTGCCAAGCTGGTATCCGAGCAAGGAAATCCCGGCAATCTGCGGAATGTGGTGCGTGCGGTCGTTGAAGTGCCGTCGCCTCGCCTCAAAGAAGGCATCGTGCTGGTGGATACGCCGGGACTTGGTTCCCTGGCCAGACGGGGCGCTGCGGAAACCCTTGCGTATCTTCCGTCGTGTGACCTTGCGCTGCTTCTGATTGACGCAGGAACGGCCTTGAATGAAGAAGACATTGGGACTCTGCGTCTGCTCTACGAAGGCGGAATCCCGGCTATCGTTCTGCTCAGCAAGGCTGACCTGCTTGCGGAAGGGGATCTCCATCGGGCGACTGCCTATATCCAGGAACAATTGCAAGCCGAATTGGGCCTTGGGATGAATGTGCACCCCGTTAGCTCACTGCCCAACCATGCCATTCTGCTCGATCATTTCTTTGAACGGGAGTTACTTCCCCGATTCGACCAGGCCCGAAATCTCAGGAATGCCTCTGTTGCGAGAAAAATCGGAGCCTTGCGTAGCTCAATGATCGCGGCCCTGGAGACGACTATCGACCAGGCAAAGCGCAGGGGAAAGGAGATCCCGCACAATGTGCATGATCTCGAAGAGCAATTGCGCCTCGTGACCGGAGAAATCGGAGAACAAGGCACCGTACTCAGCCATGCCTTTTTTGAGCTTGCCGAGACGCCGGAAAGGGTTCTGAACGAGACGGCGGACAGCACACTTCAATGGATGCAAACGAATTCCAATCCTCGTGTCACATCGCTCCAACTCTCGGAGTGGCTCCATGATGCTGTTTGGAAGGCCGTGCAACGTCATATCGATGGCGTGCGCAGCGTAAGCCAGCATGCAATTCTCACGTTGCAAACAGTGGCGCAGGAGATGGGGCGCATCGACGCGCCTACGCAGGAGGAGGTGGAAAGCCTTTTGCGCGACATGCCGCGATTTGAGTTGGCGTCACTCCCCAAACCCATCAATATGAGCCCCTGGATGTTCCTCGGAACTGGCTTTGTACGCTCCCGGATCAGAAAGGCGCTACGGGAAAGCATTGGCCCTCTTGTGAAACAGGAGCTTCACCTTTACGGTGACGCGTTGTCTCGTTGGAGCAACCAGTTTGCCAGCAAGATAGTGCTCTTGGTGAGTTCGTATGCAGATGCCTATCGAGTTCAGCTCCAAAGGATCTCGGGAACTTCCGATGGCACGATCGACGCGCCTCAGCTCAAACAAGACCTGGCTCTGTTGCGGAACTGGAATGCAAACGAGAGCCATGGCGCAAGCGAAACAATCGAAAGGGAGGCATAAGTTTGCAGAAATACCTTCTTATCGCATTCGGAGGCGCACTCGGTTCCATGGCCAGATACTGGGTGGGCTCTGCGATTGCCAACAAGATGGGCACGAAGTTTCCCTACGGGACTTTTGTCATCAATATCACGGCCTGCGTGATCATTGGTTTCTCGCTGACCGTTCTCGCCAAACGCGCCGATTTGAATCCTGCCTGGAGATTCCTGGTGCCAGTCGGATTCATTGGCGCGTATAGTACGTTTTCGACCTACGAGTGGGAGACGCTTTCCACGATTCGAACCGGCGCTTTCTTACTCGCCGCCCTTTACGCAGTCAGCAGTCTCATTCTTGGGCTCGCCGCTGTGTGTGCCGGCTCTGTGATTGCGGAGATCCTGTGATGAGAACACAAAAGCATCTCGTTTTTTACGAATCAATCCTGGATGTACTTCAGGAGTCTGGTTGCCCTTTCTGCCGCTTTCTCAAGGAGTATCAGGCGGCACGTCTGCAAAATCGTCCAGAAAAGGACACCCATCGGCTATGCAACTTTCACACCTGGGGATTGGCGGCAGTCCAGAATGCGTTGACCGCCGCTCAGGTGTTCATCAAGCTTGTCGATGAGCCGGCGCCGATCTCCACAGAAGTTACGGTATGTGACATCTGCAATGAAATTGTTGCGGAGGAGGACCGGCGTATTCGCGAATTCGTCAGTTGCATTCATCGGACGGATGTATCGGATTGGCTGAGATCAAACGCAATGTTCTGTGTTCCACATGGGATGAAACTGCGACGTCAGGTTCAGCCTGTGGTGGCGTCTCGCATCGATGCAATTATCGAGAACTGCCGCCGGCAATTGACGCAGGAGCTCGAAAGCTTGCGGGATAAACCTGAGTCGGAAAGACCAGGATGGGGCTCGCTCGGCCGCGCTGCCGAGTTCCTAGTGTCACAGCGCGGACTACATTCCTGAGGGAGGAACTTATGTTGACCGCCGGAAAGGCAATGAAAGTATCAATCTATTTGAGCGAGGGCTCGACGCATCACGGGGTCCCAACGTATTCGAGCATCCTCGACTTCCTTTTCTACCGGGGAGTTTCCGGAGCGACCGTAATCAAGGGAATCGCGGGTTTTGGCGCGGATCACCACATGCACTCCGCCAGCGTCGTCGAAATCTCAGACCATCTTCCGCTAAAGATTGAATTCATCGAGTCCCGCGAGAAGGTGAACGAAATCCTCGGAAAGCTAGAGGAACTGGCGGGCAGTGGAATGATCGAAGTCCAGGAGACCACGCTCGCAAAGCCCGCTCAGATTTCAAAGCCGAAGAAGGCTACGCCTCCTGCGCATCTGAAGATGGAAGGCAAGGCAAAGATGATGCGCATCTATATAGGTGAGTCCGATCGCTGGAAAGATAAGCCTCTCTTCAAAGCGCTCGTCGAAGCCATGCGGGCCAACGACATTGCCGGCGTAACTGTCTACCGTGGCATTCTCGGCTATGGCGCACACCGGCGGATGCACAAAGACAAGGCCCTCCACCTCTCCCACGATTGCTCGATCATGCTATCGGCAGTCGATACGGAGGAGAAGCTCCGATCCTTCCTTCCGCTCGTGGATCAGATGGTGGAAGAAGGATTAGTGGTGTTTTCAGACGTGGACATCATCAAGTACTCCTACCGCGCGCTGGACGTCGATCTACCGGAAGCGCAGGCGGGGAATGTTTCTGCATGAGCGGAGGCTCAACCATGAAAGATCAATATCAGGCGCGCATGTTGCGGATCCATTTCGGCGAGGGCGACAAATGGCAAGGCAAGCCTTTGCATGAGGCGATTGTGGCCAAGTGTATGGAACTCGGAATGGCCGGTGCGACCGTGTATCGAGGGATTGAAGGGTACGGAGCGAGCACTAGAATTCACCATGCCAGTCATTGGACGTTCTCGAAGGACGCACCGATCATGCTGACTGTCATCGACCGTGAGGAACAGATTGAAAAGCTGATTCCCCATCTTGACGGCATGGTTGAAGAGGGTCTAATTGCAATGTCCCGTGTCGAGGTGATCCGTTACACCCGCGATGCGGAGATTAAGCAGGAGACAGCCTCGGGAAGAGCGTAATAGCAGATGCAGGAATCCACGAACAGTTTGACAGTGCATGACCTCGAAGCCCTCCTGACCGAGAATCCCGTACCCACGGACGGCTCTTCCCGCCTATTGCGACTCGGCCGGCTAGCTCAAGAACTTGGAACGGAGCCTGTCGCCGAGGAAGCACGTGAGCTCGCAGAGCGGGTCTCCGCAGGACGTTTCTATGTAGCGTGTGTCGGCCAGTTTAAGCGAGGCAAATCAACCCTGCTCAACGCCTTGGTCGGCTACGAGGTTGTTCCAACCGGGTTTATTCCTGTAACGGCTGTGCCTACCGTGATTCGGTTTGGCGAAGCACGTCGTGCGCGCGTTCGGATGCGAGACGGGATGTGGCGGGATATTGCCATGCCTGAGTTGAAGGAGTACGTAACCGAAGAACTGAACCCCGAAAACAAAAAAGCCGTGGATGGCGCGGAAGTATTTCTGCCCAGTCCCTTGTTGTCCTCCGGCATGTGTTTTGTAGATACGCCAGGCTTGGGTTCGGTCTTCACTGGAAATACGGCAACCACGCAGGCGTTTATTCCACATATTGATGCAGCACTGGTTGTGATCGGCGCCGATCCGCCAATTGCGGGCGAGGAGTTGGCGCTGGTGGAATCAATTGGCACGCAAGTTCAGGAATTGATCCTGGTTATCAATAAAGCCGACCGCACCAGCGACCCGGAGCGTGCAGCGGCGGCCAAATTCACGCGCGAGATTCTGGAAAAGCGGCTGCATCGCCCGATGGGCGAGGTCTTTGAGGTGAGTGCGGCCGAACGGATGGAAGACCGCGGCCCCCTGCGGGATTGGGAAAAACTGCTGGCGAGTCTGCATCATCTCGTTGACGATTCGGGCAGAAATCTCGTTCGCGCCGCTTGTGACCGTGGCCTCCAACGCTTAAGCGAACAGCTGCTGGCTATTATCAGCGAGGACCGTGACGCGCTTCTGCGGCCAATCGAAGAATCCGAACGGCGTATTGAGATAATGAAGGAAACCATCAACGAGGCTGCCCGCTCCATGCGAGAGCTGGATTACTTGTTTATGGCGGAACTGCATCGGATTTCAGATCTCTTCGGCGACAGGCACAAGCAGTTCTTCGGTGGCGCATGGATCGAATCTGAAGCGGAATTTAGTAAAGATCTACAGTCCTTAGCCCTCGGCTTCGGTCCAAACTATCGGCGTCGTGTTATGCATCTCGCGCAGGAGATTTCGCGCCGAAAGGTAATGCCTTGGCTTAAGCCCGAGCAGGAAGAGGGCGAGCGCCAATATCGCGCCGTGGCCCTTCGATTTGTGGAAATGGGCAACAGCTTTCTTAAAAAGCTCGCAGGCGCGGGCCTTAGCGAACTGACGCGGATGCCCCATGCGCTCGATCCTGAGAAGGGCTTCCGTGTGCGTTCCAGTTTCACTTTCGAGGACTTCATCGGAACTGCCCAACCCCCTTCGCCGTTGCGCTGGTTGGCCGACGTCTTGTTGCCGCTTGTGGGCGCACGCAAAGTAATCACCAACGAGGCTCGGGAGTTCTTACGGCACCTGTTGGAAACTAACAGCGCAAGGGTACAAAACGATGTTCTTAACCGCATTCAGGATAGTCGGGGACGCTTGGAGGCCGAGATCCGAAAGCTGCTGTATGAAATCAGCCGTATTGCAGAACAGGCACTTCACCGGGCGCGAAAAGTCAAGGAAGAAGGGGCTCCCGCCGTACAGTCGGCAATTGACCGGCTCAACCGATTAGAACAGGAGGTTTCCGCACTGGTCGTGCTACAGGGAATGGTGGTCATGGACGACGAGAATTGAAACTTGGGATTTGCGGACCAGCGTCTCGGAAGTAGACCCTTCAAGCCAGCGCCGAACGCGTCCGATGTCCCGGTGTCCGACAACGATAAGGTCAACCGAGGCTTCTTCGGATTTGCGCTCGATGACCTTCTCCGGGTCGCCTTCGATAATCTCCGTTACCACGTCCACACCTTGGTCGCGGGCAATTTGTTCAGCGCTGCGCACCTGCTTTTCGAGATCGGCGCGCGCCTTGGAGGCCTCTTCCAGGCCAAAGCCTTCGGCTTGCGTTTCCGCGCTAAGCGGGGCTATGACGCCGAGCAGAATGATCTGAGCGTGAATGCTGGCCGCTAGCGAGATCGCAACTTCAAGAGCGCGTTCCGATTCCGTAGTCCCATTTGCTCCGACGAGGATTCTCTTAAACGGGGTGCTAGTCATCATCGATTCCTTCTCATTCCGAGTCGTCCGGTCGGTCATCTGTTTGGATGCAATTGAGCGGAGATTGATCGCGACCAGTCGTCTGACTCGGGGCGTAATCAAGTCTAGCCGTGTTTGGCCAAGCTTGGTTGCAGCAACTGACCCGGCTATGTTACAAGTTGATTTGGCGAAGGAATCCGCCATTAACCGCCCTCCGAAATGGAACGGCTGATGACTCCTGTGATTACGCAGGGGTTTTTCTTTTTGTCCCTGCGATTTGACGAAAGAGGGACAAGTGACCAGTCTTCTTGATCTTCCCATTGGCGAAAAAGTTCCGGAAATCGTCACTGCCGTGATCGAGATTCCTCTCGAAAGCACCAGCAAATATGAGTATGACAAGGTGCTTCATGTCTTCCGGTTGGACCGAAACCTCCATTCGCCCGTTCATTATCCCGGAGACTACGGTTTCATCCCTCAGACCCTTGCCGAGGATGGCGACCCTCTCGACATTCTGATCTTGACGGATTCGGCTACTTTTCCAGGCTGCGTCTATTCCGTCCGTCCGATTGGCGTTTTCGAAATGCTGGACCAAGGGGTGCCGGATGAGAAGGTTCTGGCCTACGCCACAGGAAATCCGCGATTCGGTGACGTCGACAGTTACACGCAGGTGCCGAGTCATTTCCTGCTTGAGGTTGAGCACTTCTTCTCGGTTTACAAGGACCTCGAAGGTAAGCGAACCAAGGCGCTCGGCTGGAAAGATCGAGATGCTGCGCAAGAGTGCATCCGGGCCAGTTATCAGCGCTACTTGGAAAGCAACGCCGGTTAGGTGCGTTCAGAGAAAGAGATCCAACAGCGATGCCTTCAACTCCTGTCCAACGCGCCCCGACACCTGAATATCTGAATACTGTTGAGCGCGAAGAGGAGTTGGGGCGCCTTCGGAATCAGGCCAGAATTCGCAAATCCTTACTGGTGCATGGCTCTGAGGGAGTGGGTAAATCTCGCCTCCTGCAGACTTTCGTTGGTAGCCAGCCGCTCGCGGTCTACATCCCGCAAATGAGATCGCCGCGTGAATTTGTCATGACACTGATACAAGCGCTGCATTCCGCGGACGGCAAAGTTAAACTTCCTGAAAACATCGCTGATCTCTCCACGTCCTCCTTGAAGGGCATCGTCCACCGGGCTCTTGATACCCGTCCATTTCTAATGGTTCTCGATCATCTGGATGCTCCGTCCCGCGTTGTGACGGGCATGATTAAGGATCTGCATTACTACGGCCGTACGCCGGTGATCTTTGCGTCGCGATCTCCGCACATGGAGGATATTGGTGCGCTGCGCCCTCTCTGCGCGAACAAGGCGGAGCGATTGGAAGTGAAGAACTTCCCGCCGCAGATCGCTTTGGAATTCGCGCAACGCGAAGCCGAAAGAACCGAACTTTGGGCTTCCAATTTGGAGACTGTGTTGCCATCGCTTGTTGAGTGGAGCGATGGCAACCCGGGCGCGATTCTCCACATGCTAAAAATGGCGCAACTCCCGCAATACAGAGTCGGCGACCAGATCAAATCTCACATTCTGTACGTGGACTATCGCATGGGCCGCAGATAGCTGAGAAAGTCGATCAAATTCGGGCCGGCACTTTCTACGGTGAGATATTGGTTGCCAACTGTGGCAAGGCCAGGTCCAATCGTTCCAGAAGTTCGCAGTATTGCGCCGTCGATGCACTCTGACCACGTTCAAAGAGAGTCTTCCACTCTAGCCCGCTCTTTAGCTTCAGAGAAAGCATCAACTCGTCGCCGAAGTCACCAAGGGAGACCACGCTCAGTTTGCAGATGGGCGCACACCGAACCGTGATTCCGTAAGGTTCGTCAGTCTCTGCGACGCCGGTCAAGACCGAGATCAATCGACGATCCGTGACTGCCATGGCAACGGCGGGCAGGGCATCAGGAGGACTGTTAAACCATCCTTTCTTCTTTCGATGGATTGCGGGACGGCAGCAAACTCCAAGCAGTGCCTCATCGGAATCAAGTTCGGCTTTCAGTGCATACCAGCAACGAAACGTCATGCCTTGTGAAGGAGTGGAGAGAGAAAGAACTGCAAGCCCCGTTGCATGCCGCGGCAACCACATCGCTCGCATTGCGCAAAGAAAGTTGCTGAGATGCTTTTGGTGAAGTGTGTTGTATCGAAAACCTTGGACGTCGCCCCCGGCGGACAGCTCAAGGAGGCCATATAGGAGTGCCTTCTTCGTTCCGACCTCGATCAACTGTTCAAGTGGCGCCACAAAGGGTTTATGGTTCGTAGCAGGATGCGTGTAGATCATCAGAGCATCGCGAGTAAGGATGTAGATGCGGGGCGGATATTCTGGCGTATTCCAGAGCGCTTCCGTGTCTCCGGGAATGAAGATCGCCGAAAGCCAACCACCTGGCGGTATCGGAAGCGGAAAGTCTTTCGGAAAATCGGACGCATCCCGAATTTGGAACCCGAATCGGTATTGGCGCGAATCGCAGTTTGTAGAGGCAATCATTTCCGCGCCTTCAGAGAATAAACTCGGCAGCCCATGGTGCATTAACACTTCTGTGGCCAGCAAGTATGAGCAACGCCAATTGAGATGCGCTGCGCTCTTCTTCGCTGGTCAGATATCGGCGAAGCGCGTCGTACCGCAGCGCATACCGTTGCAGATCCTCGGCTGTTCGTTCCAGGAATTGTGCATGGGCACGAAGGAGTTCGCGCATGGGTTCCCCGGCGCCTAAAGAAGCAGCAACGTGGGATAAATGAGGAAGACAATAGGCCGCGAATCGCCCTTTGGCGGAAGCGACCGCATCGAGCACGGCCTCAGCGGCAAGTTTCACAGCCCTCTCTTCTGCCTGGACGCGGACCTCGCAGACGATACATGTCTTCGCCGTTGCAAGAATTTCCTTCAGGTCCGCGATGGACTCGTCGCCATCTGATACCAGGGCTGCCCGTTGGTCGAGTAACTCCGCAATGCGATGGGCGAGTTTAGGGTACGCTGTACACACTCCGTATGGAGAGGAGATGTTCTCGTACTGCCAGGTGTGGAGAGGGCAGAATCCGCCCCTTTCGGCGTGCTCCCGCTGCGTGTCCGGATTGATTGTCAACTCGTACTGATACTTACTCAGAAATGCGAAGATCGCATCGAGCACTGCGGCACAGACCCAGCAACCAGTGCGTCTTTCGATTTGCAAAGGTGGAAGGCTGGCGCCGTCTCTCAAGGCGACCATTCGACCCGCGTGAGCTTCCTCGCCGAGACCGCTTGCTCGCAGGTCATGCAGTCTCTTGTCGAGCGAGCTGAACGAATCCGCGAGTTCCATGTTGCCCTCAGGCCCCGACGTGTGAGCGAGAAATGAACCAACCCGCCCATACATGTTGGAGAGGAAAGACTCTGCGCGCTCTTCGGTCAGAAACCGGATCAGTTCAGACTCAAATGCTCTAAGGCCACTTTGCTCCAACTGATCTGCATTGCCTGATTGCTTTGAATACAGCCCTTGTCGCGCAGACAAGGAGAAGATGCGCGGTTTCTCCGAGAAGGAAAAGCGATCCAGTCGCTCCTGAACAAACGCGAGGGCGTCCTTCCGCTCTCCTTCGCTGACCGTGTCTTGCTTGTTGACGACGACAAAGAGCCGTTTGTTCGTGAATCGTATCCGGTGCAGGATGCGATCCTCTTCTTCCGACAGCGGACTTTCATAGCTGGT
>Ga0302319_10021980_pt1 | contig 11470 bp, 8 predicted proteins | sample Bog_T0_2_FD_203319 | JGI IMG/M metagenome (GOLD analysis project Ga0302319, IMG submission 203319) | Peat permafrost microbial communities from Stordalen Mire near Abisko, Sweden - Bog_T0_2 | ecosystem: Environmental > Terrestrial > Soil > Wetlands > Peat | place: Sweden: Abisko, Stordalen Mire...
CCGCACGATTTGCCCGCTATCGTTCCTGACGGGAATGGCCCTGGCGAGAAAGTACCGGAACATTTGATCCTTCCGCCGCAAACGGAATTCATTCAAATAGGGCTCACCGGTTTCGACGGAGCGGTTCCAGATTTTCAGTGTCGAGGCGAGATCTTCGGGATGGACTAGCTCGAGCCACTTGATGTTCGCCCTCTCGGCTTCGGTCACACCCAGATAGTCGAGGTACCGCTGATTGCAATAGGTGTTCTCGCCCCGTTCATTGGTCATCCAGATGAGTTGGGGCAGGCTATCGGCGAGGACGCGGAAGCGCTCCTCGCGCTCTTGCAGCTCACGTTCCGCGAGCTTCTGGTCGTGAATATCGGTGCAACTCCCAATCCAGCGCTCGATCTCGCCAGCAGCGTTCCTGGCGGGAACCGCTCGCGCGAGGAAATGCCGGTATACCCCGTCATGGCGCCGCAGCCGATACTCCACTTGATAGGGTTCGGATCGTTCAATTGATTTTCGCCACTCCGCAAAGACTCTCTCCTCATCCTCGGGATGGAAGCGCCCAGCCCACCGGGGTATGCTCGTTTCGGTCGCGTCGAGCCCAAAAAACTCGAAGACGCGGTGATTGCAATACGTGGTTTCGCCCTCCGCGTTCGCCATCCAGACCAGTTGAGGCAGGCTCTCCGCCAAAGCGTGAAAACGCTCCTCTCGTTCTCGCAGCTCGTTCTCTGCGTGCTTTTGTTCGCTCAGATCGAGGACAAAACCGACATACTCATCCTCAGACCCTTCCAAAAGAGCATACCCACATAAAATAGGCACGCGGCTGCCATCCTTGCGGATGTACTCCTTCTCGTAAGCGGTGCAACTTCCACGTTCCGCCGCCTCTTGGATATGCGCCGCGTCGAGGCCCGCATACTCGGGAGGCGTCATCGTATCCCAGCGCACCAATCCGGCATCCTGGTCCGCGCGAGTGTAACCCGTCATGCGCAGCAGTTCATCGTTGCTCTCGCGGAAGGCACCGAACCGGTCCGGAATACAGACGCCCATCAGATTGGACTCAAAGAGTTTGCGGAAACGCGACTCGCTGACCCGGAGAGCTTTTTCTGTTTCCTTCTTTTCTGTCACATCCCGGAAGTAGATGGAAATGCCATGGTCCGACGGATAGCAGTGACATTCGAACCAGGTGTTCAGCGGTTCAGGATAAAAGTTGTCGAAGTGTCGCGGTATCCCGGTTTCCACGGCGGTACGATACTCGATGCCAAACCTCGTTTTCGCTGCTTCGGGGAACATGTCCCACTGCGACTTGCCGAGCATGTCCTCGGGCGTCGACGCAACGATCCGCGCCGCCTGTTCATTCACATAGGTGTAGAGCCCCTGCTTATCCAAAACCACGAGCCCATCGGTTGTGCTCTCGAGCACGTTCTTGAGGTTTGCTGCGATGGCGTCGCGGTCGCGTTCCGCTTTCAACTTCGCGGTCGTATCGTGTGAGACGACAAAAATGCCACAAATCGCGCCTGCCGCGTCGCGAACGGGACTGTAGCTATATGTCCAATAGAGATCCATCATGGATCCGTGCCGCAAAATCGGAATGAGTTCGTTCTCGAAGTAAAGTTTCGCGCCCTGCTCCAGAACGGACCTCAGCTTCGGTGCCAAGATATGCCAGGCCTCTGGCCAACAGTTTTGCCCAGTCTGCCCTAAGGCATCAGGATGCTTTTCCCCCTCCAGAGGCATACACGCATCGTTGTAAAGCACAACCATCTCCGACCCCCAGAGAAGGAGCATGGGAAACTGGCTTTCCAGGATCATGTTGACGACGCAGAGAAGGGTTTCGGACCACCCAGACATCGCGCCCAGCGGCGTGGTCTCCCATCGAAACCGGCGTATGCGGTCCGCCATCTCTCCCTCGCCAAAGATGCGCGCATGGTTGGCGTTCAGCGGGTTTTTGTCACCTTGAATTGTCGAGGGTCGCCCGGTCTGCATGACACGTTCCGATCAAACCGATAGTGGGTGCAACGCAAGCAGTTTATCGAGAAGCTGCGGCCGTGAGTCAAGCGAAAACAAAACCGTAGTCGCTATGTGCTCCATCGAACACAGGTTCGGCGTTCACTAAACGCAATTTTCAAAGCGGTGCGATTTGCAAAGGACTCATGCAACGCATGAGCAACGCGACTCTACATGCACGTCGCTGTGGGACAACAATCAATGTGTACCTTCTTGCTGAGCCCCTGGCTGTCGCGCGGTCCTTACTACCGTTCTCGGTTAGACTCACCCACCGTTCGCGCACTAGGAGCTCCTTCGATGAATACCTATCCGCCCCGCATCTCTGCACGGAAACCCGTGCAGAGATTCCGTCTTGTCCTGCTCTCCACCCTTAGTTGGATATTGTTCGTTCCAACGACACTTGTGCATGCTCAGCAGCTTGGATGGGAGGGTGAGACGGGAGTTTTTGTCACGCCACTTGCTTACACCATCGCAACTCCCGCCCATCAGTTTGCTCTCCCGGTCGTCGCGTATCACTTTCTCAATGCCGGGAGCGTCATTGGCTCATACAGCCAACTCAGCATCACCAGCGGCTACGCCAAGCGCGTGGAGTTTGGGTATACGCGCTCGATTCACGCCGCCGGCAGCGATCCCACCTATAGCCCGCTCTGGACCGATGGATTCAATACGTTCCACGCGAAGGGGTCCCTCATCACCGAGAATGCCTGGAAGCAGCCCTGGATGCCGCAGGTGTCGGCCGGCTTTATGCTCCGCACACAGGTCCGCAACGTGGGTGGAGAGATGCAGAATAAGGACACCACCAATGCCGACATCTATCTCGTTGCTACCAAGACGATCACGCAACTCAAGCCCATGTCGCTGATCCTCTCAGCTGGCGTGCAGGGCACCAATGCAGAACTGCTCGGTCTTGGAGGCAACGCGAGTCAGTGGGGCACGGTCGGCTTCGGCGCTGTCGCCTTCGTCTTTGCGGGCCCGGCGAAGAGCGCCATCATTCTAGGCGCTGAAGTAGCCCAGCAGCCCCGCCATCCCGATCAACTGCCGAACGCTGTCATTCGCACGGCCTTTGTCTATGCTCTGCGCGTGGTTCCCAGCCCGAAGCTGAAATTAAATCTCGACTTCGGCATCTTGGAAGGTCCGGGACAGATCGAAACCGGAGTGGACTTGAAGGCGAAGGACTGCCCCGGCGGGGCGATCTCCTACGCCTTCTAGTCATCGTGTTTCACAACGCAACAAGGGGAGAGCCGCCGCTCTCCCCTTATCTTCAGCTTTCAGTCGCACGCTACTTGTACTCAATCACGACCCGAGCGGCCACATCTCCATGCTCCAGCCGCGTGAAGATATTGTTGATCTCCGTGAGGGGTTGCAGCTCGATATCCGCCTTCACTTCCCCTCTTACCGCGAAGTCCAGCGCCTCCGCCATATCCTCACGCGTGCCCACAAACGATCCACGAATGGTGATGCAATTGGCCACGACATCAAACAAGGGCACAGGAAACTCGCCCGGAGGAAGGCCAACCAGCACAGCGATGCCGTGCTTACGCGTCATCCCAATTCCTTGTTTGAAGGCAGGCAACGACGGAGCGGTAATCAATACACCGTGAGCGCCGCCGCCCGTCTCCTTCTTCAACTCTGCTGTTGGGTCACTCGTCATCGCATTGAAGATCAGGTCGGCTCCCAATTTCTTCGCATGAGCGAGCTTCCCGTCGTCGATATCGATTGCGGCCACCAGAAGTCCCATCGCCTTCGCGTATTGGATGGCGAGATGACCCAAGCCACCGCATCCGGAGATCGCGATCCATTCCTTAGGCTGAGCCTCGGTCTGCTTGATGCCCTTGTAGGTCGTAATGCCGGCGCAGATCAGAGGTGCAGCCTCAACCGCTGAGAGTCCCTTGGGGATCCGTGCCACGTAGTTGGGGTCCGCAAGGATGTACTCTGCAAAGCCACCGTTCTTCGTGTAACCACCAAACTGCGCGTCAGGACATACCGTCTCCCACGCCGTGAGGCAGTACTCGCAATGCCCGCATGCCGAGTACAGCCACGGCACGCCCACGCGATCGCCTTCCTTCACGATCGTGACGCCAGAGCCAACCTCGGTAACAATGCCGATAGCCTCATGGCCTGGAATGAACGGCGGAGTCGGCTTCAGTGGCCAATCGCCATTCGCTGCGTGCAGGTCCGTATGACAGACCCCACAGGCTTCCGTCTTCACCAGGATCTGACCCGGCCCCACCGTAGGAATGTCCCACTCGCGCAGTACCAGCGGCTTCCCGAACGCTTCAACGACCGCAGCCTGCATGGTTGCTCTATGCTGCTTGGATGAAGACCCAGCCTTTGGCTCAACTATGGATGTGCTCATTGCTTCCTCTTCTAAAAACTCTTACGGGTTGACGTGCGTTGGAATCCCAACCTAGGCTGCGACAGCGCCGAGGCCACGGACCGCCTCGATCATCTTCACCAGCACAACCTGGGCATCGCCATAGACCATGAACGTGTTGTCTTCATAGAACAGCTCATTCGCAATACCGGAGTAGCCCTTGCCTTGTCCTCGCTTCACCACGTAGCACTTCTTCGCCTTATCAGCATTGAGAATCGGCATCCCGTAAATAGGCGACGACTTGTCGGTACGCGCGGCCGGGTTCACGACATCGTTTGCTCCGATCACCAGCGCAACATCTGTCGTTGCGAAGTCGTCATTGATGTCGTCGAGCTGCTGGATCAGGTCATACGGAACACCAGCCTCGGCGAGCAGCACATCCATCTGTCCAGGCATACGCCCCGCCACCGGATGAATCGCGAACTTCACGCTCACGCCCGCCGACTGCAATAGCTTCACGAACTCGTAGAGCTTCTCCTGCGCCTGCGCAACAGCGAGTCCATAGCCCGGGATGATGATGACGCTCTTGGCATAGCGCATCGCAATGCCGGCATCGCTCGCCTCCACCGGCTTCTCTTCACCCTTCATCTTTCCTTGCTTCTTCTTGCTCACGTCGCCGAAGTCAGAGAACAGTACGTTGCTTACGGACCGGTTCATGGCCTTCGCCATCAGAACCGTTAGCAGCGTTCCCGCAGCGCCAACCACCATACCCGCAATCATCAGCGCTGGCTCTTGGATCACATACCCGTCGAACCCAACAGCAAGGCCCGTTGCTGCGTTGTAGATCGAAATCACAACCGGCATGTCCGCTCCGCCAATCGGAAGCGTCATGAGAATGCCGAAGAGCATGGTTGTTCCAAAGAAGATCCAGAGCACAGAGGCTATCGGTAACAGCGGCGCGGTTCCCGTCTGCGACACGAACACAACGTAGCCACCCAGGGCGAGAGAGGCAAGAAACACAACCGCATTCACGATCCGTTGCCCCGGAAAGCGCATCGGCTTTTTCAGGACTTCATCCAGTTTCGCCCACGCAATCACGGACCCCGACAAAGAGATCGCACCGATGAGTCCGCCCAGGAGCGTCATCACCAGCTGGCCTGCTCCATGCGTCTTATTTCCAAATAATTCGACTGCGGCAATCGCACCCGCGGCACCGCCGCCCAGGCCGTTGTAAATTGCGACCATCTGCGGCATCTCGGTCATCTCAACCGATCTGCCTTTGAACCACGCAGCAGAAGCTCCCGCAACCAGAGCAACGAGTGCCAGGCCGAGGTTGACCCAGAGATGCGGTCTTGCGGCTGCGCCAACGGTGAAGACATTCAAGAAGCTCGCGGCCACCGCCAGCAGCATGCCGTAGCCGGCCACTCGAATCCCTGACGGCGCCGATACCGGAGACGACATCCGCTTGAGTCCATACATAAAAAGAAATGCGGCGATCAAATCAGCCACGCCGGTTACCAGATGTGCAATTGTCGCGTACATAGTGTCCCCTAGCTCTTCTTCTCGGAGTGTTTTGCATGCCCGGCATGAGCTGCTGGATGCTCACTCGTCTTGAACATCGCGAGCATCCTGTCCGTCACCGCGTATCCGCCTGCCGCGTTTCCAGCACCGAGTAACACCGCAAAGAAACCGATCACCTGCTCCGTCACCGTGCTCGCATTCAGCAGGGCCATAATGCCTCCGATCACGACGATGCCATGTACGAAGTTCGACCCGGACATCAGCGGCGTATGCAGAATTGCCGGCACATCGCCGATAATCACCCACCCGCCAAAAGCCGCGAGCATGAAGATGTAGCTTGCAACAAACCCCGTGATTGCCATGTCAAAGTGCATAAATCGCTCCTGGATATTTCGCTTAAGCTGCTTTCGGAGTTGCCGGCGGCTTGCTTGCGGCCGCTGGAGTAGCTGTGGGCTTCGCCGGTTTTTCGGCTGCTTTGGACAGCTTGCCGTCGTGTGTGAGTACCGTCTCGGCGATCACCTCATCGGTCCAATCCACCGTGATGATGTTCTCTTTCAACATCAGCTTTAGCAGCTCAAATTGATTCTTCGCATACAACTCGCTGGCGTCCTGTGCCAGCAGCGAAGGTACATTCAGCGGCGCGACGATGGTCACCCTTCCCACCTGAGTCGTCTGCCCAGGTACCGTGTCCTCGCAGTTGCCCCCGCCCTCGGCCGATAGATCGACGATCACCGATCCGGCTTTCATCCCTTTTACTTGGGCGCTGCTGATGAGCTTGGGTGAGGCTTTGCCCGGAATCGCCGCCGTCGTAATAATCAGGTCGGATAGCTGAATGTGCTTCGTCAGTGCCGCCGCCACCTTCGTCTTTTCCTCCGGCGTCAGTTCCCGCGCATACCCGCCTTTACCCTCTGCGCTCACACCCGTCTCCACAAACGTGGCACCCAGCGAGAGCACCTGCTCTTCGGTAGCCGGACGAACGTCATAGCCTTCCACCACCGCGCCCAGACGGTGAGCCGTAGCCACCGCCTCCAGACCCGCAACCCCAAGCCCCATCACCAGTACATGCGCCGGACCAATCGCTCCCGCCGCTGTCGTGATCTTTGGCAGCACACGAGCCAGGTGCGTTGCACCCAACTCCACCGCATAGTACCCAGCCAATGCCGACTGGCTCGAAAGCGCGTCCATCGACTGCGCCCGCGTAATCCGCGGAATGCGCTCCATTGCAAAGCACGTAATTTTCTTCTCCAACATCCGCTTGACGAGGCCATGTTCCTGCTCGGCGTATACAAAACAGATAAGGATGGCACCCTCTTTCATCGCGTCGATCACATCCAGTGCCGGCGGCTGCACGGCAAGCACCACATCGGCATCCTCGAGCAGCTTGGAACGCTCCTTGATGAAGTCCACGTCCTTATACGCCTCATCGGGGAAGCTGCTTGCATCGCCCGCCCCGGCCTGCATGTGTAGCTTCGCACCCAACTTCACCAGCCCCGCCGTGATCGAAGGAACGAGAGATACGCGGCGCTCGTGCGGTGCCGTTTCCTTCAAGACTGCAACATTCACATACATCAGATTCTCCTCGTTGCTGCCACTCGAATACTTACGCCAGAACGTTCAGGGTCCGCTGAAAGGGGCGCGGCACTCCACGAATGAGGAGCACCGCGCCATGCCATCAAGACACCGCCAACTAGACGAGGGGAGCAGCCATGTCGTGCGTGCGCACCAGCTTCTTGTTCACAAACTCCTGAATGCCCATGTTGCCGAGCTCACGCCCGTAACCCGAGTCCTTGATGCCTCCAAACGGAAGCTCTGCATCACTCCAGTCGATGTTGTTGATGAACATCATGCCCGTCTCCACCTGCGATGCAACGCGCTTCCCGCGCTCCACATCCTTGGTAAACACGGAACCGCCGAGCCCGAAGTCCGAGTCGTTCGCCAGTGCAATCGCCGCAGCCTCGTCCTTCACTCGGAAGAACATGGCAACCGGGCCAAAGAACTCATCGCGGAACGCGGGGTTCCCGGGCTTCACATCGGTCAGAATCGTCGTCTGCATAAACGATCCAGCACGGTCGATACGCTTGCCACCAAGCGCAACCTTCGCTCCATGCTTCACCGCCACGTCCACCTGTTTAATGAGGTCTTGAAGCGCGGACTCCGTCGAGAGCGGCCCGTGGGTCGTCTTCTCATCCATCGGATCACCGGGCTTCAATTCTTCCAACGCGGCCTTGAACTTCGCGAGGAACTCGTCGGCGATCTCCTCTACAACGATGAAGCGTTTTGAGGCACAACAAGTCTGGCCAGCGTTGTACATGCGTCCCCAGACAGCCCACGGAATCGTCTTCTTCAGATCTGCATCTTCAAGGACGATGAACGCGTCGGCTCCGCCCAACTCCATCGACGAAACCTTAAGGTTCGTCCCGGCGCGTGCCGAGATACTGCGGCCAGCCGCAACGCTGCCCGTCAACGCCACGCCCTTGATGCGCGGATCATCGATCACCTTGTCCGATTGCTCATGCGAGATGAGCAAGTTGGTATAGAGCCCCTCTGGCGCGCCGGCTTCAATCCAAAGCTTCTCGAACTCAATGGCACACTGCGGAACGCAGCCTGCGTGTTTCACCATCAGAGTATTACCAGCCATCAAGTGGGGTCCGGCTACGCGGGCCAGTTGGTAATACGGAAAGTTCCACGGCTCAACCCCGAAGATGATACCAATCGGGCTCGACTCCATGTGGGCCTCCCCGTGCTCCGGATGCAACTTCACGGGAGCAAGAAATCGCTCTCCGTTCTTCGCGTAATAGGTGAGGATGTTTGCGCTGAAGTTCACCTCGCCGCGAGACTCATTGATAAGCTTTCCCATCTCAATCGTCGCGTGCTTGGCAAACCGATCCACATTCTGACGCATCAACTCGCCGGCCTTGGCCACAATCACGGCGCGCTTTGCGTAGGATGTCTTCTTCCATGTCTCGTAACAAGCGGCTGCTGTTGCAATCTTCTTTTCGAGCTGCTCATCGGTCAGCTCTGGGAACGTCTTCACCGTCTTGCCGTCGTTCGGATTTATGCTTTCGTATGCCATCTATATTTCCTCTTCTCAAGTCCAGTGTGTGCGAATCGAATGCTCGCCGTTCCGCCGCGATGATCGCGTTGAATCGAGGCTAAACCGAGTGTGGACCCGGCTGGTAGCGGATGTAGAGTCATATTGCTCTAGAGAAAGCGCACACGGAAAGTACTCTCTACATGCTTCTGAAGCGTGTGATTACTGAGCGAAATCGGTTCAAATTATTTTTGTCGCATAAGAAAGCTATCGAGTGAGCGAATCTCGCATCTAACCGTTAAGCGAACAAACCAGGGCGGAGTCGCCGTGTGTTTTAACGATCGGCTCGCGGAATTTCAACCCTTCGGTTGGGTAGCGTTTCTTCTGACCGCAACACCGAAAGCGGTTGCGGAATTCCCGTGATAAGGTCCACGTAGTTTCGGAATCGTTCCCCGATCACGATTCCCTCTGGTGTGATCTGATATTGCCGGATATCCCGGCTATGCACCCCGCGGCGCATCTTCACCACCATCAGAATCTGGCTCAGTTGACCCTCGATCTCGACATACCGCATGCGGATAATGTCGTCCGTGAGGAACGAGATGGAATAGCTGCTGAAGAGCAGTTCGGTGAACGTCTCCGGCATCTCGAGCGTGCTTAGAATCGTAATGCCAATGGCGGTGAGGGCGAAGATCATGCGATAAAGCGATTCCCGAAAGTCAGCGCGAAAGGCGGGCGCCAGTGCCATCTCGAAGCCAGCCAGCGAGTCGATCACCAGACGCTTTGCTCCTGTTCGTTTCACCGCGTCTAAAATCTCCTGCATCATCTCGTCCACAGACAGATCCAGCGGACGCAGGTAGATCACTTCCAGCCTGCCTTCGGCAAGGGGCGTCTGGAGATCGAGCCCGAATTCGGATGCGCGAGCAGTGTACTCGTTCGGCCGCTCTTCAAAGACAGCCGCAATGCCCGGTTCGCCTGCGCGTATGCCTGCCGCGAGGAATTGCGTCGCCATAAGCGATTTGCCCGTTCCCGAAGATCCGGCAATGAGCAGGCTGTCGCCCTCCGGCACGCCTCCCCCCATCATCTCGTCCAGCGCCGAAATTCCCATCGAAAGCCGCTTGATACTTGTGAACGTCTTTCGTTGACCAAGCAAGCCAAGAGTTCGGGAGAAAGCCTGTAGCCCCTCTTCTGTGATCCGAAAGGTATGCAACCCAGGGACGGAAGCCTGTCCCCGTAACTTCATGATCTGCATCTTGCGCACCACGGAGTTGCGATCCACTTGCTGGAAAAGCCAGAACAGACCATCAGCAACCGTGAAGACGGGATTGTCCCGGACCTCCGCCTCGGAATATTCGCCGATGAGGAAGGTTGTCGCCTCCCAACTGGTCAGCAGCAGCGCCAACTGTTGCACGAACGTTTGCACCGCCATCTCGCTGCTTTCCTGCATCCCACTTCGCAACACGGTGCGGAAGGAGTCAACCACCACGATGCTCGGATTCACACCTTCCACCTGCTTGGAAATCTCTTCGAGGACTCCCTCTAGCCCGCGATCAATAAGATCCTGACTCAGGTTGACGAAGCGAACAGCATTGTTCAGTTTCGCCGCATCGAAAAAGGTGAATTGCTGTTGGTAGCGCAGCATCTTCAGTGCCGGTTCGCCCATCACCGTAAAGTAAAGCGCAGGTCGATCTACCGTAGCGTTGGCAAAGATGAACTGATGCGCCAAGGTGGTTTTGCCGCATCCGGGAGCTCCAGCGATGATGTTGAACGAGAACTCGGGCAGCCCGCCGCCAAGTATCTCATCGAGCCCTGGAACTCCGGTCGGCAGCTGGTTAATCTTGACCCTGGTCTGCTCGTTCATTCTGATTTACCCCCTTCAATATTTAGTTGAGACTCGGGAAGGTCCAGCCACGCATCCTGCACGAGCCGGATGGTGAGGGGCTCGCCGATCAAGGTGATCATCAGCCCGATAAAATGCGCAAGAAGCACGGCACCCGATTGCACCGCCTCTCCGTTCATGCCTTGTAAGGATCCGTCCGACCGAACTTCCCAGCCACTTAGTAACGGAGACTCTTTCTTTGCCAAGGTCAAGGCACGAGCCAGGAGGGAATGAAAACCGGCTGCACCGGCCAGCGTCGTTAGCGGACGGCGAAGCTTATCACACACGCGATGGAGCGCTTGCATATCCGGCTCCACCGTCCCGGCTTCAACCGTTTCGTAAGCCAGTAGCCGTTGGGCGAGCTCGCGTGCTGTCTGAGTGTCTGCGCTGGGCGTCATCTGTTCGCGGACATTCGTCCCGTTATACCGCTATGAGCTTACCCCGACGCGAAAGGAGCTGATTGGTCAAAGAAGAACACTTGCGGCCGAATGCTTCGAGTCCGTCCTTGGACGGACCGAAGCGCGTTGCTGGTCAATAGTGCTCCTCTTCCGGAAAATGCTTCAACTAACCTTTGGATGGGACACATAACTGAGTTGGATGAGGGGTTAGAGTGTTCATCGACAGTGGAACGGACGGAAGGTAACGTGGCGATAAGACCTCTCACTACCGGCGAGGCGCGCAAGGAGAGTACCAATTCTTCCTCCACCGATGATTCGCGATTGGGCTCACAAGCTGATTA
>Ga0302319_10021981_pt1 | contig 11469 bp, 8 predicted proteins | sample Bog_T0_2_FD_203319 | JGI IMG/M metagenome (GOLD analysis project Ga0302319, IMG submission 203319) | Peat permafrost microbial communities from Stordalen Mire near Abisko, Sweden - Bog_T0_2 | ecosystem: Environmental > Terrestrial > Soil > Wetlands > Peat | place: Sweden: Abisko, Stordalen Mire...
GGCCGCCACCCGGATGAATTCGTCAAAGCGCAGGGCGAGGGGGGACAGGTCGAAGCCGTACGCCTCGATGATCCGACCGTCCGCGCCGCGCCGCCCGTAGCGCTTGCCCTGGTCGCTGTCGCGGATCACGAACACACCCGCCTCGAACAGCGCACGGTTCAGCGCCTTCAGTCGCGCCGGCGACAGGCCGAGAAATTCCGCCTCACGCCGCGCCGACGGCCACGCAATCGGCCGGCTGCCTTCCTCCCAATCATGGGGCTGCGTCTGCTTCACCAGCCACGACACCAGCTTGAAGGCGTGGGTAGGCAGGCCGAGATAGGGCTCCGCCTCCTGGAACGCCGACAGGAACCGCAGCGGCTTGGCGGTGCCGCGTGGCAGGCCAGTGAACTCGTCCGCCTGGTCGCGGACGACGAGCATGGTCGGGCTCATCCGGCGCGCGCCGGTCGGCTGCTGTCTGGGCATAGCCTGGGTGTCGTGCACGATGCCCACCCCCTGGGCCAGATCGTCTGCCGCCAGCACCACAGGCGACATGACTCGTAATCCGCTCGGCCCGTTGGGCACGGCTATCCCGTGCGCCTCACGGGCGCTGTCCTGCTCCATATCGATCCTCTTTCGGTTGGATCGCGATGGGCAAGCCTCTCCCGCCAGCGGAAACAGGCGTTTCCGCTTGACTTCAAGGCGTCTGATGACTAGATTGGGGGTAGGAAGTGGCCCCCTGGTCTAGTTGTCAGGCCCAACACGAGTTGCCAGCAAAAGCCCGCCCGGCAAGGCGGGCTTTCTGGCGTTTTAAGGGGTCTTCAGTTCGCTCTCATCCTCCAACGCTCGGTGAATCAAAGAGACCAGGACATCGCTGCGGCTACGCTCACCGCGCTCATCGCGCACACGGTCCAACGCCTCGATCGTTTCGATAGGGAGCTTCAGCAAGACTTGTCGCTCTCCCTGCTGGCGGATTCGCTCACGGTAACGCCTTGTATGCTCGACCGGTGTCATCCGAGTCTCCTGTCTAGACAGCATACGAAGTTGCGTCGCCGTGTCCACGGCAAACTCTATCCCTATGAAAAACATAGGCTCCAGCCAGCCGTCTAAACCGGATGCCGTCCGATCTGCTGGCCGATCGGACGCGACTCGGTACGAGAGTCCCTTCCAGCACTATGTTACCCGATTGCGTCACGGCGGGCGCACGGAGCCTGGGCCAGCGCTGCCCACGCTGGCCCGGCTTGCCTCATTCGCAGGCGAAGGAAGTCGGGTCCTGGCGGCATACCCTGATTGACGCCGGCAGTTTGAACACGACTGCTTCTCGGGTGGTCTCATAGCGACAGATAACCGTAACGTTCGCGGCAGATCCCGGATTGAACCGCCAGACGTTCTGCCACCAGGTGTTTGACTGGCCGCGAGACTCCGACGGGGCGAGTAGCGCGTTGTTGCGCGGATCGCCATCGAACAGGCTGGCCGCGTCGGCGCGAGCGGGAGGGTGCCCGTGTAGATCTGCCGGGCATCTCGCGACGGTTGCTGCGCCGGCTAGACAAGTATTGGCTCCTACAAGCACAAGCGCGCCTGCAAAGACACTAAGACGTGTGACTAACAACATGATAAGAAATTCCCGTGTTTGCTGCTGTGCCGCCGGAGCCGCTGGCTCCATTCCAGTAGATCGTGCGAAAGCTGGCGGGATGGCCCACCCACTGATCCTCCACCTGAATGCCGTCAGCATTCTGGCCGAGGTAGATCGCCGCATGGCTGCTGCCATCCGTAGCATTTGCATACTGCCCGTTGGAGTTGAATGTCGCGATGGCGGTGCCGGGTTGCAGCGACGTATTGCCCTGCACGGCAGCGCCTTGCGCCCAAGTCGCGGTCAAGCCCACGCTTGGGTCGGTAGCTTGCACGAGCGCGACACACTGGCCGCTGCCGACCGATTGGCCCAAATATTGTGTGAAGCTGGAGGCGACGAAGCCGGGCGAACTGACCGGGCCAATACCGGCGGTGGTTCCTGGGTCCTGACCGCCGGCCGCCCCCTGCGGAGTCGCCGTCTGACTGCCCTGAGGCATAACAAATGTCGGCGCTCCGACCTCGTGGTACTGGGGAATAACCTGCTGAGGCACGCCGCTGGATACCTGGGGCCAGACATCGGCCCTGACGCCGCGCGGCTGCGCGACGGCGGTGACTATAGCGACACCGAATCCAAGCGCGATCGGTAATCGCGCAACCGACTTCCTCGGCCCCGGCGGGGACTCTTCACGCAAGGCGCGCCTCCTGCTTCGTTACCCGGAAGCCAGGATTCCCTGCCGCGCTACGAGTGATGGCGGACATTCGCAGGCGATTCGAAAAAACCCGCTCTGGCTCGCAGTGCACCGGGCGACGATCGTTCCTGCCAACAGGAGGTTTCTTGATGCGATCGTTGTTGCTGGCCTCGACCCTGCTTGCGGTTCCCGGACTCGCGCTCGCTGATCCGCCGCAATGTGCCTTACCTTCCGCCCCCGCCACGGCGGTTTCGTTGCCGGCGCCGGCGTCCGCACCAGCTCGGGAGGCAGACCAGAATCCTCCCGGCCAGCCGCCGCTGATATCGGCCGAAGAGATCGCGCGCGTCCCTGCCTTGCAGCGGATTTCATCGAACGGGGCCCAGCTCCTCGACCTGGGCACGGAGCACGGCCTGCGCGGCGTCTTCGCGCGGCGCGGCGATGTCTTCCAGGTGTTCTACATCACCGCGGACGGCCAGGCGGCCGTCGGCGGCATCATGTGGTCGGCTGCCGGGAAGAACCTGACGCGTGCGCGGGTGGCGCCGATCGACGGCGTGATCCCAACCGTGGTTGTCGGCACGCCGGGGTCTTCTCCTCCGGCTGCCCGGCCTGTGCCGGCGAGCATGCCGGCGCCTGTCCCGGCATTGAAGGCAACTGAGACCACGACGTTCGGTCTTGCCGGCGACGCGAAAGCGCCCAGGCTATGGGTGTACATCGATCCGCTGTGCAGCTTCTCCGTCCGGGCGATCGACCAGCTCCGGCCTTACGTCGCGAACGGCCGCGTGCAGATCGCTGTCGTCCCGCTGTCCGTGCTGGATCCCGAGGATCAGGGCCGGAGCACGCTGGCGGCCAAGGCGATGCTGAGTCTGCCGCCGGATCAGATGATCGCCGCGTGGGAAGCCAGCAAGCTGACCGGGCCTGCCGACCCGGCCGCCGGCACCCGACTGGCGTCTAACATGGCGGCCGCCGAGGCGATCGGCCTGCGCGGCACTCCCACCTTCGTCTGGCGGCGCGCCGACGGTTCCGAGGGCCGGTTTGACGGGTTGCCGGACAACCTGGCGACCATCATTGCGTCGATGGGAGGCTGAGGCGTGGATCAGCCAGTCGATCCCAAACCCGCTCGCCGGCGCGGCCTGTGGGGAGCGCTTGGCTACTTCGTGAAGGCGCCTGCCGCGGCGTTCTGCGCGAACGATGTGGCCGCAGGCGCACGAACGATCACCAGGCTCGCGAACGTCATCAAGGCAGGCCCGCAGCGAGACCCGCGCATCGTGACCGAGGACGAAAACAGGCTCGACCTACCCGCGATCGCTTATGGCTTCGCGACCAGCGATCGTGCGATCGAGCGGATGCTGCGGAACCGCCGCCGGCAAACGGTCATCGAGACCTATTCCTACCTCGCCGGCGGTTGCGCGTTCCTGGTTCTATGGATCGTTGTGGCAATCCGGTCGCCCGTCTACGCGAGCCTGGGTTATGTGCTCGGGCTGCTCGCCATCTGTTTGCTGTTCTTCCTGTCGGCCTTCCGCTCTGCCCTGGTCAATTGGCAATGCCGCACCAGGCGGCTCGGTACCGCACGGGACTTTCTGGACACGACGGATAGCTGGTGGCCCTCATGAGCGAGGGACGCCCCGACGGACCGCTATCGTGTGGATACCGGGAGAGGTCTGCCCTTGCGGCCCCGAGCTTTGAGGAGGCCAAAGCGCGCGCCGAGCCTGGCCCTGCGCGTCTATCGCGACGACTTCCTCGACAGGTAACCAGAACGCCGCAGGCCATTGCCTGCGGCTTTCATCGGCTTGTCTACTTCATCGCAATGTGATGAGTGCGGAATGTCAGAACGTTCCGGGCGGTCCTTCAAACGGCGAGCGTCCGGCGGCGCCGGTCGCCCACGGCGCTTGCTCATAGTTCGGCCGGTCGTATTGCGAGGCGGGCTCGGCGGGCTTCTGGATCGTGCCGTCGCGATCGAAGACCGGCGGCCGCCATGTGGCCTTGGCCTCGCCGTACGCCGCGTTTGGATTGTAGAGCGGGTGGAGCACTGGCGGCGGTGGCGGTGGGTTGGCGTCTTTGGACGAATGCAGGTTACCGCTGCTGCACCCGGCGAGGCCGATTGCCAGGAGGGTGATTGCGGTGACGGGGCGGGAAGTCATGGTGTCTCTCCGGGGCTGTACCAGAGAGTCACCATGGTTCGATCGGCTGCGAGTTATCCTCGCCGCCGGAGCGCCAGCGCTTTAATTCGGCTTCCGCTTTGGTCGCCCAATCCAACAGCGCGTTCCGTTCCCCTGCAATTTCCTTCGCAAGAGCGCGCAGTTCAGCCACCTCGCGCTTCAGGCCTTTGATGTAGGCATCCTGCTGCGCAATGTGCGCACCTTGCTGAACGATGTGCGCATCCTGCTGCGCGAGTTGCTGCTCCATCCAGAGCGCTTCATTGATCAGCGCGTTCACGTCGATTTGCGGGCGGCGGTTACGCAGCGATGTAAACAGATCTACCACGGCGTTGACGGTTTGGGCGTCGCCAACCCTTGTGGCCAGATATCCTAGAGCGAACCCTTCCGCAGACACCTCATTCCTCCTCGGGCGCCGGACCCGTAATGTCCGTCTGAGCATTCAGAGTGCTATCGTGGCCTAGCAGTCTCTGTTGACCGATAGCACCTTGCTCGCCCTCTCCGCTAGCCGCACCAATCTCGCGCGCTGTCGACCGTGAAGCCTGAAGCATGCCGTCGCGAGCATTTGCAATCGTACCGAGCGTACCCGCCATGCCGACCGCCCCAACGTCCTGCGAGAACCGCTCGATATCGAGGCGATTGGCGGGCTGCACGAACGGAAGCATCTTGATGACATGGTGCGGCACGAGGCTGATCATCCGAAAAGATACTAGTGCCAGGGTCATAGTCATCAACACGAACATGCATAATAGAACGATGACGCCCAACAGATTGGTTACCAACCAACCATTCGACAAAGCGAACCCGGCGGCGATGCTGAACCCCTGCAGCATAAGCCAGCACATCGCACTGAACACGAAGTAGCCCGCGAACAGCCCGAACAGCATCAGAACCGGCCGGAACATTACGTTCACGATCAGGCCATACCCATCAATGCCGCGGCCGTGCAGCCCGTCGCCCTGCAGCGTCAGATGGGCGAACATCCACAACGGCACTGCGATCATCGCCTCGATCACCAGGATCAGCCAGCCTGCCACGCCGGCGATCCACATGGCGAACGGAACCATCGGCAGCACATAGGCGATAATCAGGCCCGGGATCAGCAATCCCATCAGGCCGTAGAAGATCGGCGTGGCAAGGATGGTCATGGCCATATGCCCGGAGGCGGCGGCAGCCGCCCCCGCGAAGTTAAACGTCAGGACGTTCCAGGCCACCGTGCCGGCGGTCGCCGTGGTTGACGACAGGATAATCGCCATCCCGAGCGCCGATAGCGAGGTCAGCACCAGCGTCTGGCCGAGGTTGATCAACGCCGCGAAGGGGTCCGTCCAGCCCATCCCTGTGGTCGGCGACATGGCTGTCACCATGCCGTTCAGCACGCGCTCACTGAAATGCAGCTTGCGGACCCATTCCTCTAACACGCTTGCGCCTACCTCGCCGGGCGTCGCGCCACTGAACAATTCCGCGTTGCCGCCGGGCGCGTCTGTGCCGTCTGTCGTATCGACGTAGGTTTGCATTTTTTGCTGGAACGTCAGGATGGCTTTCGTCAACGGTGCCAGATCGGAGGACAGGCTGGTGCCAAGCCCGTCATAGCTCGGCGGATGGACAATCGGCACGGCCGATAGCAGCGAGAGAGTCTGGCCGTTCAGCCGGGCGATCTCGACGTAATAGGCTCCTGCCTCGGTCCAGCCGAGCGCCGAGAGTTGGTTCTGGTTGGCGGCCAGGCCAAGCTGCCCGCCGCGCGCCGCGTCAGCATTCGACAGCCCGCTCCTGAGAGCGCTGGTGAAGTTGGTCGCCGTCTGGGTGAGCTGCTGCGTGTAGTCGGCAGTTGCCTTGACCATGGTGCTCATGAGCTGGGTTAGCGCGCCAGCCTGGCGGGTTTGCCAGAGCTGCTGGGCAACCGATTGCGCGTCGGGCCGAATGTCGTTCTGGATCACCGAGGTCAGCGCCTGCTGTTGGGCGGCCGTCATATCAACCGACACTCCCGCGTAGTTGGTCGCATTGGGGTTGGGCTGACGGAGTGTGACGGAGCCGCAGACCGGTGCGCCGGTGGAGTTGCCGTTGCTCATGACATAAGGCCACGCGACATAGGTACCGCCCCATGCAGGATTGCCCGGGATGGCTCCTCTGACCGGTGTCGGGCTGGGCACGAGATTCGGGTTGGCCGACGCCGCGTTGACCAGGGCGGCGCACAACTCGTTTTCGATAAGGCCAATGACAATCGACTTGGTTCCCGGAATCATGGGCTGCGCGATCGGCACAGCGTCTGGTCCTACCGCTTTGATCGCGCTGGTGTAGACGGACCGGGCCATGCCGATGCCCCACATCGCGGTCTGCATGACGGCGGCCTGCCCGGTCGAGAAACCGGAGGGGAGCGGGAACATCATCGACAACGCGAAGGCGAGCCGCACGGGAGCCCAGGAACTGGTGCTGCTGCTGAGCACATTCCCGGTCTCCGCGGCGCGATGGATCTGTACGACCGTGGTGTAGGCCATAAAGGCGGCGGCGAGCGCGATGATGAAGCCGCTGAGCTGGCCGACCATCTTGCCGATGACGGTGTTCTCCGCGCCGATCCCTTGAAGGGCCGTCCCCATCCCGATCGGAAATATCGACCTCAAGACCTGCGCCGCCCAGTCGTCACCGGGATCGAGCGCGGACCATGTGGTCTGGTACGCGTTGCCCGTCTGCGCGTGCGCCGCAGCGCCGACAGCGCCGACAAAGGCCAGGGCGAGGAGAGCAGTCCGGAAGGGGCGGGGCATCGGGGCCTCACAGGGTGTGGGTTCCCAGTCAGGCTCCGACATCCCGCTACGAGTGATGGCGAAAAATATCGCTACGGCGAGGGGCTTGGTGATGGCGACGCTTGTGGCGTGTTCCGAACGCCGAACGCCGACCTGACGCGTTCGGCGGCTCGCTTCAGGATCTCGGCGACCTTCTCACCGAGTTCTTCCATGACGGTCTTGCCGGGCGTCCTGCCGGGCATCTTCTCGGTGGCCTCGCCGATCGCTTCCTCGGCCCGCGCGAACCGCGCGTCGAGCTGATTGGCGCCGAGCTGCTTGGCCTCAAAATCTGCCGCCAGAGCCGTGCGGTTTTGTCCCCACGCCGCGCCGGTTTGTTCGACCTGGTTGTAGGCGGCGGCAAAAACGCGGTCCTGCTGAAGGGCGCCGTCGAACTCGGTGCGCAGGTTGGCGTAACGGCCGCCCGGCTGCATTTCGCGCATGACGGACTGAATGCCGCCCGGCTCCGTGCTGGCGGCGTTGTCGATCTTGCCAAGGATGCCGGCGCCGGGTCCGGAGGCGAAGGTCTCGATCGCCTGCATGTAGCTGACGCCTGATGTCTCGGTCGCCCGGATAAGCTGGTCGGTTCGCCCCTGGTCGAGGGCGCGCTGCATGTTCGTGATGCGATCGCCCATGGCAACCGGAGGGGGCGCCCAGGGTGGCGACGTCGGCGGCGACCGCATCCGGCTGGTGATCTGTCCCGCCAGGCTTAGGGGCTTTTGTTGCTGCTGCACGACGGCGACCGAGGCCTGCTGTTGGCCTCCGTCTGGCGCAACTTGCTCCGCGACGTGCTCCGGCTCGCGCCTTTGTGACTGGGGCACAGCCCCGCCATTACCGCCCCCCGGCGAAGTTGCCGCCCGCGTTCGCTGATCTGAATCAGGCTGCGGCTGCGAAGGCTGGGGAGCTGCAGGGGAGGCGGTGTTTGCCGCCGGGGAGGCCAGAGGGCCATCATCTGGCTGCTGGACTGGCCTGGCGGGTTTCCTGGCCAGCCGCACCCGGTTCTCCAGCACATCGACCTTCTCATTGATGGGGGCCGAGTGCTGGTCAGGCTGCTCGCCAAGAACGAGCGCGGCCCGGCGCACGTCGCGCACCAGGTTGCTGTCATCGATGTCCGGCGTGCTGCGAACGAGCGCTTCCATCCGCTTGTTGGTCAGGCCGGGCGCGGTAGCGGCAAGCGTGGTCATCTCCGCGCGAAGATCGGGCGCCATGTCGATCGGGTTGCCGCCGCCAGCCACCAAGGCTTTCTCGACGTCCTGGAGCGCATAGCCGACCTGGGTGCGGTAATACGCCTGCCCTACCCGGTCAGGTTCGGCAGACTGCGTGGCGAGCCTTGCCAGACCTGCGGACAGTCCGGCGGTCGGCTCGCCTAGCGTGCGATATGCGTCCTGCATCCTCATTACCAGATCGACGATCGGGTCGCGCGCGGGCGGTGGCTGCGCGCCGTTCGTCCCGGGACCTGGCGCTTCGGTGTCGGGTTTGGGATCGTCGGGCTTGGCGTTCGTGGATGCGTCGGCGGCACCGTTGAGTTTCGCCGAACCGGCGGCGGCGTCAGGCGGCGCGGCTGCATTCGGCTTGCCTGCTGGCGGGCCACCCGTCGCCTCGGCACTCGGGCCAGCCTTCGGCGCGACTGCCGGGTCGCCCTTCGGCTCCGGCAGCGGCGCCGTGCCTGTTGTCGCGGCGTCGGCCGCTGACGCGGGCGATGCGGCCGGCCTGGGGTCGTCGGGACGGCTCGCTGGCGCTGGCGCCGGGGGCGCCTCCCGAACCCTTTTCTCCAACGCCTCGACGTTGCTGCGTATTCCGGGACTGTCCTGTTCCGCCAGGCCGCCGATGATGGTCGCGGCCCGGCGCACGTCGCGCACCAGTCCAGCGTCCCCGATCTCCGCCGTACGCCCGACAAGCGCCTCCATCTGTTTGTTTTGCAGACCGGGCGCGGTCGCGGCGAGCGCGGTCATCTCGGCGCGCAGTTCCGGCGACAACTCGAACCGGTTCGCGCCGAGCGACTTCTCCAAGTCCTGAAGCGCATAGGCAACAAGCGTGCGGTGCTGCGGCTGCCCAACCGTTCCGGCATCGGCGGACTTCGCGGCAAGCTTCTGCACGCCCTCGGCGAGCATAGCGTCGCGCTCCGCGAGAGCGGGGGTGGCCGCGCTCAGTTGCTGGGCCAACTCGCCGATCGTGGTAGCCGGCGCGGGACGCTCGACGCTCCGGACCGGCTCGGCGGGCGCGGCGACCGCCTTCGGATCGTCGGGCACGGCTGTATCGGCCTTCGGCTCCGGTTGCGCGGGCGCGCCCGGCGCCGCGGTGGCGGCTTTGGCCCTGCTCTTCCGCTTGCGGACGACAGGGGCTTCCGGAGAAGCGGCCTCTCCCGGCGGCACGCCGACGGTCGTAGCGGTCCCGTTCACGGCCGCTGGACTGCTCGGCGCCGAAGGCTGCGCGGCCCCTGGCTCCGCCTCCGAAACGGCGACCGCCGGCCGGGGGGGGCGGGTCGGCTCCGGATCAGGCGAGGGGGCCGCGCTACTGACCTCCGTATCCACCCGGAAGCCCGCCTCGCTCAGCTTGGCAATGACGGGTTCTAGCCGCGCAATGACCATCTCGTGCCGCTGCCGGGCCTTGGTCGCATCATCGACCGGCTCTATCCTGCTTGATCTGTCGGCCAGATCGACCTCCGGATCGTAGCCGTAACCCACGACCCTCCGGCTGAGATTGATCGTCCCATCGCGCGGCTTGCTGATAGCATTGGCCGCTCGCGACAGATCGGTGATGCTGTCACGAAGTTCGGTGCGCGTCGTGTGGGAGTCCTCGGACGTGCCGCCAAACTCCGAGCGGAGCGTTCCGATCCACCCGGCGATGGTGGTCACGGCTTCCTGCTGCGCGGCCTTGCGGACATCGCGCGACGCGTCCGGGTCTGACGTAGGCATGGCGTCCGGCATGACGGTTCCTCTCTGATCGTTCGATGTGGGAGAATTCGCGGCGTCGCGCGCGGCCAGCTCCGCGTCCGATGGCCACTTCTTGCCGGCGGCTAGCGCGTCGTGCGCAGCCTGCGTTTCGCGCAGGCTTTCGCGGGCGCGGGCGATCTCTTCAGCGTGGTCGGCGAGCGACTGCCGGGCGTCGGCCAGGTGCCGGTGGATCTCGCCGGCCGCCCACTCCTGGCCGTCGCTATCGGTCACCGTGCGCCCGTCGCGCGCCCTTTCCGCCATATCTTCGAGGCGCTTGACTTCGGCGCGAGCGCGCTCTTTTTCGATCAGCGCATCTTTCAGGATGCCCCGATCCTCCTTTACCTGCGGCCTCAACTCCTTGAGGCTGTATTCGTCGCCGTTCGCCATCAGGGCGAATTCGGTCTTGTCCGCTTCCGGGCGCCAGTCGCGGCCGGGGTCGGCGTCGCCGAGCCAGGCCAGGCCGGTCCGTTCGGTGTCCGTGGGATGGGCGATCGAGCGCGTGTACGCATACAGCGCGTCGGGGTCCTTCATGACGCTGGCGATCGCCGCCTTTCGCGCTGTTTCCGAGGCGGTGGCGGCGCGGCGATACTCGGCGACGACCGCAACCTGTTCGGGAGATCGGCGCGCTTCCGGCACGCCGGGGTGGACGATCGTCTTCGGCCATTCCGGGCCCGGCGTGCCGAGCGTGGCGGCCGCGTCGCGCCAGGTGGCCTGTATCTCGTTCGGCACGGCCTGCTGCGCTTACTGCGAAGCGATGTTCGGGCTGGGCATCGAGGCGGCGGGCTTCAGCTCTGCCTGGGCGGCGGTCGCCAGCAGCGCCGCGTTTACCATCGCGATCTGCTGGTTCAGCTTGTAATTGGCCATTGCGAGGTAGTTGCTCATCGCAAGCTCGGTCGCGATCTCGATCTCGACCGCCTTCGAAGATGGTGCCGCCTGGAGCCCAGCCGCCCATGCGACACCGCTGTACCGTCGGTTGACTTCCAATTGCATGGCACCCAGCCAGGAGGACTGGTCGGTTGGCGTGATGCCCTCGGCGGCGATCTCGGCTTTCTGGTCGTCGGTCAGGTTCACCGAATTGGTGCGCGAGGCGATGACGTCGCTAGCAACCAGCCGCGCGAGCGACATCTTCGCGTTGTAGCCGCGCCGCCGGGCTTCGGCGTTCTGGCCGGCGACAGAGTTGAGCGCGTCGGCGCGGGCAGCCGCCGGGACTATCGGCTGGATGACGGTTGTTGCGTAGTCGTTGGCTGCATTCACGCCGCTGGCGGCTGGGTCCGGATTGTAGGCCGAGTAGCCAAGCAGGCTGCTCGCGGTCTGGTCGAGATTTTGGCGCGCGGCGTTGAGCGTGCACAAGCCCGCCTGCGCCTCGTTTTCGTTGCAG
>Ga0302319_10021983_pt1 | contig 11469 bp, 7 predicted proteins | sample Bog_T0_2_FD_203319 | JGI IMG/M metagenome (GOLD analysis project Ga0302319, IMG submission 203319) | Peat permafrost microbial communities from Stordalen Mire near Abisko, Sweden - Bog_T0_2 | ecosystem: Environmental > Terrestrial > Soil > Wetlands > Peat | place: Sweden: Abisko, Stordalen Mire...
TTTCTGCCTGGGGTACGCGCTCTTCATCGGCGGCAATCTCCTGCAGCCGCTCTGGCTGCAAACCAAACTGGGATATACGGCTACCTGGGCCGGCCTCGTACTCGCGCCGGGCGGCGTGGTCGCCTTCTTCTTATCGCCCATGGTGGCGCGCGCGATGGGAAAAATCGACGCCCGCTGGATCGCCGTCATCGGTCTCGGAGCTTTCGCGGTCGCATGCTTCATGCGCTCAGACTACACGGCCGATGGCGATTTCGGCGCCATGATACGTCCCATGTTGGTACAGGGCGTGGCGCTGGCAACTTTCTTCATCGCGATGACCACGCTGACACTCAACGGGTTGGACGGCCGTACCGTGCCACAGGCCTCGAGTCTTGCGACGTTTGCCAGAATCTCGGCCGGCAGTTTTGCCGTCGCCCTGACCACGACGGCGTGGGAGCGTTCCGGCACCGTTCACCAAACCCGAATGGCGGAAGTCATGGGATCAACCGACCCGACCTTTTCCCATGCGGTGACGGTCATTCGGGGAGCTGGGTTCAGCCTGCAGCAGGCCATGTCCGCCGTTGCCCAGCAGGTGTCCGACCAAGCCGCATTTCTCGGCGTCATTGACTTCTTCAGAGCCTCCGGCTGGTGCCTCCTGGCGCTCATTCCGCTGATCTGGCTCACGAAAAAGTCACAGGGCGGTCATTGACTCCTGCCGAACCAAGAGGTTCCCTTGCGCGCCCGCCATGTAATTGACAGCAAAATCGCCAGTCGATACGCTCGGCGACGGCTGGCGCGATCATGCCGTTTGACCGACGGACGGAACTTGGGCGGTGGCGCCCTGCTCGATCTCGCCCTGAGATCTGTGTGTGCGCGCTGCGCGGTGTACGTGGTGCGCTCGAACCGGGGGACCGGTCCTTGAGAATGCCCGACAAGCATGTTGGCGTTCGTCATCCCTTACCCGGGGTCGTCTATCCACCTGCCGATCGATTGCGACAGTACATCGAGAGCGGTGCGCTCGGCGAACGGTCGCTCGTCGAGGCGCTGATCGACGCGTTTGACCGGCATGCGTCGAGCCGGGCCATCCTGACTCCCGAAGGCGATGTGACCTACGCCGAGCTGCAGGAAACAACCGATCGGTTTGCCGCGGCCCTGATGCGTCTCGGCGTCGAACCCTTGGACCGGGTGCTGTTTCAAGTGGGGAACTGCCGGGAATTCGTGTTTGCCTGCCTCGGCTGTCTCAAGGCGGGACTCATCCCCGTCTGCACGCTGGCGGCGCATCGGGAACGGGAGATCGAATACTTCGGACGCCTCGCGGAGGCGCGGATCCACATCGTTCAGGACGACGATCCGCGATTCGATCTGGTCGGGTTTGCTCTGCGCATCCAGCCCGCCGTTCCGAGTTTGCGCCACGTGATTTCAGTGCGAGGCCGGTCCCGTGAGGGGGTGATGCGTTTCGAGGATCTGATCGGCGGCGAGACGGCAAAGGACGCCCGGCGATTGATCGGCGAGATCCAGCGGGATCCCTATCAAGCGGTGATATTTCAGCTCTCCGGCGGCACCACGGGCCTGCCGAAGATCATCCCGCGTCTGCAGAACGAGTATCTGCTGAACGCGCAACTGACGGCGCAGATCCTGCATTTCCAGCCGGCGGACGTCATATTCAATCCGATGCCCATGATTCATAACGCGTGCATGGTCAGCTTCTGGCTGCCGACGCTGCTCGCGGGCGCCGCATTTGCCATTGCGCAAGACATGACTCCACACGGCTGGGGGCGGGTGTTCGCAGCGAAACGGCCCACATTTCTCGGTCTGATCGGGGCGCTGATTCCGCGACTCGATGCGATGCTCGAGGGCGGCATTGCTTCGCTCGACGGCGTGCGCGCTTGCTGGTGTCCCGACGCCGCGCGCCTCATCCGCGAGCGATACGGCATCCCGACCCACGCCCTGTTTGGAATGTCGGAGGGCATGAACCTCTACACGCGGGCGGAAGATCCCGCGGAAGCAATTGATGGGACGGTCGGGCGGCCGATGTCGCCGTTTGACGAGATCCGCCTGGTCGTTCCGGGCACCGACCGGTTGGCCAAGGTCGGAGAGATCGGCGAATTGAGGGCCCGCGGGCCATACACCACCTGTGGCTACTACAAAGCGCCGGATCTCAACAAGGAGGCGTTCACCCGCGATGGGTTCTACAAAACGGGCGATCTGCTCGTATCCAGGGAGATCGAAGGTAAACTCTATTATGCCTTCGCCGGGCGCATCAAGGATGTCATCGATCGTGCCTTCGAAAAGATCAATTGCGAGGAAGTCGAGCAGGCATTGCTCATGCAGCCCTCGATCTCACAATGTGCCGTGATCGGCATGCCGGACCCCGTTTTGGGGGAAAGGGTCTGTGTCTATGTGGTCCTCCGTGAAAACTGCGCCGCGCCGACGCTCGGACAACTCGCCGGGCACATGAAGACGGTCGGTCTGGCGAAATTCAAATGGCCGGAGCGGATCGAAGTCATCGACTCGCTGCCGTTGACCAGGGTCGGCAAGGTCGACAAGGCGAAGCTGCGTGAAGATCTTCGGCAGAGGATGACATCCGATGCGACGAGAGCGGGGACCGTGAGCGCGGAAGCGGGGGCCGCACCACGACCCGCGATGACCGGGGATGACCCGGGATGACCCGCGACGAGCCGGGATGACCCCGACGAGCCGGGATGACCCGCGTCAACCCGGCGGCCATGGCCGCCGCACGGCCAGTTCGCGCTTGATCACATCCCAGCGTTCCGGGATGCCCAAGCGGGCGAGTTCCGGCTTTTCGGCTTCCAACAGGCTGGCGTTGCAATAGTCGTAGAACGCATCGTATATGACCATGCTGCGCGTGAGGTTGTCCACGTCATCGCCGGAGGAATACATCATGCCGATGGACAGCGCGTCGAGGCCCACGCCTTCGGGGGATGACAGGCGTGCAACCGAATATCCCGGTTCGTGATGGTGAAAGACATGCTCCACGCCCGATTCGACGATGCGGGCCATCATCTCGAGTGCCGGATCCTTCAGGCCGTACTTTTTCATCAGCTTGCGAAACGTGGAGCCGTTCGCATCATGAGGCCCGATTTCGGCACCGGGCAGCGCGAACGGAATCGCATCGGCGGGAAGTTCGATGGTGGGATCGAGACTTGCGCCGAGGGCTTTCGCCAGCGGCACGAAGAGAAATTCGGCCTCGCCGTCGATGAATCGACGGATCAGCCAGGGTGAGGCGACCCGGTCCATGTGCACGTGATCTCGGGTGATCCACTTCATGTGTTGCGGGGGCGGACCCATTAAATTACTATAGATGTTAATAATGCCTCGGCGGAGCCAGCAATGCAACGCGGTTCCGCGAGGGGAGGAGCGGTGCCACAGAGCGAAGTTTTCGACGCGCCCCGGTTTCGCAGGGTATTGGGGCGGTTCACGACGGGCGTGACCATCATCACGACCCGCGATCCCGCCGGCAATCCAGTGGGTGTCACGGCGAACAGCTTCAACTCGGTGTCCTTGCAACCGCCCATGGTGCTGTTCAGCCTGGCGAGGACGGCGCAGAGTCTCTGCACGTTCGAGCAGGCTGGGCATTGGGCGGTTCATATCCTCTCATCGGGTCAGGAGTCGCTCTCGAACCGCTTTGCACGGAGCGGCGCCGACAAGTTTTCCGGCATCGATGTTGAATCCGGACACGGCGGGGTGCCGCTGTTATCCGGCTGTACGGCGCGGCTGCAATGCAAGAACGCATTCCAGTACGCCGGCGGGGATCACGTGATTTTCGTCGGCGAAGTCCTGGCCTTCGACGATCAAGAGAGCGTACCGTTGGTCTATCAATCTGGCCACTATGGAGTGGCCTCGCGCAAGCTCGGCATCACCCTCGATCATCCGAGCGCGAGGCGCCTCGACATCGGGTTCGACCAGGATTTCATCGGCTACCTTCTGGCGCGGGCGCACTTTCAATTCTTCGGACGCATGAGCGAGATGATGGTTCGCCGCGACCTCGGCGACGTGCATCTTTATATATTGTTTGGCTTGAGCGTGAAGGAAACGCGAAGCGTCGCTGAACTGGACCGCTTGATGCGGCCGGCACGCCAGGAGATCACGCCGGCGGCTTTGGAGACGCTCTATACGCGCGGTTTGATCGAAGTCTTGGGGAGCGGGCCGACCGCGATCTTCCGGCTCACGCCGGCGGGGCATCGCATCGCATTGGACTGCATGGCGGAATGCAAGGACATCGAGTCGACGGTTCTGGACCGGCTCGGGGTCTGGAACGCCGCCGCCTTCAAAGACCTGTTGAAACAATTCATCCTCGAGACCGACATCGGCGTGCCGCACCCGTGGGAAGCCGGGGACGCCGACCCGGCTGAGCGAGCGTTGGGCTGAGCCGCGCTCGATCTCAACCGGCTGCGCCATGCAATCCATGCAAGATTTCGCGTATTCCCACGGTTCCGTGCCGCTGCGTGGTGTTCTGTGCGGCGAAGTCGCGCGGGAATTGCAGCCCGGGGTTGTGGTGTTTCACGACGCGATGGGCCTCGGCGACCATGTGATCGAACGGGCCCGGCGTCTTGCCGCCCTGGGCTATCTTGCGCTCGCGGCGGATCTTTACGGTGACCGCATCCAGCCGCGCGATTCCGCGCACGCGCTCGAACTGCTCGCCGGTCTACGCAACGATCCCGCGCTTTGGCGCGCGCGGGCGGCGGCCGCGTTCGAGGCACTGCGCGCGTTCCCCGGCGTTGATTCAACCCGCATGGCCGCGATCGGATTCTGCTTCGGCGGCAGCACCGCGCTCGAACTGGCGCGCAGCGGCGCGCCACTCGCCGCGACCGTCTGTTTCCACGGCGGTCTCGATACCGCTCAGCCAGCCCGGCGCGGCGCGATCCGCGGAAGCGTCCTCGTCTGTACGGGCTCGGCCGACCCGCGGGTGCCCCTCGCGCAGGTGCATGCCTTTCTCGATGAGATGGCTGCGACGATTGTCGACTGCGAGGTCACGGTCCACGCCGGCGTTCAGCACAGCTTCACCAACCAAGCAGCGAACGGGTTGCCTGGAATGGCCTATGACGCGCGCGCCGATCGCCGTTCGTGGGCCGCGATGCGCGCTCTGTTCGATGAAACACTGGGGGGCGTGGTGGCAGCGGCGACACTGCCTTCGTTCGCGCGGTGAAGCGCCGGAATCCAAGGCGGCCAACGCGAATGCGCGATGTTCTGCTGGCGGCCGGCATCGTGAGCGTGCCGCTCCTGACGGGCGGCATTGCTGCGGCTGCGGCGGCCGGGCCGTCGTCGACTCCCACCTACACGTCGGCGCAAGCGGCGGGTGGCCGCGGGGAATTCGCGAGACATTGCGCGTCCTGCCATGGCGAGAACGCCGAGGGGGGCGCCGCGCCGGCGCTGGCGGGCGCGGCATTCCTCAACAAATGGGCGGGCAGGCCCGTGTACGCGCTCTTCACTCGCATGCGAACCAGCATGCCGCTGACCGCACCGAACTCACTGGACGAGACGCAATACACGAATCTCCTGGCGTATCTCTTCGAGCGCAACAGTTTGTTGCCGGGGAGCGAAAAGTTGGACGCGCGGGCCGCCACCCTGGAGGCCATGGTCTTGCCCGCCCATAGCTTCTCGGCGAGCGAGATGTCCATCAACCAGCTCGAGGCGGGAATCGTCATGCCCCCGCCGCCCGTGGCGGCCGACAATCCCCTCGAGCGAATCACTGCCGTGACGGAGGCGATGCTGGCGAACCCGCCCGAAGGCGACTGGCTCACTTGGCGGCGCACGACGACCGCGCTTGGCTACAGTCCGCTCAACGAGATCAATCGCGGCAACGTCGTCGGCCTGCGGCTCGCCTGGGCCTGGGCATTGCCGAACGGCCCGAATGAAGCGACCCCTCTGGTGCACGATGGCGTGCTGTTCGTGCTCGGCTTCGGCGGCACCGTGCAGGCGCTGGATGCGGCGACCGGAGACCTCCTGTGGGAATACAGGGAGAGCGGCGCCCCGCCCAAGGGCGATGCCATCGAGCCCATGATCAAGAAGGCGATTGCGATCTACGAGGATCGTCTTTATCTCGCGAGCCCGCGCGGTCACGTGATCGCGTTGGACGTCAAGAGCGGCGAATTGGTGTGGGACACGCCGCTCGCGCCCGTCGGATTGCTGATGACCGGCGGCCCGCTGATTGCCAGGGGCAAGGTGATCATCGGCACCGGCAATCCGGGCGGCATCGTGGCGCTGGATGCCCGGACCGGGGCGCAGGTCTGGCGCTTCAAGACCGTTCCCGGTCCCGGCGAGCGCGGCGGCGATACCTGGAACGATCTTGCAGCCGCCAAGCGCAGCGGCGGGAGTGTCTGGACGCCCGGCAGCTATGACCGCGCGCTGAATCTCGTGTACTTCGGCACCGGCCAAACGTACGACACCGCGCCCCTGCGGGAACGGCGCGCGGGGACGGCTTCGACCAACGATGCGCTATTCACGGATACGACCCTCGCGCTCGATCCGGACACGGGTGCGCTGGTGTGGTATTTCCAGCACCAGGCGAACGACCAGTGGGACATGGACTGGGCGTTCGAGAGGCAGCTCACGACACTGCCGGTCGGCGGCAAAATGACGAAGGTGATCGTCACCGCCGGCAAGTCCGCCGTTCATGACGTGCTGGATGCGAAGACCGGGAAATACCTGTATTCGATCGATCCGGGCCTGCAGAATTTCATCACGCGTATCGACCCGCGGACGGGCGCGAAGTCGCGGGATCCCACCCTCGTGCCGGGCGCCGGCAGGACGATTTTCGTCTGCCCATTCTCCGAAGGCGCGAAGAACTGGCCGCCGTCGGCGGTAAATCCAGAGACCGGTATCTTGTTCGCGCCGCTGGACGAAGCCTGCATGTACATGACGCCCGCGCCGGGAGAGCGGACCTTGCTCTCCACCGGCGACCGCATTTCGTTGAGTCCGCGCAAGGACAGCGATGGTCTCTACGGGCGCCTGCAGGCGATCGATCTGCGCTCGGGCAACACCCTGTGGACGCGTCGCGAACGCGCGCCGCGCACGAGCGGTGTGCTGGCCACCGCGGGGGGGTTGGTCTTCGCAGGCTCGTTGGATCGCGTCTTCGCCGCATACGACGACGCCACGGGGAAGGAACTCTGGAGCGCCCGGCTGGATGAGGTGCTCAACTCGAGTCCGATCACCTACGCCGTCAACGGCCGGCAGTATGTGGCCGTGGTGCTCGGGCTCGGCGGCTACCACACGCTGTTCTATCAGCCGCTCGTTCCCGAGATCAGAAATCCCTCGAATCGCAGCGCCTCTGTCTGGGTGTTCGCGCTCCCCGACCGCACCCGATGATTTGCAATTGATATGACTAATAATATAACCTCACTCAGGCGTTGGAATTTCGTGGCCGGTGGCCGCGGCGGGGGGAACATGCAATCACAAGCGAGCCGCGGGTGGCGGCTGATGGCGGTGGCTTTTGCCTTCGGCGCCTTCGTCTGTGTGATGCCGCATGGCCCTGCGGCGGCGGCATCTCCCGCGCCGGGCGGGATCGACGATTGGGCCGGCCATGGCCGCACCGGCGACGAGCAGCGGTTCAGTCCGTTGACCGGCATCAACGCCGGCAATGTGGGCCGCCTGGGTCTCGTCTGGTCCCTCGATCTGCCGGGCGAGCATACGCTCGAGGCGACGCCGCTCGAAGTGCAGGGCGTGATCTACTTCAGCGGCGGCCTGGGACGCGTGTATGCGGTGGATGCGACGAGCGGAAGGCTCCTGTGGAAATACGAGCCGCAGACCAACGTGCACAATGCCCGTGACGCCCGCATCATTTTCGGCGCCAATCGCGGCGTCGCCTACGCGGATGGCAGGGTATTCGTCGCGCTCAAGGATGGATGGATGGTGGCGCTCGATGCGGCGACCGGCAAGGTGGAATGGTCCGCCCGCTTTCTGCTCCCCGGTGACCGGTCCGCGAGCAGCGGCGCGCCGCGGGCTTTCCGCGGGCGCGTGATCATCGGGAATTCCGGCGCCGAGTTCGGCGCACGCGGCTACGTGACGACGCTGGATGCCAAGACCGGCCGCGTGCTGTGGCGTTTCTTCGTCGTTCCAGGAGATCCGGCCAAGGGGCCCGATCATGCGGCGTCCGATGAAGTCATGGCGATGGCGGCGCGCACCTGGTCCGGCGACTGGTGGAAGTATGGCGGCGGCGGCACGCCATGGAATGCCATCACCTACGATGAGGAATTGAACCAGATTTACGTCGGCACCGGCAATGGTGGTCCATGGAATTCGCGCTTCCGATCCGACGGGACGAAGGACAATCTGTTTCTGACTTCGGTGATCGCGCTCGACGCCGACACCGGCCGGTACAAGTGGCATTATCAATACAACCCGCAGGACTCCTGGGACTACAAGGCGACGGCTGACATCATCCTCGCGGATCTCGAGATCGACGGCGTGCCGCGCAAGGTGTTGATGCAGGCGCCCACCAACGGTTTTTTCTACGTCATCGACCGGCACACCGGGAAGCTGATCTCGGCCGAAAAACTCGGCAAGGTGACCTGGGCGGAGCGCATCGACCTTGCGAGCGGGCGACCGGTCGAACGCGCGGGCATCCGCTACGAGAAGGCGCCTTTCACGATGTTTCCGGGCGTATGGGGCGCTCACAATTGGCAAGCCTCCTCCTACAATCCGCACACGGGATTGGTGTACATCCCCTACATGCAAATGGGCACGACGTTCACGCCGTCCGCGGCCGCGGAGGAGGCCGTGCGGGCGGATCCGGCGAGCCTGGAACTGCGTCTCGGCGTCATCACCACGCTGTACGTCGACCCGAACGATCCGATGGACGGGAAGGGCTCCCTGCTGGCGTGGGACCCGGTGGCGCAAAAATTGCGCTGGCGCGTGGACCATGCGTCCATCTGGAACCCCGGCACCATGACCACCGCGGGCAACCTCGTTTTCCAGGGGTCCAATACGGGTGAACTGCACGCCTACAACGCCTCCACGGGCGGGCTGCTCTGGTCGTTCGACGCGAAGCACGGAATCGTCGCGCCGCCGATCACCTATGCCGTGGCAGGCACGCAATACGTGTCTTTGCTGGTGGGCTACGGCGGCGTCAGCGAGGCCGGCAGCCCGCATGCCATGGACCAGGGCTGGAAATACGGGCTGCAGCCGCGGCGACTGCTGACCTTTGCGCTCGACGGGAAGGCGAGCCTGCCCTACACGGCGCCGCCGGACGCGAGCGTGCATGCGGTGGACGATGCGGCGATCACGCTGGATCCGGAGCGGGTGAAGCGCGGTGAGGCGTTGTACCTGCACTGTCTCATCTGCCACGGGGCTGGGTTGGTTGCGGGCGGCAACGCACCGGACCTGCGCGAATCGCGCATCGCCTTAAACCGCGATTCCTGGCGGGCGCTGCTGCGAAGCGGCGCGCTGGTGAGTCAGGGCATGCCCCGGTTCGACGACTTGAGCGACGATTCGATCGAGGACCTGTATCAATATGTGCGCGCCGGGGCGCGGCAGGCGATACGAGGCACGGCAACGGTCACCGGCAAAGCCGGTCTGTAACGAGGGCGCGGATATGGCGGGCGACATTCCTGAACGTTGGGACGTGGAAACCGACATCGTGGCGATCGGGTCCGGCATCGGCGGCCTGGCGGCCGCCATCACGGCGCGAGAATACGGGGCGGAGGCCGTGGTTCTCGAGCGCTCCGAATTCGTGGGCGGCGTGACGGCCTATTCGTACGGGGAGGTCTGGATCGGCGACAATCATCTCGCCCAGGCCCAGGGCATCGCCGATTCGATCGAGAAGGCTTGCGGCTACGTCCGCTGGCTCGGCGCCGGTTTCGCCGACGAACGGCGCATCCGGAATCAGGCGATTCACGCACGCATCGCGCTCAAGTTCTTCGAGGAGAAAGCCGGCCTGCGGCTCGCGGTGATTCCGGGCTTCTCCGATTATTTCTGGCCGCAGTCCGCGGATGCGGCGGCGGCCGGTCGATTCCTCGAGCCCGTGCCGTTCGATGCCACGACCCTCGGCGATTGGCAGGCGAGGACGCGCACCTCGCCGCATGTCCCATATGGCATGACGCATGTGGACATGTTCGAGAGCGGCGGAGTCTCGAATTTCATCAATTGGGACTTTTCCGTGATGGCGGCGCGCATGGAAAAGGACCTCCGCTGCCTGGGCCCTGGCCTGGCCGGATACTTCGTCAAGGGAGCCCTCGATCACGGCGTGCCGCTGCTCACCGACATGAACGTCACGCGGCTGATCGTCGACGCGGACCGGCGGGTGATCGGCGTAGCGGCGCGACACGGGAACGCCGATCGCTACGTGCGCGCGCGCCGCGGCGTCGTCATCGCCACCAGCGGCTACGACGGCAACAGCCATTTCGAGCGGACCATGAGCCTGCAGATCGACGTGCATTCGATGCTGGGACCGGAGGTCGACGGTGCGCATTTGCGCCTGGCGGGCCGCCTGGGTGCGCAGGTTGCGCGCATCCCGGACATTTCCATGCTGGGCTATTCGATTCCGGGGGAGGAGATGGGCGACAAGCCCCTGTGGCGCAACGCGCTCACTGAAATGGGCCTACCGCATGCCATGGTCGTCAACCGGCGTGGCCGGCGATTCGGCGACGAGTCCTTTTACCGCACCCTCGGGTTTGCCGTGGATTACATGGACGGCGCCGATCAATCCCATCCGAACTTCCCCTGCTGGATCATCCAGGACAGCCAGTCGCGGGAGAAGTATCCGTTCGGCTCCCTCATGCCGGGGCAGGATCTCCCGCCCGAACTCGCGATCAAGTCCGACACGCTGGAGGATTTGAGCGAGCGCGCCGGCATCGACAGCGCCGGGTTCGTCGAACAAGTGCGCCGTTTCAATGCTGCCTGCAAAACCGGCCTCGACGAGGATTTCCATCGCGGTGAGCGGCCTTGGGCGCGCCACATGTGCGGTGATGCGAACAACAAACCGAATCCGAATCTCGGTGCCATCGAACGGCCGCCGTTTTATGCGGTCCGGCTGTCCCGCGTGAGCGGCGGCGGCAATTCAGCCGCGGGACTGGTCGGGGATCTGCACGCGCGGGTGATCGATTACGATGAGCAACCGATCGCCGGCCTGTATGTTGCCGGCAACGCCATGGCTCGGCTCGACATCGGCGGGGGCATGCAGAGCGGGCTGTCGAATGCCCGTGCCATGGTTCATGGATACCTCGCGGGCCGGCATGCGGCCGGGCAGCCATCCGACGAGTATCGCTGAGCGAGCGGATTTGCTAGGCTGCGAAGTGGTAGCGCCGGTGCAGATCGCATCATCGCAGGCGCCGGCAATTGAAATTTAGTGATCATGAAATCGAATTTGAAGGCCAAATCGGGCGGCAGCCCGGCCGTTGTCAGCGGGACCGGCCGTCGCCCGGGGCGTCCGGCTGGACGTCTCACCGGGATCAGCCTCGCATCGATACTGCGCACCTCCTACAGGCTGAGCAAAACGCTGCCCCTCCAGGATGTATCCATCGTCGTCGTGGCCAA
>Ga0302319_10021987_pt1 | contig 11466 bp, 8 predicted proteins | sample Bog_T0_2_FD_203319 | JGI IMG/M metagenome (GOLD analysis project Ga0302319, IMG submission 203319) | Peat permafrost microbial communities from Stordalen Mire near Abisko, Sweden - Bog_T0_2 | ecosystem: Environmental > Terrestrial > Soil > Wetlands > Peat | place: Sweden: Abisko, Stordalen Mire...
CACGACCGCTTCGATGTCCGGCACCTGCTCCAGCAATTCGAGGCCGATGGTGCCCTGGCCGGAGATGACTTCCGGATCGTCGAAGGGATGGATGAAGGCGCGGCCTTCTTCCACGCGGCGGCGCAGCTCTTCTTCGCAGGCTTCGTCGTAGCTGGCGCCGAACAGGATGACCTCTGCGCCGTAGTCGCGCGTCGCGGCCACCTTGATCTGGGGCGTGGCCAGCGGCATCACGATCTGGGCGCGGATGCCGCGCGCGGCTGCGTGGAAGGCGACTCCCTGGGCATGGTTGCCGGCGCTCGCGGCGATCACCCCGCGTTTGCGTTCGGTTTCGCTCAGCGTCAGCAGCTTGTTGAGCGCGCCGCGTTCTTTGAACGATCCCGTCCGCTGCAGATTCTCAAGCTTCAAGTGCAGCGGCAGGCCGGTGAGCTCGGAGAGATGATGCGAGAGCTGGCAGGGTGAGACGTGAATGCCGTCGCCGATGCGGGCGCGCGCTGTCTGGATGCTGGTAAGGCTGACGGATTCCAAAAGGCGATCTCCTAGAAAGAATCAGAAAAAGGGGCACGAAATGAAAAACCACCAGCCGCGCTTGCGGGTGGTGGCCTGGTGTTGCATGACAGCAGAATCGATTGAATCAGGCTTGGCTTCCCGCGCGTGGATTGTGATTGCTAATTCGACGGCTGCGAGAAGACGGAGCACCGGGCATACTCAGACAACAGACCAAATTGGCGCGGGGAGTGTGCACGACGTTGAGGCAAGTAGAGCAGAGCGGCAAGGGGCGCGTCAAGGGATTGTGCCGCTGAGAGGGTTGCAGCCGACTGTTCCTCAGCGCCGTAACGGCGCCTTTCCCGATGCGCGCGACTTGGGTCGTGAATTGCGATGGGCACGGCCGCGCATGTCCGGTCCGCCCTCCAGGTCGAAGGCGGCATTCACGAGCGCAATATGCGAGAAGGCCTGGGGGAAGTTGCCGACCAGGCGTTTGCGGTTCACATCGTATTCTTCGGAGAGCAGGCCCAGGTCGTTGCGCAGCTTGAGCAGGCGTTCAAAGAGCCTGCGCGCGTCGCCTTTGCGGCCGATGGCCTTGAGCGCACTCACCATCCAGAAGCTGCAGGCGAGAAAAACGCCTTCGCCCGCAGGCAGGCCGTCTTCTACTTTGGATGTGTTGTAGCGCATGACCAGTCCCTCAATCATCAATTCACGTTCAATGGCCTCGACGGTGGATTTGACGCGAGTATCGGAGCCGGGCAGGAATCCGACGACGGGCATCAGCAGCAGAGACGCATCCAGTTGCTCTGAGCCATAGGCTTGCACAAAGCTGTTCTTCTTCTTACTGAAAGCATGGGTGCATATTTCGTTATGAATCGCGTCGCGGAGGGTCTTCCATTTTTCAACGGGTGCTTCGTATTGCAGTTGTTCGGAGAGCAGTACGGCGCGGTCAAAGGCTACCCAGGCCATCATCTTCGAGTAGGTGAACTGCTGCGGTCCTCCGCGCGTTTCCCAGATGCCCTCATCCGGCTCGCGCCACACCTTCTCCAAATGATCGAGAAGCAGGACGAGGACACGGAAATCATCTTCGGTGTGCAGGCGCACGCTGTGCTGCGCGTGGTAGAAGCAGTCCAGCATCTCCCCGTAGATATCGAGCTGCACCTGCACCGCGGCTGCATTGCCGATGCGCACGGGCTTTGACTTCTCGTAGCCGGGAAGCCAGTCGATCTCCCACTCCGGAAGCTGACGCTCCCCCTTGAGACCGTACATGATCTGCACCTGTGCCGGATTGCCGGCCAGGGCGCGCAGCAACCAGTCCTGCCAGGCCGAGGCTTCATTGAAGTAGCCGCCATTGGTGAGCGCGAGGAGCGTGAACGTGGTGTCGCGCAGCCAGCAGTAGCGATAGTCCCAATTGCGCACGCCGCCAATGGATTCGGGAAGAGACGTGGTGACGGCGGCCACAATGCCGCCGGTAGGGCGATAGATCAATGCGCGCAATGTAATGAGCGAGCGCTCCACGGCATCGCGATATTTTCCCTTGTACTTGAGGCGGTGAGCCCAACGGCGCCAGCGCTGCTGGCAATCGGCAAGGGTCTGAGAAATGTCAACCTTAATGGGATTGCGTTTGTAGGAGACGCCGTAGGTGAGCGAAAAGCTCGCGCTCTGTCCTTTGCTCAATGTGAATTCGGCTACGGTCTTGAGGTTTTCGCCGTGCATTGGAATAGAAGCGCGCAGGATGGCCAGGTTGGGGCCGGCAATGGCGCGGACGCCTCCCTTGATGCCTGTAACCCAGGGGACAGTGCGGCCGTAATCGAAGCGCAGGGCCATCTCCATGCGTACGGCAATTTCTCCGCGAATGCCCTCGACGAGGCGGACGATATGGGAATTCTGCTGCCGCACGGGCATGAAGTCAATCAGGCGAAATGCCCCATCCGCATGTTCGAAGGTGGTTTCCAGAATCAGCGTGTGGGAGTGATAGCGGCGAGTGGTTTTCCATTTGCCGTCCGCCGGCGCGATCTTCCAATAGCCGTTTTCCTCGGTCCCAAGCAGCGCGGCAAAGCAGGCTTCGGAGGAGAAATCAGGCCAGCAGAGCCAATCGATGGAGCCGTTCCTGTCTACCAGCGCGGCAGTCTCGCAATCGCCGATCAGGGCGTAGTCTTCAATTCTCGCAGCCATAATTGTTTGAGCGGTTCTGACGTTCCACTTCCTGAGATTGGGCTTGTTGCCGCCTCCCAGTTTCATTGGATGCGCTAAACGGCGAAGCGTCCCAGCCTGGCGGGATCAGGCCTCCGACTCGGGTAGATCGAGGGGCGCGCCACCCTGGTAGAAGAAGGGCCGGTCGCCATAGCGCTCCCTGAGCTGGGCGATTTTATAGAGGTGATATTGGAAATAGAGGAAGGAAAAAAAGAAAGTCATGACCCCGCTGAGGTAAAGGCCAATGGGCTCGCGCACGTTGTAGTGATAGTGGAGTTCGGCGCGAACCACATAGATGGTAACAATCCAGATCACGACGGCCAGCAGGGCCAGGATCACGCCGAAGATGGTCAAGCTCTGATTCATTGGCTCCGGGCCATAAGGCACGGTGAAGACCAGTTGCAGCGCGACGTAGGCTGCGCAGAAAAAGATGCTCATGGCCGCAGGCTCAAGCCTGCGAATCCAGAGGCAAAGGTAGATGGCCCACAGATCGAAGGCGAGATTCGACACCAGGCCCCACCATGCCTTGGGAGCAAAAATAATGGCAATGATGGCGATGACGAACTGAGCTGCGAACAAGACTGCCCAATGAATGTTGGGCGGTGGGGGATAAACTACGCGCTGTTCGGCTTCAGGCTGCATCAGCGGCTCGTCCATTCGCGGAAATTGTTACTCGATTAAAACACCGCGGCCAGTTTAGCAAACGAATCGAGTTCGAGTAAGTATTGACTTTGAGGCTCTGGGTCGAAGACTCGGCGGTTTCCTATCGAAACAAGGTACGGCTCGGGTCCTCGCTGATCCCCGCCGCCTGCCGCCTTTTGAATTCCGCGATCTCATAAAGCTTGGATTGAAAATAAAGGAAGGAAAAGAGCAGCGTCTTTACAGGGCCGAGGTGAAGCCCAATTGGTTCGCGCTCGTTGTAATGCTTTTGAAGGTCGTATCGAATCAGGAAAATGGTTGCGATGCCGAGCACGCCTGAACCTATTCCCAACGCGACAATGAGCGATTGCAACCCTTGCGAGGGGTGCTGGCGGATCGTCAACGATGCGCAGGCAATTTCGACGACGAGGTAAACATCGCACCAGAACGCACATTTACAGTCAGGATCGAGGCGGCGAATCCACAGGCAAAGATAAAGCGCCCATCCGCCCACCACCAGGCTGTTGAGCAGTTCCCGATAGGGTTCTGGCGCGTATTGCTCGATCAGACATGCAAGGATAAACCACACCAGAAACAGAGTGAACGGCCGAATACTTGGCGGTGCGGGATAGTCCGGCAAGGCTCCGGGTTGTGTCGTCTGCAATTCCATGCTGGTGATGGCTACTCAGAAGATAGCAGATAGCTTCGCGAAGGAATCGAGCTCAAGCAAATGCTGGCCATTGGGCGCGGGGTCGAGAGCGGCGTGTTCCAGCACCCAGGTGTCTTTGTGGAAGAGAAAGACGGCGTGCAGGCCGGCGGCAAGGGCGGGATTGATGTCGCTCTTGATGCTATTGCCGATCATCCAGCTTGAGTGCGGAGTCAGTTCGTGGCGATGGATCACTTCGCGATAGGTGGACGGGTCTTTCTCGGCCACGATCTCGACGGCGGAGAAATGCCGTGCGAGTCCGGAGCGAGCCAGCTTGTCTGCCTGCTCGGCCTGGTCGCCCTTGGTCATGAGGATGAGACGATGGCGAACTGCTAACTCGGCCACGGTTTGGGCTACGCCGGTCAGCAACTCGATCTCATGTTCGGAGATGGAGCGGGCGAAGCTGCGCACGCGCAGGATGTTGTGTGTTGTAACTGGAGTGGCGCTCAGGCGCTCGTATGTAGCAACCAGAGAGCGGGTGAAGCTGGTGAGGCCATAGCCGTGGGCGAGGATGGTTGCGCGCTCCTGCGCATTGAGGGCCTGGCGGACTTCGGCGGCCGAATACTCGTGGTGATTGAGATAGCCGATGAAGGCGGCAATGGCGCGCTCGAAGTAGATGTTGTTTTCCCACAGGGTATCGTCGGCGTCGATGAGCAGGGTCTGACCGGAAGGGAATTGGGGCATGGGTATATGGTAACGAAGTTGAATGGATGGATTTATAGGGACCGTTGGATTCATGTACGTTTATATCGCGGCCAAGCGCAACTGCAGATCTTCGACTCCGCTGAAGTGCGCGTGGCTCAGGATGACAGTGTTAAGGGAATTGCGTGTGTGTGTTGCGCATAGGCGTGTTGTCTGTCACAAAGGTCGAGGAGCGGTGGCTTGGTATGATTAAGGGCGAAAACTAGAGGCCGACCCCTGCGTGGGGAACGGCAAGGAGAGCGTAATGTCCGAAGCAATTGCCTACAGTTCCATCCCTACCAAGATTCTGGTGCCCGTCGACTTCAGTAGATCATCGCATGCAGCAGTGGAGTCGGCTGCGGATCTGGCGCAGCATTTTGGCGCGGCGCTGCACCTGGTCCATGTGATTCCGATGTTTCCGGCGACAACTTTGCCGGATTTTATTCCTGAAACGAAGTTCACCGAGGAAGCTACCAAAGAGGCGAAGCGGCACTTTGCGGCCGTGGTTGCCGATTTGAGCGGCAAGGGAATCAAGGTGAGTTCTAGCGTGGAAGTGGGCGACGATGTTGCCAGCAGCATTATGGAAGCCGTGGAGAGCGAGAAGGCCGACATGGTGGTGATTTCAACGCACGGGCTTACTGGCTGGCATCCGCTTTTCTTCGGATCGATTGCCGAGAAAGTCATTAAGCTGGTTGCCTGCCCGGTGCTGCTGCTGCGCACGCCCAAGCCGGCAAGCAGCGCAAAGGTGACTTCAGGCCGCTTGATGGAATGGTGGTAGTGTTCCGGACTGGCGCGAGGGGCGGGTGGGCAAGGTCATTGGGTTAATGCCACATACGCCCCAGGTCGCGGTATCCATTGTTCATTGATAATTCGAAGGGCTCAAGCTGTTGCGCTTTGACGTGGATGACGCCTTCTTGATTCTGCATCTTTCCCGCGATGGAGAGGAAGCGGCTGCGCGTGACGATGAGGCGGTTCTGCTCAAACACTTCAGGCGCGACGATGATGTTGGCTATACCGGTTTCGTCTTCGATCGAGAGAAAGACGAAGCCCTTGGCGGTGCCAGGGCGCTGGCGGCAGATGACGCGGCCGGCAATGCGCACTTGGCGCTCAGTGCGGCATTCTTCCAGATCTTTTGCGGAGAGAAAACCCTGTTTTTGTAATGCTGCGCGCTGCCAGGCCATGGGATGCGGGCCGGTGGTGACGCCGGTGCCGGCGTAGTCGGCGGAGACGCGTTCGTCGGCGGTCATTTGCTGGAGCGGATTGGCGGCTGAGGCGGCTGGCGCTGCGCTGCGAAGGAGTGGGCCGACGGGGCGGCTGGCTTGCTCGACTTGCCAGAGGGCGTCGCGGCGGTGCTCGACTGCGCCTAGTGAGTTGAGCGCGCCGACGCGGGCCAGGGCGACGAGTTCCTTGCGATTGAGTTGGGGGACGCGGGCTGCTAATTGGACTACATCTTTGAAAGGGCCGTCTTGATTGCGGGCGGCGAGGATGGCTTCTGCGGAGGCTTGGCGCAGGCCTTTGACGTAGTTGAGGCCGATGCGGAGGGCGGGGGCGGATTCATTGCTTTGAAAGGGCACGGCTTCAGCCGTGCCGCAGGATTGAAACTTATGGAAGCTGGGCTTTAGACCCTGAGGCAGTGCATCTTGCGCTAATTGCATTCCCTCGGTGGCTAAAGCCGCGTCATTATTTGCTCTCATTGCGGCACGACTAAAGTCGTGCCCTTTCAAAACATCGACTCTTGAAAAATCAACATTCAATGAATCGTTCTCTTCTGCAGGCTGTTCCACCGTGCAGAGCCAATCGGAACGCTGGATGTCGATGGGCCGCACGCGGAGGCCGTGGCGCTGAGCATCCTTGATGAGCACGGCAGGCGAATAAAAACCCATGGGCTGGTTGTTGAGCAGGCCGCAGGTAAAGGCGGCGAGGTAGTGGACCTTGAGGTAGGCCGAGGCGTAGGCGATGAGGGCGAAGCTGGCGGCGTGGGACTCGGGGAATCCATACATGGCGAAGGAACTGATGCCTTGCACGATATTGTCCTGGGCTTCAGGGCCGATGCCGTTGCGGGTCATGCCGTCGCGCAGGCGGCCTTCGAGGTCTTTCATGCGCTGCATCGATCGGCGCATCCCAACAGCCCGGCGCAGTTCTTCGGCCTCGGCGCCCGTGAAGCTGGCTACGGTCATGGCCATGCGCAATAGCTGCTCTTGGAAGAGCGGGACGCCGAGGGTGCGCTTCAGCACCGGTTCGAGCGAGGGATGCGGATAGGTGACCTCCTCCTTGCCCTGCCGGCGGCGCATGTAAGGGTGCATCATTTTGCCGACGATGGGACCGGGGCGGATGATGGCCACTTGCACCACGAGATCGTAGAAGCGAATGGGCGCGTTGTGCGGGATGGAGGCCATCTGCGCGCGGCTTTCCACCTGGAACATGCCTACGGTGTCTGCCTTGCAGAGCGTTTCGTAGACGAGCGGATCTTCAGGCAGGGCGGCAAGATCGATTTCTTTGTTGTAGTGGCGGGGGATGAGTTCGATGCAGTCTTGCAGCACGGCCATCATGCCCAGGCCGAGCAGATCGACCTTGATGAGGCCCATGTCGGCGCAATCTTCCTTGTCCCACTGAATGACGGACCGTCCCGGCATGGACGCGCGCTCCAGCGGTACCACGTGGCTGAGCATCCCTGCGCAGATGACCATGCCGCCGGAGTGCTGGCCCAGGTGACGTGGCAGGTTTTGCATGCGCATGCAAAGGTCGAGATAGCGGGCAATGCGGGGATGGCGCGCGTCAAAGCCAGCCTGCTCGAAGTGGCGGGCGAGGGTGTCGTTTTCTCCGCGCCACTCCCAGTGGCCGACGAGGCCGGAGAGGCGCGCGAGCTGATCTTCACTGAAGCCGAGGGACTTGCCTACTTCGCGCGCAGCGGAACGGCCGCGATAACTTATCACATTTGCCGTCATGGCAGCGCCGAGCTGGCCGTAGCGCTCGTAGACGTATTGAATGACCTGCTCGCGCTGATCGCCGGAGGGCAGATCGATGTCGATGTCGGGCCATTCGCCGCGGTTTTCGCTCAAGAACCGTTCGAATAAAAGCTCCATGCCGACCGGATCGACGGCGGTGATTTCAAGCGCGTAGCAGACGGCGGAGTTGGCCGCGGAGCCGCGGCCCTGGGCGAGGATGCCGTGCTGCTGACAGTAACGGATCAGGTCCCAGACGATGAGGAAGTAGCCGGCGAAGCCGAGCTTGGCGATGAGCTTGAGCTCGTGCGCCACCTGGGCGCGGGCCTTGTCCAGCAGCGAACGCTTGGCGGGCGAGCCGTAGCGTTTGCGGACGCCTTCTTCGACGCGCTTTGCTAAGAAACTGTCCATGGTTTCGTTGTCGGGGATGGGATAGTGAGGGAATTCGTAGCCTAGATTGTCGAGAGTGAATTCAAGGCGGTCGCTGACGATGCGGGTGTTGGCGATGGCTTCAGGGATGTCGCCGAACAATGCGGCCATGTGCTGCGCGGGGCAGAGTGCACGGGCATTGTTGAGGGTGAGCAGGCGGCCTGCCTTGTCCAGCGAGGTGTGATGGCGGATGGTGGTGAGCACGTCGAGGATTTCGCGGTCTTTCTCTGTTGCGTACTGGACACCGTTGGTGGCGATGACGGGCAGGTTGAGCGATGAGGCCAGAGTTAGGAGGAATTGATTGCGGCATTCTTCTTCGCGCTGGCCGTGACGCTGTAACTCGAGATAGAGATTGCCGCGGCCATAAATGGAAGTTAGTTGGTCGGCTAACTTGCGGGATTCTGAGTTACCCTTGTTGGCAAGAGCCGCGGCGAGCGGACCTTCATCGCCGCCGGTGAGGCAGATAAGTCCGGCGGAGAATTCTTCTAAGTCCTCAAGAGTTGCGGCGCCTTCGGCTTTGGTGGCTTCGCGCATTTTGAAACGGGTGACGAGCTGGCATAGATTCTGATAGCCGGTTTGCGAGGCGCAGAGCAGGAGCAGGCGCGGGGGCTCAGGTGGGAATTGATGCGGGAGCCATGCTGGTGGCGTGAGGCAGTTGCCGAAGGAACTTACGGCGATCTCCGCGCCTATGTGGGCCCGGACGCCGGTTTTCTTTGCCTGGGTGTGGAAGCGGGCTGCGCCGTAGACGCCGTTGCGGTCGGCGAGGGCGAGCCCGGGCATGTCGAGTTCGGCGGCGCGCTCGATGAGGACTTCGGGTTGAGAGGCTCCGGCGAGAAAGCTGAAGGCGCTGGATGCGTGGAGTTCGATGTAGGACATAAGATGACAGATGACAGGTTACAGTTTTAGCCAACAGCTAAAGAACCTCTGATTAAGTCGTTGTTTTGAAAGGGCACGACTTCAGTCGTGCCGTAAGTGCCGCAAAATGACCGTGGGCTTTAGCCCCTGAGGTAATGCCGGTGGCTTATTCAGAGCTTCCCTAATAGCTAACAGCTAATTTTCTAGTCATAGATAGCTTCTAACTGCCATTGGTTCTGCGAGCGGTTGTGGACTAACAGACAGGCTAGAGAGGAGCCAGGGCTGGATTCGGCCAGGACGTCCCATTCTTCTGTGTCCCAGGGTTCGGTGGACCACCAGCAGCCGCTGGTGCGCCAGGGGCCGTAGGCGGCGGCGACTTTGTAGGTTTGTTCGCGGTCGCGAAAGGATATGGGCTTGCGCGCGTTGAGTTGTACGCGCACATTTGCCGGGGGACGAATGCGGCGCAGCGCCATGCGCGGGCGGGCAGGCGCTATTTCGACTGGCTTGTAGGCACTGGATTGATTGGCGACCGCAAAGCTTTCCATGCGGAAGGCGCCGGGGCGGTGCGTGTCTTCGAGCACTGGCGAGCCGACGCGGTCTTCGCCGGCGATGGCTTTTAGGCGCGCGATGGTGACGTCGAGGCGCGAGGGCTCGGGGGTTTGCGGGGCGAAGAGGCCGAGCTGCACTTTGCTGGACTGGCCTGCCTGCGCGCTGAGGGTGAGCGAGAGCACGGCGGATTGTGGAGGGTGCGCGGCGATTTCAAGTTGCAGCAGCTTGAGGAGGAACTTGCGGTCAGTGGTGGCGAGGGCGGGGCGGATGGTGCGCTGATAGGCGCGGTTGCCCTCCAGCTGCATTTCGACGAGAAGCGAAGCCAGTGAGAGCGCGCGAGCGCCGGCGCGTGTGGCAAGGCAATCGATCATGCGGGCGCCGATGAAGAGCAGCGAATCGATCTGCTCGACGGGGGTTTCGAAGGCGCAGAACTCGCGGAGGGTGAAGGCTGGCTCGATGGGTTGGAAGGTGTGCGGGAGCGCTCCGCGGGCGAGGTTTCGCCACGCGACGGCTTGCGGGCCGAGGCGGGCGACGAGGTCTGACTCCGGGAGGGCGGCCAGATCGGCGAGGGTGCGAATGCCCCAGATTGCGAAGGTTTCGTATGGGTCTTCTTCGAGAGCCAACGCGTCCAGAGGAAGTTTGGCCAGAGCAACTGCTTCGTGGCCGGGGGGGATGACGGTGATGCCGCGAGTGGTGGCGGCTTTCATGCGGGCGGTGTGGAAATTCGTACTTACAGAAACGGCCGCGCGCAGGCCGGCGGAGGCCAGTGCGTCGCGGAGGCGCTCGGCGAGGGTGTGGGGAGGGCCGAAGAGGCGCTCGGTGCCGGTGATGTCGAGTATGCAGGCGCAGGCGGTGCTTTCGTCTACGGATTCAAGGCGCGGAGAGAAGTGGGCGGCGCATTCGAGTAGGACGGCGCGGGCGGCGGCTTCGGTTTCCTCGGAGCGCGCCAGGATGTGCAGGCCAGGGATGGTTTCGGCTTCCAGTCGGGTCATGCCGAGGGCTGCGCCTTTGAGGCGGGCAGGACGATTGAGGGAGCAGACGGTCTGAAGGGGCGGGCGGCCATCGAGTACGACCACGGGCTGTACGGCGAGGTCGGTGCGCAGGCGCAAAAGGGCCTGGGCGGGGAACTCTTCGGCGTGAACGCAGGCGTAAAGATGAGTTGTCATGCGCAGGCCTCCCTTTGACTTGCGGATGTTGCGGACCAGGTGGATGCGGGCGGTTTGCGCTGGCCAGAAAGATAGGGCGCGAACCGCTGACGGCCGGAGCGGACCTGGTAGGTGAAGCCGGTGAGGACGGTCTGGCTGGGGGATTCTTCAGACTGGCTAGCGCAGTCCTGACGGGTGCATTCGAGTACGACGGCGGCGTTGGACTGGGCCAACGGCTGCTCGGCGAGGACAAGCAGCGAGCAGCGGGTGCGGTCGGCGGCCTGACGGAAGCGGAACCAGGTGGCGAGGGGGATTCGGCAGCCGTGTTCGGGAGCGGTGGAGGCGAGGTCGAGGACGATTGCGGCGAATCCGCTAGCCTGGAGGAGGAGGTCTGTTGCACTGAGGGCCTGGTCGAGTCGAGCCCAGGGTTTGGCTGCGGGATTTGGGGCTTTGCAGCGGACCCAGAGGAGCTGGCGGAGGGCTACGCCGTTAGCGGCTGCGGATTCGGAGTCGAAGGCGTCGTGGGCGTCCACCCAGGCGCAGACGCGGTCTTCCTGGGTGCGGGCGGCGAGGAAGGCGAGGGCCAGGCTGGTGCGGCCTGAGGACATGGGGCCGGTGACTTCGCTGATGGCGCCGATGGGAAAGCCGCCTTCGAGCAGGCGATCGACTGCGGCGATGCCGATGGGGGCGGTTTCGCGGATGGTGCGCGGCACGGGGGTGAGCGCGGCGGGGAACCGGCGTTCGAGGGAGTGTTCGATCTGGAGGCGGAGGGCGGCGGCGGCTGAGGGCATTGCTGTATTCGCCTTTTCTTCGCTTAGCATCGCTCGTTTTGAGATTCTTGTCA
>Ga0302319_10021989_pt1 | contig 11466 bp, 11 predicted proteins | sample Bog_T0_2_FD_203319 | JGI IMG/M metagenome (GOLD analysis project Ga0302319, IMG submission 203319) | Peat permafrost microbial communities from Stordalen Mire near Abisko, Sweden - Bog_T0_2 | ecosystem: Environmental > Terrestrial > Soil > Wetlands > Peat | place: Sweden: Abisko, Stordalen Mire...
GAAGAACGAACCACCATGCCCGAGTCCTTATCGACATAGAGCGTCTCGACCTTACCCAATTTGGGGGTCATCTCAACCTTCCAGGCCGGCTTGCCGTTGACATCTTCCGAGCCTGCAGTCTTCACGATCGTGTAAAACTCGCGCCACGAATCGAGAAGCGACAACATATGAGCGGCCCGGGCAACGAGTGCGCGCTCCTCGCCTTCCTTAACGCGGGCTCCCTGAATGGCGTTGCTTTCCCAGGCGGTGTTGCCGTCGAAGCCTTCTTCGACTTTGCCGATTCCGGGCAGATCGAGGGTGGTGTAAGACTTGCCGTCTTTCTGAAAAATGGTGACGGGACCCTTGATGTTGTGGCCGGCCAATTCGACGGTACCGGACATGACGACGCTTTTCGCTTTTGCAAACGCGGCCGCGCCTCCGCTCTTTTCGAGCGACATTTCCAGGACTTTTTCGCCCGAGGGGACATCGGCGGCGAATAACAGGGGAACCGCGATCAAACATGCAAGGACCTTCATGAGATACATGGTACCGAGTGAACCTGGGTCGACGCAAAACAGGGGAATCCGCCGCGCGTGAGGGTGTGAGGGGACTCGGTCGCGCGGCGGCAAGGTACTTCTGTGAGGAATTGCAGCTTTGCTGAAATTGGTTCCGAAAATTCAGCGTCGATTTGAAACTTTTCGCACGAGCGCCGGATCGTCGAGAGCCCCATGCTTCCGAAGCACTTCCGCCGTTTCCGCGAACCCGCCGGATGAGGCCGCGTGCAGCGCCGCGTGACCGTCTTTATTAACAAGATTGGGGTCGGCTCCGTGGGCCAGGAGAGCGGCCACGGCTTCGGTTCGTCCCATTGACGCGGCGTCGTAAATCGCCGTGGCTCCGGACTCGGGTTCCGTCGCGTTTACCGGCACTCCGCGAGCGAGCAGTAACTCGAGCAAGCCTAACTGTCCCCGCGCAGCAGCGTCATGGAGAGCGGTTTCGTTCCACTTCGCCCCATGACTGGCGAGGACCTCGACCAGACCAGCATTCCCTTTTTGGAGCGCATCGTCCATGAGTTGCTGCGCGGGTTTGGGATTCCGATCGAGCAGTAATCCCAAGGCAGCCAATGAAACCTGACGTACGGCCTGATCGATCGACTCCGCGGTGATTGTTGCGCCTGAGTCGAGCAGCAGGCGAACGAGACCCGCGTGATCGCGCGCAGCGGCCAGAGGCAGCGCACTCGAATCGATCGGCGCCTGGGCGCGAATCAGCATTGCGGCAATTTCCGCGTCGCCCCGCACCACGGCATAGTCGAGAGGGGTGGAACCTCCGTCGGGATGCGCGGCCCGCACGTCGGCTCCGTGCTCGATCAGGAGCCGGACCATATCCGCGCGATCCGCCCATACGGCGTCGAGTAAAGGAGTGCGACCCAAATCGTCCCTCGTATTCACAGGTGCGCCGTCATCGAGCAGTGCCCGCAGCGTGGCGATGTTGCCCGCGGCAATCGCATCGGCCAGCGGGGAATCGTCCGCGGCAACAAACAGAGCGGTGCAGAGCAGCAGGCAGACGCTACGCGCCAAATCCGACGTACTGAACCTCTTCTTCCAGCGGAATGCCCCAGCGGTCGCCCACGCGCCGCTTCAGTTCCGCAATGACGCCCGAAAGTTCTCGGGCAGTGCCGTTTCCGGCATTATAGATCAGATTCGCGTGGTAGTCGGCGACATGAATATCGCCAGCCTGCATGCCTTTGGCGCCCACCTGTTCGAGAAACCATGCGGAAGGGACCTTGCCGTCGATTACAACATTCGGCGGCACCTGCGCGGCTACAGGCGCAGGCAGTTCGCTGTAGAGAAAATTCTTGAAGATGCTGCCGGCGCACTTCATAGTGGGCGGATATTTGCGGTTTCGAATGCCGAGAATACGGTCGGCCTCGGCGCGCAAAGCTGTCGCGTCGCCGCGCTCCATTTCGAGCTGGGCGGAGACGATGATCCAGTCCTTGTGGCGCTTGAATATGCTTTCGCGATAACGGAATTCGCACTGGGCGTTGTCGAAGACGCGAATCGACGGGCCGTCCAGGAATCGAACGGTAACGATTCGTTCCATGATCGAATGCCCGTAGGCGCCGGCGTTGCCGTAGATTGCGGCGCCCACCGAACCCGGAATGCCGGTCATCGTCTCCAGCCCCTTCAGGCCCCTGTCCACGGTGAAGTCGACGAGATGCTGAAGCACCGCGCCGCCTTCGACATACACCGAAGTTGCATCGGCGCGGAGTTGTTCGCTCACCAGTTTCAGCACGATGCCTCGAAAGCCGTAATCGGAGACGATGAGGTTAGTGCCGCCGCCGATGACTACGGTGGGATATCCCCTCTCACGCGCCAGGCGCAGGGCTTCGACAAAGCCCTCCGCGCGGCTGGTCTCGACATAGACGTCGGCGGGTCCGCCGATGCCGAAGCGGGTATAAGCAGAGAGGAGTGCATCGCGTTTTACTATTGTTTCCGGTATTGCAGCCAACTGCGTTGCGATCTCTGCGATGCCGATCATTGCTCTAATTATAAGAACGGAGCCCAAACGCGTCTTGCACAAATTCCCCGGATTCTCAAAACAAGCCCTCGCCTTCCTCGGCGACCTCAAAAAGCATAACGACCGCGAGTGGTTCACGCCGCGCAAGGCCGTTTACGAAGAGCAGTTGCGCCTGCCCATGATTGAACTGGTGCGGGCGATCCACGGCGAGATGCTTTCCTTCGCGCCGCAGTATGTGGGGGAACCGGCGAAATGCGTCTTCCGAGTTTATCGCGACACGAGGTTCTCGAAAGACAAAACGCCGTACAAGACTCACATCGCAGCATCGTTTTCACACAACGCGCTGGAGAAACGCCGCGCGGGTTATTACCTTGGAGTCTCGCCCGAAAGCGTGGACATCGCCGGCGGGTTGTACGCGCCCGAGCCGGATGTGCTGCTGGCGGTCCGCACAAGAATTGCCGACGATCCCGCGGCATTCCGCAAGACGTTCGATACACCGAAAATCAAGAAGATCGTCGGCAAACCCCGGGGCGAGTCGGCAGTGCGACCGCCAAAAGGCTTTGCGGCCGACCACCCCGCTATCGACCTGATCAAACGGAAACAGCACGTCTTCTTCGAACATCTGGACTCCGCGATAGCCACGACTCCAAAACTTTTCGGCGAGGTGCTGAAGCGTTTCGAAGCGATGACGCCGATGATAAGATTCTTCGACCAGGCGCTGATCGACAGGCGCCTTTGATAACCTGGTAGTTCACGAATGGAATTAGTTAAGCAGTGGTACGGACAACGCATGCGCGATTGGGAGCACAAGCTCGCTTTTCGCTCGACAGACCGCGTGGTTCGACCTTTCGACTGGGGAATCGAGTGGTCGCGGAACTGGCCGTTCGCCATGGAAGGCACGGATCCGGAAGCCCAGTTGCGCGAGTTCAACCGCATGGCGATCGAACGCAGCCCTGAGTTCTTCGCTTACCGGCCGCCTAATGATTTTTCTTTCGACGCGCTCGAATCCGAGCTTCGCTTTACATCTGCGGTCGATACGCCGTACCCCGACAATAATCAGGTGCGGGCGCGCTTCTTTCCGGCCAAAGCACGCTGGAAGCGAGGGAACAAGGCGGTGGTACTGCTGCCGCACTGGAATTCGCACGCGGCTCAGCATGTGGCGCTTTGCAAGGGCATCGCCGAGCTGGGGATTTCGGTGCTGCGCATTAGTCTGCCGTATCACGACCGGCGCATGCCGCCCGAACTGACGCGCGCCGACTATGCGGTTTCGGCCAATGTGGCCCGTACTATCGATGCTACCCGCCAGGCCGTGATCGACGTTCGCTCGTGCTTCGACTGGCTTCAGGAGGAAGGGTTCGAAGACCTGGGCATCGTCGGCACCAGCCTGGGCTCCTGCTATGCATTTCTGGCCAGCGCTCATGATGAGCGCATCAAGGTCAACGTGTTCAACCACTGCTCGACCTACTTCGCGGATGTGGTCTGGGAGGGTCTGTCGACGCGCCATATCAGACAGGGGATTGAAGGCCAGATCGATCTCGACCGATTGCGTTCGGTGTGGCATGCGCTGAGTCCGGTACATTACATGGACCGGTATGCGGATCTGGATAAGAAGTCTTTTTTTCTCTATGCCACTTATGACACCACTTTTCCGCCGCATCTTTCAAAGGAGATTGTGGAGCATATTCAGAAGCGGGGTGTCGACCACAAACTGGTCGTTATGCCCTGCGGACATTACACACTCGGCGAGGCGCCGTTCAAATTCGTCGTCGGCTACGAGATTATCTCGTTCCTGAAGCGTTATTTATAGGCGCGCCCGGACTCCGCCGGCGAGAATTGTCTCGATTCCGGTCGCGGTTTGAACCAGCAGAAAGCCGTTCTGGTCGAGGCCGGCGGTGATGCCTGCGATTCGTTCGTCGACGATGACGCTTTTGCCGGAAACCCAGCCTGAGGCCTGGGTGAAGCGCCGTAAAATTTCGGTTTTCGGCAGGGCTGCAAATCGCAGGCATTCGGCGGTAATCCTGTGCATGAGAGCCTCTTTGGAATGCTCGCGGCCGGTTTCGATGCGGAGCGAAGTCGCGAGCCTGGACAGTTCTGCCGGGAGTGATGTTTGATTCACGTTGATTCCGATTCCGGCAATCAGGGCGTCCGCTTCAGCCTGCACCAGAATGCCTCCGAGCTTACGCTCGTTAAGCATCAGATCGTTCGGCCAGCGTAAATCGACCGAGACCTGGGCGAGGTCGTTGAGGGCGGCCTGAGAGGCGAGCCCCAGAGCGAGGGTAAGCGCGGGCGCCGGTTCCCTAAGGCGAAGAACGATGGACAAGTAAAGCCCGCCGGAAGCCGCTGAGTGCCAGGAGTGGCCATGGCGACCGATTCCGGCGGTCTGGCGCTCAGCAACTACAACTGTGCCGTGGGGTGCGCCAGCGGCTGCGAGGGCGGATGCTTCGGTCATAGTTGACGATGTGGTGTCGAAGCGATGAATCATTCCAGATCCCAATAGAACACGGAAGTCTTCTATTACAAATCGTATGTATAGCAATCGAAAGCTTGACCGGGCAAGGGTCCATCGTTATACTCCGTCATATCCGTTTGCCGGATCAGTTCCCAGGAAGCGAGAGTATTCATGCCACTTACACAGATAAAGATCGCGTCGAGACAAAAATCCTCCGCCAGGGCAGCGTTGCCTTTCCTGGCGGCCGGGATGGTCCTTTTTCAGCCCGTTGGCTCCCTTCGCGCCCAAACGCCCGAGGCGATGACGACGTTCATGAAGACTCTGACGCCGGAAATCATAAAGACCTGGGCCATCCCCGACGATCCTTCGAAAGTCACAACGCCGGAGGATCTGAAGAAGACAGCGGCGCTGAAAGAAGTGCTCCTGAAAACGTTTGAAGGGGATTGGTTCAAGGCCAAGGATTGTTTGCTCTTCGACAGGTGGCCGGTGGCCGCTCCTGAAAAACCTGCCCACACGACAAGTTTGCTGCTGATGCAGGAACTGGTAAACATGCGGGGGGTCGAAACCAACATTGTTGAAAAAGAGGTTCAGGCCAAGATCGGCGCATATGTGTCCTCCACGGCCGTAAAAGAGGCTCTGCAGGGCAGAATGAAGACCCCGATCTTCGGAACTCCTCCCCAGCCGATTCCGGCAACAGTTCAGGAAACCTTGCTGAAGCGGTATTCGGAAGACGAGGCACTGGGAGCCAAAAACTTTGTAATGTTCCCCGCGCTGGGCGCCCAAAAGATGACCTCCGATATCGATATCGTGAGCGGCGGACCGAACACGGAACTGGGCGTACAGTTCTTTAATTCGACCTTTCGCACGACGTTGGGCGTGAAATGGGATCCGGCCACGGTATTCGATTACAACGTGTATGCTTCCGATTGGATCTTCAGGAACAATTTCATAACGACCGATAAAGTCACGCCCCGGCCTGAGCACATCTTGAAAGACGATGCCGGAGCAACTGAAGAACTCGACAAGGAGCTCCAGGCGGAACGTGCCGAGGCTTTGGCGAAAGTAGCGTTGCTCAAGTTTCGCCGCAACGCGACACAGCCCGAGTGGGTCGCTTATATGAAGGCGAAAGCCGACAGCCTGGGCACGCCGGAGACCGCGTTGGCGGCGAGGAACGCCCTCGCCGCCAAGCTGGTCAGCGTGAACAACCAATACAACCAGTTTGAGGCTGAAGTGAAACAGCAGGCGGAGATCATCAGAAAATCGACTCCGCCGCCAGCAGCCACCGCGTGGGGGGAGACGAACTCCCACTTCTACGCAGAGGAAACCGAAACCCTGGCTGGCTCTCTCCATTACCGGGGCAATTTCGGAAGCGCTCTACTTCGCGAATGAAGTGTATGCCTCCGAAGGGGCAACGCTGCACGCGGTCGTCGCAATCCAGATGGCCGGAAAACCGGGCGGCAAGCCTGCGAATCTAACGAAGGAAATGTACCTTCAGGCGTTCCTCGAAAACGTCGGCGACTCTCTCCACAGCCTGAACCACTATTCAACGGATCCCACATATGCGGCGTACCGGGCGGGTAAGTACATCGATCGCATGCTGAAGGCCGGCGATCAGATCGGGCTCAAAAAAAGCGCCTCGTACACACTGCTGGAAACGATAGCGAAAGAATCTGTAACGGTGAAGGGGACCAATTCAGGTGACGACCCCGTTGCTATTGCAAAGGACACGGTGTTCAGTTATTACGCAAAAAAACCGCTGACTGTTTTGCGAGGCGCGATACTGTCGGTCGCAGGGGATGCGCCGGATCCGTTTCCGGCTGCGGCCGCCGTCGGCGGTAAGAAGTAGAATTCGCCCGGGGACACTATGCTGAGATCCGCATCCGACCTTGCTTCTCTTTTGCGCAGCGATGTCGGGGCGTTCAATGCATATGTCGCGGGTTTACGCGCGGGAACTCATGCCGACCTGACCGGCGCCGACCTCAGCGGCGCCGATCTGCGGCCGGCAAACATCGAAGGCTGCAATCTGACGGGCGCCAATCTTTCGGCCTCTAAAGCTGAGGGATCGGTACTCGTTCGTTGCCGCCTGAAAGGATGTGAGTCCGTCGGCCTGGAGGTCGACGCATTCTGGAGGGCGATCCTCGATCAGATTTACGTTCTGTGGCAGGGCTCCGACGCGTGGAATGCATTTCGCTCGGTGAAGCGACCGGCAGTGCTGGCCGGAGTCGACCTGAGCGGGGCCAAACTGGAAGGTGCGGATCTTTCCGAAGTGGTTCTCACTACCGCCCGTCTTGATGGCGCTGACTTGCGGGGCGCCGCCCTGACTCGCACCGACTTCTCGCAAGCCAGTCTGCGCGGCACACAATTCGGCGGCGCCACCCTGATGTTCGGCAGCTTCAAAGGCGCAACGCTGACCGACGCAAACTTCGACCGAGCGGAGTTGCGTTACATGAATCTCGAAAACTCCGATTTCAGCGGCCCATCGTTTGAAAACGCCAGGATCGAAGGCGGCGACTGGACTCGATCGGTGGGCGCCGGGGCGCGCTTCGACGGCGCGCACATGGACGGCGTGGTGCTTAACTACGCGCGTCTGTCAGGCTGCAGTTTCCGTGGCGCTCGGCTTGCGAACTGCGCGTTTATTGAAACAGATGTGAAAGGAGCCTGCTTTGAAGGCGCCGAGCTTACCGAGTGCCTCGATCTGGCGACGATCGAAAAGGGCGTTGCCTGGATGCCGAACCCGTAACTACTGAACACTCATTACCGAACGGCGACATCCCAGACCTTTTCCCGCCGCGAAGTCCCTTCTGGGCCGGTCACCTCAAGCACCACGGTATAGTCGCCGCCCTTCGCATACTGATGCACCGGATTTGCTTCCGTGGAGGTCTGGCCGTCTCCAAAGGTCCACTTCCAGGAATCCACCTTTCCGGTGCTTTCGTCGCGGAAAGCCACGCGGCGATGCGGCATATCGAAAACGTCGAAAGACCAGTTGGCTTCAAATTTCCGGAACTGCGGCTCTAAAGGCATGAGCCGGAACGCCACCAGCTCATCGGCTTTGCCGTACATCGTGTGCTGGCGCGATAGATTCCAGAAAGAGTGCGATTCGCTGTTGACGTTGTCATAGTCCAGCACCGCCCAGGCCATGCCGATCAGCTTATCTTCGCTCAAAACGGATTCTACCGCTCGCTGGGGGCCTTCGCATCCGGCATAGTCGAAGGGCGTGATCCAGAACTCCAGGATGAGCTTGCCCGCTTCGCCCGGCTTGAAGTCGTAGTTATAGGCCGCGTTGGCATAAGGCAGATTCTTGACATAGGAATTGCAGCCCCAGGCCAGAGCCCAGTCCTTTCCCACCGCCGGAGTCATGATGTGATAGTTCTGAGCCTGCACGCCATGCATCGAGAAATGGGCATCACGCTCACTGAGTTCTTTGGTGGGTTGAAACCGCTCTATTAAAGGGCCGCCCGACATGTCTCCATCCACGACTAATTCGAAAATATCGTTATGCAGACCGGGCTTAGAGAAGTCCCAATAGTTATCGTACGCTTCATATAAGAAATAGAGGCGGTTCAGACCTTTGACCCAGCCTACTTTGACCTTGACGTCAAGGTCTTTAGGATCCGGCTTTCGGTCTTTATGGGTATCGTCCACCAGCTCATCGGTTCCGATCGCGTAGCTGTCGGGAACCATCTTCCAGTCGTCCGTATTGCCGTCGATTCGGGGAATCATGTTGGGTGGGAACTGAAAGATTTTGAAGACGGTGCCCGGCCGGTCCGCAGCCGAGACCAGGGCGGGAATGCAGGCTGCCCAGAGCAGAATTGAAACGTATTTCATAACCCGATATATTATCTAAACTTGAATCGACTCGCCATAATCACTCGCCGCGCCGCTCTGCTTGCCGGACCGGCACTCGCTCTCACTCGCAGTGCGCGCTCGCAAACCAGGGTCTTCGACGTGGCCGCTTACGGAGCCAAAGGCGACGGTGAAACTCTCGATTCCCCGGCCATCCAGAAAGCGATCGACGCTGCCGCGGCCGCGGGCAAAGGCGCCCAGGTTCTGATTCGCGGCGGCAGAAAATATCTCATCGGAACCCTGGAACTCAAGGGGCCGATCGACTTTCATCTTGCCGATGACGCGGAACTGATCGCGACATCCGACCCGGCCCAGTACAAGGGTGCGGCGATCATCGCCGCCAACGCCGTCGAAGGACTCCGCATCACGGGAACAGGCAATATCAACGGCCGCGCGCGCGAGTTTATGACTGGCTACGATCAAGCCAACGAATGGTGGCGACCGAAGCCATTCCGCCCGAAAATGTTCGTGCTCCGCGAATGCAAAGATCTCGAGATCCACGGCATATCCTTCAGCGAGGCTCCCGAATGGGGCCTTCACATGATGGGATGCGAGCGCGTTCTGGTGGACGGCCTGCGTATCCGCAATCTTCTCGACGTTCCCAATTGCGACGGGATCGATCCCGATCATTGCCGCGATGTTGAGATTAAGAACTGCGACATCGTATGCGGCGACGATGCCATCGTAATCAAGAACACGCGTCAGGGGCACGCGTACGGCCCGTCATCCAACATCCGCATTCGCGACTGCGTGATTCAGACTCAGGATGCCGGCGTCAAGATTGGCACCGAGACGGTTGACGATATCCACGACATCGTTTTCGAGCGGTGCGAGATCAAATCGAGTTCCCGCGGCATTTGTATCCAGCTGCGGGATGAAGGCAACGTTTTCGACGTTGAGTTCCGCAATATCCGACTTACCGCGCGTTATCACTCCGATCCGTGGTGGGGCCGCGGGGAATCGATCTCGCTGACCGCGATCCCGCGCGCCGCCGATACGAAGGTGGGCAAGCTGCACGACATCCGCCTGCGCAATATCACGGCCCGGTCGGAAAACAGCGCGCGCATCTGCGGTTCCGCGCAAAGCCTCGCGACAGCCATCACACTGGAGAATGTCAATCTTACGCTCGACCGCTGGACGCCCTATAAGGGAGGCGTTTGGGATAACCGCCCTACCCGCGCGATGGCCGATATCGAGCCTCACGCAACACCCGCCCTGTCTTTGCGCCACGTGCGCGATATTTCGATCGTTAATTCATCGGTGACATGGGGACCGCATCCGCCGGAGTACTTCACCCACGCAATCGAAACTGAAGACACTTCCGATCTGAACCTCACCGGATTCAAGGGCGCGGCGGCTAACGGTGTGGATATCAAGATAAGGCCCTGAATCCGGCGTTGCCCGGTTCACATCTCTTGAAACATGAGCAAGCTGCAAGGGAAAGTCGCCGTGGTTACGGGCGCGTCGAAAGGCATTGGCGCCTCGATTGCAGAACATCTGGCCGCAGAAGGCGCGGCTGTAACAGTGAACTACGCAGGCAGTAAAGCCGGCGCGGACGCCGTGGTGAAGCGAATTTCCGACAAGGGCGGCAAGGCGATTGCGGTTCAGGCAGATGTATCGCAGCCCGCTGACGTCGCGCGGCTTTTCGACGAGACACAAAAGGCTTTCGGACCACTCGACATTCTGGTGAACAACGCCGGTATCTTTGAGTTCGCGCCTCTGGAAGCCGTGACCCCGGAGCACTTTCACAAACAGTTCAACCTGAATGTGCTGGGCCTGCTGCTGACCACGCAGGCAGCGGTCAAACCGATGGAAAAGCGAGGCGGTTCGATCGTCAATATCAGCTCGATTGTGGGCCCGATGCCCTCGCCCAATGGCTCAGTCTATAGCGCGACTAAGGCTGCCGTCGATGCGATCACGGTGTCGCTCTCGCTGGAACTGGGGACGAAGAAGATCCGGGTGAATTCGGTAAACCCGGGGATGGTGGAAACCGAAGGACTTCACTCGTCCGGGATTGCGGCGAGCGATTTCCGACAGATGGTGGAATCGAAGACTCCTCTGGGGCGAATCGCGCAGCCCGAAGATATTGCGCGCGCGGTGGTATTCTTTGCGTCAGACGATGCCGGGTGGGTTACGGGTCAAACCCTGCTGGTTACGGGCGGGATGCGGCAATAGAGGCGCGTTAGTTCCCGAAGCGGGCAACGAAAGCGATGCGGATAGCATTTGCGCCGCCGGAGCCCGTGTAACGCAGATAGCGAAGCTCGGGGCCGATGCGAAATCTGCCAAGCCTGAAGACTCTCCCACCGCCGCAGATAAACAGAGCGCCGTTGCTCGATGAGCCCGGAGGGCCGGGTGCGCTGACCAGCACCGCGGATGATCCGGAAGCGCCGGGGCCGGTTGCATGCACCGAGATGGAACTGGGTGGGCCGGAGAAGTGCGCGAAACCTGCAGTCCCCAGAAGATAAAGCCTGTCTCCGTATTTGACATCACCATCGAAATCCACCGCGCTGTTCTGGATGGTCCCGCTGGTCAGCGTTACAGAGGGCGTCGTTTGTAGCGATCCGGATTGAAAAGGCGACGCCGCAGCCAGGATTCCGGAATAGTAGTAACCGGCGGAGACCCGCCCACCGTTAACTTCGCCAAGGATTCTCCAGCGGCCACGGAGTTTTTTCGATACTCCG
>Ga0302319_10021990_pt1 | contig 11466 bp, 7 predicted proteins | sample Bog_T0_2_FD_203319 | JGI IMG/M metagenome (GOLD analysis project Ga0302319, IMG submission 203319) | Peat permafrost microbial communities from Stordalen Mire near Abisko, Sweden - Bog_T0_2 | ecosystem: Environmental > Terrestrial > Soil > Wetlands > Peat | place: Sweden: Abisko, Stordalen Mire...
CACCAGCCGCATCATGGCGGCGATCTCGGAGGGATTCATGCCCGCGCCCGGTTCGTCCAGCAGGAGCACCGCGGGTTCCGTCGCCAAGGCTCGGGCGACCTCCAGCCGCCGCTGCAGTCCGTAGGGAAGTTCCCGCGCCCAGGAAGCCGCCCGGTCCGCGAGGCCCACGAACTCCAGCAGGTCGAGCGAGACCCGCTCCGCCTCCCTCTCCGATCGCCTCCACGCCGGAGTGCGGAGCAGGAAACCCAGAGGGAAGGCGGGGGTTCGGGAAAATCGGCCCACCATCACGTTCTGCAGGACGGACATTTCCGGGAACAGCCGTATGTTCTGGAACGAGCGGGAAAGTCCCCGTCGCGCGACCAGGTGGGGTGCGAGACCCGTGATGTCGGTTCCGTTCAGCGACACGGATCCGTGGTCGGGGCGATAGATGCCGGAAAGGCAGTTGAACAGCGTGGTCTTGCCGGCCCCGTTGGGTCCGATGATGGACAAGATCTGCCCCGGATGCGATTCCATGCAGATGCCTTGGACGGCGACGAGTCCTCCGAAGGACTTCCCCAGGTTCCGGACCGAAAGCGCTGGGATCAACCGGATCCCTCCAGCTCCATCTTGTGTCGCGGAGAGCCCAGGAGACCTTGGGGCCGCAGCAACATCATGGCCACGAGGATGGACCCGAAGAAGAACAACCGGTAGTCCGCGATCTGCGGGATCTGGTCCCGCAGGAGGGTGGGGACCAGGTACAGCAAGGCGGCTCCGGCAAGGACGCCCGGAAGGCTGCCCATGCCTCCGAGGATCACCATGGAGAGGACCAGGACCGACTGGTCGAAGGTGGAGGTGGACGGGTCCACGAATCCGGTGAACCCCGCGAAGTAGGCCCCCGCCAAGCCGCCCACTCCCGCGGAGATGGAGAAGGCCAGCAGCTTCAGTCGCACCACGGGAATGCCCATCATCGCCGCCGCGGTTTCGTCTTCCCGGATGGCGATCCAGGCCCGCCCGGTTCGGGAATGCTGTAGGCGGTGGACGGAAACCGACAGCAAGAGCACGAGCCACACCCCGCAGATCCACGCCGCCTGCGCCGCGGACAGCGGACCCAAGGCGCGGATGCGCGAGGTGTCGGAAAGGATGAGTCCCATGTCCCCTCCCGCCGCGGGGAGGTTGCGGACCAGCTCGCGGAATGCCTCGGCGAAGCCCAGGGTGACGATGGCGAGGTAGTCGCCGCGCAGGCGGAGGCAGGGCAATCCCACCAGGAATCCCACGGCCGCCGCGGTGCAGAACCCCAGGGGCAGCGCCGCCCAAGCGGGAAAGCCGGGAAGGAATTTGGCCACCAGGGCGAAGGCGTAGGCGCCGGTGGCGTAGAAAGCCGCGTAACCGAGCACCAACAAACCCGTGAAACCGATGGTCACGTTCAATCCCAGCGCCAGCATCATGTACAGGCACACGAAGGAGCCCAGGGAAAGGACCTTCGCGGACATCAGGGTCCCCGAACAGGACAGCGCCGCCCCCACGGCCAACAGCGCCCACGGGCTTTCCAACAGCCGGTTCGCGGCGGTGGCCACCAGAGGTCGGCGTGGACCCAGGCGACCCCACAGGCTGGCCATCCACACCGCGGAAGCCCCGATGGCGAATCCGGGCGCCGCAACGGACAGGAACCGAAGAGCGTTGGAGGGGACGAAGGCAAGTCGCACGTTTCCCGTGGCGAGATCCCCCTGCACCTTGGTCCAGAGAAATGGGCCGGTCAGGAGGAAGATCCCGGCGAGACCGGCCAACCACCTCCCGACCACCCTCGCCCGGCCCGTCATACCTTGTCCGCGACCCGCTCGCCCAGCAGCCCGTGCGGGCGCAACCACAGGACCAGGATCAGGATGACGAACGACGTGCTCTCCCTCCATTCCGAACGGATGGTGTAGCTGGTGATGTCTTCCACCAACCCGATCAGAAGTCCACCGAGCACCGCGCCGGGGATGTTCCCGATGCCCCCCAGGACCGCGGCGGCGAAGGCCTTGAGCCCCATCTCGTAACCTGCATCGAAGCGCACCACCCCCTGGTACATGGCCACCATGGTTCCGGCGGCGGCGGCCAGGGCGGAGCCGAGGGCGAAGGTCAGGGAGATGAGCCCGTCCACGCGCATGCCGCACAGCGATGCCATGGTCCGGTCCTGGGCGACGGCTCGGAGCGCGATCCCGACCCGGGTTTTCTGGATCAGCCAAAAGAGTCCGCCCATCAGGGCCAAGGTCGTGGCGAAGATCATGGTCTGCAGAGCCGTGACGTGAAGAGGGCCCATCGACCACCGCGTCTCGGCAAGCGGCGCGGAGATGTCGCGGGGAAAGTCCAGCTTGCCCTTGGTGACGGAAAGCATCACGAAGTTCTGCAGCACGATGCTCATCCCGATGGCGCTCGTGAGCGGTGCCAGGAGATGTGCGCCGCGGAGTTTGCGGTAGGCGATCCGCTCGTTGAGGATGCCGAATCCGGCGGAAAGAGCCATGGCGGCGACGATGGCGATGGGAAGGGTGAGCCCTGCCCCCACCAGCCCGGCCGAGCCCAAGGCGCCCAAGGCGAAGATCGATCCGAACATTCCGATCATGAAGATCTCGCCGTGGGCGAAATTGATCATGCCCAGGATTCCGTAGACCATGGTGTAACCCAGGGCGATCAGCGCGTAGATGGCCCCGCGGGCCAGTCCGTTGACCAGGATCTCGAACATTCTCCGTTGAAAGGTAGCCCAGAGGGGGGCCGCGCTTTTTCTCGGATTCCGACATCGGTGAAAATTCGATGTTTCGATCCAGTGTCTACATTTGACACCCATCCCGTTCCATCGGCGCGATCGGGGCAACGACCCTTCCGAGGTAAATCTGTGGAGACGAAATTGTCCGGTCTTTCCGTGGTGCTGCCCGCCCACAACGAGGAAGGAACCGTCGAAAGCGTTGTGGACCAGGTGCATGGTGTCCTCGAAGCATTGGGGATCGACTACGAGATCATCCTCGTCGACGACGGCAGCATCGACCGTACCGGGGACATCGGCATCGGCCTCAAGGCCCGAATCCCGAAATTCCGGCTGGTCCAGCACTTCCCCAATCGGGGTTATGGCGGCGCCCTGAAGGCCGGATTCCATGCCGACACCAAGGACTGGATCTCCTTTTTCCCCGCCGACGGCCAGTTCAAATTCGACGAGATCCGTCTCCTGATCGGGCGGATGAAGGATGCGGACATCGTATCCGGATTCAGGGCGGATCGCAAGGACGTGTTGATCCGGCGGATCAACGCGATGGCCTGGAAGGCCCTGGTGAGGCTCCTTTTCGGTCGACTTTGCAGGGACATCGATTGCGGATTCAAGCTGTTCCGAAGGCGCATCCTGGCCGATCTGCGTCTGGAGGGCAACGGTGCGTCCATCGACACCGAACTTTTGGCGGGCGCCAAGGCGCTGGGATACCGGATCGGGGAGGTGGAGGTCACGCATCTGCCAAGAACCGCCGGAAAGGCCACTGGTGCGGACCTCAAGGTGATTCTCCGGGCGTTGCGAGACCTCCCGCGATTCCGTTTGCGTCTGGGGAGGGAAATCGGCAAGGCCACGCATGCCGAACCGAAGATCCTGCCGGAAGAAGGTTGATTCCCGACCCCAATCCAGTCGAACTCGCCAGGAAAGTCCTGCGCGAGACCTTCGGGTTCCCCGATTTCCGTGCGCCCCAAGCCGAGGTCGTGGAACATCTCCTGGCAGGTGGCGACGCCCTGGTGCTTCTGCCCACCGGGGGCGGCAAATCCCTCTGCTACCAGATCCCCGCGATCGTCAGGGCGGGGACCGGCTTGGTGATCTCTCCCCTCATCGCCTTGATGGACGATCAGGTCGCTGCGCTGCGCCAGAACGGGGTACGCGCTGCCGCCTGGCATTCCGGACTCACCGGTTCGGAGGCCTGGAAGCTGGAGCAGGAGTTGGAAGCCGGAAGGTTGGACATCGTCTACGCTTCTCCCGAGCGGGTCTTTTCCGAGAGATTCCAGGCGTTGGCGAGCCGACTGGCCCTCTCGGTGGTGGCCATCGACGAGGCCCACTGCGTCAGCCAGTGGGGACACGATTTTCGGCCGGAATACCTGCAGTTGGGTCGACTTTCGACCCTCTTTCCCGGTGTTCCCCGCATCGCCCTGACGGCCACTGCGGACATCCCCACGCGGAAGGAAATCCTCCAGAAGCTCGGACTGGAACAAGGACGGCTCTTCCTGGGCTCCTTCGCACGTCCCAACCTCCGACTTCGCATCGGTCCGAAGGCGGAGCCCCGCAAGCAGCTGCTGGAATTCCTGCGCCGCGAGCACCCGGGGGAGTCGGGGATCGTCTATCGCCAAAGCCGCAAGGAAGTGGAGGAGACCGCCGCATGGCTTTCGCGCCAGGGCGTGCGGGCGGAAGCCTACCATGCGGGGTTCTCCGCCGGGGAAAGGTCCCGGGTGCAAACCGCCTTCCAACGCGAGGAAGGAGTGGTCGTGGTGGCCACGATCGCCTTCGGGATGGGCATCGACAAGCCCGACGTGCGGTTCGTGGCCCATTTGGACCTGCCCCGGTCGGTGGAGGCCTACGTGCAGGAGACGGGCCGGGCCGGGCGCGACGGGCTTCCCGCCGACGCCTGGATGGTCTACGGGTTCAAGGACATCGCCGTGGCGCGCTCCATGATCCAGTCCTCGGAATCGCCCGAAGACCGGAAACGGATCGAGATGCACAAGCTCAACCAGTTGCTGGGACTCTGCGAGACCGCCGGATGCCGCGAACAGGCCGTTCTGGCCCATTTCGGCGAGTCCGGATCCGGACCCTGCGGCGGTTGTGACAATTGCTGTCACCCCCCCCTGACCCGGGACGGGACCGTGGCGACCCAGAAGGCCCTTTCCGCGGTGGCCCGCACGGGGGAAAGGTTCGGCGCGGCCCACCTCGTGGATGTCCTGGTGGGAGACTCCACCGACAAGATCCGTCGATTCGGGCACGACGCCCTTCCCACGTTCGGAGTGGGGAAGGACACCCCCAAGGCCGAGTGGCAGGGGATCTTCCGGCAATTGGCCGCGCTCGACCTGGTCGGCGTGGACATGGCCGGACATGGTCGACTGGTTCTCACCGCCGGTTCGTGGGAGGTCCTGCGAGGCGCGCGGGAAGTGACCCTGAGACATGTCGAGGCGACGCGGGCGAGGAAGACGGTCGCGGCGAAATCGATCGCAGGCCCGCACTCCGCCGACCCGTCCCTCTTCCAGACCCTGCGGGCGTTGCGTCGGGAAATCGCCCAGGAACAGGGGGTGCCCCCGTTCGTGGTCTTCTCCGACCGAACCCTCCTGGACATGGTGGCCAAGCGCCCCACCGACATGGTGGGGTTCACCCAGGTTCACGGAGTGGGAGGGACCAAGGCGCACAGGTACGGAGAACGGTTTCTGGCGGCGCTCGGCAACCCCGGTGTCGGCGTGTTCGAGGGGAGCTAAACTGTTGGGGATGCGTGCGTCCCTGCCGATTCTGGCCGCAGCGGGCTTGGTCGCGGCGGCGACGGGTCCACGCTGGTTGCGCCTCCCCGACAAGGGGTCCGACGAACCCGTCCGGGGGACCTTGGCCTGGGAGGACGCGCCTCTGCGCGAAGACCTTCTGGATTCCCTGCGCGAGATGGGCTGGACGCTGCGGGCCAGGTTCCGTTGGGAGAACATGGTCTCGGCCCTGCCGCCTTCCGGCGGGGAACGACTTCCCGCCGGGGTGGTGGACGCGGGTCCGGTGGCGGTCGCTCTCCGCAAGCCGACTCCGATCGCGGTCTCCGCGCCGCCGATTGCCGCGCGCGCCGCAAGCGTGGACCCCTACACCATCTTGCTCGCGGCCATCTGGGACACCCTCGGCATCGACGCCGCCCGGAAGCGCATTTCGGACAGCGGCCAGCAGCCGGGCGCCGGCCGGACCATCGCGTTCATCGATGGGCATTTCCGTCCCGTCCACCCCATGCTCCAGGGGGTGTACATCGGTGACGCCTACGATTTCCTGGGTCCCGACACCCTCCCCTGGGATTCCGCGGGGATCTACGACATGCACGGCACCCAGACCGCCGGGATGGTCGCGAGTTCCGATCCCCTGCTTCCTGGAATCGCCCCTGCGGCGAGATTCCTGTTCTACCGGGTCCAGACCGACGCGCCCGACGACACCATCGTGGAGGAGGATTACCTGGCCGCTGCCATCGTCCGCGCCGTGGACCACGGAGCGGACGTCATCTCCATTTCCCTGGGCTTTCGCTGGGTGGACCCGCAGGACCAGATTCCCATGTACCCGTGGAGCGACTTCGACGGTCGCACCATTCCGGGTTCGATCGCCGCCACGGATGCCGCCAAGCACGGGGTCGTGGTGGTCGTCGCGGCCGGGAACGACGGCGACGTCATCGGCTCCGAGTCCATCGGCTCTCCCGCGGACGCGGATTCCGTACTGACCGTGGGTGCGGTGGACATCTCCGACGGACTGTGCGGATTTTCCAGTTGGGGACCAACCTACGACGGTCGCATCAAGCCCGATGTCGACGCCCCCGGCTGCAGCGATCCGATCGCGGGACCCTCCGGTCCGGACTACCGGACCTACGGTGCGGGAACTTCCTTCTCCACTCCGTTGGTGGCCGGAATGGCGGTCCTTGCGCTCCAGTTGCAGCACTGGCGAGCCGGAGAAGATCTGGTGTTGGCGATGCGCGCATCGGGAACGCTGCACGATTCACCGAATGCCAAGATGGGGTGGGGGATTCCAAACCTCTCGAGGCTGGAAGGTCTGGGCAAATCGCCCGGCTATCCTCTCCATCTGTTCCGACTGTCCTCCGGTGGGGCCTGGGAGCTGGAGTTCGACGGGCCGACGGCCGAAGCGGGCTCCAGGTTCGGACTGGAGCTGAGGGACGTGGGTGGTCGCCTTCTGTACAGATGGGAAGGAAATTGGACGAACCAGCTTTGGAGCCCGTTTCCTCGCGAAGTGCGGTTCGGAATGGTCGTCGCGAACTGGTGGGGCGCCTATGGAACGGGATCCTCGGCCTTCGTGGTCTCCCCCTGAGCGGCTCTCCCGACTACCGCAGGCCTTCCCGGATCTCCGAGGGGGCGCTGGGGTAGAAGATGTAGGCCTCCTCGATGGCCGAGTGGATCCGACCGCAGAACGACTCCACCTCGGAGAGGTGCGTCCTCAGGTCCCCGCCCATCAGTTCGTCGATCTCCCAGAATTCCAGGAGGCTCACCAGGCGGCGCGCCAGCTTGACCGCCTGGGACGCCCTGGGGAACCCGTGTTCCACCTCGATGCCCCGGATGCAGTCGTGGAGTGTGCTCAGGCAGAAACTGACGCTGCGAGGGAACTGGGGATTCAGCAGGAGGAACTCCAGCACCCTCCCGGGGTGGAGTTCCGCGGTGTAGGTCTTGATGTAGGCCTCGAAAGCGGTGCAGGAACGGAGCACGGAGACCCAGTGGAGGAAGCCGTCGGCGGCTCCTCCCATGTCCATGTCCAGGAAATCCTGGGTGTGCTCCGCCAGGAGCGCCGTCGTGGCCGCGGCCCGTTCCACGGCCTTCCCAGCCTGGATGAAGTTCCAGCCCTCGCTGCGGACCAGGGTGCTGTCCTCGATGCCGTGGAGAACATGGATGTCGATCCGGATGCGGCGCAGGAATTCGTGCGGTTCGCGGCGCTGGACCGGATCCTGGAGCACATGGCGGACGTACAGGTGGAGGCGGTTGATGTTCTCCCAGAAATCGGCGGACAGCGCCTCCCGTATCTGGCGCGCGTTCTCGCGCGCGACGGCCACGCAGGTCGCGATGGAATCGGGATTGGTCAGGTCGTACATCATCCAGGTCACCACCGCGGCCGTGGTCCGGTCTTCCTTGGGGGGGTCGGTGCGCAGGCAGGACAGGACACGGCTCCACCGCAATCCCGACATTTCCGGGGATTCGTCCAGCATCTGCTTCAGGTTGACGTCGATCAGGCGGCTGGTGTGCTCGGCCCGCTCGATGTAGCGGCTCATCCAGTAGAGGCTGTCCGCGACGCGAGAAAGCATGGGGCTGCTGGTCTGGTTCATGACGCGCACTCCTTTTTCGAAATCCGGGAAAGGGATCCTGATGCCGAGCGAGCGGGATGCAGTCGAAGCGACAGGGATGCTGGGCTCCCGAGGGCGTACGTGCCTGGTACGCCGAGGGGGTCCAGCGGGCCCCTGGAGGGAGAATGCGCCCGCGCAGCCGACATCAGTAAAGGACCCAGGTGTCCTTGGACCCGCCGCCCTGCGACGAATTCACCACCAGGCTTCCCCTCCGCAGGGCCACCCGCGTGAGTCCGCCCGGCACGATGGACACCTTCTTGCCGAAGAGGATGTACGGGCGCAGGTCCACGTGCCTGCCTTCGATGCTTCCGTCCACGAAGGCGGGCGCCTGCGAGAGCTGGATGGTGGGCTGCCCGATGTAGTTGCGCGGGTTCTCCAGGATCTTGACCCGGAACGCGTCGCGCTGCTCCTGCGTGGCGTGGGGTCCGATCAGCATGCCGTAGCCGCCGGATTCTCCCACCGCCTTGACCACCATCTTGTCGAGGTTCTGGAGCACCATCTCCCGGGCTTTCTCCTCCGCGAGGATGTGGGTCTCCACGTTGGGGAGGATGGGGTCCTCGCCCAAGTAGTACTTGATGATCCGGGGCACGTAGGCGTAGATCGCCTTGTCGTCCGCGACCCCGGTCCCGGGTGCGTTGGCCAGCGCCACGTTCCCGGCGGTGAAGGCCTCGAAGATTCCGGGCACGCCCAGGATGGAGTCCGGACGGAAGATCTGCGGGTCCAGGAAGTCGTCGTCGATCCGCCGGTAGATGACGTCCACTCGCGCAAGCCCCGCGGTGGTCCGCTTGTAGACCTTCTTGTTGTACACCACCAGGTCCCGTCCTTCCACCAGGGAAATCCCCATCTGGCGGGCCAGGAACGTGTGCTCGAAATAGGCCGAGTTGTACACGCCCGGAGTGAGCAGAGCCACCGAAGGGTCTTCGATGCCGCCCTGCCCGAGCGACTTCAGCGCGACGAGCAGTTCCTGCGGGTAGTGGTCGATGGGCCGCACGTCGTAGGATCCGAACAGGACGGGGAAGACATGCTTCATGACTTGGCGGTTGGTGAGCATGTAGCTCACGCCGGAAGGCACGCGCAAATTGTCTTCCAGGACGGCGAATTGGCCGTCTGGCAGTCGGATGAGGTCGGAACCGGTGATGGAGACGTACACGTCCCGCGGCACCCGGACCCCCTTCATCTCGGGCCGGAAGTGCGGACAGGATTCGACCATGTCGCGCGGCACGATGCCGTCCTTGAAGATCTTCCCCTCGTGGTAGATGTCCTTCAGGAACAGGTTGAGGGCGATGATCCTCTGCTCCAGCCCCTTCTCGATGCCCGCCCATTCCCCGGCGGTGATGATCCGGGGCAGGAGATCGTAGGGAAAGATCTTCTCCGTCCCCTCGTTCGAGGAGTAGACCGTGAATGTGATCCCCTGGTTCAGGAACATCAGGTCGGCCTGTTCCTGGCGCTGGTGCCAGACGTCCCTGGGCATGTCGGCGATGCGCTGGAACAGCTGCTGGTACTGGGGGCGAGGAGTCATGTCGGGTTGAAACAGCTCGTCGTAGGCTTGTCCCAGCCTGTATTTGCTGAAGATTTCAGGAATCGGCTTCATCTGCGCCTCCGATGGAATCTCAGCGCAATTTAGTTGCCAATCGACAGGAGCCGCCATGGCAAGTCCGTTGTCACGCACAAACTGACATTTGCGTCGGTTGTCATTGTGAATTCGTCCGAATTGCTAACGGTACCGGCTGGCCGAAGATTCGCATATCATTGGTACCATGTCCATCCAGGTCGCCCTCCGTCATTCGACACATTACCGCTACGATCGCCTTGTGAGCCTGGGGCCGCAGGTGATCCGGCTCCGACCGGCTGCCCATTGCCGGACACCCATCCTGGGCTATTCGCTGAAGATCGAGCCTTCGGGACATTTTCTGAACTGGTACCAGGATCCCCACGGAAATTTCCTGGCCCGCGCCGTCTTTCCTTCGCCTGTACGAGAATTCAGGGTATCCGTGGACCTGGTGGCCGATCTCGTGGTCATCAACCCCTTCGACTTCTTCATGGAGGAGGCGTTCGAGCAGTGGCCCTTCGCCTACGATGCGGCCACCGCATCGGATCTGGCGCCTTATCTCAAGCAGTCCGCATCCACGCCCCTTCTGGAAAAGTTCGCGGCAGGCATCCCCCGAACCAAGGTCCGCACGGTGGACTTCCTGGTGGATGTCAACCGCAGGATCTTCGCGGACATCCACTACCTGATCCGCATGGAGCCAGGGGTGCAAACCCCGGAAGAGACCCTCACCAAGGCGGCGGGGTCCTGCCGCGATTCGGCATGGTTGCTGGTCCAGGTGCTGCGCAGACTGGGCGTGGCAGCGCGTTTCGCCAGCGGGTACCTGATCCAGTTGGCTCCTGATCGAAAGAACCTGGATGGCCCGAGCGGGCCGGAAAAGGACTTCACGGATCTCCACGCCTGGGCCGAGGCGTATGTTCCCGGTGCGGGATGGATTGGACTCGACCCGACCTCTGGTCTCATGGCCGGGGAAGGTCACATTCCACTGGCCTGCTCGCCGGAGCCTGGATCCGCGGCACCCATCTCGGGCGGGGTGGAGAAGGCGGAAGTCGAATTCGATTTCCACATGTCCGTCACCCGGCTTCCCGAAGCGCCGCGCGCCACCCGGCCCTATTCCGAGGAAGAGTGGCGGGCCATCGACGTGGCGGGGCGGCTGGTGGAAGACCGATTGCGCGAAGGCGATGTCCGGCTGACCATGGGGGGCGAACCCACGTTCGTGTCCGTGGACGACTACAGCGGGGACGAGTGGAACGTGGCGGCGCAAGGTCCCGCCAAACGACTGCTTGCCGGTCGCCTCCTGCGCCGTCTCCAGGACAGGTTCGCGCCCGGGGGGATGGTGCATTTCGGGCAGGGGAAGCAGTATCCGGGCGAAAGCCTTCCCCGCTGGGCCCTGTCCTGCCACTGGCGCAAGGACGGCGAAGCGGTCTGGACCGATCCGGGACTTTGGGCCGACGAAGAGAAGCCGGATGGCTCCACCACGGCCGACGCGGCGCGATTCCTGTCCCATCTCGCGGCCCGCCTGGACGTGGATCCCGCCTTCTCCATGCCTGGATACGAAGACGCGTGGTACTGGCTGTGGCGCGAGAGGAACCTCCCCATCAATGTCGATCCGCACAAGTCGGACCTGGAGAACGCCGAGGAACGCGCGAGGCTGGCCCGCGTCTTCGACCGTGGACTCCAGGAGGTGATCGGTTACGCTCTTCCGCTCCGCCGCGGGGACACGGGTTGGGAAACCGGCAACTGGTTCTTGCGCCGCGATCGTCTGTACTTGATCCCTGGCGATTCTCCCATGGGCTACCGGCTCCCTCTGGACTCGTTGCCGTGGGTGGTTCCCGGTGAACGCTGGCAGGACACCGCTCCCGATCCCCTGGCCCCCCGCGGAGCCCT